>VFSW01007935.1_pt1 | contig 15336 bp, 15 predicted proteins | sample 5358111 | NCBI WGS metagenome assembly VFSW01 (sample SAMN11554181, study PRJNA540505) | mine drainage metagenome | isolation source: sediment from site ElyBrook_90M | place: USA: Ely Copper Mine, Vershire, VT | collected 2017
CAGGGCCGCGCCATGTCCAAGTCGCTCGGCAACGGCGTCGATCCCGTGGATATCGCCAACCGCATGGGCGGTGAAATCGTCCGCCTCTGGGTCGCCTCCGTCGACTTCCGCGAAGATATGGCCGCCAGCGAAAACCTCATGCAGCGCTGCGCCGAGCTCTACCGCAAACTGCGCAACACCTTCCGCTTCCTGCTCGGCAACCTCAGCGGATTCGACCCCGTGCGCGACCGCATCGCCGAGGCCGAGCTGCTGCCTCTCGACCGCTACATGCTTGCCCGCACCCGAGACCTCGCCGAAAAAATCCTCGCCTGGTACGAGGCCTTTGAATTCCATCGCGTCTATCAGGCAGTCAACGAATTCGCGATCGTGGACCTCAGCGCCTTTTACCTCGACGTGCTCAAGGACCGCATGTACACCTTCGCACCCACGAGCCAGGCCCGCCGTTCCGCACAAACAGTCCTCTGGCAAATCACTGAGGCGCTCGTCCGCCTTGTCGCGCCCATCCTCAGTTTCACCGCCGACGAGGTCTGGGAATACCTGCCCGCCGTCGAAGGCCGTCCCGCGAGCGTTCATCTCGCACTTTTTCCCAGGCCAGAGGAGATTTTCTCGCAAAACCCAACGAAGTTGGTCGAAGAGTGGAAGCAGATCTTCGCGGTCCGCGATGAGGCCCTTCGCGCTCTTGAAGCGGCTCGCCAGGAAAAGCGGATCGGCAAGGGCCTTGAAGCTGAACTGGCAATCACAGCCTCCGGCGACCTGCTCAATCTGCTCCAGCGCCATGCCGGCGGCCTCAAAGAAATCATCAACGTTTCCGCCGTCGTCGTTCGTGAAGTCTCGCCATCCCAGCCAGGTGCAATTGCCGTGACCGCCCTGCCCGCCAGCGGAACCAAGTGCGCCCGCTGCTGGAACTTCATGCCTGAGGTCGCCGACTACGGCATCTGGCACAACGTCTGCACTCGCTGCCGCAGCGCCCTCACAGAGATGGGCATCGCAGCGCCCGCACCGGAGGCCGCACTGTGAGCCCCATGCCTCCGCGACGCCTCCCCTGGCTGCTCCTCATCTCCGCCCTCGTCATGCTCGCGGACCACCTCACCAAAACCTGGGTGGCCGCGCACCTCCACATTGGCGGCGCCATCCCCATCATCCCCGGCATTCTGCGCATCACTCACTGGACTAACGAAGGTGCGGCCTTTTCCCTCTTTGCCGACTCCGCTTCGCCCAATGCCGTCCGCTGGGGATTGATTACCTTCACGCTCCTTGCAGCCCTGGCCGTCCTCATCGCCATGATCCGCCTTGGCCGCCAGTTCACGCTCACCACCGTCGCCCTGGCATTTGTCTTCGGCGGCGCACTCGGCAACGTGCATGACCGCATCGCCTACGGCTCCGTCATTGACTTCATCGAGGTCCACATCTTCACCTACCACTGGCCCGACTTCAACCTGGCCGATAGCGCCATCGTCACCGGCGCCTGCATGCTCGTTCTTGACTCTCTCCTGTCAAAAGAAGCATCGGACTCCGCCGAGGACACGGAATCGGACGAAGAGTAGTCCCGCGCGCGGCAGGAACCGCCCAGCACACGCAGATCCCGTGTGCGTTCCGTCAAAATGACTCCATCCGATTTGCCTTTCCGCTCCCGCGATCTCCTTCGCCAAATGAAACTATTCGTGGAGCCACTCAGCGGCAATGTGAAATTGCCACAAGCCGGCCATCCAACGAAACCATTCCGGTGCTCCCTTCGGATGTCTCCTTTGACTTACAATGTAGGCGCTGCATATGGACACGAATGAAAGCTCTAGATCTCATAAACAGGTTTTGAAAGAGCACGGCTTCAGCCGTGCCGCAACAAGGCCAGAAAGTATAGGCAATTTAACCCATGAGGGTTGATTCTCAAAAGCTGAATCTGGTTGATGAGATGGACTCTCCGCACTATTTTGTCCTCCCTGCTCTGCTCGTCCCCGGCACTGTGAAACCTCACCCGTTCCTTTTCTCCAACCTTGCGAGGATCGCATGAATTTTTGCCGCACCCGTTTGACGCGCACCATCATTGCCGCTTGCATTTGTCTCGCTCTCTGTCTTGCCCGCCCTGCAAGCGCTCAGCGCCTTTCCACATCCGTTCTCCCGCAGCATTACGCCCTCACCCTCACGCCCGATTTGAAAGCCGCCACCTTCCAAGGCGTTGAGTCCATCGATGTAACCCTCGCGCAGCCGCAGAACTTCATCACCCTCAACGCCGTCGATCTCGCCTTCCAGTCCGTCACCGTGACCGCAGGCGGCAAAACGCAAAAGGCCGAAGTCACGCTCGATCCGCTGAAGGAGCAGGCATCCTTCTCCTTCCCTGACTCGCTGCCTGTGGGCAAGGCCACACTCTCCATTCGCTACACCGGTATCCTCAATGACAAGCTGCGCGGCTTTTATCTCTCCAGGACCGCACGTCGCAACTACGCAGTCACGCAGTTCGAGTCCACTGACGCACGCCGCGCCTTCCCATCGTTTGACGAGCCCGCCTTCAAAGCTACCTTTGACATCAAACTCGTCATTGATGCTGCGGACACCGCCATCTCCAACGGCCCCATCCTGCGCGAAACGCCCGGCCCCACGCCCGGTAAGCACACTCTCAGATTCCTCACCACCCCCAAGATGTCCACCTATCTGGTCGCCTTCCTCGTCGGCGACTTCCAATGCACCTCCGGCGCACAGGACAGCGTCGCAATCCGTGTCTGCGCCACGCCCGACAAGGTCGCCTTCACTCCCTTCGGCCTCGATGTCGCAGAATATGTTCTGCACTACTACAACACCTATTTCGGCATTCCCTACCCGCTCAAGAAACTTGACCTCATCGCGCTCCCCGACTTCGAGGCCGGCGCTATGGAAAACTTCGGCGCCATCACCTACCGCGAAACCGACCTGCTCCTTGACCCGAAAACCGCTTCTCTCAGCGCCAAAAAAGATGTCGCGGGAACAATTGCTCACGAGATGGCCCACCAGTGGTTCGGTGACCTCGTGACCATGCAGTGGTGGAACAACATATGGCTCAATGAAGGCTTCGCCACCTGGATGGCGAACAAGCCCATCGCAGCCATGCACCCCGATTGGAACATCGATCAGGACGTGGCCGCCGACATGGACAACACGCTCAACATCGACGCACAGCCAACCACTCGCGCCATTCGCGCCAAAGCGGACACGCGCGAAGAGATAGAGCAGATGTTCGATGGCATCTCTTACGGCAAGGCCAGCGATGTCCTCCTGATGGTAGAGAACTATCTTGGCCCTGAGACCTTCCGCAAAGGTGTGCACAACTATCTCGCCGCCCACCTCTACGCCAATGCCACGGCAGAGGACTTCTGGAATGCGCAAACAGCCACCAGCCACAAACCCGTCGACAAGATCATGGATTCACTCGTGGCTCAACCCGGCGAGCCGCTCCTCACCTTTGGTGAGCCGGCCGGCGGCAAGGTCGCTGTTGCGCAAAAGCGCTTCTTCCTGAGCCCCAGCATTCAGCCTGACCGCACGCAGAAGTGGACGCTGCCCGTCTGCTTCAAAACTGCCACTGACGAGCCTCGCTGCGAGTTGGTCACACCCACTACCTCCTCGGTCAATGCCCCCGCAGGCAAGCTCTTCTTTGCCAACGCCGGCGGCAAGGGTTACTACCGCAGCGCCTATCCGCCCAGCGTCTACGCCGAACTGCTGGCACACGTCGAAACCGGCCTCACTCCCACTGAACGCATCAGCCTGCTCGGCGATGAGTGGGCACAGGTCCGCGCCAACAAAGCCTCCGCCGGCGATTATCTCAACCTCACCGCTGCCGTAAGGGCAGATCCCAACGCGGCGGTCATTGACTCAGCCGTGAGCGGCGTGAATGCAATCTACGCATACATCGCCTCCAAGCCAGAGCAGAAAGCCGCGCTCTCTGCCTGGATTCGCAGCACCTTCTCACCCGCGTACGCCAGCCTCGGCCAGCCTGCCGCAGCAGATTCTCCCAACAAGCGCGAGCTGCGCGCCAATCTCTTCTTAGTTCTCGGCATCAATGGCAAGGACCCCGCGGTCATCTCTCAGGCCCGGGAAATCGCAGAGAAGTACATCGCCGATCCGGCCTCCGTTGATCCCAGCCTCGGCCAGACCGCGCTCTCCATCGCCGCGCACAATGGCGATACAGCTCTCTTTGACAAATTGCAAAAGGTCTATGAGACTTCTGTCGACCCTGACGTAAAGGAGAATGCCCTCGGCCTGCTCGCCGTTTTTCAAAATCCCAACCTCGAATTGCGCTCGCTTGACTATGCCCTCACTGACAAGGTCCGCAGCCAGGACGCGGCCATCCAGATTGCCATTCCGCTGCACGGGGACGCCACCCGCGATATGGCTTGGCGGTATATCCAGTCGCACTGGAGCGCCATCCAGGGCTTGTTAACTCCGGAGTTGGGCAACATCCTGGTCAGCTCTACGGGCAGCTTCTGCACCGCCGACGGTCGCGCCAGCGTGCAGCAGTTCTTCGCCACCCATCCTGTCGCTTCCGCCGATCAGGCCGTCAAGCACGCCCTCGAGCACATCGATGGATGCATCGAACTGCGCGCGCTCCAGCAGCCGCAACTTGGCGCATGGATCGCCGCCCAGCCAAAGCCATAGCGCCTATCGTTGGCGATCCTTGGCGCAGTCTCACCGTGCCAGGAATCGCCAACGGTAGAGGCCATCCCCTCGTCCTGTTCAGTTTTTCTTTGTTCCCTGCCCGCGCCGGTGATACCTTCAAACCCAATATGAAGCACCGCTGCCTTGTTGCCCTCGCCCCCCTTGTTCTCGCCGCTCTCGCCGCCCATGCCCAGCAACCCGCCGTCACCCAGGCCGTGCTCGCGGGCAAACTCATTGACGTGCGCACCGGGCAGGTCACTCGTCACGCCTACATCCTCATCGCCGGGGATCGCGTCCAGTCCATCGCCGGCGCTGCGCCCTCCGGTGTCCCCGTCACTGACCTTTCGGCCTACACCGTCCTCCCCGGGCTCATTGACGCGCACGGCCACATCCTCTCCAACCCCACCACGCAGAACTTTGCTGACCGCCTCCGTACCTCCATCCCGCAATCCACAGTCTGGGGCGTCTATAACCTGCGCCTCTGGCTCGACCACGGCTTTACCTCCGTGCGTGACGCCTGCGAAGGCCCCGCCGACTATCCCCAGTTCGCCCTGCGCGAATCCGTCCGACGCGGCATCATCCTGGGACCCCGCATCACCGCTGCCGGCAGTTGCATCTCCGTCGCCGGCGGACACGGTGACGGCGCGCCCTTCTCGCCCGACATCGACCTGCCACGCGGTCACAACGTCGCTGACACCGTCGATGACATCGACCACGTCGTCCGTCGCGACATCAAGTACGGCGCCGACTGGATCAAACTCATGGCCAGCGGAGGCGTCATGGACCCCATCTCCGATTTCCACGTCGAAGAACTCAGTGAAGCCCAGATGGCAGAAGCCGTCGCCGTAGCCCATCGCGCCGGCAAAAAAGTCATGGCCCACGCCGAAGGAGCCGTCGGCATCAAGGCCGCCGTCCGCGCCGGCGTCGACTCCATCGAACACGGCACCATGCTCGATGAAGAAGGCGCGGAGTTAATGGAGCAGCACCACACCTGGCTCGTCCCCACCCTCTACTGCTTCCAGCACGACATGCAGACCGGCCTCAGCAAGGGTCGCGACCCCGCATCCTTTGCCAAAGGCCAGGAGATCATGGCCGCCCAGGGCCCCGCCTTCAAGCTCGCGCTCGCACACCACATCCCCATCGTCTACGGCACTGACGACAACGACGTCGACGAAGCTGTTTCCAGAGAATTCGGCGCTCTCGTCAGCGGCGGCCTCTCCACCATCGGCGCCTTGCAGGCTGCCACCATCAACGCCGCCACCATGCTCGGCAAGGATCAGGACGTCGGCACACTCGAGCCCGGCCGCTACGCCGACATCGTTGCCGTCCCCGGTGATCCCCTCGCCGATATCACCGTCATGGAGCACGTGGCCTTCGTCATGCAAGGCGGAAAAATCATCAAGGACCCCGCCCATCCCGACCGCAACCCCGTCATCCACGTCAAATAGCAGAGGCCACGCAGCGCCTAAAAGACACGCCAGCGTTCAGCGCGGCCCCCGCGGCAGGTGGGGCACATTGATTTTGCCCATCTTGTGCGCTTCACAATGATGGAAGCTGTGCCGATTCATCGCGGCTTTATTGTCAATTACCATGACGTGGTTTATCGCGATGTGTGGGCCACTTGCTGAATGGGATTTGATGCATCCCTGAAAAACGCCGCAGTATCCGAGCATGAAGCTGGGCCTGGCTTGTCGCCAACCAGGCAGTGACATCCTGGGAAATCCCGGCAAGCCCGACAGCATGCTGGCAAATCTCTCAGAATTCCGTCCTTCCCCAAAACATTAACTTCCTGCCCAAAGACTCTTCTTCTTGCCCACATACCCAGACCGCTTAGGGAAAGCCACCCGCGCCAATAAAAATCGTTCCCCCGCCCGGGCCGCAATTGCGCCGCCAAGGCAGGGGAACGATCTGTGGGTAATGCGCTGTTTACTTCTGGGCTTACTTCTGTTCCTGGAAACGAATCGCCAGGTCCAGGTTGATCGGCACCGGCTGCTCGTCCAGCGTTGCCGGGGCAAAGCGATACTCGCGCACCGCTGCAAGCACCCGGGCATCCACTACCGGGTTCACTGACTTGATCAGTTGCACATTGTGAGGCATACCCTGTTCATCCACTTTGAACCGAACAACTGCCTTCTCGATGCTCACGTCCGAGGTGTAGAAATCAGACGAACTGACCACGATCTTCGGTCCGCCAAGCAGCTTGGGCCCAATCACACCGGTGCTGATCCGGCGCGGTTGGGAATTTACGTCCATATCCGTTAAGGGTTGGGCTGCGGCAGCTGCCGGCATCGCGCTGCCAGCTTCGCTGCGTGCTTGCTGCACAGCACTCTGGCCCTTCGTGGCTGTCTGGGCATGGAGCAGCACGGTGGAGAGTGCAAGGATGGCTACGATGAATTTGCGCATGATTTAGTCTCCAGTAGGTCAAGAGTGACCATCACCAATTTAGCTAAACTCATCAACAGTTGTCAACTCTATTTCAATAAGTCATTATTTTCATAAGCTTGCCGCCTCAACTCGTAGCAGTTTGCAATATTCTTCCCGATAAATCCCCCATCGTGCCGCCTGCTCAACCCTCTCGATCTCCCGCCCGCGCCGCCTTGAGTCTCCCTGCTCAACGCCCTACTATCGACCTATGCAAAAATTCCCCAAAGGCCAAACCCTCCTCATCGACGCCGACGACACCCTCTGGGAAAACAACATCTACTTCGAGCGCGCCATCGCCGCTTTCATCGGCTATCTCAACCACCACACCTACACGCCCGCCGAGGTGCGCAAGGCCCTCAATGCCGTTGAGCGCGAGACGATCCTCGCCCATGGCTATGGCCTGCCCAGCTTCACCCTTTCCCTTGTCACCTGCTTTGAGCGGCTCAGCACCGCTCCGCTGACAGACGAAAAGCGCGCTCGCATTCTCGGCTTCGCGCAGTCCATCGCCGATCAGGAGATCGAGTTGCTCCCCGGCGTCGCGGACACCCTTGCCGAACTCGCCCAGCGCCACCGCCTGATTCTCATGACCAAGGGCAACCACGCCGAACAGGCCGACAAGCTATCGCGCTCTGGCCTCGCGCCCCACTTCAATGCCGTTGAAATTGTTGCCGAGAAAGACCCCCACGCCTACCGCGCCGTCATCGCCCGCCATGAGCTTGCCCTGCACACAAGCTGGATGATCGGAAACAGCCCGAAGAGCGATATCAACCCCGCCCTTGCCGCGGGGCTCCACGCCGTCTTTCTCGTTCACAAAGACACATGGGTCCTCGAGCACGCAGAGATTGACTCCGCGCCCCCAGGCCAGCGGCTGCTTGAACTGGATTCATTCACCCAGCTCGCCGCTCACTTTTAGCTGTTTTGGGATACCCGGCAATCCGGGCTCTTCCGCTTCCCAGGCATGGATTGCAAAAGCGGGATTCCTGCGGTGCCGCGCTGCGTCCGATCAGCGCTCTTGCCCGGCTCCACTGCCAGTGACGTTCAGGTCCAGCAATCCCTCTGGCAACGCCATCTCCACGCGCTTGCCTTCCACATCCATCCGCCGCAGGTAGCTCTTCGCAAAAGGAACCAGCACTTCCCCCTGTGATCCGCGCACCACCAGCAGTGCCACAGGGCCGGCCGCCCGGTCCACATCCTCGATCGCGCCCACGGTCACAGGCACCGCTCCGGCTACATCCACCAGCACGCAGCCGATCAGGTCGCCGATGTAGACTTCATCTTCGCCCAGCTTCGCCCGCTCCGTTTCAGGAATAGCCACCACTAGTCCCGCCAGCATCTCCGCCGCGGAAATTGAATCCACGCCCGCAAAATGCAGCACCACGCCGCCCTTGTGCAGCCAATGATCGGTAAGTTCCATCGCGCGCGCAGCAGGCCCTGCGGTGACAACACCCGGTGAAGGGCGCACACCTACTCCATCAGGCAGCAGCCAAAGCCGCCGCCGTTCTGAAAATTTTTCTGGAAAATCAGTGAGAATCTCGGCGAAAACCTCGCCCTTACGCCCTTGCGGCCGGCGAATGCGCGCAAGCCACACCCACCTCTGCGCCTCGGTCATTGCTGCCTCCGGCGTACTCCGGCTGGATGCGCCCGCGCCAATCTAGACTTCGTCGTCTTCCTCCAGGATGTCCAACGTGTAGCGATGATGCAGCTTCATGCTGACGGCTCCCAGAATGGTCCGCACAGAGCGGGCGGTACGCCCCTGCTTCCCAATGACCTTGCCCACGTCCTGCGGCGCAACCCGAAGCCTCAGAACCGTATTCTCATCCCGGTCTACGGATTGCACTTCCACTGCTGCCGGTTCATCCACCAAGGCCCGCGCGATTTCGCGGACCAGTTCCTCAACTGCAACCATATCGTGTTGGGTCATGCACTTGCCTCTGACCGTATGCATCCAAAAAGTTGCTACTTGGATCGGTGCGCGAATAGTAGCACACGCGCCCGTCCTCGTCAGCAGTTGTCTTGGAACTTCACGGGCGGCTCTACCGCCCTCCTCAGGTCAGCGGAACCGGGGGTCAGGCCACTGCGGGCACAGCCGCCGGGTTCTTTGCCACCAGCTTCGCCACGATCGGCGTAAACTGAGCTCCCACGCCGCGCCAGTAGGCGATGCGCTCGTGCTTCAGGTCCACGGATGCTGGGTTTGTACGGGGATTGTAGGTGCCCACCACCTCGATCGAACGGCCATTGCGGGCGCGATCCTTCTCGATTACCACGATGCGATAGTAGGGCTGCTTGCGGGCGCCAACGCGCGCCAAACGAATCATGACCACGGCGATACGGTTCCTTTCAGATTCCAAAACTGTTGGGGTCTCTTCAGCGCTTCCGCCCGGCTGGCGGCATATGCCGCGACACACAGGCCAAACGAAAGGCCAGACTGGTCGTCCGGCCCGGGCAAGACTCAACACCTAAGTATCGCCGAAATTGGGCGTTTGAGGCAAGCGATCTTCCATCGGCGCGAGATACGCGCGCTAAAACCGTCCAGAAGGGCCCTCAAATCCTCTCATGCAAAAGCCCGGAAGGCTCTTCCCTCCCACTTGACCCCGTTACCTGCCATCCCCCGGAAACAGAAACCTGAGCATCGGCCCAACCCGTTTTGCCCAGCTCGTCTCGTCGTGCGATCCGCCCGCGACGTGCTCAAAGTGCAGCGTCTCGCCCGGACGCCACCCATTCGCCTTCAGCCTCCGCGCCAGATGCTCGGTGTCGCGCAGGGTCCGATGGCCCTCCCGGTCGCCCACGTCCAGCCAAAGGCGAGGCCGCTCCCATACCTCCGGAGCACGCTCGTTCACATAGCCCAGAATGCTCTTGTGGTTCCACCACACACTCGGTGACAGCACCGCCAGCTTCCCAAAAAGTTCGGGATGCCGCAGGCCCAGGTACAGCGTCACCAGTCCGCCCAGCGAAGAGCCGCCCATCCCCGTCGAGGCGCGGTCCTCCCGCACCCGGTACTGGCTTGCAATCCAGGGCATCAGCTCGCGCGTCACCATCAGCCCGTACTCATCCGCCTCGCCGCCGCCCATCTGCCAGTTGCGCTCGTGCGTGTACTCCGCAACCCGCCGCTCGCCGGCGTTGTAGATGCCCACAATCACCAGCGGCTCCACATCGCCCGCTTCGATTGCCGCATCGGCCTGCTCGCGCACCTGCCACGTACGCCCCTCGACATAGGACGTCCGTCCGTCAAACAGGTTCTGCCCATCATGCAGGTAGAGCACCGGGTAACTACGTTCTGGATGCCCCTCGTAGCCCGGCGGAACATACACAATCACATCCCGTCTGCCGGGCAAATAGATGCTTGGAAACGCGTGGTGGACGTGCAACCGCGGGTGCGGCGTCGCATTTCCCGCCGCCAGCAGACCCTCCGGCGTTCGCTCGATGAATTCTGATTCCAGATCCAATCCCTGACGTCCTTTGGTCGTTTGAGGGGGCAAACCTCGCAGAAATTACCAACCCGTGGCTGTTACAGTATCAAGAAAACCGCGCTTCTCCAAAGGCAGGCCATCCCGCTCGCGCCGTCGCATTAAGGCCAGAAGCCGATTTGCTCTGTTGTCCTTCAACCGTCCCGCCCAACCTAGTTGCGCCGGAGCGCACACCGTATGAATCGCGAATACCACAAATGGCATTCACCTCGCCTGGGCCGTGAGATGGAAATGCTCGTCTTTGGCCACGCCGGATTGCCCGTCCTCGTCTTTCCCACCTCCGGCGGACGTTTCTTCGAGTTTGAAGATCGCGGCATGATCGGCACCCTCGACGGCAAAATCCACGGCGGCCACCTCCAGCTCTTCTGCGTCGACTCCGTCGATATGGAAAGCTGGTACAACCGCCAGGTCCCGCCACGCTGGCGCATCGCCCGCCATGTCCAATACGAGGATTACCTGCTCGGCGAAGTCCTGCCCCTGATCCGCCTCAAAAATCAGAACCCCCATCTGGTCGCGCTCGGATGCAGTTTCGGCGGCTATCACGCCACCAACATTGCCCTGCGCCATCCTGACCTCTTCACTGGCCTGCTCTCCATGTCCGGCGCATTCGATCTTTCCAATTTCCTCCACGGTTACTACGACCAGGACTGCTACTTCAACCTGCCCACCCATTACCTGCCCAACCTCAGTGACCCCTGGCACTTCGATCACTTCCGTCGCAATACCTACATCCTTGCCACCGGCTGGGACGATCAGTGCCTCGGCCAGAACCAGAACCTCGACCGCATCATGAGTTCAAGAAACATCCCCCACAAGCTCTATATCTGGGACTCGTTCAACGCCCACGACTGGCCCACATGGAACCGCATGGTCCAGGAGTATCTGTAGCGCGGGCTACCTTCTCGCCACAGAAAGCAATTTCCGTCCCACCCGCCACCGCACATCGCGCCATTTCTTGACGCCAACCTTTGCACTCTGTTCTACTTGCTCCATCGAAATGCGATTTCCCGGCGCAAAATCGACAGTTTCCCCCGCAATGTGCACCTGTCCATTCGCAGTCACCATGCGCATTAGTGGCCACTGCGCACGCGCAGGAAGCAAAGCCTGACGAACCTGTTCGAGTTGTAGAGCAATCTTCCAGGCCACCTTCCGCAAGCGCGATGGGTGGCCTTTGCATTTCCATACATCCGTGCATAGAGGAGACTCTTTTGGAATCCGTCACACTCTCCAGCATCCAGACGGCGCGCGCGCGCATCGGCGAGGCGATTCACATGTCGCCCTGCCACCTTTCGCATTACCTCTCTGAGTTGACTGGACTGCCCCTGCACCTCAAGCTGGAAAACCTCCAGCGCACCGGCTCCTTCAAGGAGCGCGGCGCCCTCAACAAGCTGCTCACCCTCTCTGAATCCGAACGCAAGCGCGGCGTCATCGCCGCCAGCGCCGGCAACCACGCTCAGGGTGTTGCCTTCCATGCCGCCGCGCGCGGCATCCGCGCCTTGATCGTCATGCCTCTCGCCACGCCGCTGGTCAAAGTTGCGGCTACCCGCGCCTTCGGCGCTGAGGTCGTGCTGCACGGCGCAAGCTACGACGAAGCCTGCGATGAGGCCGTACGCCGTCGCGTCGAGGAGGGCCGCACCTTTATCCATCCCTTCGACGACCCCCACGTCATCGCCGGCCAGGGCACCATCGGCCTCGAACTACTTGACCAGGTCCCGGACATTGAAGCTGTCGTCGTCCCCATTGGCGGCGGTGGCCTCATCAGCGGCATCGCCTGCGCGCTCAAGGAGACCAACCCCAAAATCCGCGTCATCGGCGTCGAACCGGAAAAGCTGCCCTCCATGCTCCGCGCCCGTGAGGCCGGCGAGCCGGTCACCATCGCCGCAGAAGCCACCATCGCCGACGGCATCGCCGTTCGCCGCGCCGGCGACCTCACCCTGCCGCTCGTCTCCCGCTACGTAGACGAAATCGTAACCGTCGATGACGAAGAGATCGCCAGCGCCATCCTCATGCTTCTTGAGCATGAAAAAACTCTCGCCGAAGGCGCAGGCGCGGCTGCGTTGGCCGCCGTCGTTCAGGCCAAAACCAACATGCGCCATCGCCGCACCGTCGTCCTTGTCTGCGGTGGCAATATCGATGTCACCCTCCTTGCCAAAATCATCGAGCGCGGCCTCGTCAAAGACGGCCGCCTGCTGCGCGTCCGCGTGTATCTGCAAGACCGCCCCGGCGCCCTCCTCAACCTCACTCAGATCCTCGCCCGCGAACGCGCTAATATCGTCGAAACCATCCACAACCGCGCCTACTACGGCGTCAGCCTGGGAGAAACCGTCATCGACGTCACCCTTGAAACCCGCGGTGCCACGCACATCACCGCCATCAGCCACGCACTGCGCGAGGCAGCCTTCCGTTTCGAGCGCATCCAGTAGAGAGCACCATGTACACGCCCAGATTCAACCAGGTCAGCGATCGCGCCATCCTTCTTGAAGCCATGCGCGCTTACTCCTTCGCCATCCTTTTCGGAACGCAGCCCGATGGGCAGCCTCCGGGCATCCCCATCGCCACGCATCTCCCGCTTGTGGTCCATGACGAAGGCCAACACGGTACGCTGGAAGGCCACTTCGCCAAAGCCAATCCCCACTGGCAATCTCTCGCCAGACGCGAAACCCTGGTCATCTTCCCCGGCCCGCATACCTACGTCTCGCCCACCCTTTACGCCGAGCAACTCTCCGTGCCTACGTGGAACTACATCGCTATCCACGCCTACGGCACCGTCGAACTGGTCGAGGACGAACCCGGCAAAGATGCGCTGCTCAGGAATCTAATCGCCCTCCATGAGCCTGCGTATGCCCAGCAGTGGCGCGGCCTTCCCGACGGCTACCGCCGCACCATGCTCGCCGGCATCGTCGGTTTCCGCATCCCCATCACTCATATTGAAGGCAAGTTCAAACTCAGCCAGAACCGCCCCGAGGTCGACCGCCGCAGCGTTTACGCCGCCCAGCACGCCGGCTCCGGCGATCAACGAGCCCTCGCTGCCTGGATGGAGCGGCTCGGCGTCTGACACACGCTCCGCACCTTGATCTACGGCCTTTCCAGTGGTGATCCTCCCGCCTCAACTGACCCGCTCCGAACTCGCTTTCGGTTTTGGTATACTTGTTGAGTTCACCTCGTGCGGAGGTGGCGAAATTGGCAGACGCACTAGCTTGAGGTGCTAGCGCCGCAAGGCATAGGGGTTCAAGTCCCCTCCTCCGCACCAAAGATTTTCCTGTCCGGGCCAACCTGGACATGGCCCGGAAAGTAGCTCACGCAATGCAGATTTTCTTCTACGTCGTCATCGTCGTGCATGTCATCGTCAGCCTGTTCCTCATCGGCGTCGTCCTGCTCCAGCAGGGCCGCTCTGCCGACCTCGCCGGCGCTTTCGGCGGCCAGGGCTCGCAGACCGCCTTTGGTCCCCGCGCCGCGGCCAACGTGCTTACCCGCCTCACCACCTGGTCCGCGGTGCTCTTCATGATGACCTCCCTCACGCTCACCGTCCTCTACATGCGCGGACAACAGAGCCGCTCCGTTCTCGACAACACAGCGCCCGTTTCCGCCCCGGCAAAATCCGGCAAGTAGACCACAACGGACAGGCCCGCCCCCTCCGTTTCGCGCCGTTCTTCACGCAGGCAGACCCCCAAAAGGTTTGCCTGCTTTGTTCTTGACTCCGTCCGCCCGCTCGGCCCGTTGCAAAAGGCCATAAAATGAACGCATGATCCTTGAGACCTTCCCCGTCGGCCCGCTCCAATGCAATTGCACCGTGCTGGGCGACGAGGCCACAGGCGAAGCCATCGTCATTGACCCCGGCGATGAGATCACCCGCATTCACAACCGCCTCACCGCGCTCGGACTCCGGCTCAAGCAAATCCTCATCACCCACGCCCACATCGACCACGTGGGGGGTGCGCTCCGCCTCAAGCGCCTCACCGGTGCGCCCATCCTCCTCAATGAGAATGACCTGCCTCTGCTCCAGATGATGGGCGCCCAGGCCGCCTGGCTGGGAGTTGCTCCCCCTGAAACGGCTCCGCCCGACGAAAGCCTGACGGATGGGCAGCAGGTCGGCCTCGAAGCCTACCCCGCGCAGATCCTCCACACCCCCGGTCACACCCAGGGCTCCGTCTGCCTCCACTTCATCCCGCTCAAAATGGTCATCGCCGGCGACACTCTCTTCGCAGGAAGCATCGGACGCACTGACCTGCCCGGAGGCAACTTCGACCAGATCATTGACTCGATCGAAGCCCGCCTGTTACCCCTCCCCGACGACACCAAAGTGATCCCCGGCCATGGTCCCGCCACCACAATCGGCGCTGAACGAAGGGCAAATCCCTTCCTACGTAATAATGCCCATTGATTACTTCATATATTCAACATAAGTATATATTTACGAACAACATAATCAATTTAACCTAAAGTATCACTTGCAGCCCATCGCGCGGATCGTTACCACCTTGATGCGTTCCCAAATAGGCAATAAGCTCTGTTACCCCGGTACTGAAGTTCTCAACCGGTCCAAGCAAACTCAACACCAGCCACCCAGACTCCTTCATCCCAAAGAAGTATCCCGGATGCACCCACACTCCGCGTTCCAGCAGGTCCAGCGCCGTCTGTTCGTCCGGTTGCACCGCCGGAATGCGCAGCACCGCGTACCAACCGCCTTCCAGCGCAAGCCTGCGTGTCGCCTGCTGCCCCTCCAGTTGCCGGTCTAGTTCCGCCAGGTTCGCCGCCACCCTCGCCCGAATTTGTCCCTGTATCGTCTCCCTGCGCTCCAGCCAGGCCGGCAGGGCCCACTGCACCGGCG
>VFSW01007936.1_pt1 | contig 15336 bp, 10 predicted proteins | sample 5358111 | NCBI WGS metagenome assembly VFSW01 (sample SAMN11554181, study PRJNA540505) | mine drainage metagenome | isolation source: sediment from site ElyBrook_90M | place: USA: Ely Copper Mine, Vershire, VT | collected 2017
CCGTAATTGTACCAATTGATCTCTAGCACCAGATCTACAGTTGCTTATGATCTCAAAAGGGTAGTTTTCAAAGAACTGTTAATATAGCACTAATTTTAGCTCGATTTTTAAAAGCGAATAGTGTATAAAAGGTTTTTTGGAGACTGGTTCGTGAAGGTAATTAAGATTACAGAAGAGCCGATACAGATATGTCTTCATCAATGCTTTCCCAGTGGATCCCAACTCCATTTCCAATGAGTCGCCATTCTTTAAGCTGCTTTTCACTGGCCTTCCTTAACCTTGGAAACCATAATAACGGGACACCTATTTCTCTTCCGTCCTGGAGATGTACGAAAAGCATATCCTTGCTGAACCAAACTTTGGATGCTAGTACAATTGCTGATTTATTTGCTAAAGTGCTCATACCATTTATCCCTTATTAAAATCTCATTTTTGTCAATAATCTCACTGATCTCTCTTAACTCTATACTTGTGAAACCATAATTGATTTCAACAAAGACAGGATCGATCAGGAATTTTGCATATTTCTCTGCTTTTTCAATATGAATATGAATATGTATTGGTTCATTTCTTTCATTATTGAAGAAGAAAATCTATAACCATTTATTAATAATACTGTTGGCATGCTGATGCAAAGATAATTAAAAAACTGTAAGCTCATTCAACAGCTCGATGATGAAGACTTTTAAGCCCTAAGGGCTATGGTGTACACTCTGAATCCCCTGAGGGACATTTTTATTATGCTGAATTTCAGTGTTTCCCCTTTAGGGGTCAGGGGTAAAAAACACTGAAATTCAGCATAATTGACAATATTACCTTAATAATTAAGTGTCATTCCCACAGGTTAATCAAACGAACCGCGGTTTATCTACAACCCCTGACTGATCAACTGCTCAATGATACGGACATTTGCATCTTTTTCGTTTTCATTTAATACAAAGGAATTGTCTTTATTAAACGCGGCCTTGGACCACAACACAGACTTATACTGAGGAAAATCCTTTACCTGTCTGTCTATGAACTGGATAGCCTCACTCCTTCTGTTCAGCCTTTCATAAGCCCAGGCAGTGACAAGTGTGTTTGCGGGAAGAAAATTCCTCACCGTGTTGTCGATCTTAGGTTCAAACTTAATAATGCGCCTGAGCATCGATTCAGCTTCCCCTCCATTCTTCATTTTCTGGTAACACAGGTAGTTCATCCAGTCTTCAAGACGGGTGTCGATATCTTCGTCATATGGCTTACCAACGCCAAGGTTTTCAGGCCATAGCCTGGCTTCACCAATAAATTTCAAAGCACCCTTATAGTTATTCTTTTGAATCATTTGTACCGCCTGCATCAGCTTTGCCTCGCGGTAAAGCTCATGTCCCTCTGTAGCTCCCTCAAAGGGAATGATATTTATTTTTGTCAGCAGGGCATCAGTTTCCTTGTATTTCCGGTTAAGCAACAGTGTTTTTGCATATAACGATCCCATAATGAAGTTATCAGGGTGCCGGAGGTAAAAGGCCTCCGTGATTGCCAGAGATTTATCATACTGCTGGTGATTTATGTAGAAGTTTGCCAGGAGCAGATTATAACGCCACTGGCTGTCGAGCGACAAAGCCTTTTTCAGGTCCGATTCACATTGTACATCATTTTTGCCTTTCATTATCTCAGCCCTGCCTGCATAGAACGGAGCATAACCGGGCTGGTCACCACATGCCATCAGGAGGCTTATCGATTCATCTGTCCGGTTCCGGTCCTTATAGATAAGTGCCAGATGATATTTTAACAGCCAGTCGTCCTGCCCGGAAAGCAATTTTTCCAGAACAGATCCTGTCTCTGACCGGAAGGGAAAAGCGTAATCAGGTTTGATCTCCGAGACGTTAACTTTTTTATTCTGCAGAAAGTCAAGCCAGTAGATTGTTTCGGCCGTTTGTGGCGATAATGAAAATACCTTTTCAGCTTCAGCGCGACATCCTGAATTATAATACCAGACCGCCAGTTCAGCGAATGTCTCCTGTGGCAATTCATTCCTGATAAGAGAGACAAACTGACCCTTTGTTTCATCCACCGGATTAAGAAGGTATTTTTCAAATCCTGCAAAATGGTTAAGAGGGTCAAATGATAAAATGGTCTTTAAAACCTCAAGTTCATTTTTGGTGTCCTGCATGTTCCGGTAAACAACTGCCTCCAGCTGAAGAGCTTCAATGTTGTAACGGTTATAATCAACTGCCCTTCCTGCATATTCAAGGGCTTTAACAAAATTTCTTTCTTTCAGATAAATCCTTGATAATTCAGTATATGCAGCGCTGCGGTATTCGGCTGAGAGCGTGGCCAGGTCAAATCCGTCCCTGGCATCTGTCACATTTCCGATAACAGCATTTACAAGTCCATAGTAATAATTGGCAGCACCGTCGTGAGTGTCAATACTCAGGGCCCTTGTTGCCAGTTCCAGGGCTTTCGGGTAAAGCATATTCCTGTAACAGAGTTCAGTCATTTTAATTATGGCAGGCAGATAATTGTGATCTTTTTGCAGTGAAGCGGTCAGTTTTTCTTCCGCCAGGGGATACATCTTCTGGTCCATCGCCTCCTTTCCCTGAATGTAGAGGCCATAAGCGCTGTTCCAGTCAACGTCAGCAGGTGCATCAACAGGTCTGCTCAGGACATTCGCCTCAGGATCCGACCTGTAGACAAGTTTATTACTCCCCAGGGTAACAGTCAGATTCTTGCTGTTCCCACTGAATTTTACTGAATCGCCAAAGGTTTTCAGCGGTTGCAAAATTAATTTCTTAGAATAAACAACAATATCACCTTCTTTAACCTCAAGCTGATCGTTTATGGCCTGTACGGGCGAAAAATAAATTTTAAGCATCCCTCCTTCATTTTTCACATTAAGGGCTCCGTATTCATTTGCTTCGACATATCCTTTGGTACGCAGTACAGGATAAAAATATTCCGTCCAGATATCGGTTTCATAAGGTGCAAAGTTCAGATGCTTGAAGGGTGTAAAAGTGGCGGAAAAGCTGTTCTGATTAAAGAGCCTTCCGGATTGCATCTCAACATACTGTCCGTCGGTGTCGGTAAGGAATTTCTCCCATATCATTCCCTGGCCCGAGAGGCCCCATATCCATATTTTCTTACCAGCCTTGTCGTCATGAGTGCCATAGCGCACCACTCCGAAATCATCATCATGCCAGTAACCTCCCGAGAAGTCAGTGTACTTACCGAAAACATGGTATGATTTATATCCTCCGAAATCATTCGATTTATAGAACGAAATGTTTTTCCCGTTGCTTTTGTTTACCGGCCAGTCGGCATATTCTCCCTCATGACCTATATAACGGTTGCCGGGAAAGATAAATTCAAGATTGCCGTCAGCCTTATAACCGCCGTTCAGCCAGTGATAATAAGGCTGGGCTATAGGTGTGGAATTATACCAGAATGACCGTGTAATAAAATATGCCTTGTCTTTCGGAAGCCTTATCTCCAGCCGCCAGTTGCTTCTTGTAAGCAGATCAAGCACGCCGACAATACAGCTTACACTTCCGTCGGGATTATTCTGAATTACATAATCCACAGGGGTTGCACAATTGGGTGTATGGCCTATTATGCCATAATTAAGCTCCAGACCACCGCTGGTGTACGGACCCCGCATGGCTATGTCGCGGAATTTCACGGCGTGATTGTAATAAATAAACGGCTCATTTGTTGATTTTTCAATCGCAGTCCATATTTTTCCGCCTATCTCGGGAAGGATCATGACTTTAATATACTCATTCTCCAGCTCAACAACCTTCCATGATTTCTGAACAGGTTTGTCGGTGTAACCCTCATAGCGGAAATACGGATAAAGCGATGTCATAAGGGGAATAGGGCTCGGGTCAGAATAAGGATAGGTGGTGAAAACCTTCTGATATTCCTTAACTGTAGCATTTTGTGCCTTACCTGTACCCGATGTGAACAGGCATGCAACAAGGAAGCTGACAAGGAGCTTCCGGCCTTTGGAGTGGAGAGTATACATAATCTTTAATTTTAAGGTAATTGTAAGAATACCCGTTATATTACGAAGAAAACGAAATAATATCTATTTTTAACCTTACTTCAGTTTAAAATTGTTGCCCGATGAAAAATAAAGTACTACTTATACTACTGTTAATTTTCCCCCTGCTGACTCCCGGATGCGGCAACCGCATTCCTCGGGAGCAATTTACAACAAAACACGGTGCTGAGTATCTCCGGCTGAAAAAAGAATTGCTTCACGGGTGGAACACCTGGAATACATACAGTTTCCTTTCACAGGTTTATCTCCCTGACGGGCTGGCTGTAAATTTTTATCTTCAGGATAGTAAGAGTAACGAGGTACTCAAGAACACTTTTGTATGGGCGGGTGCAAAGGATAAGAAAATAATATGGCCGGGTCCTCATGCCATCGACGGTTCCTACACCGAACTGCTTCTCTGGTGGAAAGGAAATGCCGTGGTTGTAAAAACAGCTTCATCAGGAAATGATCTTGTAGCAGCAATCATACCTGCTGATACGGCGAAAAACGACGGAAAACTGATCGTTCATCCAGCCATGTTATGGAACAGGTCTGGAGAGATCGTACGCGACGGAAATATTCTTTCGGCAAGGCTTGCCGGAAAGATCATCCCTATTTATGTGATATCGGAAGGTGGTGATATTGAAATAAATGATACGGGTTATTGCAATATAAGCCTCAAAAAACCTGTATATCTGTCAACCGGAAGTAAGCTTTCAGAGAATGAGATCAGCGGTATCCTAGGTGACAAATACCGGGCGATGGAAAAGGAAAAGGAGAAGTTCGGAGCCTCAAAAGACGCGTATGATGCGATGCAGACTATCCTGGCCTGGAATGTAATTTATGATCCCGAAAAGGACAGGATGATCACCCCCGTCTCGCGGATGTGGAATACCGGATGGAACGGATATGTGCTCTTCTGCTGGGATAACTATTTTGCCTCCTACATGTACTCTGTGATCAGCAGGCCTCATGCCCTGGCAAATGCCATTGAAATTACTGATGAAATAACCGAAAATGGCTTCATTCCTAATTTTGCGGCGGCGGGTGATATAAAGAGCCGCGACCGTTCCCAGCCGCCTGTCGGATCGATGATGGTCAAAGAGATCTACAGGGCATATCCTGAAAAATGGTTTCTCACCGAGGTCTTTGACAAATTACTTTCCTGGAACAGGTGGTGGCCGGAACACAGGGATGATAACGGCCTGCTTTGCTGGGGGAGCGACCCTTATAAAATGGTCCCGAATCAGAAAACCACCTATGAGATGAATAATATCCAGGCTGCAAAATTTGAATCCGGACTTGATAATTCTCCGATGTACGATGGAGTCAAATTTGACACTGTTTCGCACAGGATGGAGCTTGCCGATGTGGGACTTACCGCTTTGTATATTGCCGATTGCAGGGCGCTGGCTGATATCGCGCTGGAACTGGGGAAAAAAGATATAGCCGGGGAGCTGACCGGGCGGGCTGAAAAGTACTCGGTATCCCTTCGGAAACTCTGGAACAGTGACGAAGGAATATTTCTTAACAGATATACGGTGACAGGAGAACCCAGTCACCGCATCTCACCAACCAATTTTTATCCTCTCATTGCTCAGGTTGCGACACAGGCTCAGGCAGAGGTAATGATGGAAAAGAATTTCTATAATCCTGACAAATTCTGGGGAGAATGGATAATGCCATCTATTGCCCGCCGCGATACCGGTTACAGGGATAACGAGTACTGGAGGGGCCGGATCTGGGCACCGATGAATTTTCTTGTTTATCTCGGCCTGTGCAATTACGACCTGCCTGCAGCAAGAAAAGACCTTTCAGAGAAAAGCATGAAGCTGCTGATGAACGAGTGGCTTACAAAGCATCATGTTCATGAGAACTATAATGCTGAAACCGGTGATGGTGATGATGTACAGAGCAGCAATGCCTACTATCACTGGGGCGCCCTGTCGGGCATGATACAGATGATAAGTAATAACCAGGTACCAAAACCTCTAACCCCATTAAATACAAATAGATGAGAATTAATATCCTTAAATTAATTTTTTTCTCCCAGCTGGGAATTTCAGTATTATCGTGCAGCACTCAACCAGGGTCCTATAATATTCTGGATTTTGGGGCAAGAGGTGACGGAAAAACAATAAATACAATTGCTATCAATAAGGCTGTTGAGGTCTGCAACAGAAAGGGAGGCGGCATGGTGCTCATCCCGGCGGGTACCTTTGTAAGCGGGACAGTTGTACTTAAATCAAATGTCAATCTGCATCTCGATCCCGGAGCTGTTCTTATTGGCAGCCGTGACACAGCTGATTACGTGGAAATGTCATCGACCCTCTTCAATGAGGGATATGATCGTTTCGGAATAATATGTGCCATCGATGCAAGGAATGTATCAATAACCGGAACCGGTGAAATCAATGGTAACGGCACTTACTTTATGAACGGACCTGACAAACCTAAATACGGTGAAAGTGACTTTGAACGGAAATTCACCCGGCAGGTTGAAGAATTCATGAAAGAGGGCACTGAAATTCCGGATGGTCCTGTAACCTATCCTTTCAGACCCGGATTACTTATTACGCTTGAAAGGTGCGAGCATATTCTGATCAGCGATGTAGTTCTCAGAGATTCTCCCGAATGGACTATCCGCATAGGTGACTGTGACGATGCTAATGTAAGGGGGATCTCAATTCTGAATAATCCCCTCATTCCCAACAATGACGGGATCCATATTACAACATCAAGAAATGTACGCATCTCGGATTGTAATATTATCGCGGGTGATGATGCAATTATCGTAACCGGATTCGGAACCAGCCCTACACCCGCCTCTCTGTCGGAGGGGGCTAAGCCATTGACGATCGGAAATAAAGAAGGATATGCCGAGAATGTAACTGTAACAAATTGTGTCCTCTCCTCGCGCTCAGCCTGTATCAGGGTTGGGTATGGCAATCATCCGGTACGGAATGTCACATTCTCCAACCTTGTGATGTATGGATCCAACCGGGGAATAGGTGTGTTTGCCAGGGATGACAGCAGGATCGAAAACGTACTTTTTTCCAATATAATAATCAACAACAGAATTCATTCAGGGCATTGGTGGGGCAAAGGCGAACCTATTCATATTTCAGCAGTGCGAGATACAAAAAACGGTACGCCGGGGAGAATAAACAATATCCGCTTCTCAGGCATCACGGCAACAAGCGAAACAGGTATTCTGATCTATGGAACCGAAAACAGTGTCATAGAAAATATCAGTCTCGACAATATTAAACTCACCATCAACAAAGGAAGATTTACGGAATCATACGGGGGAAATTTCGATCTGCGTCCGGTCTTCCCGTTGCAGGATGCTATTTTCAGACATGATATTCCCGGCTTATACGCACAGTATGTCAGCCATCTTTCTGTTTCCCGGTTCGAGCTTACCTGGGGCACCGGTTTGCCGCCATTCTTTACAGAGGCATTTGATATAAATCATTTCAGCGATTTGCTGCTGGAAGGTATCGAAGCCGGTCCGGCTCCCGGGTCAAATGGACTTCCTGCAATCAGTCTGAGTTACGGCAAAGATGCAGTTGTAAGAGACTGCAGTACCATGAAGGGAACGATACTTTTAAAGCAGGAAATGGTGAAATAATGTCAAGATCCAATATTTATTCTGCCGATTTTGTACCAACCATCACTGGTCTTACCTTTGTTTGCAATCGGAATTGTATGATCGATTGAACTATGAAACACAACTCCCATTTCAAGATCATAAGTTCCCTGAATTATATCAGTTGGTACGGGATATGTGATGTCAATGTTTTTCTTACCCGGAAGCCAGCCCAAAACAGTTATTCCCGTTATAGTTGCAGCATATATTGATCCGTTTTTATCCTTTAGCCGGAAAGCAATGCGATGATCCCGATATGGTGGAGCAATGCCAAGATTCTCCCATTTCATTGAAACAGAGAGCTCCGATCCGGCAGCAACAGTCTCATCATATGATACATCTCTGAGAACAAGTCTGAATCCAAGCTTCATTACCAGCCGTTCAATTTCAGGTATCCAGCCGGCCGGAATATAATTTGATTTATTCTGAGCAAATGTTGCATGCCATAATATTGCATCATCAACAACTTCTTTTGGAGGAGTAGGATAACCTCCCAGCGTTCCGCACGGTTCAAGCGCAACTGTTCCTTTCTTCCAGCCATCGGGCATCATATTAACCATCGGCCAGTAAGAATCTTTATGATGGTTCCATCCAACACCCGGACCTTCACCATTACCCCAACAATCACCACGCCAGGCTGAGCGGCCCAAAGAATTTGCATATAAAACATTTGGCCTGTCATCAACAAGGGCAGTAAGTGGCGTATTGGGGAAAGCTTCATAATAAAGGTCTATAATTGCTTTTCGCGTAGCATCGCCTGGCATCAGCGAGGGATCGCAGTAATTATGCCATTCTCCCCAGAGTCCGACAGACCCGATATCGACAAGAGCAAGATCGGGATGCCCGTCGTATCTCGCCCCCAGTGCCCGGATCAGTTTTTCATGGTACTGTTTTACCAATGGTTCTTCCATATCAACTTCATAGTGAGCTCCCTCCTCAGGACAGGCAGAATATGTATATTTTATCCCTTTGTCAAGAAGCCATTTAGGAATAGTGCCCTCATGCCCCGGATATGAAAGCATTACACGGAATGCAAGAGCCTGATTGTTCTGACGGCATCTCATTAGCCAGTCATCGATCATCGCAAAAGCATACTGCCCTTCCTGCGGTTCAAGGTCACCCCATGTCCATCTGGCATATGCACACCCCGATTTAAACCTGAGCCCTGTCATTGAAGGATCTTCACTTGCAGTTCTGAAGAAAGTCTGCCATCCGACTCCCGGAATCTGAAGGAATCCTTTATCTTCCTGAAGAAAATCAACATTTTTGTTGTCTATCCGCGAACAGCTCGGAATAAGAATGACGAGCAGAATAATAAATGGTATATGCTTGTGTAATTTCATCATAATATAATCAAACAATTTATTTCAAAGCAATAACATTGCACTTTCCCTTTGAATAGGTTACAGTTATCAGTTTTGTACCTGCCATTACCTGTACCGGGCCGTGATCATCACTGAAATCGGTGCGCCGGATCAGGACGCTGTCGCCAAGGGCAAGACCTGAAACTACCGTTCCCGGCTTTTCGGGAAGATCGAATGTGATTGGTATGCCATTATCAAGGAACCTGCCATATCGCTGTGTTTCAGCATATACCTCATGAAGGAGTTTTACTTCATCAGCATTTTCATCTTCCATGCACCAGAGAAAGAAGTCATCACTACCCCTGAGAAGCATATGCCAGAGAACCTCCTGATAGCACTCTTTACTCAGCTGTTTTACAGTGCTGTCGGCACCGCTGCCCTCAAAAATTGTATGCCAGTGAACAAAACTTATTATAGGTATTGACCTGGGGGTACTCTTACCTGCATTGCCGGCATTAAGCAACATATTATAGAACCATCTGTAGTCGCTGTTATCAAAATCATACCATTTGAATATGCCGGCCCAGGGGTAAACAACCGGCATTGCAAAGGTGAAGCCTGTCAATGGGAAATCGTTATACCACTTTCTGTATTTGGCGTGCTGGTCAGCCTTAAATGGCTGATCATCTGCATAATATTCAAAATAATCGTACCAGTACCTGTACCCATCATTGGGGTATACTGCGTAATTTCCGACAAGAGCGTCAGGGAATTGCGACAATACCGGTTCACTGTAGGAGTAACTTTGAAGGTAAGCCCTCATTTCCCTCATTGTTTTCTGAAACTTCTCAAAAGTGAAATCTTTCCCCATATATTTACAGCATCTCTCACATTTTTTAGATGCCTCATAGGCATTGTTCACTTCCAGCGGACCGTCAACCTCCCAATCGGTAAAGATAAATCCGACATCCAATCCCTCCTTTTTGTACCTGTTGACAAATAATTCAACCCGTTTTTTTATTTCGTCTTTCCTCCGGTCAAGGGTGAAAGGGCATCCCATTTTCTTTTTTCCGAAACTGGTATCAAAAAATGGTTTGCCAGAGAAATCAACATGAGCAGTAGCCTCGTCACCATTGAAAAACGAATTTAAGAGGTCGGTTGCATCGATATTTATTCTTTGTCCAAGCTTTTTCTGGGCCCGGGCAACAGGCAGGCACTGAGCGAAAACTTTCGATGTATCATCTATGCTCCAGGAACAAACAAGTCCGATGCCACGTTTATCAAGTTCCCTCACAAGCTGCTCTGCCCCGGCATCGCTTAATAAACCCGGATCAATGGCCGGCCAGAGATATAGAGGAAGCCTGTCACCTCTGCCATACTTCAGTTCATTTGTATTATCCATAATTGTCTGGATCCTCGCCGGCCATTTTGGTTCCTTTGTTCCGGGAACTGAATACGGGGTAAGTACTAAAATAAGATACCCCAGTAAAATTTTTATCATCATAACTCCTATCATTTAACCCGGTTTACAAAAGATTTTTTTCTAAAAAATACCATGACAGCTGCTGTTCTGGTCATTGTTTCGGTTTTGCCCTGAACTGCAATTTATAAGGAAGCACCTCAAATGGGAATGTGGAGAGATCGAGTCCTATATGAGCGGTACCATTCGTACCATACTCCGAAGCTCCGATGTCATAAACGCCGGTACCAAAAAGGTGCGGGCGTTTTCCATTCCAGAAGTCGCGGGGATTCTCGTAAAGCAGCATACCTGAATCTATGGCAGCAGAACCGATTTTAAGACGGTATCCTTCGGGTTTGGAGGCATTGGGATCAACGAAGTCAGGATCACCGGTAATAGCATGTGAATCCAATTTATATGGAGTGCTCCACAGGTTATTCTGGAAACGGATACAGGACGTGTCAAGACCGGCATCGATGCCAACCCCGCCCGTGTTTTCCCAGAATATGTTATTTCTGAACCAGATGTTACGGAATTTGGTGAGAGGCGGTCTATTTTCGATTCCTATGACCCTGGAACAGTTATTGTAAGCAACCGTATTGTTGTCGAAAAAGAGGTCGCGGGTATTGGATGTGAAGAGCAATATTACTCTGCCATAGACGGAGGTGTCAATTGCAGCCCAGTTGTTATGCACTATAATGTTATTGCGGATAGCGATCATATCACTCAGGTAGCGGTTGCTGCTCTCTTCACCCGAGAGCCATATTGCGACATTGTTGGCATAAAGAAAGTTGTTGTCGAATATGCTCATTGATGAATTGTCAATCCAGATTCCGGCAATTCCTGAGCCACGGATCACATTATACCTGGCTGTGGTATGGATACCCCAGTCCTCGTACAGGATTCCGTCACCTGAGTTGTTGTCGATCTGACAGTTTTCAATGACCAGGTTTTCCACAGCCCCGTTGCTTGTGATCCCGTAACCTTCAGTGCCACTGACATTCCATCCTGCATCATGAAGCCAGCAGTTTCGTATCTCAACCCAGGCACATTCGTCGGATGGCTCATAGTGTCCTTTCTCGCCACCGCCAGAGCCGTTAAGATGAACACCATAGGTCCCGCAATAAGCCATCTCACAGTTGCGTACTGAGAGATGACGCGAACTGACAGCTTTCACACCAACCTCACATGCAAAGAACCTGCAGTTGCTGATATCCAACTGCTCCTTCCGGTCGATATATACTCCGCTTCCTTCGGGATGATCACCTGTCATTTTGAATTCTATGCCGGTAATGGTAGTATATGAGCCAGGCACAAATAAATTCTCTGATCCGTCGCCTGAAAATATTACCTTCCCATCTCCTTCTGAACGAAGGGTTACGGGCAATCCGGGCCGGCCTTCAGGCCCCTTTTCTCCAGCACACGGATAAGTTCCGGCGGAAAAAATGATTATATCTCCCGGTTTGGCCAGAGACAGAGCTTTCCTGACACTCTTCAGGGGACGTTCACGGGTACCCGGATTAGTGTCTGATGCGCCACTGCGGGCTGATACATATAATTCACCTGCGAGAGCATCGTGACTTCCATATACGCCGATAAGTAAGAACAAACTTAAAAAATAAAAAATCCAGATCTGCCTGCCTGAGGCATGCACAGGGGTCCCTGAGTCTGCAGAATGTGTTTCAGCAAAACTGACTTTGATAAATTCTTTCATTTTAATAAGTATTAAGTTATTGTTTCACTCTCAGTGTTCAGTAGTGACTGTTATGTCGTAATATATCCGGCTTTCTTCATTACTTCGTCAACCGACACCGCTTGTCCCCCTCTTCTCATACTCTCATCTGCCGCTTCCATAAAGCCGTAGATCTCAAGCGTTTCATCAGGTTTTACCGGCGAGACTCCGGTTCTGAAGAATTCTGCGATTTTCAGGAGCAGACCAAGGTATCCGTCGAAAGATCCCAGGTCAAGGTTCGCTTCGCTGCCAAAGGCGATACCTCCGTAATCATGTGTCCCGCTCCTTGTGCCACGGAATGTCCCCATCCTCCCGTCCTTCCATTTCCCGACAACAATATCAGTATCATCCGTATGAAACCTTGTTACCGTGTCACAACCGGTTCCCATTACCGTATAAAGGATTTCAACTCCATGAATGCCATACCAGAAAAAATCCGGATGATGAGGTTCAAGGCTTGCAGGGCTGAATGTATCGGCTCCCAGTACCTTACCTATCTTGTTTTCATATCTCACCAACTGCGCATTTTTCAGATAACGCAAAGCCGATGCTGAAAAGACGGGTACTTTTTTTTCTTCAGCTTCCCTGTATATCGCGATGGCATCTGACAGTGATGCTGAAACAGGCTTATCTATAAATACAGGCTTCCCGGATTTAAATACCTCACGTGCCTGTTCCAGGTGAGGGCGACCATCATTGGTCTCAAGCAAGACAACATCCACCTTTTTAAGGAGTGATTTTATTGAACCTGCAATCTCCACTCCCATCTGCTGAACCTGCTTTGTATATCCGGGAATTGTCTCCACACTGGAAACGATATCTGTACTTCCATCCGGATAGGCTGCCACAACCTTAAACCCTGACAGACCCGGATCAGGATTTTCAGCATTGAAGAGCTCTGTGAAAGCCGGGGAGTGTGAAGTATCGAGTCCTATAATACCAATCCTGATTATCTTTTCTTCCATATTTCTGAAGAGACCGGAAGCGAGTGGCTCCAGGCCGAGCGCCGCTCCGGCCATGGCCGATTGTTTAATAAATTCTCTCCTGTTTGAATGCATAAGTGGATTATTTTTTAAAATTATCTTCATTTGGTATTTTTCTTCAATTTAACGATTTCAGCTGCAATTTTCTCACGTGCTGCCTCTATGGCTGCCGGATCTTCTGATGATGCCCACCAGTTGGGAGCTATACCTGATACAATTTTACTGACAGCATCTCTTCCGGCAAGCTGCTCAAGTATTGCAAAATATTCCCAGTCTTCCATTGAATCCCGGAGAGTTTTCAACCTGATACATGGTAAAGGTCCGTTAATTCCGCACGGTACTCCGGGATACATCAGGTACCCGCCTCCGTTGAACTGAGAGTCGGATTCCGAGAATGCAGGCAGGAACCATGGATCCATTACTCCCGATACTGTCTTTGTAATCTGCACGGATGACCAGTAAAGGAGTCCTGTTATATTGTAATGCCAGTTGATCCAGGAAGGTACCCGGTAAGAAGTAAGCCTGGCATCTATATGCCAGTAAGGAGAATCGAAATCCTTGACTTTGTTATAGTCAGGAGAATATTGGGGTGCTCGCTGGGAGAGTGCAGTATATGACCACACCTCGTCACCATGTTTTATTTTCGAAATTATGGAACTTGAATCAATGAAGGCCCAGAGCGGGCACCAGATATCTACTGCCGGGTCAATATCGGGCCAGGAGGGATCCTGTTTGTAAGTCTGTTCCACTACCAGACAACGGATTTCAGGAGCTGCCTCATGGGCAACTGCCCCCAGTGCCAGCACCTCTTCATAATTCTCCTTCAGGTTGGGTTCATCCAGCATATAAAGATAGGCCCTCTTGTTCCAGCCATTTTCTGTCAGATACTTATAAAATTCCCTGTAATACCTGACTGCTTTTGCCCTGTTTGTTGTGGTTATCTCCTTAAATGGGGCGTTTGGTATCTGGAAATCCGTCACATGAAGCTCTTCAAGGAATTTCTTAAGCTTCTGGTGACGTTCGGGTATTATCTTAAGGGAGCCATCGGGGTTCACCTCAGGCATGAAACTTGCCGGAATCGGCGGATTAATCCTGTGGTCAGCCATCATCCTGCAATAGCGCAGTTCAATCTCAAGTGATTTTGCACTATTCCGCCCCGTACCATATAGTCCCGGAATTATCTTGTCGACGGTTCCGAAGTGATTTCTTTGCATCGGACCATCAGGCAGTTTGAAATCCCACACTGTAACCGAGACGGGTATCGATACCGTTTTTACAGTCACGCTGTCTGTATTGGGCCCGTATTGCTCCGGGACGTTCCCCAATGTTACCGTAAAAGTGCCCTTGTATTCTCCTGCAGCGGTGTTTCCCGGAATATAAATATCTGCCCAAATCGGCTGATTCTCTCCTTTCCACACATCAAAAGGGATAGCATACATTTCAAAACCGCTTGATACAAAGGGCTCACCCCATTTTTTCCTGTACTGGTTAAATGGTTCCACAGGCTTTCCTGTCTCCGGGTTTATAAACGGTACCAGAGGATCGGGATAGAGCCCGGGAGGCAATTGTGCACGGGGGGAGGATCGTCTTACCCTTGTATACTCTTCCCGGTAAAGCAGCACATTCTCTTTTCCTATTGTTCCGGTTTTACCTTTCAGATCTGAAATCACTGCTGAGGTCACCCTTACATTTTTCTCTAGTGCGCCGACGACGACCTGGAAAGATTCCACCTCATTTTTAGCAGCTTTTACAATAGCCTGATCCATACCAAATAAAGGCTGATCCTGGTAAATTCGTTCCATGCTGTTCAGCACTGTAAGTTTTACTTCAGGACTCTTAATCTCTTTGGAACTACTGAGGCAGAGCATCAGAGGCAGTCCCATGACAGTTACAAAAGGAATAATTTTTTTAAATCTCATTTCATTGTCCTCCTTAAATAATATATGTTACCTATAGAATCAGATATTTTGAACCAGACTTTCCCCCGCTGCCAGACGCCTGAGCTGAAACCAATGAAGCTCATCTGCACAGGTATCTTCCCTTTTCCTTATATTAAACAACCTTCCGGAGGCATTTAAAATTAAAGCGATTAAAGTTATAAAAAATATGTCTGAGATTTTAAATAGAATAAATTCAATAAAGAACCTGAATCAAATTGATGATATTGAACAACCAACCCCTGGTGCAG
>VFSW01007937.1_pt1 | contig 15336 bp, 16 predicted proteins | sample 5358111 | NCBI WGS metagenome assembly VFSW01 (sample SAMN11554181, study PRJNA540505) | mine drainage metagenome | isolation source: sediment from site ElyBrook_90M | place: USA: Ely Copper Mine, Vershire, VT | collected 2017
GGCATCTTCGTCGGCGCCGGGACCTTCGCCCACGAACATGAGGCGCGCGTTGGGATCGCCATCGCCGAAGACGATGCTGTGGCGGCCTTTGTGCAGAGCGCAGCGAGTGCAGTCGCCGATGTCGCCGGAGATCGCTTGCAGGGCGGCAGCTCGGTCTTTTGGAGCGATCGGGGCCGCGGATTCGGTGAGGACGGGCAGGGGTTGCGGGCGGACTTGCTTCGGTGACATCTCTTCGGCGATCTCCAGATCTTCGTCGGCACGGAATACGGCAGGGATGACCGCGGACGCTTCTTCTGTAACGGTTATCGTTACGGATTCAGCGACTGCCGGCCTTTCTGTAACAACTTCTGTTGCAATTACGGTTCCGCTCGACCCGACATCGCGACGGTAGAAATCGAAGACGCCAAGATCGCGAAAATAGCCGCCGCGGGCGCGGAGAGCTTCTTCCGTTTCCGGGGCGAGGCGCGCCGTCAACCCTGTTCTCCCAGGCCCAGCGGAAGGTCGCCGTCGGACTCGGAGAGCAGTTCCTGGCGGGGGCGGCGCAGAGTAAGGATTTCGTCGAGGATCTGGTCGGCCAGCTCGCGCTTGGGCAGCTCCGGCATTTCAATGGAGCGGTCGCGCGTCAGGAAGGTAACGGCGTTGCGGTCCGAATCGAAGCCGACGCCTTCGCGGGAGACGTCGTTGAGGACGATGGCGTCGGCGCCCTTGCGCAGAAGCTTGTCGCGGCCGTGGGCAAGCGCGTCCTGGGTCTCGGCAGCGAAGCCGACGACCAGCATGCCGGGGCGGCGCCGCTCCACCACGGCGACGAGAATGTCTTCGGTGGGCTCGAGCTCGAGGGTGAGCGGGCCGCTGCGGCGCAATTTCTGATCGGCCTGGGCGCGGGGGCGGTAGTCGGCGACGGCAGCGGCTTTGATGACGATGGTGGCCTGGTCGAGGCGGCCGAGGACGGCGTCGCGCATCTGCTGCGTGGTAACGACGGGAACGACTTCGACGTTGGCGGGCGGGCGGAGCGCGGTGGGCGCGGAGACGAGGATGACGCGGGCGCCACGGCGCTGCGCGGCTTCGGCCATGGCGTAACCCATCTTGCCGCTGGAACGATTGCCGAGGAAGCGAACGGGGTCGAGGGCTTCGCGCGTGCCTCCGGCGGTGATGAGGATGGTTTCGCCGGTGAGGTCGTTGCGGTGATGGAGGACGCTCAGGACAGCTTCGACGATGGCGCTGTTTTCCGCGAGACGCCCGGCGCCGACCATGCCGCAGGCGAGGTAGCCGCTGTCCGGCGCGACGATGCGGACATGACGGTTCGCCAGGGTTTCGAGGTTCGCCTGGGTTGCGGGGTGGTTCCACATATTCACATTCATCGCCGGCGCGACGATGACGGGGGCGGTGGTCGCGAGATACATGGTGGTGAGGAAGTCGTCGGCGATGCCGTGGGCGAATTTGGCAAGGATGTCCGCGGTGGCGGGAGCGACGACGAGAGCGTCCGTGGACTGCGCGGCGTCGATGTGCTCGACGGGGGAGGCGGCAACGCCCGCGTCCCCCTCGTGCCCGGAGCCTTCGGGGGTCCAGAGGCCTGTAATGACTTTGTGGCCGGTGAGCGCGGCGAAGGTGAGCGGGGCAATGAATTGCCGGGCGGCCGCAGTCATCACGACGTGGACGTCGAGGGCGTGCTTTTGCAGGTCGCGGACCAACTCCGCGGATTTGTAGGCAGCGATGCCGCCGGTGACGCCAACTGTGACCTTCATGAGTACAGGGTACAGGGTGCAGAGTGTGGGGTACAGGGTGCATGGTACGGGTTACAGGTTACGGGTTACAGGTTGCCCGCAATGCCGCGCCGCACAGGAAGAAGGGAGGACACCGGGAAGCACGACCACCCAGCCGATCAGGGAGAAGATTCCGTAGATGAGGATCAGCCCCGCATAGCCGATCAGGATGTGGCTCACCGGATGTCCAAAGGAGCGAAACCGGACCAGAGCCCAGAGGGACGTGATCAGTAAATATCCGACGATCGCGACGTCGCCGGCGAGGAGGCCGATGAAGGCATAGCCGATCCGACGAACCAAGCCGATGGGGTGAACCGAAGCTTCGTCCGTTTCGGTTGGCATACGGGCCTACGGCGCGAACTTGGGGATGTCGGCTCCGTCGACTTCTGGACGCACGGTCGGGGCGTCTTCCTTTTTGATGTAAGCGATCTTGCCGGCGGCAATTTCTTCCTGCGCGACGCGGCAGGCCTTGCGGGAATGGCTGGGAACCATGGGCTCGGCTCCATTTTGCAGCTGGCGGGCGCGGCGCGCGGCGACCAGGACATAGCGAAAATTGCTGTCGTATTCTTTTTCGATACTCATTCCATCTACCTCCAGAACTTCTCCAGGCGCCTTCATCGCCGGGCGGCGGGAACCGGGACGCCGAAGGCCTCTAACACCGGCCTGATCCGGGCCTCGGAATTCGCCTGACGGCAGCCGTTGGCGATGCGCAGGACTCGTTCGCGGTCCGCTCCGCCGCTGCCGGAATCATCGCCGCGATGGATACGCTCGGCGGCCACGATGGCGGCCATTTCTTCGACTGCGCGGTCCAGGATGTCGTTGACCAGAATATAGCCATACTCGCGGTAATTCTCAATCTCCTGTTTGGCCTTGGCGAGACGGCGCTCGATCACTTCCTCGCGCACGGCGCCTTCGGCGCGGGAACGGTTGCGCAGGCGGGGGGCGAGAATCTCGGGCGAAGGGGGCATGAGGAAGATGGAGACCGCGTCGGGGCATTTGGCGCGAACCTGCGAGGCGCCCTGGACATCAATGTCCAGGAGCACGTCCTTGCCGCTGGCGAAGGCTTCCCGCAGGGTGGATTTTGCGGTGCCGTAGTAATTGTCGAAGACCTGGGCGTACTCGAGGAACTCGTCGTTGCGGATCATCTCCTCGAAGTGCTCGCGGGTGGTGAAGTGATATTCGCGGGAGTCGACTTCGGAGCCGCGGGGGCCGCGCGTGGTCCAGGAGACAGAGAACTCCAGGCCGCTGACCAGCGAACGCAGTTGATTAACGATGGTCGACTTACCCGACCCGGACGGCGCCGAAATGATGAATAGAATGCCTGACAAAGGTTATCGTTCCTCTGCGCGGAATCGAATTGCTGGTCCTGGGTGGTGTTTCATGACGTGCGCTCCTCAGGGGCTAAAGCCCAAATCCCTGGTGGGCGATTTATGGCACGACTGAAGTCGTGCCCTGATACAAAACAAGAACATCCCTGACGCATCATGCAAACCCACTCACTCTAAGTTCTGCACCTGCTCGCGGGCCTTTTCAATCTCCGACTTCATGCCGAGGCCCGCTTCGGTAATGCGCGTGCCGTTGCCGGCGACGCCGCTGGTCTTGGACAGCAATGTGTTCGCCTCGCGGTTCATCTCCTGCAACAGAAAATCGAGCTTCTTGCCCACTTCTCCGCCCTGATCGAGCAGGCCGATGAAGTGATCGATGTGGGTGCGCAGGCGCGTGACTTCTTCTTCGACGTCGCTGCGCTCGGCGATCAGCGCGGCTTCCTGCAGGATGCGATCCTTGTCGAAGCCGCCGTCGAGCATGGTTTTCATGCGCTGATTGAGACGCTCGAAATAAGCCTGCTGCACCTTTTCCCGCAGGGACGCGGCTTCGTCCACCAGAGCGCGCAACCGCTCCATGCCCGCACGCAATTCATTCGCGAGGGCTGCGCCTTCCTGAGCGCGCATGGTCTGCAAAGCCGCGATGAGCGCGCCGGTTTCGAGGAGGACGGCTTCTTCCAGAGACTTCATCTCGTCTTCGCTGCTGCGGGATTCGGCGAGCAGAACGCCGGGGAGGCGGAAGACGGAGTTCAGGTCGGGCTCGGCCTTGAGGTTGTGTTCGAGAGCAGCGGCGCGGAAGGCCTCGATGTAAGCGGAAACCAGGGCGTGGTCGTAACCGGCTTCGGCTTTCTGGGTGCGCTCGAGGCTGAGCGTGATTTCGACGTGGCCGCGGTGGAGTTTCTCTTTCAGCACGCGGCGGAGATGGATCTCAATGCCTTCGGCGCCGTTGGGGAGGCGCATGTGGAGGTCGAGGAAGCGGTGGTTCACGCTTTTGAGGCTGAGCGAGAAGCCGAGGGTTTCGGAGACGCGGCCGGCAATGCGGGCGAATCCGGTCATGGAATAGACGGGTTGTTTCGCGGTGTCGGCCGGGGGAGTCGCGGGTTGCGCGGATGCCTTGTCGGTCTTCGTGGGAGGCTTCGCCGGGCTCATCGGTTGATCTTACCTGTGAAGGCGGATTCAGGGGCCGGGGGGACGATTTCTTCGAGGCTGCCGCCGGCACCCTCGGGCTCATTGCCGCCGAAGAGACTGCCCTGGTCCTCGTGATAGTGGTGGCCATTGCCATTGCCTTCTCCCAGGTCAATGAACTGGAGGCGGTAGAGCTTCTGATAAGTGGGCGAGGTCTGGAGCAGTTCTTCGTGGGAACCGATGGCGGTGATACAGCCCTGCTCGAGGACGACGATGCGGTTAGCTCGACGGATGGTGGAGAGGCGATGCGCGATGACGATGACGGTACGGCCGGTCATGAGGTTGGCCAGCGCGATCTGAACGAGGGATTCGCTCTCGGCGTCGAGGGCGGAGGTGGCTTCATCGAGGATGAGCACGGGGGCGTTCTTCAGGATGGCGCGCGCGATGGCGAGCCGCTGGCGTTCGCCTCCCGAGAGGCGGAACCCCTTCTCACCAATGACGGTGTCATAGCCGTCCGGCATGCGTTCGATGAAGTCGTGGGCGAGGGCAGCTTTCGCGGCGTCGACGACGCGACTCAACGGGACGTCGGGCTGGCCGTAGGCGATGTTGTTGCGGACGGTGTCGTTGAAGAGGATGGTCTCCTGGGTGACTTTGCCGATCTGGGCGCGGAGCGAGTTGAGGCTGGCCTGGCGCACGTCGATGCCGTCGACGAGGATGCGGCCGCCGGTGACGTCGAAGAAGCGGGGGATGAGATTCACCAGCGTTGACTTCCCTGCCCCGCTGGGACCGACGAGGGCGACGACTTCGCCGCGATGGATGGTGAGGTCGATGTCGCTGAGAACGATGGGGGGCTCTTCGGGTTCGCCTTCGCGATAGCAGAAGCTGACGTGCTCCAGCTGGATGCTGTCCTGGAATCCTTTCAGGATGCGGGGATGTTTGGCTTCGCGGACTTCGTCCTGATCGTCCATGAAGTCGAAGATGGCGGAGGAGGCGCCGGCGGCCTGCTGGAAGTTGTTGTAGTAGGTGCCGAAGCGGCGGATGGGGTCGTACATCTTGAAGAGCGCGACGATGAAGGCGAAGAAGGTGCCTTCGGCCATGGCACCGTGGCCGATTTCGTTGCGGCCGACCCAGAGCAGGGCCGCGATGGCGACGGCGCCGATGAAGTCCATCAAAGGCGAGGTGATGGCCTGCGCGCGCACGGAGCGGAGGTTGGCGCGGAAGAGGCGCTTCGCTGCCTGGCGGAAGCGCAGGAGTTCCCAGAACTCCATGTTGAAGGCCTTTACGATGCGATTGCCGGTGATGGTCTCGTGCAGGATGTTCTGGATGTCGGCGAGTTTGTCCTGGCCGCGGCGGGTGGTGCGGCGCACATCGCGGCCGATGCGGATGATGGACCATGCGGCGATGAGGGCGAAGATAGGCAGCACCCAGGCCAGGCGGCCTCCGAGCGCGATAACGATGATCACCATGAAAGCCAGGGTGCAGACCTGCTGCAGGAAATCCGACAGGATGGTCGAGGTGGCGTATTGCACGCGCTCGATGTCGTTGATGAGCGCCGAGAGCAGCGATCCGGTGGTGTGCTTCTGGAAGAAGGAGACCGAGCGGCGCAGGATGGCCTCATAGAGGTCGTCGCGCATGTCGGTGATCATGCCGAAGCCGGCGTAGTTGGCGAGATAGGTGCCGGCGTAGTCGCAAAGGCCCTTGAGCAGCGTCGCGGCCACAAAGGCGAAGGCGATCACGCCCCAGTCATTTTTGATATGCAGGAAGGAGGGCACCAGTATTTGTGGCGTGATGTGGAGGTGCCAGCGGGCGCCGATGGAGCCGAGCAACTGCGTCTTGTTGGCGCGGTGGGCGGCGGAGGGGTCGAGGACGTTGTCGAAGATGGGTCCGATGAGCAGGACGCGGAAGGCGTCGAGCAGGCCGACGCCGGCGGCGAGAACGACAGCAGAGAAAGCCTGAAGGGAGTAGCGGCGCGCGTAGTAGAGCAGACGCCAGAGGCGCTTCATGCCCGGCCCACTCCACGCACCCGAAGACAACGCATCTGCTTATTCTAGCGCGCGGTACGGGCGGGACCGTGACATAGCTCACCGCGTGCGGCGGGGGCGGAACAAGAGGGCGGAACAAGAGCAGGAACCGGGGGAAACGGTGGTTACAATGCTGGTATATGACAACGTCTTATTCGCTGAGCGCCGGATCGCGGGCGTGCAAGGTCAGGCTGATTATTTTCGATGTGGATGGGGTGCTGACCGACGGCAGCATCTGGCTCTTCCCTGCTCCGGCCGGGAGCACGACCACGGCGGGGCCTGTCGGGGAACACGCGGCGCAGATGGAGAGCAAGGGCGGCTACGCGATCTCGTCGCAGAGCATGGTGGAGGCGAAGGGTTTCAACGCACACGACGGCACGGGTATCAGCCTGGCGAAGCTGGCGCAAATCAAGTGCGGCATCATCACCAAGCGCATTTCCGAGACGGTGGCGCTGCGGGCGCGCGATCTGCGGCTGGACTACGTGTTCATGGGGCAGTCGTACAAGATGCAGGCGGTGCGGGAAATCATGGAGAAGGAGCAGATTGGTCTGGATGCGATCGCGTATGTGGGGGATGACGTGATCGACCTGCCGGTGATGCGGGAGGTGGGGTTTGCGGTGGCGGTAGCGAATGCCCGCGAGAACGTGAAGGCGGAGGCGCACTGGGTGACGCCGCATGAGGGCGGGCACGGCGCGGCGCGCGACGCCATCGAGTTCATCCTGGCATCGAAGGGAATTCTGGAGAAGACGATCGAGTCGTATATCGATGAGCGGAACCCGCTGCCGGCGAGTATGGATATTGGCAAGGGTGGATTCTGAGGGACAGGGTGCAGGGTGCAGGGAGCAGAAAGACACCGCTGCTTTCTCTAACATGGTACATGCTGGATAATCAGGGTATGAGCGAGCCGGAGACGAATAAAGCGGAAGATTTTGTCAGCCTTGTCGACTTATACCGCCGCGCCTTCGCGAGGTATGGAACGCAGGCCCTCTGGAATAAGCGGATGCTGGAGAATCCCACGCCGGAGGATGCGCTGGTGGTAGCCCGCGCACTGCGCATCGAGGGCGACCGGGCGGCACGGGAAATCGCCGAGCAGATCGAAAGCGCCTGCAGTGCCGCTCACTAATATCCAGTCCGATATTCTCCGATTGCTCGCCGCGCATCGTGACCCGGAAAGCTATGTCGCCGGCGCCGCTCCCCTCAACCGGGATGGAGTCCGCTATTCCGCGGATATCGATCTGTTTCATAGCCGCGAGGAGCGTTTGGCGTCTGCCGCGGCCACCGATGTGCAGGTTCTCGAGGGAGAGGGCTACGACATACGATGGATACGACGTTTGCCTGCGATCTATACCGCCGAAGTGAAGGGGCCAGGCGGCGCAACGCGGCTGGAATGGGTTGTGGACAGTGAATACAGATTTTTTCCTGTCGTCCAGGATGAAACCTTCGGCTACGTTTTGCACCCGGTCGACCTTGCCACCAACAAAGCCATGGCGGCGGCCGGAAGACGGGAGGTGCGCGACATCGTTGACCGCGTAACCATTCAGGAAAAGATTCTTCCTCTTGGCGCGGTGGTCTGGGCCGCCGTCGAGAAATCTCCTGGCTTTACGCCCGAAGGTCTAATTGCAGAAATCCGCCGCAATTCGAACTATCCCGCCGCCGAGTGGCGGGCGCTCGTAACTTCTGCGCCGATTGACCCGGCAGCCGTGCTCGCGAAGTTGCGCATCGGTCTTGATGAGGCGGAGGCCTTTGTCGCGCGCATGCCGACAGAAAAGGTCGGGGTGCTCTTTCTTCAGGCCGGGAGAGTGGTTCAACCCGATCCCGAAGCTTTAGAGAAGTACGAAACGCACGCTGGGCAGATCCGTGGCCACTGGCCGGGGAGCGCGGCTATCACGACTGCCATGCTGGAGCACTACAGCAATCCGCAATCGTAGCGCCAACCCGCACGGGCAGCGCGTAGCAGGAAGTACAGGACAACAGAGTTCAGAGATCGGGTAAAGCGCGGTGGGGCAAACATCCTCTATCAGTGGGAAGAAACCGGCGGCCGCCGATCAGCGGAGGCCGGCGAAGCGGTCGCGCATCTATATCACCGGGGCGATTGCCCTGTTTACGGCAGGTGCGTCGGCGTGGCTGATTCTCGAGTCCGAGGTGCACTGCGATTCGCTCGCACCGCTGACGGTGCTCGCGACGCTGGCTGCATTCCTGATCTCCATTTGCTTTCGGCAGATGGGGCGGTTTCCCGATAAGCGGAGCCGGTGGATTCTGCTGGTCTGGATGCTTGTCGCGGCGGGAACGCTGTTCGCGGACTTCCGGTATGTGCGCAAGTATCGGGCGTTCTGCGATCAACTGCAGCAGCAAATACGCCAGGTGGAGCCGAGCAAGTAAGCGCCCGCCCCGGTTGTTAATTGCGCAGCAGCGCCGTGAGCCCGGCTACGTCCGCGAGTTTGTTGGTCTGCAGAAAGTCATAGCTGGCATCGAGAAACGCGCGGCTGTGCTCGAAGTGGCGCGTCGCAACCTGGGCCGTCTGAATGACGTGCTCGGAAGAGAACGCAGCGCCGTGCGCGCCGGCGACTCCGATGAGCAGGCCCTTGAGAATCCCAAAACGAACGGCGAGCTGCGCAAAGGAGCCCATGAAATCGGAGGCTCCGCCGAGCTCGAAGATGGCTTCCCCAAAGGGAAAGGCCCAGCCTCGAAATTCGTTGAACAGATAGTTCTCGAGGATCCACGGATGCTCGCGGAAGAAAGGCTCGAAGGTCTCGGTGCAGGCCGCAGAATAGGCCGCGATCTGGTTGTCGAAGGTGCCGCCCTCGGCATATCCGATGCCGGTGTTGAATGCGGCGAGGCAGGCGGCGAGCCGGGGATGTCCCGCGGAACCGGCCACCCCGAGCTGCACGAGCTGAAGGACGAGCTGCAGCTGCAGGCCTGGGTTGGCGGGGATGTGTTCCATGGGCCCGCGGAGGCTGCCCGAAGCGATGACGGCAGAGAAGTCGCTGAGGAATTGCGGAAATGTCCGCTTGTCCCGATTGCAGGCGATGGCGTCGAGACGCTGACAGAAAATGCCGAGCAGAAACAGACGCTGCCAAAGAGCGTAGCTGCGTTCGAGGATGAGCCCGGTGACGAACTCTCGTATTGGCCAATAGAAGGTTCTTAAGGGATGGTTGCACTGCACGGACGGGTTCCATTGCACCGCGAGGCGGCGAGCCGGAGAGGTGCGCAGCTCGGGATCGAGGAGCACCCGGCGCGCAGCTTCCGGACAGGACAATGCGAGGGCGGTCTCCTCGATGCCGTCGATGCGATGGACGAAGCGCGGATAGCGCGCGCAGGTCTCGCTGAGAAACGACTCCCCCTTTTCCTGATGGATGCGGCAGAGCCGCTCCTGAGTGAGGAAGGGGCAATCCCCCGATGGGAGCATCCGCATCGAAGCAGCGCCGGAGAAGGCTGGTTGGCCGTCGTCGGGCTGCCGGATGCGGATCGACACATCGAGTTGGGAGCGCAGAGAGCCCGGCGGCAGCGTGCGATATTTCGCCAGGGTAACCCGATCGACGGGCACCACCCATCCGTGGCAGCAGTCGTCTTCGCAATCCGGCCCGAGACAGCGAAAGCGCTCAGCGTATTCCGGCACGACGATGGTGAATTGACTCAAGGGGCGCTCCTCGGCCGCACAGAAGAACTCGCCGTTCCTGGGAGCAGGAAGCCGACCAGAGGCCCGGGCCAAACATTGGATTTCTCTCAGGATCGGCGACGGCAGCGAAACGGAGGAAGCGCGGCGATCAGGGCTTTTTGATCTCCGCCTGCTGGCCGCCAATGGGAGAGGGCTCGTCGAGAAACCCCTTGAACACCGGCCCGATCTGCGCAGAGCACAGGCTGGGTGCGAGGTGCCCTCAGCCGTCGACGATCACGAATTCCGATTGCGGCACCGCTTTGTGGATCGCCGCGCCGGCGGAGATCGGGATGAGATGGTCCTGTTTGCCCCAGACGATCAGCATCGGCATTTTGATTGCGCTGAGCTGGCCGTCGAGCAGAGCGTCGCCGGTGAGCATCGCGTCCATGTTGCGGCGGACAACCCAGGCGTGTTTGTGCACGAAGCGGAAGATGTCGCGCTGGATGAAGCCGGGGACGTGGGGCGGGCGACCCGCCATGATCAGCCTGTCGAGCGCATCGAGTTTGGCCGGGGTGTCGGGCTCGAAGATGGCCGGATCCCAGTTCAGGTTGAAACGGGTGCCGGCACTGTCGAAGATCACGAGGCGGCGGATGCGCTGCGGCTCGTCAAGGGCAACGCGCATGGCGATCCATCCGCCCATGGACCAGCCGGCGAGGTCGGTGCGCGCGAGGTGGCGGTTGTCGAGGAAGGCCTCGACGGCGGCGGAGAACTGCGGGATGGAGTAGGCGGCGTTGGCCGGCCAGTCGGAGCGGCCGTAGCCGGGCAGGTCGATGGCGTAGACGCGGTGGTGATCGCGGACCAGCTGCGGCATGAGGTTGGCCCAGTCATCGGAGCGGCCGCCGAGGCCGTGGACGAGCACCACCGGCAAGCCCGATCCGCCGGCGTAGTAATGAACGCGGACGTGGGGATCGCCGGCAAAAGGGATGACGGTGTACTCGGAGTGGATGCCGTAAACGAGGAGGCGCGTCTGGGTGGCGATCCAGAGCATCGTGAGGGGGCGGAGGAAGGCGAAAAGGACGACGGCGACGAGAAAAACCAGGATGCTGAGGAGAACCAGACGGAGAGTGCCCCAGGTGCGCCGTGTCTTTCTGACTGGCGTGGTTGCGGCGGTGGCCATGTCGTGCGCAGATCCCCCGCCTTCTAGGATGCCATCTTCAGGGCTTTGTGGATCACCTCGATGGTGAGAGGCGCGAGTCCGTGGAGTTCGTCGGCATTGGCCCAGCGAGCTTCGACAGCGTCGGTAGCGCAGGCGAGCGAGCCTCCGGCGACGCGGCAGAGGTAGTCGACGAGGACGTAGTGGTAGCGAACACGGCCGGCATCGTCGCGCGAGATGCGGTCGAAGGCTTTGACGGTGTCGAGGACATCGACAACCAGGCCGGTTTCTTCGAGGACTTCGCGGCGGATGGCCTGCTCGAGGGTCTCGCCCAACTCGAGCGCGCCGCCGGGGAGCGACCACTCGCCCTTCAGGGGTTCCTGGCCGCGCCGGATGAGGAGAACCTGCTGGTTGCCGTCCGGGCCTTTCTGGACAATCACAGCGCCAACGCCGGCGATCGGGGCTTCCGGGTATTCCCTTTTCACAGGGTACAGAGTACAGGGTTACGGGATAGGTGATGGCCGGGCGTTCTGAGCGGCGAACGGGCATACTTTGGTTGAGCGAAATCCACTCGTCTGCGTCTGATGTTCGGAGGGATGCATATGCTGAGGTACTTTCTCCTGTTGTCCCTTGTCCTGCCGCTGTCTGGCTCTTGCCAAACCTACGCCGATTCCCCCTTCTATCAGCCCGTCTCTGCCATACCAGCGACGGCGCATGTAGACGGCTATGAACATGGGACCATCCACGCGAACGGGGTGGTGATTGACCTTTCCGAGTCGGTACCGGGTAGGAGTTCTGACTTTGACCGGATCGCCGGCTGGAACGAGGCGATGGATATCGATGGGGCGAGGCCTGCTCAGAAGTTCCACTTCTATATCCAATACAACCGCCTGCATGTGGTGTTTGGATACGATCTGTTGGCGCAACCGGTGGAGGGTACCGACGAGATCCGGTGCACATTCAGCACGCTCACCGATCCGGCATGGGACTGGCGCCGCGACAGAGAGATCGCTCCGGTGGCGCTTCCGGCTGACCTCAAGCCCGTGGTCATCCACTCGGGCGACGTGCTCGCGATCAGGATGCTGCCCCTGGGTCCGGGGAGGATCGCGGATGTCCATTACCTTCGCCTGACTCGAAACGACCAGGCACCGGCCTCGGGTCAATGAGCTCGCAGTCATTGGGGCGCTTCTCGCAGGCGTGAAGGCCTGCGCTGCGGCGGTTCGCCGACGCGTATCCGCGGCTGGTCTGAGACCGGCTTTGCGGACATTGCGGGCTTGCCGGAGCGGATTCCCCAGGGGACCGTCGGGGCGAAAGGGAAGTATCGCCGACAAATCCGGCCAGAACTCGTCAACGAGTGATTTGCCCTGTTGGCGTCAATTGGTTCATGGATTGGTAAATATACGCCGACTTATCAGGATGTGTTTTGCGCCTTCAATTCCGTTGATGGAGTCCCAGGCGACTTCGTCGCAGGCTCCTTTAGGATGGCCCTCTTTGGATTGGGAACGGCAGGATCCGCCCCGTCCAACTTCAACTCTTCGGCCAGTGCGCGCAATCGGCGCTCATCCTCGCTATTGCCCATCCTTTCGTAGATATCGGCAAGCTCTGTGTGCAGTTGGGCACTTCCCGGTGCAAGCTGCATTGCACGTTGGTAACAATCAAGTGCTTCAGAAAACCGGCCCATCAGCGAGTACGTGTATCCGAGGTATTCGTGTGCCGCAATGAACGCAGGATCAAGTTCTATCGCACGTTGGTAATTCGGAACTGCCTCTTCATACCGTTCCAGAAATCCCAACGACGAGGCGGCTCCGTAGTGGCCCATTTCGTTTTCAGGCTGCAGTTCGCGTAGTTTTTCGTACGCACCAAGGGCGTCCTGATGCATATTCTTCTCTGAATAAGCCAAGGCCAGATTGCCCCACGCCAGAATGTGTTTGTCATCAATCTGAATGGCCGCTTTGAGGGCTTCGATTTCCTCTTCCGGGCGCCCGAGGTTCGAGTACGCAAAAGCCAAATTCACGTAGGCATCGGCATAATTGGAGTCCAAAGTCGTAGCCCTTCGATTTGCCTCAACCGCGTTCTCGAAATCTCCCTGATCACCGAGCGCCACCCCAATCCAATAGTGCGTGTCGGCGTCATCGTGCCCCAACGTCGCGGCACGCCTGAGAGCACCGAGCCCTTCGTCAGAACGCCCCGTATAAGCCAACACAACACCAAGATGGTAGTAGGCATCAGCATGGGCAGGATCAATCTGAATGGCTCTTCTGAGTGGATCGGCAGCTTCCTCGTAGCGCCCAAGGTTATAGAGCGCCCAGCCCAGGCCATAGTGGCTATCCGCGTCACTCGGGCTGCATGATATCGCGGTTCTGTGCGCTTCTAAACATCCCGCCTTATCGCCGATGTGCCACAAGGCAGTGGCCAGGTTTCGACACGTCCATGCGTCAGGCTCCCCTTGCGAAGCCAACCGCAGGCGCTCCACCGCGCTTGCCCAATCGCCTCGCTTGCTCAGGAGATAGCCAATTCGACCATTCCAATATGCAGCCCGTTTCGGATCGTCTCGCCGCGGGTCATTTCTCGCCGCTCTCTCCGCATATTCCAATGCGGCTTCTGTCTCACCGAGGTGGTCCATCGCGCGGCTTAGCTGGCTATGGGCACTGCTGTAGTCGGGGCGAATCTGCAGGGCTCGATCCAGCATCGCCACCGCTTCCTGATCCCGTCCCAATTCAACGAGGCAATACCCCGCCAGACAGAATGGGTGCGCATTATCGGGCTCCCTTTCGAGCAACTCTCTGTAAATCGCCAAAGCCGCCTCATGGTTTTTTTGGCGGCGGCGGTAAGCACCGCGTAGCATCAGGAGCCTGGCGCCGAACCACGTTTTCATTTGAATCCCATCTTTGCCGCGTATTGGAAGTCAGACTCCTCACCTTGTCCATCGATGATTCTCTCCGGGGTGTGTCCCCAGCATTCCAGAGGCGTCTGCCAGAAGCAACTCATTCGGAAGGGCCCTGAGCTCCGTTAGCGATTAGTCCCCACAAATGCCTCTTGTGACGAGCAACGCGCCTCGGTTTATGCCAAATCGCCAATGCACTCGTCAGTACCGAGTTGCCAGACGGCCGCGTGCACCGGCATACTTCTGGCACTCGGTTCGGCTTCGTGCTGGGTGAGCCGGGAACCTTCACGACCCAGGAGAGGGCGGGGTCATGCCGATCGATACCGGGTTTCCGAAAACAACCTATCGCTACGATCCTTATCGCAACTACAAGTTTCGCGTGAAGTGGGACGGCCAATATGTTGCCGGCGTGTCGAAGGTGAGCGGGCTGAACCGCACGGCGCAGGTCGTCACCTATCGGTCCGGGGGCGATCCTTCAAGTACGCCCCGCATGCCCGGCCAGAGCGAGTACGCGGCGATCACGCTGGAGCGGGGCGTGACGCACGATGCCGCCTTCGAGCAGTGGGCCAACAAGGTCTGGGACTATCACAACTCGACGACCGACGATCAGCAGGGCGGTACGGGCAGCCAGAACGTCTCGCTCACGGACTTTCGCAAGGACCTTGTTCTCGAGGTCTACAACGAATCCGGTCAGAAAGTATTGGCCTATAACATTTATCGTTGCTGGCCTTCAGAGTTCCGGGCTGTTCCTGAGTTCGACGCCAACGGCAACGCGGTCGCCATTCAAAGCCTGAAGCTGGAAAACGAGGGCTGGGAGCGCGACCTGTCCATCGAGGAACCGACGGACCCCAGCTACACGCTTCCTGCTGAGTAGCGAATGCCCCTCACGCGTCACCCGCCATCACAGCTTGATGGGTTTGCCGTACTCGCCTTCGAAGACGGTGCGCTGCATGCTGAAACGGCCGCCATCGTATTTATCGGGACCCTTGAGGCGCCCGATGCCCAGCAGCGCGACGACTTCGTAGCTCATGGGCAGGTTGAGCACCTGGCCGATCTTTTCCGCGTCGTAGCCTTCCGTGGAAGAAGTGTCGTAGCCGAGCGCCTCCGCCATCAGCATCATGGCGGTGAAGGCGATCATGACATGGCGATTGAGCCAAGCGGAGAGATTGGGGTGGCTGCCGATGAATTCCGGGATGATGGCGCGGGCTGACTCGGCGTAATTCTCGGTCATGCCGCTCTCGCGGCCCATGTGGATCATCTCTTCCATGTCGGAGCGCCAGCCGTCTTTATCACCACAGACAACGATCAGCACCGACGCTTCTTCCACATTCGCCTGGTTGAAGCAGGCAGCGCGCAGCTTCCGCTGGACTTCCGGCGAACGCACCACCACCAGGCGCCAGGGCTGAAGGTTGAAGCCGCTCGGCAGTTTGAGGCCGGCTTCGCGGATCTCCGTCAGGGCGGCGTCGGGGATGGGGG
>VFSW01007938.1_pt1 | contig 15331 bp, 12 predicted proteins | sample 5358111 | NCBI WGS metagenome assembly VFSW01 (sample SAMN11554181, study PRJNA540505) | mine drainage metagenome | isolation source: sediment from site ElyBrook_90M | place: USA: Ely Copper Mine, Vershire, VT | collected 2017
GTTCGGGCGGGAGATTCGGCGCCACCCGGACGACGGTGTGCACTTCGTCGTCGTCGTCTTCAAAGCTCGGGAATTCCTGCGCGGGGGGCGGCCCCTGGTCGGCCAGGTGCACGACCCCGGAGGGCGTGGAGAAACCATGGACGTTCTGGAGCTCGGGAGGGCCCATTTGCATCACAGTGGCTGCGCCGAGTTCAACCGAAGCAAACGAATCGTCGGGGGGCGGTGCGAGCGATGCCACGGCGTCCATACCGGACGACCCAGCCGCGCGGACAAGCGCATCGCGCATCTCAAGTGCGGTCTGGTACCGCTGCGTGGGGTCTTTGCGCAGGGCGCGTTCGACAAAAGCCTCCAACGCAGGCGGAAACGACACACCCGACGCTTGCTGGAGCGTGAGCGGCGTGCGTTCGAGCACGGCTTGGAGCAAGGCCACCGTGTCGTCTGCGTCAATCGGCCGCCGGGCCGTGAGCATCAGAAAGACGGACACGCCCGCGGAGTACAAATCAATGCGCGGGTCGTTGCCTTTCACCGTCCCGCGGATTTGCTCGGGGGCCATGTACGCGAGGGTCCCGAGGGTCTGCCCCGCGCGGGTGAGCTCCTGGGAGGACATGTCGGCAAGCTTCGAGATCCCAAAGTCCAGGATCTTGAGCTTTTCGCCCCCCCCCGTGAGCTTTTCGATAAACAAATTGGCCGGCTTGAGATCCCGGTGAATCACAGCGGCTTCGTGCGCCGCGGCGAGTCCCTCGCAGAGCTGCCGGGCGAGCACCAGGGCCCGCGCGACCGGGAGCCTGCCGTTGCGTAAGGCCTGCTGCACGGTCTGGCCTTCGAGGTATTCCATCACCAGGACGAGGGTGCCGCCGACTTCGGCGTCGAGGTCGTAGATGGCCACGACGTTGTCGCTGCGGATGCGCCCGGCCGCGCGGGCTTCGCGGCGGAAGCGTTCGACGTAGCTCGGGTCGCCGGAGATCTCGGGGTCGAGGATCTTGAGGGCGACGAGGCGTTCGGTCTGTTGGTTGCGGGCGAGGTACACCGTCGCCATGCCGCCGCGGCCGATGACTTTCTGGATGGTGTACCGTCCGAGGACCGTGGACCCTGGATTCAGCATCCTGGCACCCGCCCCGGCACTTTCCGAGGTAACGGAAGGGCGCATCATGGTGTTCGCACGCGGCTTGAACGGTGGGACGGCCACGGGGGGACTCTATCAGACGGACGCACGACCGGGGAACAGCCGCTGGAACCGAGAGCTTTTCCGTGGGTGACGGACGTTGTGGCCGGTGCGTTGCGACGCCGGGAGGGACCCGGAGAGACCGGGCCGGACGCGGGCGTGGCTGTTGACCGGGTGGCGCCGCGCGTGCTAGCAGCGCCCGACGCGCAGGGGTCGGCAACGGCCTTCGTGTCGCAGAGAGAACCACCGGACGAACGCCATGATCCCGACTGTACTGTCTCCCCCCCATGCCCTGGACGGGTTGTGGAACCTTGTGCTCCTGGCGCAGCCTGCGGCAGCGCCGGGCGCGGGCCATGGAGGGGGGTCCCATGCTTCGGGCGCCGGAGGGCTCTTTGCCCAGCCGTTGTTCATGGTGGCCATGGTTGCTTTTGTGTACTTCTTCATGCTTCGACCGATGAACAAGCAGAAGAAAGACCAAGAAGACTTGAACCGTTCGTTGGTCAAGGGTGACCGGGTGGTGACAAGCTCGGGGATCATCGGGACGATCACGGGGCTTGCTGACGGCGAGGTCACGGTCGAAGTCGCAGAGAAGGTACGCGTGAAGTTTCTCCGTGAGTCCATTACCCGTAAGTACGACCCCGCGGCGGCTACCCCCGCGGCCTCCGTTGCCGACAAGAAGTCCTGAGGACCGGGGGAATCCCAAGACATGAACCGTGGCTGGTATTGGCGCCTGGGCCTTGTGCTCGCGTCCCTCGTCGTTGCTTTCGTGGTGCTCTGGCCGAGCATCCCGAGATTGTCTACCCCGTGGGTCCGCGCGCACATTCACACGCGCCTCAATGAAGGTCTCGACATCCGCGGCGGTGCGCGGCTGTCGTACGATGTACAGATCGGCCAGGCGATCGCCGAGCGCCGCAACCGTGCGATGGAAGATGTCCGCGAGAGTCTCGCGCGGGACTTTCAAATCCACCGTGGCGAAGGTCGGCTCACCCCTGCGGAAATCAACGATCTTACCCACCGCGTGGGACTGAACTCGGTGGATGGTAACAACCGGCAGTTTCGTGTGCACTTCACCACGGCGGCGGACGTCTCCAAGGTAGACTCCAGGCTGCTCAACCGCCTGGGCCTCGTGAAGGTAGGCTCGTCGGGCTCCACGGTGATTCTCTCGCTGCGAAGTGACGAAGTCGCCCAGCTTGAAGACACCGCGGTGCACCAGGCCATCGAGACGATTTCCAACCGCATCGACGAACTCGCGATCAAAGAGGTCTCGATCACGGCGCGCGGGGAGAAGATCGTGGTAGAAGTCCCGGGCGAGGGTGAACAGTACTTCAACCAGATCGCGGACATCATTCGTAGGACGGCGCGCCTGGAGTTCAAGATCCTTGACGATGAGACGCCGTTGCTCTCGCAGATTGTGGACGGAGACGGGAGTGCGACGGCGGGGAGCACCCCCCCGGCGCATACGCCGCATCCGCTCCCGACGGGGATTACCCTTCAGCGCGAGCCCACGACCGCGGGTCCGGGGCACAACGTGTTGGCGTACTACCTTGAGAGCACGGGCCCCGAAGCCCGGCACAATCTCCAGGCCTACCTCGAAAGCGTGAGCACGGAGATTCCCGAGAACCTCCAGGTGCTGATGGGCAAGGAAGACCGCGGGGGTGCGCACCACGCCGCCGGTGCACCCGAAGTGTGGCGGACGTACACGGTGTCCAGCGTGGCACAAGTGGACGGGTCGATGATCTCCGACGCCCAGGTCAGCATTGACCCGCAGGAGAACCGCCCGGTGGTGAACCTTACCTTCAACCGCCGCGGTGCCGACGTCTTTGCCCGCGTCACCGAAGACAACGTGAAGAAACGCTTCGCCATCGTCCTGGACGACCGGGTGAACTCCGCGCCGGTGATCCAGCAGCGCATCGCGGGCGGTTCGGCGAGGATTACGCTGGGCGGCGGCGCCGACTTTCAAGCGACGCTGCACGAAGCTCAAGATCTCATGGTGGTGCTCCGAGCGGGCGCGCTTCCGGCTCCGCTCACCGAGGGTCAGCGTGAGCACATCGGGGCCACGCTGGGTTCGGATACCATTCGCAGCGCGCGCAACGCGATGATGGTGGGCATCGGGCTCGTGCTGTTGTTCATGGCCGTGTACTACGGCTCAGCGGGCTGGATTGCCAACGGCGCCGTGCTCGTGAACCTCTTGTTACAGCTTGGCGCCCTGGCTCTCTTTGGCGCCACGATCACCCTCCCGGGGCTCGCGGGCCTCGCGCTCACTGTCGGCATGAGCGTCGACAACAACGTCCTCATCAACGAACGCATCCGCGAAGAACAACGCGCGGGACGCTCTCTACGCGCGGCGGTCGACGCCGGGTACAACCATGCCTTTACCGCCATCTTTGACGGTCACGTTACAACCTTCATCTCCGGGGTGGTGCTGTTGCAGTACGGCACCGGGCCCGTCAAAGGCTTCGCCGTGACCCTTCTCATCGGGATCGTGGCCAATCTCTTTACCGGTGTCTTCGCCACGCGGGTCGTTTTCGACTGGCTGGTGCGGGGCCTCCGCGTCAAGACCCTCCTGGCAAAGTAGGACCCGACCATGGAGATCCACAAGAGCGGTAAGGTCTATGACTTCATGGCGATCCGTAAGTACTGGATCGCCTTGTCCGTGATTCTCGCCGTGGGCTCGGCCATTCTTCTATGGAAGCCTGGCCCGAAGTACGGCATCGATTTTCTCGGCGGCACCGAGCTCACGCTGCAGTTTAACGGACCTGTCGACCAGGGGGCCATTCGCTCGGCCCTCGAACGCATGGGGAACGAACGCCCCGAGGTGGTTCGTTCAGCGGATCGTCCCAACGAGTACATCATCCGGGTAGAAAGCACCCGGGCGATCACGCCCGCGCAGGGGAGGCACTACCGGGACGGTGTCACCCACGCCCTCGCCGCCGACCCGGCCAACGGAACCCTCGGTGACTTTCATCTCTCTGAAGGCGGTGACCACCTGGTTGTCCAGATCAACGGTGGGAATCAAAACGGCGCACAGGTCGCGGCGTTGCTCCGCGGTGCCGGTGCCGACGTTCGTGGCGAAGCGGCCTACCAGATCGGTGCTCGGGACGAACACCGTTGGCAGGTGCCGTTGCGCGGCATCGGAGACACCATTGCCGAACGCTTGATGGGCCGCGTTGAGCAAGGCGGCGTGGGTGTTCGCGGGCATCTCAACGCCTCGGTGTGGGTGTCCCCCAAGGCCGGTCGGGAACTCCGCGACGCTGCGGTCCGCGCCGTGGCGTTCTCCATCGTGTTCATCATGATCTACGTGGCTTTCAGGTTTGACCTGCGCTTCGCGCCCGGGGGCATCCTGGCCCTTGTCCACGACGCCCTGGTTACCCTCGGGTTCTTCGTCGTCACCCGCAAAGAAGTCACGATTTCTACGGTCGCCGCGATCCTCACGGTCGTCGGCTACTCCATGAACGACACGGTCATCGTCTACGACCGCATCCGCGAAAACCTTGGCAAACGCAAAGGCATCCGAATGCTTGAAGTCATCAACGTCTCCGTGAGCGAAATGCTCTCCCGCACCATTCTCACGTCGGTCACCGTGGTGTTGTCCATCTCCGCCTTTGCTTTCATCGGCACGGGTGTCATCCGTGACTTTGCGTGGGCCATGATCGTCGGTGTCATCGCCGGGACGTACTCTTCCATCTACGTCGCCGCACCCCTCACCGAGTGGATTGACGCCCGGTTCTTTCACGCCGAGCTCACCGCGGACGTTGCGCCGCCCCCGGACGTCCCATCTGCGAGCGAGACGGGCGCGCAGGCCTGAACTATCCTCCCCGCGGTGCATCCCACGCCGCTTGTCCCGCCTCTCCCTCTACATCCCCTGATCCTCCGAGTCCTCGCCCAACGCGGAATGACTTCGGTCCAGGGTCTCCACCGTTGGCTCTCGCCTCGCCTCGCGGACCTCTCGCTCCCCGATGCAATGGCCGACCGTGGTATCGCTGCCGACCGCCTCGCGAGGGCCGTCCGTCACCATGAGCGGGTCGTGGTCTTCGGTGACTACGACGTCGATGGAATCACCGCGGCCACGGTGCTCACCCGCGCGCTGCGTTCCCTCGGCGGGGACGTCACCGCGATGGTTGCTTCACGCTTCGACGGCGGCTACGGGCTTAGCGATCCCGCCGCGGCGAAAGTTCTGGAGGCCATGCCCACCGTGGTGGTCACCTGCGACTGCGGAACAAGCGACCACCCACGCCTCGCAGCGCTCCGTGCGCGCGGCGTCGACGTCATCGTTGTAGACCACCACAAGGTGCCCACAGAACCCTTGCCAGCACTGGCCTTTCTCAACCCCCAACGCCCGGACTGCGGCTTTGCGTACAAGCACCTTGCGAGCGTGGGCCTTGCGCTCTCGATTGCTGGCGCCGTGCGTACGCAGCTCAAGATGTCTTTGGATCTTCGCGCGTACCTCGATCTCGTGGCGCTGGGCACCGTCGCCGATGTCGCGCCGCTGTACGAGACAACCGTATCCTCGTACACGCCGGGCTCCAACGCATCAACGACGGCAAGTCATCGGCCGGCGTCCGTGCGCTCGTGCGCCAGGCTCGCTTGAAGTCCGCCGTGACCTCGCGGGAAGTGAGCTTTGCCATCGCGCCGATGCTCAACGCCCCTGGGAGACTTGCATCGGCCGAGCCCACCCTTCGATTGTTACTGGCCGACGACGAAGCCACGGCCAACGGCATGGCTGCGGAGCTCTCGGAGGCCAACACCCGTCGTAAAACGATCTCGGATGCCCTTATCCGGACGGCACTGGCGCAGGTGGCCGAGGTGTACGGCAAGGAGTTGCCCCGCGGGGTGGTCGTGGCGGGAGACGGCTGGCATCCGGGTGTGGGTGGGATCGTCGCAGGGCGACTCGCCGAGCGCCTCGGTGTCGCCACGGTGGTCGTGGCGATGGATGGCAACGAAGGTGTCGGTTCTGTCCGTGCCCCACGGGGGACGAAGCTCTACGACGCGCTTGCGTCGTGTCGGGAGCACCTCGTTGCGTTTGGCGGACACGACGCGGCCGCTGGACTGCGCGTTCGTCGGGAGAGACTCCAAGGCTTTCGCAATGATTTTGCTGTTGCGATGCGCACCGCAGGGCGCGACGGGTTGCTTCTGCCCACGGTGGACACGGTGCTTACCGAAGACGACTTCGGGGGCGCGCTTGCGCGGGATCTCGCTGCGCTCGAACCGACGGGCGAGGGGAACGCTCCACCCGTGGTGAAAGTCGCCCGGGCGCGGGTCACCGAAACGAGGGTGGTGGGAGAGCAACACCGGAGGGTTACCCTGGGCGTCGGAAAGCGTAGCCTCGGGTGCTTTGTCCGAGGCGGGGCATTCACCGTGGTGCCCGCCGTGGGGAGCTACGTGACGGTCACAGGAACCCTTCGGGCGGACCCATGGAGTGGCCCCGAGGCTTTACAAATCGAGACCGACGCCGTCGGTTCCGCAGACGGGGTTGCGGGCACGTAACGTACGACCGTGTGCCTTGCGGTGGGTTGTTGCAACGGGGCTTTCGGGGCCAGGTCCAACGGGGCTCTGAATCCGATTCGTGCCGCCGCCCGCTTGCGTTGGGTGCCCGCAGTGGTACAGTCCCCCCGGTACAGAGTCTCTGGGGGAGGTTAGAAGACCGATGGAAAGCCTTGAACACAAGGGTCGGCATGGGGTGATGCTGGTCGGCGACGACGATGCCTTCACCTTGGGCCTCATGGACCTTCTTGAGACCGCCGGGGTCAACGTGCGCATGGCAGTCAGCGCGCGGACGGCCCTCGACCAACTCGCCCGCGGTGGTACCGACGTGGTGTTGTGCGACCTGGGCGCCAGCAAGATGCAAGCTGTTGAACTTGCCATCGCGCTGCGCTCCAAAGGGACCGCGCCGCCCATCGTGGCGATCTCTTCGATGCCCAACATCGCCCAGCACTGCCAGTCGTTGGGCGTTGAGTACTATCTCCCGCAGCCCTTTCGTTTTCGCGAACTGTTGGACGTGCTGGGCAAAGCCGCGGCGCAGCAAGACGCTGACTGACGCACCCGGATCGTGCGCCTGCCGGGATGCCCGTGGGTTGTTACCGTTTTAGCACTGCCAGGATCCTGGCTTTGACGGGCTCGGACACCCACACGGGAACAACAGCCTCGCGAAAGTACGTGTCGTCTTCGGGGGAGCGTTCGAGCGCGCCGCGAAGGTCGGACTTGGTGGCGGCGTAGGCCAGGGGTGGATGCTTCGCGAGGGCGTTGAGACGCTCTCGGGCCACGCTTGCAGCGTCTTCGGCGACTTCGTCCAACAGCCCCAGTCTCAGGGCGTTGAGAGGACTGTGCAACTCCGCGCCGAGGAGTACCTGTTCCCTGTGCTGCACCGGGATCCTCCGGCGGATGATGGAAAGCGTCCGTGGCGGAAAGCGCAGTCCGATGGCGACTTCGTTGAGTCCGATCCGCGCGCGGACGTCAGGTACGGAGACCCGGTAGTCACAGCACATGGCAAGCACGCACCCGCCCGCGACCGCGTGGCCGTTGACATAGGCCACCGTGGGCCCCGGGTATGTATACAACTGTGCAAAAGTCTCTTCGAGCCCGTCGAGAAAGGTCGTCATCTCGCGCGCATCAAACGAAGCGACCTCTTTGAGATCAAGCCCCGCAGAAAACGAATCTCCCGTGCCCGTGAGCAACAACGGTCGCCCGTTGGCCTCGCGAAGCTTGTCTTGAATCATGGCCAGCATGGCCATTCCGAGAGCGTTCTTGCCTGGACCCGACAGCGTGAGCTCAAACATTGCGGTCGCGACTGTACCCTTCGCCACCGGCGACCGAAACCCCATCCCGACGATGAACGTCTCTTCCTACGCGCCCGCCAGCCCCGCCCTGCCGAGGATCTTTCGGGCCTCCACCCGTGCGCGGGCGACGACTTCGCCCGGATCGAGGGTCAGCAACGCATGGTTTTTGACCAACACCCGCCCGTCGACCATCACATGCCGCACGTCCCGGGCCTGTGCCGCAAACACCAGTCTCCCCACCACATCTCCACCTGGCTCCGTATGCGCGCCGGTGAGCTCCACCACCGTGATATCCGCCTTCATCCCCACTTCCAGCGTACCGATTTCACGCTCCAGGCCCAACACCCTGGCGCCGTCCGCCGTCGCCATTCGGAGCACCCGCCGCGCGGTCAACGCCGTGATGTCTCCCTTGTACCGCGCGAGCAACGCCGCGTGCCGCATCTCGGTCCACACGTCTAGGTTGTTGTTGCACGGGGCGCCGTCAGCCCCGAGGCCCACCACCATTCCCGCTTCGTGCATCCGGGCCACCGCCGCGATGCCCGACCCTAACTTCAGGTTGGCGCTCGGACAATGCACCACCCGCGTTCCGTCTTTTCCCATCCGTTTCCGCTGCGCCGCGGTGAGTTGTACCCCGTGGGCGATCACTGTTCCCGGTCCGACCAAGCCATCGTCGGCGAGGGCGTCCACGTCGTCTTTGCCCACAACCTTTCGTACTGCCATGCGCTCCCCCGGGTGCTCCGCAGCGTGCGTGTGCACAAGCACCCCGCGCGCCCTCGCCGTGATCGCCACCGCCCGCAGCAACTCTCTCGTGCACGATAGAATAAACCTTGGCGCGTACGCATACCCCAACCGTCCATCCGCAGCGCCATTCCACCGTGTGCACAAGGCATCCGCGGTATCCATGGACGACCGGGTCGACTCTCTGAGCCCCGCGGGGAGGGTACCGCCCGCGTCCATCATGGTCTTGCCCGAGGCACCACGGATCCCAGCGTCACGCATCGCCTCAAAGACCGCGTCGTGGTGGTGCACCGTGCCCATGTCCAGCACCGTGGTCGTCCCGCCCAACAGTAACTCCGTGAGTCCAAGATCCGCGCTCGCACGGAGGGACGTTGGGTCGTGGGCGGCCTCCAGCGGCCAGATGCGCTCGTGCAGCCAGGGCAACAATGGCATGTCGTCGGCCAACCCCCGAAAGAGAGTTTGACAGAGATGCACGTGTGACTGGATCAGCCCCGGGATCACTGCGCACCCATCCGCGTCAAGCACCCTCACCAGGCCCGTTGCGCTCCCTAGGGCGTTGAGTCCCAGTGCGACGATCCGCCCACGGGACACCAGTACGTCCCCGGGAAACACCCGGTCGCCAGAATCACAGGGTACGAGGGTTCCGCCGCGGATGAGAGTGTCCATGTCTGTCGGCGATTGTGCCCGGCAGGGTCCCTGCGCTTCAATCCCTGGAATCTTCCGCCTGCCCTAACCCTTGAAACGCTCACCGATGGGTTGGACTCCGATCCCGAACCCGGGTACGTATCTCTTCATGAACGTTCGCCTCTGGCTTTCTCCCTGGGCGTGTGCGCTTACCCTTGTCCTCGGCCTCGGTTGCTCGTCCAGCGCGCCGCCGAACTACTACACCAGCACCGGCGATGGCGGCAGCAGCCCCGGCGTCGACGTACCCTCCTCGGCCACGTGCTCTCCCGGCCAGGTGTACTGCTCTGGCAACGACAGCTACGAGTGCGACTCCAGCGGCAACGTCATCAACCGCATGGCCTGCCCCACCAGTGCCCCCAATTGCTTTCCGGGCCACGGTTGTCTCGAGTGTAATCCCAGCACTTCGCGCTGCAATCCCACCAATGCACAACAGATTCAAACCTGCCGTACCGACGGGTCGGGCTGGGTCGACGGCGCGGTGTGCAACTCCTCCTCGGGCTCGATGTGCAACGGGGGAGTATGCACCGACCGATGCACCATGGCGGCTCAGTTGCACTCGTATCTCGGGTGCAGCTACTGGCCCACGGTCACCGTGAACAGCCAGCTCGATGCGATGTTCCAGTTTGCCGTGGTGATGTCCAACCCGCAGACGTATTCCATCGCCGTGACCATCACGGGCGGTGCACTCACGGCGCCGATGTCCCTCACGTTGGCGCCTGGACAAGTACAAGTGCAGGTTCTCCCCTGGGTCGACGAACTCATCGAGTTCAACCGTTCCAATCCCGGGTGTATGTCCGACGGAACCGTCGACGGTGTAAACCCCTGTGCTTCCAACACCCCGGGTGTCTCCGTCATGCGACCCGGTGGTGCGTACCACATTCAAACCAACGGCCCGATTGCGGCTTACCAGTTCAACCCCTTGACCTTTGAGCGCGCGGGCGGGTTCTATTCCTTCACCAACGACGCCTCGTTGCTCCTCCCGCAGAACGTACTCACCAACCATTACCTTATCTCCACCTACCCCAACTGGAACGCCGACGGCATGGGCACCTACCTCGGTGGCTTCATCGCCATCGTGGCCGTCACCGGCGAGTCTACCCACGTCTCCGTGCGTCCCACGGCCGCCATCACGGCCTCCGCCGACGGACACGTCACCGCGGGCGCCGCTGGGAGCATGCAAACGTATGCACTCCAAGCCGGCGACGTCGTGCAACTCGTGAGCACCGGCGCGGGTGACCTTACGGGAACCGTCATTTCCTCAGATCTCCCCGTCGCGGTCTTTGTCGGCCACGACTGCACCTACGTCCCGCAGAACCGCCCCGCCTGCGACCACCTCGAACAACAACTCCTGCCCAACGAAACCTGGGGCAGGGACTACGTCGTCTCCGCACTCCGCGACCGCGGGCCCACCGAGGCCTCGGTCATCCGTGTTGTCTCCCAGGCCGACGGCAACGCCATCACCTTTGACCCGCCCTCGACCCACCCCGGGGTCACCCTTGGCGCAGGACAGCTTCTTGAATTCGCCGTCACCACGGATTTTCACATCACCGGGTCCAAGGCCTTTCTCGTCACGCAGTACATGATCGGGCAGGGCAGTGCGATGTCGGGCCCTTCAACCGGCGGCGATCCCGCCATGGTCCTCGAAGTCCCCTCCCAGCAGTATCGCACCTCGTATGACTTTTATGTCCCGAGCACGTACACCGGTAACTTTATCAACATCGTCGCCCCCACCGGCGCGCACCTCACCATGGACGCCACCCCCGTCGCCGGATCGTCGTCCAACGTCGGCAACTGGACCATCTACCACCTCCCCATCGCCGCGGGCGCCCACCACATCCAGAGCTCGGGTGGCTCGGGCTTTGGCATCAAAGTCTACGGCATCGCGCAGTACACTTCGTACATGTACCCCGGCGGCCTCGACCTCGCGCAGATCTCCCCGGGCTGATTTCCGGTTCCCCATTCCATCGTGTGTCCCTGCGGCGCTTCGCTGCATTGACACCACCCGCATGGTCCGTAGAATCCGCGCGCATCGTCGGCCTGGCCGTCGGAATCGACCTTTTCTTCCATGACCTCCACGCCTCCGGGCCCAGCGCCGATGCCCGAAACCAACGACCTCGGTCCCCGTCCGTGGCTCACTCCCCAGGCCAGGGTCTTTCTTGGTCGCTGGGGCGCCGCGGGCATCGCTGCAATCTCTGCATGCATCATCACCGGCCGCGCGCATTGGCACTTCATCCGCCCGTACGCCACCCCGGTCTCCAACGACGAGGGCTACATCGCCGCGATGGCCCTTCGTCTCGTCCACGGTCACTGGCTCCCCTACGTCGACGGGGTCTCCCAGCGCGGCCCGGTCACCTACTGGATCGCCACGGTGGCCATGTCCATCGGCGGCTTGTTCTCGTGGGCCGCCATGCGCTGGCTCGCGCTCATCGTCGCCTTTTGCAACCTCGCCCTGGTGTTTTTTACCTCCGTCGAGCTTTTTACACCCATCGCCGCGGGCATCGCCGTTCTCTTTGTCACGTACTTTCTTACCTACGAACTCAATCCCTGGGACGGTCTTGGCTACAACGGCGAGATCGTCGCGATGCAGTTTGTGCTTCTCTCCGCACTCACCCTCGTGCGGATCCAGCGCCGTCCCGCCGCGTGGCGTACCCGCGGACTCATCGCCGCCGGAGCCTTTGCCGCCCTCGCGGGTCTCAGCAAACAAATGACCTTGCTGCACGCAGGTCCTGGGGTCCTCTGGATCCTCCTCGGCACGCAGCACACGGCCTCCGACGACACCCCCAAGGGACGTCTCCGCGACCTTGGAAAATACCTCCTCGGCTTCGTCGTTCCCTTTGTCCTGGTCATCGGTTTGTACACCGCGACCGGACATCTCCGTGAGTTTTTGTACTACTACCAACGGTACGGTCGCGACATCTTCATGGCTCCGCTCACCCGTGACTTCATGCGGGACAAGATCCGTGAACAGATCGACAAGTACTTTCTTGGCATTGTCACCGTGTCCACCGTGGGTCTCGTCGCCGTCGCGCGCATGGTGCGCGAATGGCTGGGCGCACCCGGTCACGGCCGCACCCGCGTCCGTCCCGCTCTCCCGGGTCTCTTTGTCGTCTTGCAACTCACCGCGGGGACCCTCGGGGCGTGTTTCACCTGGCGGTTTTTCCCCCACTACTTTGTCGAGGTGTATCCCATGGCCGCCCTCGCCGCGGGCTACGCCGCCGGGCAGATGTTCGAGCCCCAGGATGACACCCACTGGCCCAACGTAGCCTCGGCCCTCGTGGTTATCCTCGGCGCGACGGTTCTTTTGGGCGTGGCCAGCAGTGCACTCACACGGGTTGTACGCCAGCGCCGCGAGACCGACCGTTGGTATCAAGAACCCCAGGCCGACCCGATCGTGCGGTACGTGCTTGAAAAATCACGTCCCACGGACACCATCTTCGTCTGGGGCTTTCGCGCCGAGACCTATGTCTCCGCCCATCGGTATCCCGCTTCGAGGTACGTGTACACCGTGTATCCCGCCGGGGTCGTCCCTTGGTTTCAGTCTACCCGTGAGCAAGAAGAACAACGGCAGGTGCCTGGCAGCCGAGACATTCTCTTGCACGAACTGGACACCGCCCGGCCAGAACTCGTCATCGACGCCGGGCGGTCGATGAACGGGCGGTACATGTACAACTACCCCGTGCTTCGTACATACCTCGACCGGCACTATTGTTTCATGCGCTACGTCGACGGCGAGCCCGTGTACCGCAGACGTCACGGCGACCATTGCCCCCCGGCGGATTACTAATTCCCCGACAGGGAATGTCCGTACGACCCTCCCGCTTTATTGACGCTCCGCACGGGTGGGTCCTACGGTGCTGGTCAGAAAGCTCACGGGAGGAGCACGGTCATGGCTGACGGTCTCAATCGCGCAACGCTGCTTGGCAACCTCGGTTCGGACCCCGAACTTCGGTACACCCCCAACAACCGCCCTGTATTGAAGTTTCGCCTGGCCACCACCGAGTCGTACTTGGACCAGAACAACGCCCGCCAGGAAGTCACGCAGTGGCACAACGTCGTTCTCTGGGGCAAACGCGGTGAGGCCCTGTCCAAGATTCTTACCAAGGGCACCAAGGTCTACGTCGAAGGTCGTATCGAAAACAGTTCGTACGACGACAAAGACGGTGTCAAACGGTACAGGTCCGAGGTCTCCTGCACCAATCTCATTCTCCTGGGAGGCCGTGGCGAGAGTCATGGAGCCTCGCCCGGTGGTGGCCCTGGCGGCGGTAGCAATCCCCGACCCGTAGGCGGTAGTCCGGGCGGTGCTTCTCGCCCGACGGACAGTGGCAGCGGTGGCGGCCAGCCTTCGCCCCTCCACGACGACGGCCCGCTCGACGAAATGGGCGGTGGTGGTGGCAGCGACGACGACATCCCGTTCTGATCTCCGTCGGTGCCCTGCAACAGCGCTTCTTCGGGCGGAATCTTCGTGGCCGTGGCCCTCTGCGCGCTTTCCGAGGGTCCCGGAGTCCGTGCCAGTCCTCGGCACCTTCGACATGCACCCGCCACGGAGATCACCGTCCCCCACCGGGGGCACCCCACGGGCACGCTCGACGCCGTGGCGTACAAAATCAAGCCCGCGGACGGCAATCTATGGTCTGAGCGGTACCGCAACGGGAGACTCATCCGCGGGGTGTGTCCGTTACCCCGTTGCATCGCCTTTACCTTCGACGACGGACCCGACTGGGAGACCACGCCGACGCTGTTGGACGAACTCGACCGCCGAGGGATCCACGCGACGTTTTTTGTCACGGGCCACAGGATCGACGGGGACGGTGAAGTCGCCCGACGCAACCGTGAAGTCCTGGAGATTGAATGGCGCCACGGGCATCTCGTGGGCAATCACACCTACCATCACGACGTGATGGACCGGATGAACGAGTCCACGCTGAGCGATGAAATCGACCGTACCGAAGACCTCATCCGGGGGGTATTGGGTACGTCGGTGATGTTGTTTCGTGCGCCCTACGGGGCCCTGGCGACACCCACGGCGGTGCGGGCCGTGTTTTCGCGGGGGCTCACGCCGGTGTTCTGGGGAATGGATTCGTCGGACTGGCGGGTACACACCCCGGAGGCTGTCCTCGCCAACGTCATTGCCGAACTCGACCGCGAGCCCCACGGCGGGGTGTTGTTGATGCACGACACCCTGCCGTGGAGCGTGGCGGCTTTTCCGCTCATCGTGGACGAGATCAACCGCCGCAACACTGAACTTCAAGCCCGCGGCGAGTCTCCCTACGTCGTTGTCGGCCTGGAGAGCTTTTACCAACCGCTTACGCCGTCCCCGACGCTTGGGCGGTAGGTTCTCCCAGGTCTTCAGCCCGTCGGCGTCGCAGGCTTGATGGTCACGTCCGCGTTTCCGACGGTCCCCGCGGGGGTTGCGGGTGCGGCGGCGTGGGCCTTGGCCTCGACCGCTTTCTTCGCGGCGATCTTCTTGTGGCGGGTCACGCCCCCTTTGCGCGAGCCACGGATCGTCTGCCGTTGTACGACGAAGCCCTGGGTCGCCGTGTAGAAATCCGTGCCCGGCGTCGCGGTTCTCCCTGCCTTGGCCAGCAGGTCCGCGCCGTGGTTGACGGACTTGTTCACTGCACGGAGCGCAAAGCCCACGCGATCGAGGGAGTGCGCGAAGCGGTCGTAGATGTCCACGTACCGTTCTGCGAGGGCGACGTCGGCCGCGAAAGTCGTCGCGTCAAAGCCCACGAACGTCGCGAGCTCCGCGGCGTATTGCTGCACCATGTGGAGGGTCCCCGGCGCGGCACAGAGGTCGATGATCCCCCTCGAAAAGCCGCGAACGCGGGAGAGGTCCGGCGCCGGGAGGGATTCCGCGAGGAGGATATCCTCTGTGGTGGCGGGCGTCCCCGACACCGGGCTCACGGCGGTGGAGCCGTTGGCCGTCGGCGGGGTGTGCACCGGCGTGGGCGTGCCGGTGCCGGTGGGGGTCGGC
>VFSW01007939.1_pt1 | contig 15329 bp, 13 predicted proteins | sample 5358111 | NCBI WGS metagenome assembly VFSW01 (sample SAMN11554181, study PRJNA540505) | mine drainage metagenome | isolation source: sediment from site ElyBrook_90M | place: USA: Ely Copper Mine, Vershire, VT | collected 2017
GGATTATATTGATTTATGCAATAGAGCAAAAACAGAACTTATAATTATTAGACAGAATAAGTATTTCGAGGGCAGGACTTTTTGGGATAAGAGTCACTTAAGAGAACATAATACCTCAGCTTCCTATTACGATATCCCAGTAATAATGAGGAAGCCATTTTACGAGTCGGAATGGTCGCCCGAAAATAGAACAAAACACCTTGTGTATATTACGGCCCGGGTCCAACCGTTAAAAGGTACGTCCTGCCTTTTGCAAGCGATAAGTATAGTCCGTAAATATGTGCCAGACGTTCAATTGAGGATTGGTGGGTTAATGAAGAACTCAGGGTATGGTAACTATCTAAAAAAAATGGTCAATGACCTCAGTCTTAATGGTTGCGTGACATTCCTTGGGCCACTATCTGAAGACGAAATTGTGAACGAACTTACAAATGCCCATGTATACGTCCTCTCTTCTTATATAGAGAATGAGTGTAATAGCCTTATCGAGGCGCAAATGGTTGGGGTCCCATGTGTGGCGGCATATGTTGGTGGGGTAACGTCGACAGTGATAGATAATGTTACTGGGATTATGTTTCATAAAGGCGACAGCGCCACATTGGCAATGAATATCCGTAGAATATTTGATGATAATGACCTCGCTTTGTCGTTATCGCGCGCAGCACGGAAAGTCGCGCTTAATCGTTCCGAAAAAGATGCCATCGTTTATAGCACGTTATCAGCATATAAGAATATATTAGGAGAGCATATGAAGGAAAATCTAGGTGAGAAATATGATGCAGAGAACACGGGTAGGTAAATTTATCCGCTCATCCTTCTCCAGCTTCGCCGACATGGTAAGCGCCTCTGCGGCGTCGCTGAGATGCTTCCAGGGCAACAGATTGAATGAAATCTAGCAATGTTATACAAAATCCTTAGAAGACTCATTATGTTGATGGATCCGCTGCGCAGCAGAATCTCATGTTATTTAATGCGTAGCGGTGGTGTGCAACTTGGAAAGAATGTTAAGTGTTATGGAACTCCAATACTTTCAATTTGGAAAGGTAGCCAGATCAAGATAGGAAACGATTCAACTTTGCGTTCACAAAGCAGAGGAAACGCTATAGGAATCAACCATCGTATTGTATTCACTACACTGTCACCCGAAGCCTGTATTGAAATAGGTAATCATGTTGGGGTGAGTGGTGGCGCAATATGCTGTAAAGGGCGTGTATCAATTGGTGACTATTCATTGCTAGGTGCAAATGTGACAATCGCAGATAATGATATGCATTCGGTGAATCCAGAATATCGATTGTATAATAATAACGCCGCAGACATTCCGGTTCGGAATGTAATGATAGGAAGAAATGTCTGGATAGGTGCGGATTCTTACATATGTAAGGGCGTCACGATAGGTGAAAATACGGTGGTCGGTGCAAAATCAGTCGTCACGAAATCTCTCCCTCCAAACTGTGTGGCGGCAGGTATTCCAGCTAAGATTGTTAAAATGCTCGATATCTAAAGAAGATATAAAACAATAGGCGCATGAAGGTCTTGAAAGAATGATTATTTATCGCAATGCGCTAATGAAATCATCTTGCATTCGTTGTCGAATGACTAACGACTTAGTTGGCTATCCTATATGAACCGTAGAGAGTTTATTGAGAGGTGCATAGCGGCGACGGTGGCAACTATTCTACCTGTTAACGCGGCTGTTCGCACATATCTCGACTCGCCGATCAGCATGAATGAACAGATCAAGCAGAAAAGCTATCCCCGGAAATTCGCCTACGCGATTAGCGGAGATCTGTCCAACAAACTTGGAGTGCGTTCCAATCAAATCTGGATAGCCAAGTTCGATGCGGTTATTCTGAACATCTATGCCCGAGGCGATATTAGGTACAGCGGAAGAACTTGGCAGGATGTTGTTGCAAGCATACGAGCGCATAATCCTGATATTTTGTTGGGCGCATATGTGGTCATTGAAGAAACCAAGAATGATCCCAACAAAGAAACGAACGTGGACATTGACAAGTACGCAAAGGTGCAGCGTGAGGGTTGGTGGCTGTATACCGGAGTTGGCGCAAAGATTTCGTCATATCCAAAAAATTGTGCTATTAACGGTAGCCGCTATTCGACCCCCGATGCCGCAGGTATGCGCTGGCCCCAATGGCTTGCAAAAAGGGATTTCGACAAGTTTTTCAATCCCGCGCTGATCTCCGGTAGAGGATTCGATATATGGTTTGTCGATAACATACGTGACAAATCCTTATACACTGGTGATTGGGATAAAGATGGGTGTAATGATTGGCCTAGTTGGACTAAAGCACTCACTGCGTACAGGGAGATGAACACGGATTATTTCGCTGCCATGCGTGTGCTGGCTCCAAATATGATCCTTATGGGAAATGCCCCCTGCGATTTAAGCGTGTACCCAAAGGCGCTGGATGCAAGCCTCAATGAGGCGCTGATCGGGCGAAACTGGTCATTAGGTGGCTATCCACCATGGGGGCATGGCCACGATGGCAGTTGGGCCGAGGTGATGGATCGGTATAACACGCAATTCAGAAACGTTAATACCGAACTTGTCGTGTTTCAGGTTCAAGGCTTGTCAACTGATTATCAGCTATTTCGATACGCGTTATGTTCTTGTCTACTGAACAACGGCTATTTCAACTATGTAGATAAATCTGCAGGCGCAGTCGTGCCGCCCTGGTTTGATGAATATGACCATACGCTGGGTATGCCGATCTCGAACCCTCAGATAGTCGCATGGAGCAATGGTGTATGGCGCAGAGACTTCGAATACGGTGTCGCGCTGGTGAATCCAACGACATCGGCCCAGACCGTGATTATTGAGGCCGGATTCCATCGGATCTCAGGCTCTCAGGATGCCAGCACGAACAGCGGGGTTTCTGCAACAGGCTCGTTAACTATCCCATCACGCGATGGGATTATTCTGAAAAGAGATTAATGTAAATATATTCCAATATCTCGCTAGAAAATGGGATGGCAATCAGAGAAATTCAGAACGACTTAGGGTGCTTGATGAGAAATGGCCATAAGCAATGCTTATTTACGGTATTTACACCTACCTACAATCGTGCTCACCTCATTCATCGAGTTTACGAAAGTTTGTGTTCACAATCATTACGTGATTTCGAATGGTTGGTTGTGGATGATGGATCTCAGGACGACACAGCCAGCTTGGTCAAAGTATGGAGTCTGGATTCAACGTTCCCCATTCGATATATCAGAAAGGACAATGGGGGAAAGCATACTGCAATCAATCTCGGTCTGGCACGCGCATTCGGAAAATTCTTCTTGATTGCAGACTCCGATGATATGTTTGCGCCGAATGCACTTGAGCGATTTAAATATCATTGGGATCGAATTCCTGCAATCGGTAAGGAACAATATTCTGGAATAAATTGCTTGTGCAAAGATCAGCATGGGACCCTGATGGGTGACAAATTTCCAAAAGATGTTGCTGATTCAAGCTATCAGGAGATGCGCTACAAATATAAGATAAAAGGAGAAAAATGGGGATTCTATATTACGGATATCTTAAGAAGGTACCCATTCCCAGAGATCGAAGGGATTAGATTTATCCCAGAACAAATAATTTGGGGGGCAATTGGAAAGACTTATAGATCGCGTTTTGTTAACGAGGCACTGCGCATTTATTACTTTAATGATCCATTAAACTCGGATCAATTATCAAAGTCTCAAATGAGCGGTCAATCAGGAAAGCGGAGTGAAATTACTATATTAACGTGCGTAGCCAATTTGAATAATGATATGAGCTGGTTTCGTTATAGTCCGAAAGAATTTATTCGTTATGCCGCGAACTATAGCCGTCATTCATTTCACAATCGAAGAAGTCTGTATCGTCAATTATGGGATTTAAATAATTATCAGGCAAAAATATTGTGGATGATTACGTTGCCTATTGGATTATTGGCTTATCTAAAAGATTATCTAACATGGCGCGCACCAGAGTGACATGTTGTCCGAGAATGATTCCATGAATCATCTCGGCTGAGCTAGTCGTGATTGGTAACGAAGTCCGTGAACGCACAGATGTACATAGTCATTGCCGACACGGATTGTGTTGTCACGTGGATGAACCTAAGCAGTCTGGCCAAGTAAAGCGGAGTGTATATGAAGGTACTGCGTCATTTGCGGGGGAGTAGAAACCCCTTTCGCTTGCTCATGTCAAGGGTGCTCTGGCGTACTGGTGCATGTCGTTTCTTTAGTATCCGAACGGACAAATTCAAGCTGAGATTTTATCCTAGTTCGCTTTCGGCAGAGTATTGGGAAGATCCAAGAACCAGGCGATCTGATCACGATTTTATTGGCATGTATTTAAACGAAGGCGACACGTATATTGATATTGGCGCGAACATAGGTGCGCTTGTGCAGGAAGCTTCAGTAACGGTAGGACATGGTGGCAAGGTGTTTGCCTTCGAAGCGCACCCACGTATTTATAGCTATTTGCTTGGTAACATGACAAAAAATCAGAGCGCTAACGTCACCGCCTATAACCTGGCGCTTGGAAATCAGGCAGGGGAGATGAGATTTTCTGATGAGATAGCGGATGATATGAATTCCGCAAGTGATCAAGGGGGGATCATAGTGGTTATGGACACCCTCGATAATGTGCTGCCCGATAATTTGTGTAACATCGCACTTGTTAAAATTGATGTGGAAGGATTCGAAAAGCAGGTGCTTGAGGGTGCAAAAAGGACATTGGGCATAACGCAATGCGTGTATTTTGAGGCATGGGATACTCACTTTAAGAAGTATGGTTATACTGCATCTGATCTAATTATTTTTCTGCAATCGCTTGGTTTCATGGTTTGCAAGCGTGAGTCGAGTGGCTGGGCAGTGATTGAGCCTGGATATAGCGCATTGAAATGTGACAACTTGTATGCTGTTAGAGACATCCAGGCATTTAAGAACCGGTTGGGTGAATGATAGAAGTGTGTTTGGCCAACAGTTAACGGTTCTAGGGCTTAAATATTATGTGCGGCATAACTGGGTATCTATCAGTCGCCATCTCACGTGAGCGAGGGATGTTAGCACTGGAGAAAATGGCCAATGCTCTAGTTCATCGCGGCCCTGATAGTGCCGGTTTCTGGCTTGATGAACAGATCGGGATTGGCTTAGGACACCGTCGGCTGGCAATTCTTGACCTTACCCTAGAGGGGCATCAGCCGATGCATTCTTCCTGCGGGCGATATGTGATCGCTTTTAACGGCGAGATATACAATTTCAAGGCATTGAGACAGGAGCTCGAATCTGAAACGACAGCTCGTCCGATCCATTTTCGAGGACACTCAGATACTGAGGTAATGCTGGCGGCAATCAGTCATTGGGGGCTGGAGGCATCGCTTAAACGTTTCAATGGCATGTTTGCTTTCGCGCTGTGGGATAAGCAGGAGCGCACACTTCATCTCGCACGTGACAGGATGGGTGAGAAACCACTCTACTATGGCAGAGTGGGCAAGCATTTCCTATTTGGTTCAGAGTTGAAGGCGTTACGCACCCATCCTGATTTCAAGGCGGAGATTGACCGTGATTCCCTCAGCTTATATCTGCGCCATAACTATATCCCTTGTCCATATTCAATTTATCGCGGAATCCATAAGCTGCCTCCGGCATCCTGGGTTACGATAAAGGCGGGTGACGACTTTGATCATATAGAGCCAAGGCACTACTGGTCATGTAAACAAGTCGCCGAATATGGGGTGCGCAATCAGTTTGACGGTACAGAGGACGAGGTTCTAGGTCGTCTGGATATATTGATGCGTGATGCGGTGAGTTTGCGTATGGAGGCCGATGTGCCCCTGGGGGCATTTCTCTCGGGAGGCATTGATTCATCAATAGTTGTCGCGCTGATGCAAGCACAGAGCACGCAGCGCGTGAAGACATTTTCCATCGGCTTCCAGGAATCCGGATATAACGAGGCAGAATACGCCAAGGCGGTGGCTAACCATCTTGGGACTGACCATACCGAATTGTATGTTACGCCGCAGGAGGCCATGTCCGTTATTCCAAAACTGCCAACTTTGTATGATGAACCGTTTGCCGATCCGTCGCAAATTCCCACCTATCTGGTTTCCGAGCTGGCTCGTCGCCACGTAACAGTGAGTCTTTCCGGCGATGGCGGTGATGAGTTGTTTGCCGGTTATCCACGATACTTTGGGAGTATGAACTACTGGAAGAAGATTGGCCCATACCCAGCCAAATTGCGACAGGTGATCGCTGGTGCGCTATCGGCAGTCTCTGCCCATGCTTGGGATAGTGGATTCAAGGCGTTGTCGGGGTTGGTGCCAGCCAATTTAAAGAAATATGCGCATGGCGACAGGGTCAGCGATCTGGTGGATGTATTGAAGACTACTACCCCGGATGAAATGTATCACTGGGTGATGTCACAATGGAAAGATCCAGAAAAAATTGTATTGGGTAGCCATGCTATGTCGACTGTTCTCGGAGATCGTGAACAGTGGCCAGAGTTATCCGAGTTTGCGAGCCGTATGATGTACTTTGACAGCATGATGTACTTGCCGGATGACATCATGGTTAAACTGGACCGAGCAAGCATGGGCGTGAGCCTGGAATCGCGCGTTCCGATTTTGGATCACAGGGTTGTTGAGTTTGCCTGGCAAGTGCCGCTTTCTATGAAAGTCCGGGATGGCCAAGGGAAATGGCTGTTGCGCCAGTTGGTGAAGAAATATGTGCCAAGAGAGTTGATGGATCGTCCCAAGATGGGTTTTGCAGTGCCGATTGATGCATGGTTGAGGGGCGAGTTGCGCGAATGGGCGGAAAACTTGTTGGGGGAGAAACGGCTGCAAGAGGAGGGTTTTCTTGACCCTGCACCCATTCGAAAAAGGTGGGCAGAGCATCTGTCCGGAATCAGGAACTGGCATAACGAATTATGGGTAATTTTAATGTTCCAAACGTGGTTAGAAGCACAGTAACCCAGCATATGTTGTGAACATGGATAATATCAAGCAGCGTAAAATCGCGGTGATCGTTCCTGTGCATAACAGGCAGGATATAACGCTGAATTATCTGCGGCAAATGCAGGAAATAGAAGTGGACGGCACTGCGTCTCTGGACATCATTATTGTGGATGATGGTTCTACCGATGGGACTGCTGATGCTGTTCGGGAGCAGTTCCCGAATGCGGTCATATTGAGGGGCGACGGGAATTTATGGTGGACAGGCGCTGTCAACGTGGGCGTGCAGTATGCGCTTGAAAATAAATATGACTCCATTCTCATTATGAATGATGACTTGGATCTGGACACTGATTTTCTAACATGTTTGTTGGATGTTGCGAACCGAAATCCCGGCTCGCTCGTAAGTTCAGTGACTGTAAATAGGACAGAGGCTAACCAGGATGTAATACTGACGGCGGGATTCAAGCGAGTCGGTTTTTTTGGCGATATGGTCACGTTGCATGCGGGTGAGACGTGCCTCGGTGATTTGGAGGAAGTAATCAAATGCGATTTCCTAACAGGCGCATCACTGCTGGTGCCGATAGATGTGTTTGGGAAGATAGGGCTATTCGATGCCAGGAACTTTCCGCATGGCATGGGGGATTTTGAATTTACCTTAAGGGCATCACTTAATGGTTACCCTTGCCTGGTCGCAACTGGAAGCAGGGTGTATACGGAATACAATCCGAAATACCCGGCGTGGTACTTTTTCAGCTCTAGCCGAAGGGAGTATCTCCGGAATCTGTTTAATTCCAGTAAATATTATTATGGTTTCAAGAGTATTTACAGAACGTCCTACATGCATAGACCGTTCATGATTGGCACGCTACTGTTTCTGCGACGAATGATGGGATTGGCAAAGTCCATTTTTCTGAAATTGATATTGACCAGGAACGGGCTCCGCAAGTACTTGGTAAAAAGGTCGGTGAAAACTGGCGCACCGGAATTTCTAATAAATAAACTGAAGTCTTCCCGGTGAGATATTTTACGAGCTGCATTTTATTCGGAAAGCGAGTGGATGCATGCCTATAAAAATATTATTTTTGCTTAGCAACTTCCGCTCGGGTGGTGCGGAGCGGCAATATTTCAACCTGATTCATGGTATTGACAGACAGGCCTTTGAAGTGCACGTTGGCTTGGTTCAATACCGCAATAGTCGGCCATCTTCTGAGCTGCTTGAGTCACTGAAGGACACCTGCGTCGAGTTGTTCGAGCGGAAGCATAGAGCCGATCTGTCAGTCATTCGCAAGATTTCTGCCTATGTGCGGCAACATGAGATTGATATTATCCAGTCGTTATTGTTCATGGATAATCAGATCGCAAGGCTGGTCGGTCTTGTTAGCGGCAAGCCGGCCGTCACTTCAATCCGTGGCGAACCACTCCCCTTGTTGGGTAGATCCAAGGCTTGGATCGAGTACAGGATGCAAGCATTGTCGAAGAAAGTCGTTGTTAATTCCAACTGGCTTAAAGATTATCTAGTCCGCCATGGCAGCAGGCCGGATAAGGTGGTTATGATCCATAATGGAATGATATCCTCGAATTTTAGAAGCGATGCCGATCCTGCTCGAGTGCGTAATAAATATGGGATATCAGAAGATGCATTGGTGATGGGCATTGTTGCTCGTCTGCATCCGATTAAAGATCACAAGACATTTTTTGATGCGGTCAAGATCGCCAAGGAAACCTGTCCTACTGTGCATGCGGTAGTGGTGGGTGATGGCGATATTAAGGATAACCTCAAAGAATATGTAAAAAATATTGGCATAGAAGAAGGCGTAACTTTCTTAGGGAACATTACGACAGAATTACCGGATATCTACAGGATTATGGACGTGTTTCTTTTGACTTCCTTAAGTGAGTCATTCCCAAATGTCATTTTGGAGGCGATGTCAGCCTCGGTGCCTGTAGTTGCGACCCGTATTTCAGAGGTCCCGAAAATCATCCAGGACGGGCAGAACGGCTATATGGTTGAAGTAAAAAATCCAGCCATGCTGGCGGAAAGAGCACTATCGGCAATGACCAATCCGCAGATCAGAGAATTGTTTATACGCAATGGATTGACAAAGGCAGAGGAATTTGGCGTTGGACCTATGGTTAAAAGATATGAACAATTATATTGTGAAATATACAACTCGAGAATTGATGCTCATCATTGATCTTTGTCCGGTTGACTGACAGACGATAGCCTTCTCCCCGGCACTCTCCTCCCGCAAACCGGGAGAGTGCCGGGGAGAGGGTGGGGGAGTTACCAGACTTCGAGTACATGAAGTCTCCAATAATGTAATGCTCGCTAGTGGAAACTACTTGGACTCAGACAACACATAATTACGATTATTATTCTCTGCTTTACCCGAGACTCTATGAAGAAGATATTGCTATCCGTATTTGGTTGTGCCCCGAATAGAGGTTCGGATGCCGAGGTTGGGTGGAAGTGGCTAACGACGCTTGCCAATATGGGCTTTGATGTGTGGGTAATGACTCGAGAAGTGAACAAGGAAAGTATTGAAACCGCGTTATCCGGTCAGGCTGCGATACCTAACTTGCATTTTGTTTACTTTGAAAGGCATGGGTTTTTGCGATGGACCGACAAAATAAAAGTCAGAAATTATTTTTACTATTATATCTGGCAATGGGGTGCATACCGTAAAGCTGCTGCATTGCACAAGGAGGTAAAATTTGATGTGGTGCACCATGTGACATGGGTAAGCATAAGGCAACCAAGTTTCATGGGTAACCTAGGGATACCTTTCTATTTCGGGCCGGTTGCGGGTGGGGAGGCCGCTCCGTGGAGCTTGCGGCGTGGATATAGCCAGCGCCAATGGCTTCAAGACATTCTGAGGGATGTCGCCAATTTCCTGGTAAGAATCGATCCATTGATGTGGATGACGTTTTACAGGGCGGCAAGAATTTATGTTACATCCGAGCAGACGCGTCGATTGCTGCCAAAACGATTCCGCGGGAAAGCGCAGGTTCAACTTGCCATTGCTAATGATGCTGTTTCGGTGAAAGGGGGGAATGCATTAGCTGAGAATCCCATGACGCGCCAGGATAATGTCCGAGTCCTCTACGTTGGACGGTTTATCGGATGGAAAGGAATGCATATTGGGTTGCAGGCTTTCAAAGAGCTGATTAAATATGTGCCGCAAGCCAGACTAACCATGGTGGGGCGAGGACCGGATGAGCAAGCTTGGCGCAAATTGGCATCGAGCCTGGCCATCGATGACAAAATCGAATGGGTGCCATGGGTTGATCGGGAGAAACTGCCCAATTTATATTTGGCACATGATTTCTTCTTGTTCCCAAGCCTTCATGATTCGGGGGGCTTGGTGGTTCTGGAGGCGCTGAGTTATGGGCTGCCCGTAGTATGCCTGGATCTCGGCGGGCCAGGTGTTATTGTAAATGAGAATTGTGGAATAGTTATCAAGACGACTGGGCTTTGTCAGGAAGAAGTAGTGAGAAAGATTGCGGACGCCGCGTTGATTCTCTCTCAAGACATGCAAGCTCGTAAGAAATTAGCGCAAGGTGCGATAGAGCGAGCTAAAGAATTTCGTTGGGATGCATTGGTGGACAGGATATATAGAAGTGTTGGTTATTTCTAATTCGCATTGGATTCATCCTATTTCGTGGAAATTGGCGGCCGTAATCTTTAGCTAGAAAAAGGAAGAATGTTTTCATGAAGATGCTTACTGTTAGACATGCCTGCGATGACAACCGAAACCCCTTTATGGGATGCGGCAGATAACAAGGCAGATTGGGCTGTTGTAAGTATTTTGGTGGGACTGATTGACATATGATCAGCAGAGTCAGAATTATTTCTGAATAGACTGCCAGTTGAGAATGGACTCCTGGCCACGACCCCAACACCTAAAGTATTCGCCAATGGCAGTACACTTTCCAATACGAGCCGTTCATTGTTATTTACAGGCACCTGGATGGCATCTACACGAGAATTATTCAGGCAAAGCAAAGCGTCTTCACCCGTATCGCATGATATACCGAAGTAACGGATTTTGCCTGAGCTCTTCAATCGGTCCATAAGTTCAAGGTACTCACCCATTCTTATAATCTCGGTTGGCGGGCTATGCAACATGAACACATCGATATAATCAGTATTCAGGCGACGCAGACTCGCGTCAACCGCGGTAGCTAGATAAACTGGGTCGAAGTTCTGGCTCAATTGCGTAGCTCGAACCTGTTGTACCTTTTTCATCAGAAAGGGGAGGCGCTTAAGGACCATGCGGATAGGTGCCTTAAATCGCGATGCGACTCTTGCCGCCTCTGAGAAGCAGTTGCCCGCCTTTGTTTCAAAGATAACCATGTCGCGCTGGCCACGAAATGCCCGACCAAGAACCCTTTCACTATCTCCTTGACCATAGATATCGGAAGTGTCAAAAAAGTTTATGCCGGAATCTAAAGCCTTATGAAACATGGCAATGGCTTCATTGTCGTTGCTTTTTGAATGGAAAGAACCAATACGGGCACAGCCAAGGCCAAGTATCGATACCTTTATATCTGTAGCGCCAAAATCTCGATATTGCATAAGTCACTTCCCATTATAATTATGGATGCTTATTCCGGGTCATGTTTAAGATGGTCCGCGAGCCTTATAGCCAGCGCGACAATTGTTAGCGTAGGGTTTGCATGGCTTGATGTAGGAAAAATGGAGCTGCTGGAAACGTACAAGTTTGAAACCCCATGGACCTGGCAGTTCTCATCCACTACGCCGTCACGCGACGATATTGCCATGCGCGTAGTACCAATATGGTGTCCACCCACCGGCCAATAGTTTTCAATCTTATCTTGGTCAACGGATAGCTCGCCGCACCCTGACCTATGAAATTCATCACGTATGATGTTAACGCCTGTCCTTACAGTATATTTATCAACATCATTTGTCCGCCAATCAATTCTAAGCTTTGGTATCCCGGACGAGTCTTTTTCGCCGATTAGGGTAATACGGCTGCTCGGTTCAGGGCTTTGTTCAATATTCAGATCTAATGGGTAACTATTTGAGCGGCTCTTTAACATTACTGATGGCAACTTGCGTCTGGCAAGAAAACGTTTGCGCAAGATCATCTGGGAGAATTGCAAGGTCTGAGGGAGATCAAAGAGAACATTCTTTAGATGAGCTGGGTAGTTGATCCTTCGTTGTTCTGGCTTGTTTAGGAAATCGTTGAGACTGAAAGCCCCTCGATATTCTGGTTGCAGAATGCTTCTGGTGAGAAACAGTGTAGATAATATTCCATTGCCGTGATCAGGATTTGCGGCATTGGGATAAATAAACCGCGCGATCATGTTGCCCATCTTATGGCTGCGCTGCGCTTCCGCTGAAAATGCAATGCGTCGCCGGCAATAGATACCATCCTTCGACTTCTCGTAGCCATAGATGACGTTGGTAATATTTTTGGAAATTCTTAGCTCTTCTGTATTCAGGGCGAGGTGGCACATATAGAACCTCCCCAGCTTGTCAGAATCATTGCCAATGCCGTTGGGCATAATATCGGTTGACGATAGCAATATACGCGTCGTCTCAAGTCCGCCCATCGCGAGGACATATTTCTTTGAAATGATATTAATCGGCTGGTCTTTTCCGTTCTGGAAAATTAGCCTATCGACAATCTGCCCATTCTCTTTGAGTTTTATGGAAGTACAGGTGGCATGATAGATGAGTGAAATATTAGGTGCGCTATTAAGCAGCGCTCTATACCGATGCCCAAAATGTGTTGGGAGGCTAAATCTTTCTATATTAGTAGTTTTTAAAACGGCACTGGAGAAGCCTGGAATCATGTCCCCGGCATCTGCACTCATCGATGATTCGGCGCAATAGTCGAAAATGCCTGCATCACAGAAAGGGTTGGCTCTCTTGTAATACGGGAGTATGTCAGTGCCGGAAAAAGGCCAGCCACTGTAAGGTATGTAGTCGCGGCGCTCAAAGTCGATATCATCAAACGGCACGCACCGTCCGCCCCATACCGAAGTGGTGCCGCCTATTACGCGGCGCCGATAAAGGTTCGCACGTGGGTGTCTTGAGCCGCTTGCGACTTCCCCGTCGAATAGTTCATCTTGCAACTTACTATTGACGGAGAATGCACCACTCTCCATCAATACAACGTTTGTTTTGGTGTTGGCAAATTCTGCAGCTATAGCGATTCCTGCAGCTCCGGCACCGACGATACAGATATCCGCATTGATGGCCTGACCCGCCGCATAATTATTGGCATCAACAATCATTGATCAGAGCTACTAGCTAAATTATTTGAAGCGTCGCAGGTAATTAACCAATTTCTGAGCATTTTTCTCAAAAAACCGGTAGAGAATGTACTGCGCCAGAAAGAGAGGAAAGTAAAATAAATAGGATATTAATCTTGATAGGTACGAACCTTTTTCAAAAACATAATGAGACCCAAACACATATGTCGGGTCCACCTTTCTTATACGATAGCCATTCCTAAAGAATAAGGAGGCAACATTCAAAGGATATTTTCTTAATGCCTTATCGCCCCAAGCATGTAGTTCTATAAGGAATCTAGTGTTGTCAGATTGCAGGAATTTCTTTCCCGACCTCACCGCTTGGTATTCAGCGCCTTCGATATCCATTTTGATGAATGTTTTGACGCCTGATTGGTATAAGCTATCCAGCGGAATACTTTCTATAATACGTTTGTCAGTTTGGTTGTTTCGATTATTAATACTGCTTAGGGTTGGGTTGGAAGCTACGAAAAACTCAATGGTCCCTGTTGTATCTGAGATCACTTTGTTGACTATCTGAAAGCTATTGTTGTTGTTATTCTCTGATACTGCAGTGTTGATGGTTTCCTCTAATATGGGGTTTAAATCAACATTGGGTTCAATGCATACCACCTTGGCATTGTTCAGATGTGCATTTGCCAAATACGTGTAGTCGCCGATATTTGCGCCAACATCAATAAAGAGTCCACAACCGACAAGCTCTTCTTTCAATGCATTGAGAACCGGTTGCTCTCGAGATAACCAAAGAGCTTCTCGAGAAGCGGATGACCTCAAGCTTGGTAATGATGAGTCACTCATACATTTTACCTTCGTAGATGTATAGAATTTGAAAAGGATGAAAAATCACGCTCTATATAGGTTGCTCTTCCTGCCTGAACAAGTTGGCTTATTATATACATAAGCTACTGATTACAATTGATGATATCACATCGTGTGATGGGGGACACCTCCTTCCAAAATGAAGGGTACGCCATTCTTGTGCGGCTGGAGATCGGCGTTGCATGTCAGCCGACCTGGAAAAGATCAATAGTTGAGTTGCACTTGGGAGTTGAATACGCCGTGGATCGTAAAAATGTTTGGGATGCGTGGCAGCACCAGAATGATTATGTATCATTATTGGCAGCTCCTGCTTTTTTGGCGCAGAGCATGACGCTGAGGAATTCTATCTGACTTTCAGATTTTTGAAAGCGTCGGCTGAGTTTTTCTTTGACGGTTGAAAGGTAGTTATCATTTACTCTGGTGAGTGGGAAAATCCTGACATCTTCCCAGCCGTATTTTTCCAGGGTGGTTTTATACTGGTTTGGTCTAAGGCGGTTAGGTGAGCCACGGAATTTTAACAGCTTGTAGATTGTATCGCTGTAGCGATAGATGTTGAGGGGGTCGACATCCCTTAGCCACCGTGTATGGGTATTAAGATCAATTTCTGCCACCAGGACCGCGCCACTTTTGACTGTGTCGCTCATCTGTGCGAAAGTTTGATCGATATCATCGAAATGTTCGAAGGCCGCCTGACTGAAAACCAGATCCACGCCTTCGCCTTGGAAAGCACGGATATCGAAATCAGGTCGGCAGACATAGTTGAGTTTGTCGTTTTTTCCGGTCTTGGTCTGCTTGAGTTGGTTTCGCAGCGCATCGACAGGGAGGGCGCCCTGCTCTTGCCTGTTCTCCATGGTTTGAAACAGCGATTCGTAAAATTCATCCGGCACATTTTCGACAAGATTGTGTACGTCGAGAGAGTTGTATTTCCTGGCACCCTTCCATAGCGTGGTAAGCCCGATACCCAAGTCCGCGCCTGGCCCGAGTTCGAGGATGGTTTTGTCTCTCAGGTCGCCAGGCAGCCCGGTGTATTCGCGGTAGATTTCCAACCAGTGATCAACCACGGAAAAATCGTAAGCGAGCGCACGTTGAATTTGTTCAATCGGGAAAGTGCGGGGTGTTGTGTATCCTTGCAGGGTATGTCTGATTTTATTAAGCACGAGCACACCAAGGCCGGTCCAATAATAAAGAAGGTTATTAGGGGCGGGCTCGTTACGTGTAGTGAGTTGGGGCATTGTATTTTCTTTGATTAGTAAACGATCAAGTATTGTT
>VFSW01007940.1_pt1 | contig 15323 bp, 10 predicted proteins | sample 5358111 | NCBI WGS metagenome assembly VFSW01 (sample SAMN11554181, study PRJNA540505) | mine drainage metagenome | isolation source: sediment from site ElyBrook_90M | place: USA: Ely Copper Mine, Vershire, VT | collected 2017
GCCGACTCGTGGCGTGAACCGCGATAGCGGAACTGACAGCGCCAACGGCGGTTGGGTCAACTGTTGGGTATTACACAGCGTTCCGTATCGGCCAAATATGACCATTCCAAGGAGAGATATAGTCGCCGGAAGCTGATTCCCGTCAATCCTAAAACTTTGGGCGATCACCTGCTGTTAAAGCGCATCGAAGCCGACCTGACCCAGCCGGAAGTGGCTCAAAAAGCGGGGGTTTCAGTGCGGACGGTGCGGAAGTGGGAACACGGCCTCGTTTGCCCTACCGAAGACCATTGGCAGGTGTTAAAACAGATCCTGCGTTTGGATTCCACGCTGCCCACAGACTGAAACCCATCGCCAGAGTCATGTGTTGGGTTTTACACAGTTTGGGATCTCGTTTGACGATACTTTGCTAAAATTTCAAGCTTTACGAAGCCAGACGACCACTTCCAATGCGCTGTCTCTGGCTGAAGAATACAAAGTAAGCGCCGCACATGCACTTTTTCAGCCGAAAAGCGCATTTCAGCATCCGTCTCGAATTGTCCCAACACCTTCGACTCCGAGTGAACCACCAAGCCTTCATCTGTTCAATTCATTTTTCACCCGTCTCCGGCGAGTGCAGTCCGTAAAGCCTGCGACGAAGGCGGAAGTTTTGGAATTAATTTTCAAAGAAGATTCAATGAATGCTGCAAAATCTTGATTTTGCAGCAGTTTGGTCTTGGTCCAGATAGCGTTCGGCACCGGCAGCGAGAAGAATGATTTCACATCCCGCCGCAGACCTTCCCGTGCCCATATTCCGTTGAATCGCCACCGCCGGAAGCAACTCCCGAGCGTCATCCAGACACTCGGCGATTACATCCAGGCTAAACGGTATGAAAAAGGCCTCCACCCCTATCAGGTAGTCGGACGAACTTACTAACGGTCAAGGTTGCGCTCACCTGATTGCGGAATCTCTCTGCCAGACGGCGCGAATCGCATCCTCGTCGCCCAAACCAGTCGGAACCGCCGGGCTTGGATTATTGGCGAAATACCAGTGCGTGTCTGGAGATACTGCCGTGCGACTGCCGGGCATTTCGAGCCAGCCGTTGGTGTCCGTGTTTCGCACCCAATCCCACACATATTGCAGCCACTTGGCGCGGTAATCTTTGGGCTGATGCCCGAACCAGGTGATTTCGTCATAGCCCCAGACCCAATTGAAATTGCCTGTCGTGTTCGGCTGTCCCGGATGCTGGCTGACACCGTAGTTGTCAAATTCGACGAAGTAAGGCAGATGGTCGCACGTCCAGCCACTGAAAGTTTTGCCGCCTTTGCTCTTGTTGTAAAGGCCATCCGAAAATCCCAATTTCAAAATCGCTTCGTGCGGTTTGTTGGGAGTTTCCATGATGCGCAACGGAAACGCATTGAAGTCCAGAAGCGGATTGCCCTCATGCTGCAAACCGCCGCTGGGGGTGTGTCCGTCGCACAACACCATGTGGCGACGCGCGTGTTTGGCGGCGTAATCCCGCACCATGCCGAGTAAGTGCGCCCAGTGAACATTGTCAGGGTCATTTATGTTCATGATTTCCACCTGGCCAAAGTGAATTCCTTCGCAGCCGACCTCAATGTAAGACGCCGCTTGATAATAGAACCACATCTGCGTCTCCAATCGGCTTTCATCCGGAACTTGGGCGTTGTGTCCCATCGGTCGGCGCTGGCCTTCGGGATAAAGGATGTCGTCGAATCGGAAATTCCGTTTCTCCACGGGCAACCCAAAAGCGGTGAACACCCAGTCAGGAATCGCAATTTGATTTATTCGTGGACTCACCGTCTCGAAAACACAGGCTTCCAAAACCATGTCCGGGTCGGCTGCCAGCACTTGCGGAACTTCTTCGCGCGCCCGCTCGATGTTGTTCGTGAAATTATTTTCCGCGCCCCACAGGCAGAGCGCGCGTCCGACATATTTGGCCCCGATGCTGTTGAGCATCCGGATGTTGTCCTTGAGATCGCCCCGGCCATTGAGCAGGCCCTCCATCGTGATGGACCGGGACAAATAATTCTCCAAAACGTGCCGAGAGATTTTTCCGTCGAATTGGAATCCGCCCGGACGGGAGGTGGAATTTGTTTCAGCGGAAAAAACTGAAGCCCCGGCGAACAAGCATCCAGCCGCAAGCAGACCGCAAATTGTTTTGGACAGTTTCAAATGAGGATGTTTCATAATTTTACTTTCAAGGGCGGCACGCTGAGGCGTGGTGGCATGCACAAATGTCGATCATGGGTTTTCACGGAGAAGATGGTCACGGTCGCAAATTTCCTGCAAGGACTATTCGCAAAGTGGTTTAGTCCAACGTTGCCTTCTGCGTCGTGATGACTGAATCGCCGGTTCCGTTGATGACGTGCCTGATGCCGCTATTCGGTTTTCCGTTCAACCGGATCGTGACCATGTGGTGGAAGTTGACTCCGGGTGTGGTTGGCGTTTCGATGGCATTCTCGGCAATGACGGTCGCGTCATAAAACACGCAATAAATTCCAAGCCCCCACGCCTCGTGCGTTTTCACGTTGTCGCCGACTTTGTAGGACGCATAACCGCTGATGTCTCCGTTTCGCCACGCTGCTGGAGTCGGCGGATCGTAAGGCATTTCCGACTGATAAAAATAAACGCGACCGCCGTTACCGTTCCAAACCGTTTGATATTGCTGACAATGCTCTACAAACAAACCGTAGCATGTAACGTCGTCTCCGTTCACAATCAGTCCATTCAGATTTTTGTTTGAATTCCAGCCCGCACCCCGACCATGGTCGGCGCGCCAGAGCCAGAAATTGTCGCCTACAACGTTGTCGGAATTGATTGTCACCATGCAATCGCACGTTCCGACCGTCGCGCCGCCCGCCCGGCAGAAAATGTCATAAAGAAAAATCGGGTTTTTTGCGTGGGATTTACCTTTGCGCCCGCCGACTTGCAGCAGCGTTGAAGAATTTTTTGCGCCGGCCTCAAAAAGGATGCCGCCCACCCGCACGCCGTCCACATCCGCAATTTCCATTGCGGACGTTCCGTTGTCCGGCACAAGCGTTGGATAGCCAAGACCCAGCACAACCGTATTCGCCCGGGAAATTTCCAGGTTGCCTTCCAAATGATAAATTCCCGGCGTGAACAGCAAATTTTTCCCTCGTTTTAGCGCGGCGTTGATGCTGGCCGCGTTATCCTTTTCGGGATGCGCGAGATAAAACCGGTCAATTGGCAGCACTGTTCCCGAAGTTGCGCCATTCGACCAGGTTGTTCCTCGCAAGCCGTTGGTCGCTGACTTAGGAACCTTCACCAAGTAACGTCCCGCATCGTCAACAAATAGATACGGCTTTTCGCCAATGACCGGCGTTTGTTCAATCACCGTGTAAGGCGGCTTCGGCCACGAACCCGCGGGCGGATTGCTAACGCCGACAAAAACCATGTTCCAATTACTGCCAACCCAGCGACCAAATTCCGCGTTTCGCGAAATCCATTGCTGCTGCGAGCCGGAATTGATTTGCCCGTCAATTTTGCTGTCCGCGATGAACCCGCCGCTCGACCAGCCGCCGTCCCAAAGATTGATGTCGCCTTTCACATGAACGCGGCGCAATGCCGTGGCTTGTGAAACCGCCCAGACATCTGTGTTGCGGTCCAGCGTCGGTGTGACGGAAAGATTTTCGACGCAACGCCAGAAATTGCAGGTCGCGTTGCCGCCCATCCAGCCCGCCGTCGCCCGCACCGCGCCGGTGATCGCCACGGCATCCGGCGATTTTCCCAAACCGATTACCTGCGTGTAGAAACCAACCTGCACATCCACATTGTAATTTCCCGGCTTGAAAAGAAGCGCATAGCGGTCGGGGCCAAACTGATTCCTTTCCTGCTTTTTGAATACGGCATTCACCCGGCTTTGAATGTTGGTCATCGCCAGATCAAAAATCAGGATGTTCGGGCCAAAATCAGGAACGGTGTCGGCGTTGGCATTAAAAATCCATGCCGACAATACCGCTGCGCAAATTAGGTGTTTCATACTTGATAATTAATTTACCGCCGTCAGTTCAGCATTCAATCGAACAATCGCGCCGGGTTTCAACGTCAGCGACGCGGTTTTCTCCCCGCTGCGAACATTGAAATCGCCGCCTTTGACGCTGCTGATTTCCGCCGATGTAAGTTTTCCGGCCTTCCATTTCATACTCACTTCGTAACCGCCGCGAGCGCGCAGACCCGTGACCGAGCCATCCGGCCACTGCGGCGGCAGGGCCGGCAACAAACTGATTTCTCCGGCATGACTTTGAACCAATGCTTCGGCAACTGCGGCGGTATAGCCAAAGCTTGCGTCGGATTGATTCGAGCCGGAGTTGTGCAAGTTGTTGGCGGGTGCGCGATTCACATAAGCATCCATGAGAGAACCCACTTTGTCGCCATGCTCCAACCGCGCCCACATGGCGATGCCCCACGAAAGCGGAAATCCACCGCGCGGATTGTGGGCTTCCATCCACCGTTGGTAGGCCGCCGCAAAATCAGGATTGCCACGCAGGGTGATGGAGCTTCCGGGATAAAAAGGAAAGTTCGGCGACACGTTGTGTCCTTGCGGGCCGGGCTTCCAGTCTTCAATCCATTCCTGGATAAACCCGGATTTGCCGATCTGGTAAGGCGGGATTTTCGTCAGCGCCACTTCCAACTTGGCGCGGAAATCCGCGTCCACACCCAGAATCTTGCTCGCTTCGATGCAATGCGGAAACAGTTCGCGGATGATTCCCAGGTCCATCGTCGGCGACGGCGAGAGATAGGACATCTGGCCTTCGCTGTCGAGATAACCATGCTCGGGTGACATCGAGAACGGTGTGACGAGCCAGTGATGTTTGGGATCTTCCACCATAACCTCAAGCAGGAACTGCGCCGCGCCTTTCAGCACGGGGTAGTATTTCTTTAGAAATTTCTGGTCGCCGGTGAACGCGTAATGTTCCCACACATGCTGGCAAAGCCACGCGCCGCCGACCGGCCACATGCCGAAGCGCGCCGCGTCCACCGGCGCCGTGCCGCGCCAGAGATCAAGGTTGTGATGCGTCACCCAGCCGTTCACTCCGTAATAGGTTTTGGCGGTTTCCTGGCCGGTGACGGAAATGTCCTTGACCATGCTGAACAACGGCTGCGCGCATTCGGACAAGTTGCAAACCTCCGCCAGCCAGTAATTCATCTCCGTGTTGATGTTGATGGTGTATTTGCTGCCCCAGTTTGGAATGACATCTTCGTTCCAGATGCCCTGCAAATTGGCCGGCTGTCCACCCGCGCGGCTGCTGGCAGCCAGAAGGTAACGCCCGAACTGAAACACCAGCGCTTCCAGATTCGCGTCGGGCGTGCCGGCGCGAACCGCTTTGAGCCGTTCGTCCGTCGGCTGGTCGTTCATCGAAACATCGCCGACGTTCAGATGCACCCGGCCCATCAATCCGCAAAAATCCTTTTCATGATCACGCCGCAACGCCGCGTAATCTTTCTTTGTGATGCGCGAAAGGATCTTTTCGCAAATGGCGGTAGGATTTCCACTGATGTTCGTGTAATTGATGTAACTCGTCGCGGTCGTAAGGATGAAAGTGACAGCGTCCGCGCCTTGAATGTGCAGACTGTCATTGGTCGCTTCGGAACGTCCGCCTTCGTTGCGCGCGAGCATGGCGGTTTCAAACTTCAAACCTCTTCCCTCGACGGGCGCGATTAGCCAATTCGTTTCTCCGCCCTTTTTCCACGAGCCGTCCATGACGAGTTTGTTTGGCTTGGCCGTAACGGTGTCGAGATACGGACCATTCAATTGCGCCTGAACCGAGACGCGACCCAGCTTGTCACTGCTGATGCGCACCATCATCACGCGGTCGGGATACGACATGAAAACTTCGCGCGTAAAAGTGGCGTCGCCGACGCGATAGCTGACTTTGGCCACGCCGGTTTCCATGTCCAATTCACGGCGATAATCCTGAACACCATCCGTGCCGTCAAACTTGAGCAGCAAATCGCCGATCGGTTCATACGCCTGCTGGCCTTTGGGAATCCCCCAGAAATGATCGTCGGCCATTTTTTCCGCGTCCTGGAATTTTCCGGCGAAAACCAAATCGCGAATCTGCGGGAAGTAATTGATCGCGTTGGTGTCGTTATAATCATGCGGCCTGCCGGACCAGAAGCTCGATTCGTTCAACGCAATCCGCTCCTGTTGAATACCTCCAAAAACCATCGCACCCATGTAGCCGTCACCAATGGGCATGGCGTCCAGCCATTTCACGCCGGGCTGGCGATACCAGAGCACCATGTCCCCAGCCGGCTGAACCGAACTGTTTGAGTTTCCTTCAGCCGCCGCCAGCGTTCCAGAAACTCCGGACAAACACGCCGCTAACAAGATGATTTTCGATAGCGTTTTCATAAAATATTTCCCATTGGTTTTCCAGACTACTTGCCGTTTTGCGAAGATCTCGGAACGGGCGTAATGATCCAGCGATCACCCGGCGTCCATGCGGTCGGACCGGGTTCCTCCCGCATCAATCCCGTCAATCGGTAGGTGTTTTCCAGGTGTTTGGCCATGATGGCTTCTCCTGCCCCGACTTCAATCAAAGGCGGCCCTTGATCCGCACCGTATCCGCCCGTGGCCGCTGATTTGATGTCGGGAATATAGTCGGGCCAGGTTCCAGCATACCAAGTGTAACCAAACAGAAACGCATGCATCCCTTCCATTTTTTTCTTCCAGTCGAGTTGAAATTGAATAAACGGCTCGCCCGGCACCGTGGCAATCACAATGTCGTCGTTGATGAGAATGGTGGAAATGCGCACGTCAAATTCACGGTTCGGTTCGAAACGCCCGGTAAATTCCAGCGCATCGTTCATGTAGCGGATTTTGGTTTCGCTGGACGGATTCGGCTTTAAGGACTTCGCCAGTTTGACGGTTTCGTAGGCGAGCAATTGGCCGACTCTTTCGATGGTGCTGTAATCCGTTTGGAACGGATCGTCCGGTCCATTGCGGCGGGAGCTGATGATCAAGGATTCAATGTTGCCCCCGGCACCCTGGATGAATAGGCAATTGACTTTGTTGTCAAAAGCCTCTTCAACCTTCCGGCAGGCGACTCCGGGATAATCCGCCGAGATGGCATAGTTCTGGCAGACCACATCCGCATGACACGCATAGTTCATGATGATCGCGCGCGGCTGGCCATCGGCATCCTCGATTTTAATAACGCCCACCTCCGGATCAACCGGTCCAAAAGGAATCCGGTCGGGAATTTCGCTAACGTAATGATCATCGCCATGCCACGACTCGCGAGTATGGCCATCTTCCCGAAGCACCAACCGGTTGAAACCCAACTGGGGAAAACTTCTATGACCAGCAGAAATCCTGGCTGGAAACATATTCGACACCGCCGCACCCATCGCCTGAACAACCTGTTCGTCATAGAAGGCGGAATAACTGTGGCCCGGGTCGGAATGCGTGTGCGACGAACTCATGACAACTTGGGAAATCCCGAATTTTTCCCTGCATGCCGTGATTAACCGCTCGCTGTAATAAACACCCAGATCCATCGAAATGAAAGCCAGGCGTTCTCCGCCCACTTCGAGCACCAGCACGCGGGCCTGCACCTTGTCGTGAACCGGCAGTTTCGTGTTATCCGGGGTTATGGAAATCTTGGCGGTTCCAGCCAGGAGCGTTTCCCCGTGCGCCATGCCCACATGCACCGGCCTTTTCGACAGCCCGTATTTTTCGATCAGAAACGCGCGCCATTTGTCCTGCTGCTCTGGTGAACCCGGCGTGGTGTAAGCGACATAAAAACCGCGTTCCAGCAATTCGGTTTCTGACTCGGCAAAATGCACGGGATTGTAATCTTTCCACGACCATGGATTGTCCGGCGAAGGTTTTTTGGGAGCCACAATTACGCCTCGCAAAAGCTCCTGGTTCGCCGTGGTATCGGCAATCCCCGCCTTGAGCGGAGTGATTTCAAGGGTCTTGCCATCCATCACATAATCGTAGCGGTTGAATCCGCCCTGCCACGCGGGTTTTTCGCTGCCGGATGCACCTGCTGCCGGCTCGGCATCACCCACAGAAGCCGAATTAAAAATGACAGCTCCCGCCAAGACAATAAATGTCCGCCATACAGTTGCAAGGTGAGTTTTTCTCATAATTGGTCTTGTCCAGGTTTTTGTTAGTTTGTGCCGACGCCTCGCTGATTGACGTCTGGTTGCTTGATCTTAAGGGTTGCCGACGGTCTGGGTGATGAAATCCACAACTGGCTTTATATCCTGCGGCGCGAGCGGATAATGGCCTTCGCCTTTCTTGGTGATGACTGTGATTTTGCCGCCAAGTTTCTTATAACGTTTCTCAAGCGCCTGCGTGTTGTCCTTGAGCCACGGATCCAGATTGCCGCAAACGTGAAGCAACGGCACGCCGGCCCTTGCCAGCGGCGCGAGATTGTCGAGCGGCTGCGTTTGCGCCGTGTTGCTGTGCATGACGGGATTCTCGGCATAGATGCAGGATACCTTGTCAGGATTTTCGATGGCCCACGCGTAAGCTTCGCCAGCCGCTCCTCCGTCCCCTGCCATCACAGGCTTCTTTGAAAATCCGTGATCAGTTAGGTATTTATAAATGGTGTTCCATTGCTTCACGTCGGGTCCATCACCGTTATATGGAACCGCGCCAGTGACGATGTGAAACCCCTTGGCGAGCAATGCCTGGTCAACCACGGCATCCCGTCCGACAAAGTCCGCCCGAAACACCCACGGATTTCCGGGAGCGGCAACTTTCGGCGCGATGACGGTGGTGAATGCTTCGACATTGGGTATTTCAACCTCGTAACGATTGTAGCACTCATTGAAAACAGGTCCACGGCAGGTGATGTAGGTTCCTTCACCCGGATAATTTTGGTAGGAACTGGCAGTGCTGTAGTAGGAATTCCTCCTGAATTTATTGCCAGCGAAATCCGGCAGGATGGTTTTGGTTTCCTTCACACTCTGCTCAATGAAATCGGCAATGGGCTTGGGATCACGCAGGCTGTGGGGATGATGGCCGCGACCTTCTTTAATCATCACGGAAATCCGGCCGCCCAACTGTTGATAGATGCTTTCGATCGGCAACGTAAATTTCCCCAATATCGGATCAAAGCTGCCGCAGACGTGAAGCAGCGGAACATCATTCGTCGCCAAACCCACGAGGCCGCTCATGATTCCCCAGTTGCCTCCGGGATTGTCGGCATAGATGCAGGAAACTTTGTCAGGATGGGTGGTTGCCCAGATGTAGGAGTATTCCCCTCCCCGGCTCATGCCGATGAAAGCGGGTTTCCTGGAAAGTCCATGTTTCTCGGTCAGGAACGCATACCAAGCATCCCACTCTTTGCCCGGCTTTAATGTGGCGTTGGCCGAGATGTAAGCGATGTGAAAACCCCGCCGGAGCAGTTCAACTTCCGCCTGGGGTTGATGGTCCCAATAACAACCTTGCCAGGACCACGGATTGCCGGGTGCCGCCACTTTGGGAACCACCACGATGCACCGCCGCTGGCCCTTCGGCGGATCTTTCACACCGTTCCCTTCTCCCGGCAGCGACTTGAATGGGGTAATCGCCAGCGTGTCCTCGTCCATTATGAAATCATAGCGGTCGAACCCGTGCCAGGCGGATTTTTCACCATCGAAGGCAGGTGAAGCGTTTTGTTCGGATGCCTCGGTGCCCCGAACTGTTCCCGCAAAACTGAGAGCGCACATAATGCCTGCCGTCAGCGTGATGATTTTTGTCCAATTATTCATATTTGCATCTCAATTTTTTGGTGAAACCCTTTAGACAGTTTGAGTGCGAGTTCGGTTTCAATGAACCACGAGAGATAATTTCTCCGGCATGTAACCATCGTCAATCGACAGGGCATCGAGCCATTTTTCGGCGGGCTGACGATACCAAAGCGACATCTCCTCGGCGGTTTTGCGGATCCGGAATAATCGTTTTTTCCGGCTCTCTGTCTTGTTTCAGCAAAGCCAAATGCAAAAACTGCCAGCAACGACAGAATGGCCAGCTTTGTTGGTGCAACAGCTTGAGCAGTGATACGGCTTGGAATAATATCCATCCATTTTTTCATATCGTATTATAACATCGGCAAAGGGTTTCGTGAGTTATCTTCATGGACAAACAAGTCTATCTTAATAATTCCGTTGTGTAATTAATCGCTTAGAAATTACCAATCTTGAATTCCATGCTGGAGGGTGGGAAACTGGCTGGATCCACGCCCAACTGTTCATTCGGCGTGTTGCCCATTTGAAGTTCAAGCGTCCCGCCATTGATGATGTCGGCATGGCGGAACCAGACTTGATTCAGAGGTTTCCCATTCAACCGAATGCTCTGGATGTATTTGTTGTCTTGCGAATTGTCTTTGCAGATGATTTTCAATGTTTTTCCATTGTGAAGTTTGATGGTAATCCGATCAAAGACCGGACTGCACAAATCATAAATCGGCACGCCGGGCGTGACCGGATAAAATCCCAGCATGGAGAAAACGACAAACGCACTCATGCCACCACCATCTTCGTCGCCGGGCATTCCAAGTGTCGTGTCCGTGAACCAAATATCCAGCAACATGCGAACGCGTTTCTGCGTTTTCCACGGTGTGCCGAGATAATTGTAGATGTAAGGAATGTGCAGGCTCGGCTCATTACCCATGGAGAACTGGCCAACGAGACCGCTGGCATCCGGAAATTTATACCAGAAGTCATATTTGCTCATGCCCAGCGGTTCGCGGAAGAGCTGGTCCAATTTTGCCTCGGCGTTGCTGCGACCGCCCATCAACTTAAACAGTCCCGACAAGTCGTGCTGGACATCCCAATCGTAGGTATAACCATTGTTCTCGGTGGTATAATCACGTCCACCCTGACCGCCGGAGAATCCAGGGGTGTAAGGCTCAATCCAATTGCCATTCGCGTCCTTTGGCCAGACATGGCCTTTGTCCTGACGGAAAATATTTTTGTAATCGCCGGCGCGTTTCAGGAAAAACTGGTAGTCGGTTTCGTTGCCAACTGAGCGGGCCAGCTGCGCCAAACACCAGTCGTCATAGCTCTGCGCCTCCGTGACGGATATGGCCTGACGACGTTCGCGCGGATGCACTGCTGAAACGGTTTCTTTCTCGCCCGGCTTGAGTGCTGGCATATATCCGTGCTCGGCAAAGAAATCGTCCAAAGAAGATTTTGGTCCTCTGCGCCAGGGAAGCCAAGTGCCTTCAACGGAATTTTTCTTTATGCCCGCGTAGGCGGTGGCGAAATCGAAATTGGTAATGCCTTTAGCCCATGCATCCGCCGTCCATGGCGCGATGGGATTGCCGGTCATGCATTCGTGGTTGCCCCACAGCACGGCGAAGGTCGGCATCCAGCCGGATTGCTCATACATGCGGACAAAGGACTGAAGTTTGTCGGCCTCCATTTCGGGATTGAGCAAGGTCTGCAACGGTTCCAATGCACGATAGGTGTCCCACAGCCAGTTATCCACGTAAAACGGGCGTGGATCCTGATGAACCTGATGGTCGAACGCGCTGTAATATTGGCCGTCTTCCGTGATGTTGACCATGCGCTCATAGCAGCGATAAAGCGAGGTGTAAAAAACCCGCTTCTGTTCCGGCGTGCCGCCCTCGACTCGAATCTGGCCGAGCACGGCATTCCAACGATCCTTGGCACTGCGTTTGACCATGTCGAAATTCCACGCAGGAATCTGTTCCTGCAAATTTTTCTTCGCTTGCTCGATGCTGATAAAGGAAATGCCGTAACGAAATTCCAAAACATTTTGTCTGTCTTGCGCGAAAACCGTCAGGTGCTTTCCATTGCCGGTGCCGCTCGATTCGATTTTGACCTGCGTGCTGAATTTTCCATAAACATAAGCATGCATTACCCCGGGGGACATGTTTCCCTCGCTGACAATGTTTTCTGAACCTGAAACACTGTTATTATCTCCGCCGGAGAACTCCCCGCCCCGGCGATTTGCCAGCAGCACGATGGGTTTGCCGGAAGGAAACGTGAACCGGAAATAACCGCAATGTTCCGTCGGCGTAAATTCGGTTTGGATCAGCGAATCGTCAAACCGGACAGAATAGAAGTAAGGTGTCTCTACTTCCTGATCGTATGCCTGCGGACGATCCCAGGCACCCGACGAACCGTCGCTAGGCATGAGCCAGAACAATTCGCCCAGCCGGTGCGAAACGATAGTGAGCGGAAACGAATGGATTTGATCATCCAATTGATCCTTTCGCACGGGATAGATGCGCACCATGCTATTAGGCAAAGCAACCGTAGGGCGCGTCGGTTCGAGGAGGAAACCCTGGCCGCCGATGGACGGCATCACCCATTCCACTTGGGCGTGAGCGATGGTCGCGCCGCTCAAAAGACAAACTGCCAAGACTCGGAGAAGTTGATTTTTCATTTTATTTAGATTGGTAAAACGGAGTGCAAAAAACAACTGTTCTAATTAACCCCCGGCTTCCGCGGGGTGGCGACGGTGTCCCGGGGAGCAAGCCGTTTCAACGGCTTTTCGCCGCGGGAAAGACCGTTGAAACGGTATTTGCATTTGGCGTCAGCAATCACCGGGCTGAAGACCGGTGTTAATGAAAAAGCGTCATCCATTTCTCTGAACTCACTGTTTATTTTCCAGCCAAAGTTCGTGCAGGCATAGTTTTGGAAAAAGGAATTTCGTCGCGCAACATTTTCCCGGCCTCGCCGGTCAGCCAGAGATAATGATCCGACGGCACGCCGGTGTAGGCCACAAATTGCGCGCCCGTCGGCGGCTGGCTGGTGCATTTGAAAATGGCCGTGCCTTCATCCATTTAATCGAACATGGCGACGTAGAACATTTTTGCGCCAGACGCGACGGCGGTGCTGATTTGGTCCCAGTAAAATTTTCCCTGCTGGCGCGGAATCTGGTCGAGCGGATGAATGCTGCCAAATTCAGTTTTACTCAAATTATACCAACTGAATCCGGGATAAACGCACGGCGCGTATTCCAGATGTCGCGCATCGCACCACGCGATGTCGGCCTGCACCTGCGCGGCGTAACGCGCCATTTCCTGATGCAGCAGCGGCGTGAACCGCTGCACCATCCACGGCATCACGATGTCCGCCGAGGCGATGACGTCGTGCAAATACGGATCCGGCAGGCAGTCCACGTTCAGCTCGCGAAAATAGGTTGGCACGCCGAGCATCACCGCGCAGCCGCCGTATTGCGGATCGTGCTTAAAAAAATCAATGAGCCGGTCAATGCCGATGTTGCGAAGGTTGTAGGGCCGGTCGGGAAAGCCCAATCCCCAAATCGCCACCAGCGGCTTGCCGTGATTGTAAAGATACGTTTGGTTCGTGCCCTGCGAAGTGATTTTCAAATTGTCCACCAGTTCCTTCCAGTCCTGCATGACGCTGGAACAATCCTCGCCGCTGGCACGCAGGCCGGACAAATCATACATCACGGCGATGGCGCGTCCGTATTTCTGCGACGCCTTGAGCGCATTCGCGAGCATCACGCGGCCGCGTCGGCGGCTTTCTGCCGTGCGCGTGACATCAAAAAACCGCTGCATGAAAACGCCGTCAATGCCGTATTGCTGCATCCATTTGAAATGCAAATCGGTCGTGCTGGCGTCCCACGAACTGAACACGCGGGCCGTCGAGCCGTCCGCGTTGGTCAGCGCGGTAGAATATGTCTGCGCGTATTCCGAAACGTCCGGCCACAGATCGAGATGGACGTGCGCAGGCTCCAGTTTCCCCTGCGTGCCGTAATGCACCCAGCCCTGGCCCGAGCCGTCGCCTTGCGCGCGAAACCAGCCTTGGTAGCCGCATAGGACCAGCCCTTGATACGCCGGAAACCGCGAGGCCGAATCATGTTTGCTTTGCGCGTGGGCGCCGCAAATTCCGAGCAGCAGCGACAGCAGCGGTAAAATTTTCACGGAGCGATTTTCAAGTTGGATGTTGCGCTTTGATTTCAATCAGAACAAACCTTGTGGGCTGCCACTGATGAAATGCTTGATGGCGGAAGGCTAAAGCAATCATTTGTGGTCAGGCATCCCCTAAAACGGGGATGGTTTGACGCGAACTCATCAGCGCATCATGTGCCGACCACCAAGCCAGCATGCCACATTACAACTTCCAGCACCCATGAAAAAAATCTGGCGCTCTGTCTCCCGGCCACTCTCTGGCTGGCCGCAAACATTGCCATTTCTGCGGCGGAAGTGTCCTTTCGAGGACCGGACGACAAAATTCCTTACGATTCACGGCCGCGCTTGCGTATTCTTTTTCACGGCGTCACGCCGGAAACCGAAGCGGGCCGCGCGCTTTACGACTATATGAGTCCCGTCAGCTACGTTCGCAAAGATCTGCCGCCGCCGCTGATTTGCGACGGCGAAAAAGATCCCATCGTTCCCGGCCTGCACGGCAAGGCACTTTGTGAAAAACCTCGCGAGGCCGGGGCGGAAGCAACTTATTGGATGACACCCGGCGGCGGCCACGACTTTCCCGGCGGTCCTGGTTTCGATTCGGTGCTCGAAAATTTCCTGGTGCGTTCGCTGAAATTGGATTCAACCCTCGGACGGTGAAGGGAGTCGGCGGGAACAGCCGTTGTTACAGCGTGCGAATCCAGTAGCACGGTTTGGACGTTACGATTTTGATTGCGACTGTTATGTTTGAGCACATGACCTCCGGTGGTGTCCGAGAGAAGATTGTTTTGGCTGCGGCGTGCCTGGCCTTCGCCACGTTGGCGTGCGCGGCGGGCGACACCCATTCGCTGGCGATGCAAGCGGTGGTGGTGAACGGGAAAGCAATTCCCTTTGCCGATCACAAACCTGTCAACCTCGGGCCGTTTCCGATCAACATCGTTTTCGGATTTGGTCCGGACAAAAACGCGGTCAATCCGCCGCTGCGGCTGCGTTACCTGCTGGAAGGTTATGAAAAAACATGGCAAGAGGCCGGCGGCGAGATGGGGCTGACCGTCCGGTTTTACAATCACGCCGGAGACCAGATTGGACAAAACCTTTATCCCGTCCACGGCGAGAGCACCGGCTGGACCGGCTCGCTACAAAATTCCGCGCTTACGCACCGTCGCGAAACCTTGTTTGTGCCGCCGCAGGCGGAGCGGTTGCTCGTGGTGATTTCTTCCGCCGGCCCGCCGGACTCCGTTGGCATTTACATCGTGGCCAATCTCGTGATCTCAAAATCCAGCGGTGCCGTCCTGCTTCGTTCGCCGTTCGACAATGAACCGGATGCTCGCGCGGATGAAGATCCGCCCGCCGGCTGGATGCACGACGGCACGCGGCCGAGCATCGCGCGCGTCGTGAAATTCGGACAAGAGCCGCAAACGCCGGCGTTCGCGGTGCTCGACGAAGACGTCAGC
>VFSW01007941.1_pt1 | contig 15316 bp, 12 predicted proteins | sample 5358111 | NCBI WGS metagenome assembly VFSW01 (sample SAMN11554181, study PRJNA540505) | mine drainage metagenome | isolation source: sediment from site ElyBrook_90M | place: USA: Ely Copper Mine, Vershire, VT | collected 2017
GCGCAGTCCGAAACGCCCGTCCGAGCCGCGGCCAAGCGGCGTCCACCCGGAAGAGGCTGAAGTGGGGCGAGTGCGGCGCAACGGCGCAACCTTACTACTGAGCGGCTTCTTATGAAAGTGATAGGTCGTTACGCAACCGGCTCGGGAAGACGCACTTTGCCTTCGTCCTTATCCAATTGCTTCGCATAGTCGCGTCGAAGACCTTCAACATCTTTTTCTCTACCCACCATGTAAAGTAACAAGCGCTTGCACAGTGGCCTCGCACGTGGATTCATGCGGCCGTTTGGGAGCCAAATAACGCGCACATAGGGGACGGCCGCAAGGTCGCTAGGGAGCTTTCGGAGAATACGCAAAGCCTCATTCAGGCTTCTTCCTTCCTGTTTTACAAGTTCTGAAGTTAGCTCCGCGAAAATCCTCAAGCCTACAGGTCGAAACAAGACATGGCCGCCCTTCGCGGTTCGCCATCTCCGAATTACACTCGGCGCGTGCTCCGTTGATGCCTTAAAGTATTGAAGGAGTGGGGGGAAGTCTCGGGCGAGGAGCTTAAAGAATTTCCTGGCTACATCCTCATATTTCTGAAGTTCTTTCTCGTCTGGACGGATGAAGCGAAGCTGCATTAACTTCTTGCCTTTGATGACCTTCGGAAAAAGGGCCGTTAGGATATCGTACAGGCTACCGATCGTTGTGAGCTCCGGAGCGTCATGCGGAATGTTGTCATTTTGCGAGAACTTGATGCGCTGGTCCGAAAACCAAGGATGATTTTCTACCAAATGACGCGTCACGATTGCCATCACGTCGTTTTCATCAAGGGCTATGATGTCGCCCTTGCCGACTGGCTTCGCGGTTTTATTCAGGGTAGTAAATAACCGTCGGGTCCTCTCGCGACCGGTTGGCGTTTCCGGGTGGTGGGCTACCACCAATAAGGACACTTCGTCTTTGGCGAGTTTTGAATCTGATCTAATGGCTTGTTTCATCCCGGCGAGCCGATGTTGGCCGTCGACGGCGAACATACGCTCTTCGCCCGTAAAGCTAATGAACCCAACGCTGTCCTCTACCTCGTCGGGAATATCAGCGAGGTTAATATCGGGATTTTGCGGTCGAAAATTAGAGAATCCGTGCCAAGTCGGATCACCTCGATAGATCGCCACGACCAAAGAGTTGAAGAAGCGTTGACTCTCGCGCTGTAGATAATTGCTGATCTCTTGATCGCGACCGCTCTGAAGTTTTCGTTGTATCCACTCCGAAAGTTTCTCACTCTTGTAGATTTCGTCCGCAAAACTGAGACGTGTCGTCACTTCAGACATCGACATGAGGCATGAGTAGTAGATCCAATCACCGAACTTTCCCCGAAGAGCAGGATAGTATTGTCGTCCTGGATCATGCTTCTTTTGTTGGGGCATTCAGCTCAACTCCATAATTCGTTTGGCCTTCCGTATCGCGGGGCTAAAGTCTTGGATAGAGTACGGAGGCATTAAAGCGTTGTTCAGCTTGGCCTCGATTTCAAGTATGTTAGCCTCCTCGGGATCGATTGGAGCAAAATGAAACAACAAACAGGTTTTCCAAGTCTTGATTAGTTTGTAGATGTGTCCACGTTTCGGGTTCTTGGGTTCCCTGAAGTAGTCTAATATCCTAGCTCGTAGGGAGCGGTCGTTCGGTTTTGCCCCAGTTTGTCCAACGTAAAGGATGTAGCTGTGGGGAGGGAGACCGCCTGTCTGATGAGCAACTGCAAAGGCGTAGACACCGGGTAGCTTAGCAACGTTGGGCACGTTACGCTTCAAAAACCGGACCGTCTGCCATTCCAGGTCGACAGGAAGATCGATGCCTCGCATTTGTTGGGGGACCAAGGTGAAGTTTTGTCGGAACCGCGCCAGTTTTTCAGCTTTTGAAACGGCGTCTATGATTTCGTTAGAGGCAGACATAGGTTGTTCGGGGATGCGTCAGCAATAGCACCCAATGGTAGCGCAAGCTGGATTTTCCTCGACAACAATTTGCGGATTGATGGCCGACAAATGAATTGGCGGGGTCATGGGGCTATTCTCAGCAACCTATGCCCCGCTAGACGAAGTCGTTTGTGCTTCAAAATCTCGTTCCAGCCCTGACGCGTCCCGATCAACCACGGCTGTTCGTACAAACCTTTTGCTTCTTCCTGCTTCGTTAGGCGCTGATACTTGGAATACGACGGATCGTCGAGTTTGACGAACTCTTCCTTTCGATGCAGCAGAGGTGGGTTCTCTGTTTCTGTGTACCGCCGATAGTGCATTTTGAACGTTTGCAGATGCACGACCACGGAGCTTGCCAAAACTGGATGGGGGTCTATCTCGAATCGGGGGTATGAAAGATAGGAAACCATCGGTTCAAGGAAGCGGAGTTTGAGAAGATTTGCTCCGTCGACGGTGCCTACCAGAGCACGCGCGCAACCTTCGTATACTCGTAAAACAGGATCTAGCGCCTCCAGGGCTGACCGATGAACATACAGAGACGTCCTTGTAAGCTTGCCAATGGAAGAGGTGCGGCATGCCTTCTCAACGATGTCTCGGTTGCCGGCGGAAAAAAGTAGAGAGTCAGCAGCCCGACACGCATTTGTGTAGGTGGAGAAGAAAGCCCGAAGATCCATTTGCAGAGACAAGGGAAGTACCGAATACTTTGGCCGATGCGAGAAGCGCGCTAGGGCGAGATAAACGAGCAGATCCTGCTGACGCTCATCACGAACCCTGTCCCACTCGGCTTCTCCACTGAGGCGGCGCACGATCGCAAAAGCCCGACGAACACTGCCCACCTCCCTACAGAGAGGAACGATTGACGGAAGTTCTTCCTCCAGCGGCAAACGTCCACGGGCAAGGAAAAATCCGATCAGATCCTCAAACAATGGTTTGTGCGCTTCGAATACTTGTTCAGTTCGATGTTGTTTCGGACGCGCACTGATTCTGTGTACACGTGTAGTTAGATAACCGTATTTCAGGTCTGCGTCGCGAAACACGTAGAAAACGCCTGGAGCTGCAGCAACACATGAGTCGCCTAGTTCATCGTCCACCCACTGACGGAGTTCCTGCTGCTCAAATAGTTTCTGGAATGTTCCGAGTCGCGTGAGGTGGCCGTCCCCATAATAAAGTGCCGACGCAGCATCGGAGTCCGCCGTCAATCGGGCAGACACGATTAGTACTTTGTTTGCGTATGACCATGCATCGCGTAATACTTTGCTTCGTTCCGCGGCGTCTTCTATAACGTTGACCACGTAGCCCAGGTTTACGACGTCTGCTGGAGCACGATCTCCATCGGGGAAGAAAAAAGGATCCCAGCCAGTGGTAGAACACCCGCGCTCCCGAAGCGCACGGATGTCATCCCCTTGCCCACATCCGTAATCCAGGACTGAAGTTTGGGAATTAATAATAGAATCCTGCAGTGCCAAACGGATGGGGCGTGAGATCTGGATGCGTCTTATCGCCGTGCGATGGCGGGCGACCGGTGTCAATGCACCTTGCGAAATCGGCGAAGTCCCAAACATCATGGTGCGTGCACGTCGGGGCAATGGTAAACGGAGGAGGATTTCCGCAGCAAGTGCACCACAACGTACACTCATTAACGGTACTGGCAGATTCAAAGTCGATCGAGGATCAAGGGGGGTAGTATGGAAGTTGAGCAAGACCGTCCGATGGCCTACACGATTGTTGAAGCTGTCCAAAAGGTCATGCGGCAGACCGCGGTCCCAATGACAGTTTCCGAGATATACAAGGCGATTGTTGAAGGGGCGTTTTATCATTTCCGCTCAGCGACACCTGAGAATATTGTGCGCGCCCAGGTAAGGCGCCATTGCAAGAGTCTTGATTTTCCCTCCGCATCCTCGATGAAGCTGTTCAAAATGGAGGAGTCGGGACGGTACACTTTACTCGGTCGTCCGATACGCGAGACGCGTCGACAGGGTCGGGCCACAAAGGTACGAAGTAGCCACACAACGGCCGAGAATCTCAGGAGGACGCATGAGGCATACACGGCGGAATTTCGGAAGCAGGTCGTGCAGGAGCTTGGCAGGTTGGATCCAGCATCATTCGAACGCTTCTGTCGTAATCTGCTAAAAGCGTACGGTTTTCGGGAAGTCCAGGTCACTCGTATCTGTAAAGATGGAGGTGTCGACGGTTTCGGACAACTGAAGGTTGGCTTTGCTTATTTCAATGTGGCGTTCCAATGCAAACGATGGAAAGGCAATGTTGGAAGGGCCGAAGTCAGTCAGTTCAGAGGAGATATTCAGGGGCAATACGAGACTGGTATCTTTTTCACGACTGCGAGATTCACGCCTGACGCCAAGGGCATTTCAATGCGAGCGGGGGCAGTGCCTATCATACTTGTGGACGGAATGACCGTCGTTGAAATCATGATCGAGAAGCAGTTCGGAATCGAAAAAGAAGAACTCCCGTTATACAGGTCAGCTATCGACTTGGCGTTGACGGACTAGCTTATATACTCACTCCAATCCAATCCTACCCCAGTCCCCATTCTCGGCTATCCAAGTTTGAAGATGGTCTCGCTTCAATGGCAAGCCGATGTTGGATGGCCAGGGCCAGTTCAACTCCACGTCCGCGAGTATTGTCCGTAATGACGCGCCTTGCTCCAGTAGCGGCGATGTACGCTAAAGTGCCTTCGAAGTCCGCGTGGTTGGACAGAGCCACAGAGTAAGAGCGTTCCGTGTACTCGATGACGGGATCTTCCGTCTTGTTCATGAAAGCGCTTAACACGATAGTGGATCCACCCGTAGAATCTACAGGATTTCGGTCACCTTTCGAGTAGAACCGTACGTATCGGCTCCCTTCGAGTGCCTCTCTCCCAGATGGCGACGTGATCGGTACTATATCGCATACCGCGCATCCGAACTCTTGATAAACTGCCACCTCATTGCACAGTCGATCAGTCGCCAACAAGGGCACATCAATGTTGCCGCTCAAAATCTGGAGGGCTCGTTGGACGGTGCCTCGGTGGGCCTTAACATGAACCGATCCCCTTTTCAGTCGGCGGAGCACGAGATCTAAGAACTTAGTCTCTGCTTCTTCCTGCGAGTATGCCCTAATGGAGCTTTCGCTGCCGTACGTGCTGTCGACGACTAATTCGTCTACTCGCATCACAGCATCCAGTGGCCAGTGGAAATCGCCCGAGTATCCGAGTCGGAGTCCGTCGGTTGTTTCGAGCGAGACTTGAACTGCACCGAGCATGTGTCCGCTGGAGAGAAGGGTAATGCGTCCTCCGACGCACTCCCCCGGCGCTCCGTGCACGAGTGTGATGATATTGTCTCGAACATCGAGGTCGGCATTGAACTCTGAGATTAGGAGCCTGCGAGTCGCCTCACTCATGTAAAGATCCTGAAAACCTTTGCTGCTCTCGAAGTCGGCCATGTGGTCGTCATGAACGTGAGTTTGCACGCGGATCGCTCGATCTCGCTGGAAGCCGTCGCAGACCACTGACTTGCCCAACAGCACCGCACCGGAGGCGGCGACGTTAACGTTGAACATTAGTGAATCTCACGTAACAGAGTTTCATTGATCTCCTGCTCAAGCGTATCGTGCCGTTCGGATATGAGCTTGCCTAGGTCTGGTCCCCCGACGAGCGTAAATCTTTCTGGGCCCAGTTTTCTTACTGGCAAATCGAGCCCCTTCGCTACGATGGACACGGCGGGACCAAAAACCTCGTCGCGTTGCTGTTGAGTCATGCCAGTCAATTTCTGTTTCAGAGTCGGAATAGTAATGGCACCTATATATACATGCCTTTTTTCGATCCGAGGTCTCATTTTCAAGACCTCGTCCAAGCAAGCGTCAATGGGCCGGTTGGACCGTTTCCGAAGCTGGACCGCTTGGCGCACTTCAGAGACGTTCAATCGATTGGCCAGGACACTTTGAACAACGCTTTCCTCGTCTGCATCGTTTCCGAGCCGTGCAATTTCCGAAGCATTGTAAAGCCCAATCGTTCCAGCTCCACCTCCCCAGTCCACTAGGTGGGACACAGTATCTGGTAATTTAAGAATTCGCAAGAAACGCGCGACCCACGTTGTTCCTTCGAGGTTTGCGGCGGCAGCACACTCGGCAAGTGTGCATCCGGCAGCTATGCCCTTCTGAAACAGCCTAGCCACCTCAACTGGCGACAACGGCCGACGCCCCTTGTGTGTGCCTACTGATAGCAGTAACATTCGGCGTTCAACGTTTGATAGGGCATCTATACCCATTTGCGCGTTAGAAACCCTTCTGTTGCAGCGCCTCTTGGATCAAGGAAGAAGCGGCATCATCTTGATTCTGTCCTTCTGAATTTGCGAACGTCTGCAAGGACCGGTGCACCTCGGCGCTCAAGGTAACCACAATTTGGGTGATTTTCGCCCCAGTTTTTGCGCCTTCTATTACGTCATCGACTGGCGTGTCGGGATTCGACTCCCGATCGTCGACAATGCGTTGTTGCTGCACGCCACTCATGCCGCTCATTTCCTTTGCGAGCTTCACCGCCTCTGCTACGTTTGTAGTGCCACTAACTGACGCGGCATCCTGGGCGCGCAGAGCGACTTTCACGTCTACGCCATCGTCGACTAGCTTCTTTAGATCAGGCACAAGCCTGTCGTACCTCACGTAATGTCGAACGGTATCGTAGCTCAGCCCTGTTGCGTCACGCACGGCTGCGAACGATCCGTATTTCTTGTAGAGCGACGTACATGCGTCAATTTTTTCCTTTTGGCTTATATCGCGGCGCACAAGATTTTCTGTGACGGAAATCGCTTTTGCGATGTGCTCGTCCACCCGCTCGGAAAGCACTACCGCAGCTATAGTTTGTTTCTTGAGCTGTTTGTGCGCCAGGAACCGTCGTTGGCCGGTGAGAATTTCATATTTACCCGATTTATCGGCAGGCGCTACGACGATAGGTTCTAGCAAACCCATGACTTCAATGCTGTCCGCGAGCTCATCAAGCTCCTTACCAACGTCCTTTACCCGTACTTGTCCTTTGCCTATGACAAGATCCGCCAAAGGGATGTCCTTGATTGCCTTGATCGTAACTTTCGTCATGACAGACTCCTTTCTGTTTCGCTGCGTAGTTGGCAGATTTCACTGTCGGTATCGTAGTGGCTTAGACCCAGTGCTCTGACCAGCTCGCCCCGCGTTAAGACATCGATCTCTGTTTTGTCGACCGCTTCAACGTATTCAGCGAACACTGAACGTTTTTCGTCCAAAATCTCCTGTATTCGTTCTTCAATTGAGTCGCGTACCAGAAATCTTACAACGTGAAGGGGAGAAATACGACCGAAGCGATGCGCGCGATTGACGGCTTGGTCCTCCAATGCCGGGTTCCACCATCGATCGAAAAGAATGACTATATCAGCAGATGGAATGTTCAAGCCTACGCCACCTGCCCGGAGTGAACATAACAGAATAAATGGTCCAGGTGCACTCTCGAACACTTGCAGAACGTGGTCCCGCTCGGCAGTTGACTGTTCGCCCGAATAAATCAGGGTTGGAATTGGGTCGAGAGCGGCACCTAGCCACTTCAGAGTCTTCACGTATTGCGAGAATATGATGATCTTCGAGCGCGATCCCACGGCAGACTCCAACAAGACTCGGAGGGCGTCGAGCTTGCATGATTCGCCACTTCTTTCATCGAGGTTGCAGACTTGCTTCAATCGCGTGATGACGGCAAATAGCGCTGCTGCTGGCGCGGGATGCGGCCCGCGCCGCAGTCCTGCCGAACCTGCTTCCCATTCCGCGTCGTACGCAGACCTTTGTTGGTCGGTCATCTCCAACAGGAGGTCTTGTATAAGAATGGGCGGTAACTCGGACAATACATCGGATTTTCGGCGCCGGAGAAAAAGTGGAGTGATCTTGCGGAGTATGCTTGGTCGGTCGTCCGCAGGCTGCAGCAGCCCAGGGCTTAAGAATTCAAAGACAGATTCCAGATCTGACCGGGAATTCTCTATCGGGGTTCCTGTAAGCGCCCAGGCTACTCTTCGAGGTAGGAGTCGGCATGCGAGTGCCGTTCGAGAAGAGTAGTTCTTTATTCGTTGTGCCTCGTCGAGGATAACTACGTCGAAGGTGTCATCTGGAATTCGATCCAGGGCGTCTAGCCGAATCTGGTCGTATGTGGCAACTAATACTGGAACTGGAAGATGGTAGTAGGCAGTGCGATCCGATTGTGCACCAAAGAGGCGACGAACGACAAGTTCAGGTGCCCAACGCTGTAGCTCACGTTCCCAGTTGAGGCCCAGAGAGGCCGGAGCGACAACCAAAGCTCGATTGATTTCGGGATGTCTCAGGAGCAGACGCAGGGCGCTGATCGCTTGGGCAGTTTTTCCCAGGCCCATGTCGTCTGCGAGCAGTGCTGCGTGGTTTCGGTAGAGGAAGCTTGTGCCTTCGCGCTGGTACTGTCTAAGCGCGGAGTCAAATTCATCGATGCCTTCCGAGGGCGTCGTTACCATTAGCTATCAGCGTGAAGCAAGTTCCGCGATCGATGCCGGCGCCTTGAGACGATTGGCAAGCAACGTTATCCCTCGATGAAGATGTTCGACAAAGAGACGTGCCAACTCGTCGGGATCTTCGGCTACTTCAGCATGGCGCACGCTCAACAATGTGACGAAAAGTAGGTCATATTCGCCGAGCAAAGTGTACCTGTTGATCTCACGTTGGCTCGGCTCAGAAGAATCTGAGCGGGGTTGACCGGGCTCGTCCAGTGAAAGACACAACCCGAGACGGCAGATGATGTTCGGCGTTAGTCCTGTCCTCGCCTTCAGCATCCTCAGTCGATTGTCAGCTTCCGTGGAGAACCGGACACGCTGCAGCTTCAAGATCGGCATCGTTATTCCAGAAGTACCCAGGATTTGCAGTTGTACACCGCTCAGTCTCGTCATACTGCAGGTGATAAGCGTGTGACACATATGGCTGCAGCATTGAGAAAAGAGTGGCGTCTACCTCAGTGTCGGTTGATAAGACCAACACCTGATGTGATGCAGCGGGCAAGTAGCGTTCGATAAAAAGTCTTCGATGATCGCTGTCCAGTCGTGCCAGGGGTGTGTCTATTATTACTGGAAGGGGACGACCACTTGTCCGCGCCAGAGCCCATAATAGGGCGACCGCAAAAATCTGCTTCTCGCCTGCCGAAAGGCGTTCCTTGGAAATCGCTTCTCCGCTTCTGTCGAGCAGTACTATGTCGAATGTTTCGGCATCAATGCGCACTCCGCGCACAAGGTCATCCTTGCGGCAGAGCTCACTGAAGCAGCTCGTAACCTCGTGTTCGAGCTGTCTCAATTTTAGATCCGTGACCGCGATGAGATAGTCTTTTAGAGCGGCTTGCGAGCGCCTCACTACGGAGATGCGATCGTTACTACTCCTCGCGTCGTCAACCTTTGCCACTAGGAGATCCAGTCGGCGATCAACATCCGCAAGCTCGCGATCCACTCTCGCGGACTCCTCGTCTACCGCACTGACCTCCTGCTGTGCAGAACCCAGTTCAGTGTGGGCCGCAGTCAGTTCTGAAAGTGTTCCCCTGAGTGATTCGTCGGTAGGTGTCTGTACAAGAGCGGCTTCAATCTTTTGAAGACGTCTTGTGCTTTTCTCCAGTCTTTCGCCAACCCTTTTTGCGTCAGGACCGGATTCAGAGAATGCGGATTCGATCCATAGCAACAACCGTTTGCGATCCGATAGCGAGATTTCGTCTAGACCTTTAAGACCGGTCCGAGTTGTTCCAGCGGTCCTGATTGCTTTCTTGAGTGCATCCTTCAAGATCGTAGCGGTTCTCTTCCTCGCACGCTGATCAAGCGACGCTGCTCCCCTCAACGTACCCGCTGCAAACTGCTCCAACACATCTGAGGTTGCAGTGAGTACCTGGTTCTTTACCCCAACTGTCATTGTGTCTGCGCTGGCGACTAGGGCGTCTTTCACTTTCAGCGCTATGCTCGGGCAGAGTGCAAAAGGTAGCGTAGAGGAGGAAAGTTCGCGCAGCCGCTCCTCGTAATCTTGTATCGCCAGCAATAGCTGGGCCTTCTCGGTCTGGAGAGTATCACGAGCACTCGCAAGTTCACTTCCTTCGGAACGGAATTTCCGCTCAAGCATTTCGATCCGTGACGCGATGTGATCCAGTTTCGTCGACTGCAACGTGGCTCGCTCGCTTCGCAGACGCTCGACCTGCTCACGCAACTGGTCACGGAGTCGTTCCAGCCGGTCTATTTCTTCGCGTTCGGCGTCACGGGCAAGGTCTTTCGCTTGCTTCGCAATGTAGACCTGAAGATCGCCGGACAAGCGTTCCACCAGATCAAGGTTCAAAAGGGATTTAACAGAACGTCCTAGCTCGCCGGAATCCTGTTCATCAGCTAGGCGCTGAATCTTCTCACCATCGAAGAAGAAGAGTTGGGATAGGCCGGGCGGAATAAGTTCTTTGAGAAAATCATCCCAGTGTGAATGATCCAAATCATCCAAACGTTGGCCGTCACGTCGGAGATCCAGAGAAACGTCGATACTCGATGCGTTTCCGTTGGTAGCGATCCACGATCGAGTTACCTCATATAGGTGTCGAACGCCAGCTTGGACAAAGTCGAATTCAACCGTAACCGATGCCCGGCTGCTATCTAAACCGCGAGGAGATCTGTGAATTCTTTGAAACAACAACTCTAGGTATTCGTTCTGGCGAATACGATCACCAAATGCTCCTCTCCCATACAAGCAGACCAAGATTGCTTCGAAGAGAGTTGATTTCCCGGCGCCATTCTTGCCACCAAAAAGTACCACTGGCAGCACCCGGCCGTTCTTTTTGCGGGGTACCAGATCGATTACCTGGACACCCCCGTAGAGTCCGAAATCTTCCAGGACAAGGCGTCGCAGTATCATACAGTTTCAATCCGATCCAAAACTTCTTCTTCACTTCGCCAGTCCTTTTTCAAAATTGAATCGATCTCGTTGTAGATTGTGGCACGCCGATGAAGTCCATTATGCCGCTTTTCAAGATCGATCAAGTCGGCTAGCATTTTCGGATCGACGTCGTGTCGAGATGCGATGTCACGTAACAGTTCAGATTCTCTAGCTGTAGCTGTTGCAGCATCGTCTTGAAGCCACGCGTGCGAGTCGCCCCCCTCCTCTTCCCAGATCTTCGGAAGTGTATCTTCCCAATCTGCACATTCCATCCGCCAAATACGACGAATCTCTTCCAGTTCTGGCATTGTGATCAAGGCCGTTTCTGCGTCTGGCCCCAAGTGCCGGACTGAACGTTGAGCGCGCAGCAGTCGCCTGAGGATCTCCTGTCGGAACTCGAATTTATAAGGCCCCCAGATCAATTTGTCTTTATTCTCTCCCCATTTGTGGACGTGGCCGTCGCGTCGGCGCACATCACGAATACCACGTTTCTGTGTAGGATCTTGTGTTGATGCGAGCCAGTCTCGGAAATCCAACATTGGCTCCATCCAGTCTTCGCCGTTCTCAACCATCGCTTCCATGCTGCGGTCGCGCTCGACGACCGTACATACCCAACACCCGAATCGACTGTTTCCACATGACGGGGTCTTCGTATCGACAACCAGAGGGCACTCGCCTGCATTCGCGTTTCGATACATAGTTACGAGTTCCTGATTGTTGTTCCCCCACGGGGATGGGCAGGATAAGAGATAGGTCCAAACGTCATTTGTGCTCCAATCTTCAATTGGCGTATAGACCCAAGCAGCCGGCATGTCCGAATGGCGCGAGAGATACTCCCCGTGCCGCTTGTGCAAGCTCATAACTTGGGCCCGCGTTGCACTTTCGGATCTTCGTACACCGAGGACAAGAACAACTTCTCCAAACTTCTCGGCTGTCGCTTTTATGAATCGATTTGCAGGCTGAATCTTCATGCGGTCCGTGCACCAGCGAAAACGTTTGTAAGGAGCCGGATACCCTTTACCGATCAAATTCACCCAAAAAGTATCATGAGCGGCGGGTTTTACGATCTCAGTCCGAAACGGTAGTCCTTTTTCAGCCGAAATGGACTCTATCCGACGCAAGGTCCGCGTGATTTGGTCGACAATGATCGGGGATTCGACAAGTGTGTCCGAAGAAATGACGTAAACAGGTTTTTTTAGGGCTTCCGGTGGCAGTTGCACTAGCGAATACCAGACGTGCTGAACAACGGCGGTCGAGTCTTTCCCGCCACTGTATCCGATAACCCAGGGACGGGCATCGGCGAGATAGGTGCTGCGAGTGCGTTCTTCGAGCGTGCGCAGGGCTTTTGCGTCAATCGTCAGGGGCCCAAGTGGACTCTTCACAATGTTGACGAGATCAGCCGACTTGTCGGGCGTCGCCATGTATCGTCTCCAATCGCTCCTGGCTGGGGCTGAGCCTTAAGCCCAACTTCTCTTTGATGACGTTTGCTGTGAGCACGACGTTGTTGGTTGCTTTGCTGACGCGCCCACCAATGGTTGCTCGGCCTTCCCATAGTTTTCGATTGTTTCGAGACCAGTCTACCCTTTGCAGTCCTTTGAGTTTAGCAGGCCACTTTGCGGGAAACATGCGTATGAGTTCAGCACCGGCGAGCGCGAGTGCTTGAAGCGCAACGCCGTGGGCGTGAATGTAATCCCTTCTGAGTTCTGCGCTAGCAATCTCGCGACGCGCGGCGAGATTCCAATCGGACATGTTCTCGGCCACCGAGGTCCAGAATAGTTTAGCGAGTCGCGCCTCCTCAATTGAAACGGGAGCGCGCGCGGGTTTTTCCAGAAGTTGGCGTGTGGCGAAATAGATGCTGCTCAATGTGAATAGCTTAATGGAGCGGTTTGAAATCGTCGTTTTGTCCATCTCGGTCAGATCCCGAAAGACCGCGACCTCGGCAACTAATTGACGGGCAAGTTGTGATACCGGATCTCGATGGTCGTATAAGATTCCAAGCGAGCGTGTCGGCCTCACTGCATGCTTGTTGAGATCGGCGAACATCTGCTGACTACGCTTAAGGCCGGCGTCGATAAAAAGAACAACACAAATCGCCTCCGCCCCCAACTCAGGTCGCTCCTTCAACACTTGCTCGATTGCAGCGCGGCGATGCTGACCATCATTGATAATGAAACGAGCATTCATCGATACAGTCAGAATGCCTATATTTCTTCGGTCAGTGTCTTCTGTGATTGCGGCGAAGGCAACATCGCCGTCGATCGACGCAGTCAGCGCGGAGAAAATGTACTCGTGCGGATTGTCGAGCACGTATTTTGCGATTTCAGGTACTCTGGCCTTGTTCAGCTTCCGCTGTGCTCTAAGCTCCGGCTTGAGCTCTTCCTCATCAAACAGAAAGAGCTTGGGCAGCAGCTCAAGTGGGACCATGGCCGCGTAATATTCGCGCGCAGCTTGACGTCCTCGCAAAGCATTGAATTGATACGTAAAAGCTGACGCCCGCGGTCCCATGGCCGTTAGTCTAATTGACATCGCGTGGAAGTCAAGCGATTTCACTTCCAGGGGCCACCTGAACACTTCCATTCTGTCGACCGTCGGTCAGGCTATGGGCGGCCCGAACGGGAATGCTTGTCATCTTCCTGATCGTTCGACCCCTCCATCTTAAGGATTGACATTCTCAGAGTCCCACCCCAATTCCCAGCCCGGCGGATGAAGCTTGATTGATTTCTAGGGCGGAGGTCTTCGAGACATCGGCTCCGAGCTGAGGGCCGAGTTTTGCCATGTCGTCGGTGAAGAACGTAGCCTCGTGGCTGGCGCGGGAAATGGAGACGTAGGCGAAGCGGCAGCTAAGCAGGTCCGGGTGGACGCTCGTATCGGCGTGAACGAGAACTCGTTCGGCGGTGAGACCCTGGGAGCTGTGACTTGTGACGGCGTAGCCGTGATCGAAATGACGATGCTCGCTGGCGTTAAACTCGATCTGGCGGTTGTTGTCGAGGCGGGCGGAAAGGCGACCGTCGGGATGGATTTCCTCGACTACGGCGAGGTCGCGGTTGGCGACGCCGAGCGATTTGTCCGGTGCGGTGAACTGGATGCGGTCGCCCACGGAAAACTCGCGGTCGTTCTCTCGGTAGACGCAGACGCCGGTAAGCCGTCGGGGATCATAGGTTGCGAGTTCTTGGTTGGCTTTCTCGATCGTGAGCTGGTTTGCTGCTGGGTTGATGGCGACGCCCGATGCAGAGGTGGCTGGCTCGATTCCGAGGGCTTTGCTGCCACGGGTGTAGCGAACCACGTCGTTGACCTCGTAGTGATTTGCCCAGGAGCGTTCGGCTCCCGTCATGTCCTGACGCTGAACCAATACGCGGAAATTGTGATCTTCCCTAGCAACGGCCCCCGTGGCCTTCAACTCCTCGCGGACAGCCACGTTCAGCTCGCGTCGGGAAGCATTGTCCGGTGAGACGATGAGCGTGTTCTCGGGTGATTCGACGTAACTCTTGGCGATGGCGCGGATGCGCTCTTCTGCGCTGGAAATCTCCTTGACCTTGCCTTGCTCTTGAAGTAGGTCGAGCGCAGCCGACGCTTGGCCCGTCGCCAGCAGCTCGACGACAGATTTCAAAGCCGGGTCCTTCTGACGAACGATGTCGTCCAGCGTCGCTGTACGCATTCCTGCCGCCTGCAGTTGCTCGAAAGGGCGGCCCGCTTCGACGCCCTGATGCTGACGGATGTCGCCGATCAGAAGCACGCGGTCATCGGGACCAAGCCGGGAAAGAAACTCGCGCATCTGGTTGGTGCTGGCAAGGCTCGATTCATCGACAATGTAGAAATGCTTTTGCTCGCGTAGGTCGGGATTTGCAGCGCGGGCGAGGAAGCCTTGCAAGGTTCTCGCTTCAATTCCTGCTTCGTTCAGTTGGCGCACGGCGCGCGATGTCGGGGCGAAGCCCTCAACCTGATAACCCTGCTTTTCTGCGGCGCTGCGGATCACTGTGAGCGTGGTCGTCTTGCCTGAGCCGGCGAAGCCTTGGATTGCTTGAATGCGGTCCGGCGAGCTGAGCACGTCCTCGACCACGGTTCTCTGTGCCTGGTTGAGGTGCGGGTGCTGGTCGGCAACGGCAATGGCCTGCGGACGCCGAAGAACCGGCTCGATATGGTTTTGTCCCTCACGGACTCTGAGGATAATTTCATGTTCCGCCTCGATCGTCTTGGCTGTGGTGAACTGACGGCCGGGAACGCTCTGAGGCCGCTCGACGATTTGAAATTCTCCGGAGCCCAACCGGGCGTCAAGATTGGCGCGGACTTGGGCGTGAGTGATCTCGCCCATGCCGCGACGGAGACCGTCGCGGATCAGCGCCCGTTCATCCACAACTGCCTCGCGCTCGAAGTTCTTGTCGCGGGAAAAGGTGAGAGATTCTCGAACACGGTCAAACGAGTTGACAGGTTTCTCTTGATGTTGAGACCGTTCCCGCGCTGCGCGTACA
>VFSW01007942.1_pt1 | contig 15315 bp, 14 predicted proteins | sample 5358111 | NCBI WGS metagenome assembly VFSW01 (sample SAMN11554181, study PRJNA540505) | mine drainage metagenome | isolation source: sediment from site ElyBrook_90M | place: USA: Ely Copper Mine, Vershire, VT | collected 2017
AACAGTTCGTGGCGCAGCTCCAAGAGTCGGTGCAACCGGCGGACGCGTTACAGGGTCTTTTGCTGGACCGCATGGCAGCCAGCTACTTGCGCAAACGCCTGATGCTAGAGGCGGAATCAGCAACGAGAGCGCACATCCGATTCCAACGAACGAAAGACGCAACCGGTTCGAATGAGACGAAGAGAGTGCGTGTCATCGCTGAAAGCATGGCGCTTCAAAACAACCTGTCCGCAAACGCCATGCGCTACGAAGCTCTTCTGGACCAGGGATTCCACCGCGATCTGATTCTGCTGCAAAAGCTGAAGGAAACGGCTCCCGTTCCCAACACGAACGGCAAACTACCGCAGAAGGCCGACCACAAAGTGATTGAGGGCGGCGGCGCCGACCTCACACAAATGGCGTGATTGGCCCTCATTGAACCGCGGCAGTGAGCGCAAACGGAGCGGGAGATCGCCGACGCGCGGTCTTTCGAGGTTAGCTCAGAAAACCGTCAGCGGTTTTGCGAGGCCTCGACACACCAAAACAGTTGAGACCCAGACTTCAGAAGCCCTTTTCTGAATCCCCGATCCTTGAACAGCGTTGATGCCCCACCAAAAGACCCAGCTCTCGAGGTTTCTGCGAGAGAAAGCATACCGTCCCGGCATGCTCGGCGGCGGCCTCGCGCGGGAAGACTCCGTCGCAAATCAGGCATTGGCGCAGGTCATGATTGATGACGTAGAAAACCTTGCCGATTCGATCGGCATGAGCGGATGTTCCGCTCGGCTTCAGTTTAAGCAAGGTTAGCCCTCCCTCGAGGAACGCAGCTGTACCAACAGAAACTACCGGGTTCCTACGGTTATCGCAGCGCCTCGTCCTGCATTTGCCGAACGATTGCGCAAAAGTCACGCATGGTCGTGACTAGGCTGGATTCCGCGGCGTCTTCGCGCCAGCTGCTCTCGACGATGTATGTCTCGAAATCACACTCCACAGCGCGGTCTCTGTGTGCTTCCGCCTCGAAGAGATCGAAGGTCACGCCAACGTTGCGGCTGACTACATTGCCCTCCGCGTCAATGGATAAGCTCGTGAGTACATACAGATTGAGACATGCCATCGCGACCTCCTCTTGCTGAAGAAATGCCTTCTCCGCCATCGTCAGAGTTTCAGCAGACGCTGCGGTTTTCCGCGACCTTTGCCGCTATATCCGCTACGTCGTGGGCGGCCCGTTGCGGATTGACACGAGCCCGGGAAACGACAGAACTTGAAAGGGAGGTAGGAACTGCGCCGATAGTATACATTGAATCAGGCGGAAACGGCCAACTGGAACTTGCTGTAGATAAAGGAATTACGAGCTCTTCGATCACTCAAGGTTTCCCTGCTTCCGGGGGCGCGCAACACCGGCTCGGATGGCTGACGCGCATTCTAGTTATCGTCATCAACCGTGTGCGACCCCTTAGCCACAGCGAAATAAACCATGTACTTACAGTGTGCGCACAATAATATATAGTGTTTGTGCGTCGGAAGGAGGTTTACGAATGCCGGCCACGGGAACAAAGACCGGGAAAAAGCGCGACGAACATATCAACCTGCGTGCCAGTCAGAGCCAAAAAAGCCTCATTGACCGGGCGGCGGATTCGCTCGGTAGGAACCGGTCGGATTTCATGCTCGAGACGGTGTGCCGGGAAGCAGTAGCAGTTCTGCTCGACCGTCGGTATTTCGCTTTGCCAAGCGGGGAATTCAAGCGCTTTACAGCGATGCTGGACAAGCCACCGGCCAGCGATGGGAGGCTGCGACCACTGCTTAAGACTAAAGCGCCGTGGGAGGAATGAGCCGGAGCAACGTGCTGTAGCACACGCGCATGCGTCGGGTCGTGTTCGGCGTTACAGGCCGGATCCGGTGCCAGTCATGGTCATCGGCCGGCTGGCCGTCCATAAGGACGATCAGGGTAAAAAGATTGGGCCGGGTTTCCTGTGTGATGCCATATTGCGCACCTTACAAGCTGCGGATATCGTCGGGATCCGCGCGATTCTGGTGCACGCGATGTCCGAGCGGGTCCGCCAGTTCTATGAGGAGTGTGGGTTCACTGCCTCGCCGATGGACCCGATGACGCTGATGATTCCAGTATCGGGAGCGGTCAAGGCGTGTGTTGGATAGCAGCGAATGGCCAGCAGTTCACTGAAATCATACCGCTGGATGGCTCAAGCAGCACACTGGCGCATGAGATCACCCACTTATTTGGCAGAGGAATTTATGTGGCGTTCGCTGCGGGATGCGCGTAAAGACGGGTCGGTCGCGGCAAACCAGCGCCGCATTAATTATGGGGTCGCAGGGTCAGGGTGAGAGACTCAGGACGCCTGGGCTTCCAGGTTCAACAGGCGGCGAAGCGCACCGATGTCAGGGCGTATCTGATTCGGAGATACAGCTTTCTCCTCGCGGCGTTCCCAATCGAGAAGCAGTGCTTCCACCATTTCCTTGCCGTCCGGATCACGAACGGCTTCCAACGGCGTACGTCCACCTAACACCGGGATCTTTTGATGAATCCAGCTTTCGACTTGCTCCTGCATCACTGCGCGTAGTTGCTTTTTCACATCCGGGTCGCGCAACATCGCCGCCATCTCGGCCTGGTGCTGTTCCGCATCCTCGGCCTTTTCTTGTGGCGTATTCTTCCGCATCTCTCCGAGTGTTTGGGCGACGGTGCTTTCGTGGACTGCCAGCGGCCCAAGCCGCTTCTCAATCTCCCTGCGCAAATGCATGGCGCGATTCTCGGAGTTCACTTCTGCGATCACGTGTCCGTCGGAAATCTTGATGTGGCCTAGGATGGTGTTATCCCAGGTCTTAAACTTGCGATTGCCTTCTTTGATCCAATCGATGTTCGCCTTCCGCAGCTTTCCGTCGTCGCCTAGTTCCGCATCGTCGAGCAACTCCTCTCGCGAGCGTCCCACAGCCAGGGGAGCCAAAGCCTCGAAAACCGCTTCCGCCGATTCGATCCGAAACGTCGCCGTGTGAAACAGCAGCGGGTCTCCATCGGTGTTGCACAATCGCGGGGGAGCAAACAGTCGATCCCGAATGTCCAAGTAGGTGGCACGAATCAAGTCGGCATATCGGAGTAGATCGTGCGGCGTCAGATAGCGATTCTGCTTGGCGATTCTCCTCTTCAGTTTCTTTCGAAGCTCGATCACCGCAATCTTCTTGTCCGGCGGGATGCGGATGGGTGCCGAACTGCCGAGCACGGCGAGTTCCGGCTGGTACCAGATCTGGGCAAAAAGCAGGTCTCCCGGCCGCAAGCCTCGCGATCCCGATCGCTCGATGACTTCGGTTTCTCCGCCAATCAGAACGTCGCGCACTAGCACGCGCTCGCCGGGTTCGTTCCAAACAACTTCATAAAAACTCAACGGCTGCGTGGTGGCCTGCTCCAAAAACATCCGTTCCGTCGCGGTCAGCTGCATCGACCTCTCCAGCATGTACCAGCGAGCGACCACGCCACCTTGTCCGCGCGCCGTTCTGCGACGAGACAGCCCGTCCGGATTCCACTGGAACAAAAAATAGGGCATGAAGACCTGACGCTCGTCGGACGACTCTTCCAGTGGTGGCGGCACGTCGCTCATGTTGAAGTCTTGCCACGCTTCATAGATCTGTTCCCCAAACTTGCGCGCGGCAAACCTCGTTATTTCATGGGTCAGCCGCTCCGACTCTGCGTGCTGCCGCGCCCACAGGCTGTCGATCGACGGAACGAAGCCAGGTAGGCAGCAATGCTTGTACTTCTTACCGCTGCCGCAGGGGCAAGGATCGTTTCTACCAGTCTTCTCACGTGCATGGAGAGGCATAACGCTGCGACATTACCGCGCGGGGTTGTGGAAAGGCAAGGGGCATATTGCTGGATTTTTTTGGAGAGGAGAGCCAACGTGTCCAGATCAGTGCACGCTGAACAAAGCGAGTGGTTGCTTTACAACCACCACCTGCACCAGTTCCTGACCTCCCTCAAACACGAGAGAGGGTTCGCCGACGCCACGATTGTCAACCTCGAACGTTCGCTGAAATTCTTCTTAGCCTGGCTGGTCGCACAATACCCGCCACTGGCCACTATGTCTCCGGTGATACAGATTTCGGGCAGGCCATGCAAGGAGAGATGTGTCTCTTTCGCTTTCATCACCTTACGCGCGCTTTAAAATGAGGTACTCGGAAAACAGCCGCGAACACAAACAAGCCCAAGAGCTGCACATGCCAGGCGCTATCGGGTCCCGGACTTGCCGCCAGGTTCTTGATTCCTTCATTGACCGCGTCCCACCGGCCAGTCGCGGTGATCTCTGCCGCGCATCCGGTGCGAGACGCCGTCGAGATCCACGTATACGAGAGCCTCTCTGTCCATCACTTGTCTTTCGTGCGTTTCGGGCTGCGCTCTACGCGAATGCGCTGCGGCCGGTTTTCTTCTTCGAGCCGCAGGCCCACGGGATCGTTCTTTGACGCGGCGGGATCGCCCAGCCGGTCCGCCATACCCAGCACAAAAAGGACCGTGGCGTATATCCCGATCGCAACGCCGGGATCGCCCTTTTCAATCTTGACGAGGGTCGTGCGGCTGATCGAGGCGCGCTGCGCCGCAATGGCCGCCGGGATGCGCCGCCGCCTCCGGGCGTCTCGGATGTCGCGGCCGAGCTTGCGCAGGGCATGCCTTACCGGCAGTGGCATGACGACGGATGATCGACTGGTCCTCATAGTTTAGTGTCTAAATTAATGGTCTCTAACATGGTTAATGTTCATTATTATGGACGTTATGTCAAACTCCCTTACCCACCCTTAGATACGCCTGGCCGCGCGCATAGATGGGATGGAGAGCCCCGAAGAAACCCGTTTGAGTGCTGCGCGGCTGAAGGAGTCATCCCGTCAGGCCGTGAACCGACGCATGGCATATGGTGCAGAGTGTAATCAGGTTTTCCTCGGAGTCCTCGCCGGAGTAGGCTGCGAAACCCTTTGTGGTGAATTTTCGGATCACCGCCTGCAGCGCTTCTTGTCCACCTTAATCTCTCCGAGGTTTTTTCCAAAGAGAGTTGCGGTGCCCCTTCTGGTTCTAAGAGAGGGGCACGGTGTGATGGGAGTTACTTCCCCGTTCCGGTCAGTTCCATGGTTTGCGGTTCCCCAGAACCACTATCGGAGACCACCACGGCGCCGGTGCGCTCTCCGGTTGCGCCCGGCGTGAAGTCAACGGAAATCGTGCACTTTGCCCGAGGAGCAAGCGACGAGGAACAGGTATTGGTTTCGGAAAAATCACCGAATGCAGTGATGCTGATTCCCGTCACCGCCGTTTTCTGCTTGTTGGTGAGAGTGATGGTCTTGGCAGCGCTGGTGGTCCCAACGGTCCGCGCGGTAAACGTGAGACTGGCGGGGCTCCAACTCACGGTATCGAGCGGTTTGTGAAGACAAGAAGTCAAACCGGCCTGCAGTTGTTCCCGCATCAGCTCCGCCTTGGCGTTGCCAAAGTTTGTCCCCGTCACGGATGAGTCGGGAGCATCGTAGAGGTAAATCCCGAAGACATACTGGTTGTAGCTGGTTCCACCCGTGGTGCAGAACGGTATCTGGAACCAACCCGAGAGGCTGTCATCATCCACGCAGCCGCTGCCTGAGCAGATGATGTATCCACCCGCCTTGTAGGCGAGATCCATGTTGGCCTGGTACGCCTTCTCCTGGGCGGCGGTGTAGCCGGCGGGAGCTTCCTGACTGATGATCGCAGCGACGTCGGGGCTCCAGATGCCGGTGAAGTCGTAGCCCTCGGATTCGAACTCGGCTCTACCAACCATGAAGCTGTAAAAAGTTCCCACGCTGTTGGAGTCGAGCAGGCTTCCGTCGGCGACGCCACCGTAGAGCGTGGCTGCATCGTCCTGGGTCATGGTGTCGGGAATGGGCCCGCCGCAACCGATGATGTGGTTGATCGACGTGTTGGTCATGCCAATACTCTTGGCGAAAGCGTTGAGGTTCGCATCGCCGAAGCGGTCGGTGAGTTCACGCGTGCGTGCGTTGTCGGAGTGCCACATCATTTCCCGCAGAGCTATTTGCAGGGGTTCGGTTCCGTTGATGACCGGTGGATCGGGGCAGCTGTCGGGGCCGTTGGTGTAATGCACGACCTGCGAATTGAGATTGATGTTGCCGTTCTGGATCTCGGTCTGCGCATACAGGTTAATCAGGACTTTGATCGAACTGGCCGGCTCGTAGACGGTGCTGTCCCCGAGATTGGCCAGGACCGGCCCTCCGACTTGCTGCAAGTACAGGCCCTCCACTCCTCCCACGTTGTTGGCGATCAAGAGGTCGCGCACCCGGCTGGTGATTGCGTTCGAGTTGTTGAGCATCACGACGCCATAGCAAGTTCCTCCGCAGCCGGGGTAGGTGTTCACCGTGTCGATGCGAGCACCAATCTGTAGAGCAAGGGAGGTCGCCTGGCCAAGGTTCATGCCCGGAAACCACCACCATTCCGCGCAGCCGTTGGCGCAAGACACGAGAGCCGCGTTGAAGTTGCCGCCGCCTGCGGGAGTTAAATCGAGGAGAGTGGCGTTGTCGGCGGCGATGGCAGCGCCGAGGCTCTCTGGGGTTGCGTTCAGATACCACCACCAGCCGGCGGCATCGGAACCGGTATTGCTGATCATGATCGCGGCGTAGTAAGTGTTGCCGCCGCTGACATAAGACTGGAGGGTAGTGATCCTGGCATTGTTGGTGGTGGCGGCATTGCCCAGATCAGACGCCGATATAGTGCCGTAGTACCAGTACGCCTTGGCATCAGCTCCGGTGTTGGAAATCATTACGGCCGCGAAGCGAATCTGGCCGCCTCCAATGTCATACCCCTTGAGTACCACCAGGCGTGCGTTGTTCGTGGTGATCGCGTTGCCCAAACCGGTGCCATCGATTCCCAGGTACCACCAGAAAGCCTTCGCGTAGGTGCCTGTATTCTGCACGTAGGTGACGGTCAATGAATAGTTTGGTGAAAAAGCGTCCACGGAAATGTCGACGGGGCGAGCGTTCTGGGTGGAGATTGTGTTGCTGACGTCGGTGGGACTCTGGCCCGATAAAATCCACCACGCTGTGGGGGTGGTGTTCTGATTGTCATCAATATTCGGGCTGGCGCCGGACTGCAGACGACGCGGATTGGGAACGGGTGGCAGTCCTGGGTGGTGCAGAAGAGGGATGAGTCGAACCCTCGGCGGGGCTCATTCGCACTTCCGGTTGATCTTGTGCCTGCGTGATGAGCACGAAAAGCGAGGAGGTAGCCATCACCACCGAACACAGCGTTGCGAGCAGTAGTCTCTTGATTTTCATAAAACTCTCCTTCAGTCTCTGCGATTTTCGACCGTGCTTGGCGAGGCTTGGCTCGTCCAGAAGTCTGGCCCTCGCTAGCTGCAACGGAATCTGCGGCTCTCAAGCGCCTGCCAGATTCCCCGAAGGCCCGGTCATTTGTTAAAGCGAATTTGCGGGGAGAAGTGGACCAGGAAGTGAAATAGAAATTTGCAGACACTCTTCTCTGGTTTTCGGGGGATTTGCCGCGCGGCGCAATTCAGACGTAGTTAGCACAACGGGCCCGGGGCTGAAGGCCGCCGGGCCCGTTTGGTTCTTCAGATTGTGCAGCTGATGCCAACCTCTACTGCATCATGTACTGCACACTGACATTGGCGTTTGCAGGGGATTGTCCCGTAAGTACAGGGCAACCCTGAGCAGGAGTGCTCCCTACGAACACCTTTTGGCCTGCTGGAATTGAAACGCTGATTGGCCCAGAGTCAGCCCAGGACGTTCCGTTCGGGATGCTGAGTGGAGGGTATTGTTCTCCCGTGGCAGGATTGGGACCGAAGCCTACCGTGGCAGGGATTGAGCAGTTCGTTCCATAAGTGTTCACAGTCACCAGAAGGCGGGTGATTGTGATCGGCACGTCGGGAATGAATACGCCGCCGATCAGGCCGATGTAAGGTCCCACGTTGCCCAGATTGCCGGGCAGGAAGCTGGAAAATATCATCCTTGGGCTATGGCTCATGGGGGTGTCGCCGCCGATCGCCAGCTGACCTGTAACGGCCACGTTGCCCTGCAAGTACGCCGCATAGCCACCCGCGTTGTTTTCCGCTACGATGCCTGAGCCGGCCGGACTTGCCGTCGTAAACAACCCTCCATTGGAGAGGCCCGAGGTGGCCGAGTTCGTCCCTTGCACCGCGTTCACTCCGGCAACGGCCGTCGAAGCCGAGAAAGCTCCACTCGTCGCATTGCCCGTGATAGTGACGTTGCCTTGGAAATATCCCGCAGACCCTCCCGCCGTGTTAATCCCGACGACGCCCGTACCCTGAGCGCTGCCCGTGATGAAATATCCGCCGTTCGATGCCCCACTCGCGGCTGAGTTGATACCTTCCACCGAGTTGGCGCCCGCCGCGGTGCTGCTCGCTGCCATGGTTCCATTGACGAGCTGGCTAGCGTTGAAGGTATTCGTGCTGTTTAGAAGGGGAACCTTCGTCGCGTCCAAATTCACGGCGACACTGCCCGTAGTCCCACCGCCGGTGAGACCGGTGCCTACGGTCACTCCTGTGATCGTGCCCGTGCCGGGGAACGTTTGCCCGGAGGCAAACGTCACCGGACTGCCGAACGTTACGCCCTGCGTGAAGTGCCCAGTTCCATATACATCCAAGCTATAAGCAGGAGCCGTTGTGCCGATGCCGACGCTCGTATTGCCGCATGGGGAGATGCAGCCGTTGGTATTCAGGATGCTGCCCAGCACCAGGGCGTTGCTCTTGCTGACCTCGGCGCTGGCGCCGATGGCCGTGGCATTGTTGAGGGTTCCGGTTGAGAACGCGGCACTGGCACCCAGCGCGGTGTTCGCGGACGCGGTCAGGTTCGAACCATCGACCGTCGTTCCGGCTGAGTTGCCCGTAGCGGTATTGCTGGAGCCAGTAGTGTTCGTGAACAGCGCGTTCACACCGTCCGCGGTGTTGGAGCTGCCCGTCAGGTTGAAGAAAAGCGCCTCAGATCCGGTGGCGGTGTTGGAGTTTCCCGTGGTATTTCCCAAGAGGGCTTGACCCCCCGTGGCCGTGTTGTGGCTGCCCGTGGTGCGATTAAGAGCGCCGGCCCCGCTGGCGGTGTTCCAGCTTCCGGTGGCATTGGAGGCGAGGGCCTGGTTACCGGTTCCCGTGTTGCTTGCACCGGTCATCGTAGAGTTTCCAGCGAAGCCCAGAAACGCGTTCGCATTCGTGGACGATCCAAAGGCAAAGAGGCTGCTGCCAATCTGGTATCCGCTGCCGGTCACCACGCCAGTTGCGCTCAGATTCCCGCTGACCGTTTGGTTGCCAGTGAAGACGTTTGCCGTCGCCAGTTGCGGCACTTTGGTGGTATCCAGGCTCAGCGTGACATTACCGCTGGTCCCGCCGCCGGTCAGATCGGTCCCCGCCGTTACGCCGGCGATCGTGCCTCCGCCGCTGAGACTCGCGCATACCCAGGAAGAGCCGTTCCACTGCAGCACTTGATTGGTGGCGCAGCTGGTGGTCAAGCCCAGGTTGAGCGTGCCGCTGGCGCCGCCGCCGGTCAGTCCGCTGCCGCTGGCGGTGGTGACACCGGTGATGGTGCCGTCGCCGGCGAAGACAATGTCCAGCTCAGGAGGATGGCTCGTTCCCGTATTTTCTTTGCTGTCGAAGGTGGCGTTGAAGGTACCGTTGGCGACCAGCGCGATGCCGTCGTTGGCCTGGCTTCCGGTCAGCCACGCCGCTACTGCGGGCGTGACATTGATGAGAATGTACTGGTTCTTGTCTGCGGTGGTCAGCGGCACGGAGGAGACAATGGTGGTTCCGAGAGCCGGCGCGAGGCTCGAGGAGATTGTGTTCTCCGCCCACGGTCCCTCGACGTAGTCCACGTTGAAGCTGCCGGCCGTTGTCACGGCATTGACGTAGAGTTTCAACGTGGCCTGGCTGATGCTGGCACCGGGAGGAATCGACGACAGATCAAACTGAATGTAAGTGGTCTGCGTGGCGGCATCGACGTCGAGCAGGGTTTTGGCGCCGAAGTTGGTCGTCGGGTCCGCGGTATTGGTGTAGGAGTCTGCGCTGGGTGTGATCTGCCCAAATGCGCCCGTCAGCAAACTTAGTGTGGCAAGCATTAGTACCGCGAAGTGTTTCATCAGGTTTTTCATGGTGCGCTCCAGTTTTCTGTTTTCGACGATCTCGGAAGGGCGTCACGGCTACCCGATATCTGCTGCACCTTCGTGAGTCACGAGGCCCAAACTCAGTTAGTCAAGGCCTGGTCATCTGCTAAAGCGAAATTGCGGGGAGAATTGGTCCAGGGAACGCAAAGTTTTATTGATGTGCGTTTCGACAATCCCCGGGATCGGCTGATGACCCACCTCGGTTCTTTGGCCGTTTGCCTCAGCGAGGGTGAATCACCAGCCCGTACTCTTCCGAAAACCCCGTTAGGAGACCAGGTGCAGCAGCCCGTACCAGCAAAAGCATTGGGTCTGCCTCCCTGCTACTGCAGAACAACCGAGGTGAGGGTGCTTGCCTTCTGGCTACCATATGTCACAGTGCCGGTGAGGGTCGCAGGGCCTGGGTAATTCGGTATGGTTTTCCCGCTAAACGCCCACGCCCACCAATTACCTGGACCGCACGCAAAAGCGCTAACCTTGCCGGAATCGAGGGTGACATTCTTGCCGTACTGTACTTGGGTCAAGGTGAAGGAAGCCTGGCAAGTTCCGGTGAAGTTCACATCCTGCATAGAGATGGTGTAGACGTAGGAGTTGCCGTGAACCAGGGTCGCCAGCGGAGAAGCAATGTCCAGATTGGTGACGCCTGACCCGGTCACCGCGTTGATTGCTGGAACCTTTCCGTTCGGATCGGGCGCGCCGGCGGCAATAAAGGCGGGCATAACTCCGGGTGTATTTACAACTCTGATCGAAGTGATATCGCCGATGGCGTTGGCGCCGAACGCGACATAATTGTTATTGAAGTCGGCCAACGTCAGCGTGGTCGGGAGAGCGATGGTAGTGAATGCTGTCCCCACGTTGTCTTCCAGCACGAATCCCGCACCGGTGGTACCGCAGCATGGCGCGGAAAGAAATTCATTGCTGCCCGGCGAGTCTTGCACAAACAGTAGTTCGTTCGTCGCAACCGAGAAGTTCTGGTTGCCATGGCTGTCGTACACTACCGCATTCAGCGTGTACGAACCGTAATAAGCTTCGCTCGATCCAATCGTGGAGGAGGGCGCCTGCGATGGGTTGTAATAGACCACCAGGCTGTACTTGTCGCCGACGGCAATTCCCGGAACCGAGCCGGCGCTCGTGATGTTCCCTGTAAAGGTAACTTGCGTATTTTGGGCCGACGCGGTTACTGCACAAAGAGTGGCGACCAGCGCCATCAAGACGAGGCGAGCTACGCGACCAACTGCACGGCCGGGTCGGATTGCGGCTCCAGGCGGAAGTTTGTGTCCTGCCGCGGGCTTCTCTAGTTTCTCTTGATCTTGGAAGTTCATTGGATTGGCCTCCTAAGCCTGTGTGCCTGTGAAATCATTTTGACCGGCCTTCACTCCGGGAAGCTCACCATTCCGAAGCAGTTAGGGCTCGGTCATCTGCTAAAGCGAAATCTCTCGGAGAATTGGTCCAGGGAAGAAAACAATTTCTTTGGGACGCTTTTGGTCCGGGAAAGGCGCCATACTTGTCCTGAGAAGTACCCATGTTTTCAATAAGTTGACTTTGGTTTCCGGAGCGGCTACTTTGTTTTCCAAGCTTGTGCCCGAGCTTTCTGGCTAAGGATTCTGCGGGTCCGCGTGGGGGGCGAGTTGGCGCAACTTCCGTCCGAAACCGTCAGCAAACTACTCGCGGACTGGCACGCCGGAGACGAGCGGGCGTTGCATGGGGTGCTTCCGCTCGTCTACGACGAGCTGCGGCGGGCCGCGCATCATTACCTGCGGAAGGAGCGTCCGGACCACACTCTGCAAAGCACCGCTCTGGTGCACGAAGCGTATCTCCGCCTGGAGAAACAGGGCGCAGCTCAATTCCAAAACCGCGAGCATTTCCTGGCCATCTGCGCCCAATTGATGCGGCAAATTCTGGTCGAGTACGCGCGTAACCGCAATGCCGCCAAGAGGTATGGAGGCTACCGCCTGACGCTGGATGATGGACTCGCGTTCAAGACCCGCAGCGTCGACATGGTCGCTCTCGACGACGCTCTGACCGAACTGGCGAAGCTCGATCCGCAGCAGTGCCGCATTGTGGAACTGAGATTTTTTGGCGGCTTGTCCATCGAAGAAACTGCGCAAGCGATGAATCTCTCCCCGACGACCGTGAAGCGGCATTGGGCTACCGCCAAGCTTTGGCTCCATCACCAGTTAAGCAGGACCCCCGAGGCATGACGCCGGAACGCTGGGAACAGATTCGCGATGTGCTGGAGAAGGCGCTGGAACTGGCGCCGGGGGAGCGCCCCGCGTTTCTGAATGGGGCGTGCTCGTCTGATCACACCTTGCGACAGGAAGTGGATACCCTGCTGGCCTCGAGCGATGACGTGCGCTCCAGCTTTTTGCAATCCTCCGCGCCGCTGCGAGTCCCGCTGGCGGCGGGAACCAAGCTCGGAGAGTACGAGGTAAGGTCGCTCCTCGGTTCCGGCGGAATGGGTGAGGTGTATCGTGCGCGCGATTCGCGGCTGGGGCGGGATGTAGCGATCAAGGTGCTGCCGGCTTCTCTCTCCGCAGATTCCGGGCGACTGCGGCGCTTCGAGCAGGAGGCGCGGGCGGCGGCCGCGCTGAACCATCCCAACATTCTGGCCGTGTTTCAGATGGGCACGTATGAAGGCGCGCCGTATCTGGTCTCAGAGTTGCTGGAGGGCGAAACGCTGCGAGAGCCGATCAAGCGGGGCCGTGTGGCTGTCCGCAAGGCGATTGATTACGGGGCGCAGATCGCGCGGGGGCTGGCTGCGGCGCATGAGAAAGGCATCGTGCATCGTGATCTGAAGCCGGAGAATCTGTTCGTCACCAAAGATGGGCGGGTGAAGATTCTGGACTTCGGGTTGGCGAAGCTGACGCAGCCGCAACACAGCTCGGAGCACAGTGCACTGACACTCACCGAGGGAACCGAAGCGGGCGTGGTGATGGGCACGGTGGGCTACATGGCGCCGGAGCAGGTGCGGGGACAAGCGGCCGACCATCGGGCGGACATCTTTGCCTTCGGCGCGATCCTGTACGAAATGCTGGCGGGAAAGCGTGCGTTTCAGAAACCGACTTCTCCGGAGACGATGACGGCGATTCTGAACGAAGACCCGCCGGGCATATCGCAGGTTGTGCCGAATCTTCCTCCCTCATTACAGCGCGTGGTGCACCGTTGTCTGGAGAAGAGCCCGGAACAACGCTTCCAGTCGGCATCAGACTTGGCGTTCGCGCTGGACGCACTATCGGAGTCTGGCGGGTCCGCATACTCAGCAACAGCTGCGAAAGGCGCGACTGGTGCCGTGAGGCGTTGGAAGGCAATGGTTCCTGCTGCCGTGGCTCTTCTGGCGTTGTCAGTCGGGGGTTATTTCTATCTCCACCGCACACCCAAGCTCACTGACAAGGACACCATCGTTCTCTCCGATTTTGCCAACACTACGGGTGATCCCGTCTTCGACGGCACACTGCGGCAGGGGCTTTCCTCGCAACTGGAGCAGTCGCCGTTTTTGAATTTGCTCTCCGACGAGCGCATCGCGCAGACGCTATCTCTGATGACCCAGCCCAAAGACACGCGGCTGACGCATGAGTTGGCTCGCGAAGTCTGCCAGCGCACGGCCAGCACGGCAGCTCTGGATGGGTCGATTGCGCAGATTGGCACGCAGTACCTTCTGACCCTGAAGGCGGTCAACTGTTCGAGCGGGGAGTCGCTGACGAGCACGGAGGCGCAGGCCAGCGACAAGAACCATGTGCTTGAGGCCTTGGGTAAGCTGGCGTCGGAAATCCGCAGCAGGCTGGGAGAATCACTGGCTTCGGTGCAGAAGTATGACGCGCCCCCGGAGAACGTGACCACCCCATCGCTGGAGGCGCTGAAAGCCTACAGCCTCGGCTATCAGGAGAGCATGATTAAGAGCGATTTCGCCGCCTCAATTCCGTTGTTCCAGCGGGCTATCGGTCTAGACCCAAATTTCGCCATGGCTTATGCGCGGCTGGGAACCAGTTATTACGATCTGAGCGAGAAAGGCCGCGCAGGTGAGAATACCCGCAAAGCGCATGAACTCAGGGAGCGAGTAAGCGAGCGGGAGCGATTCTACATTGACTCGCACTATGAACAGTTTGTCACGGGAAATCTTGAGGCAGCCCGCAAGACGTATGCGCTATGGGCGCAGACCTACCCCAGCGACGACGTTCCGGCCGGCAATATGAGCGACATCTACGACTATCTCGGCAGCTATGAAAAATCCATCGCCGCCGAGCAAGAAGCTCTGAAGCTGAATCCCGGAAGTGGGAACGCCTATGGGAATCTTCTCAGCGTGTACCTTTACCTCAACCGTCTGGATGAAGCCAAAACCATAGCGCAGCAGGCACAAGGCCACAACCTTGACAATCCTCAAGTTCACCTCAGCCTGTACTCGGTCGATTTCCTCCAGCATGATGCTGCGGGGATGGAGCGGGAAGCGGCTGGGCTGATGGGCAGACCGGGAATCGAAGACCAAGTGCTCTACAGCGAATCGGACACGGCTGCGTATGGCGGGCAGTTTACAAAGGCGCGGGAACTGACGCGGCGAGCCGCGGAGTCGGCCCAGCACGCCGATGAAAAAGAGACAGCGGCGGATTACGATGCAGACGCGGCGGTGCGCGAGGCGCTGGTGGGCAACACTACTCTTGCGAAACCACAGGCGCAAATTGCGCTCGTGCTCTCAAACGGCAGAGATGTCGAGGCCATGTCGGCCATTGCGCTAGGGCTGGCAGATGATTCCATGCAAGCCATGCGGCTGGCGGATGATCTCAGCAGGCGATTCCCTGAAGACACGGTGGTGGAAGTGAATTATGTGCCGACGATTCATGCAGCCGCTGCGCTTGGAGGTAACGATCCCGGCAAGGCCATAGAGGCGCTGGCAGCGACTGCGCCCTACGAACTCGGAAGCCCGGCTCTGACGGTGACCTTCTCTCTTTATCCTATCTACTTGCGGGGCGAGGCCTATCTAGCTAAGCGTCAAGGCACCGCAGCTGCCGCTGAGTTTCAGAAGATCATCGACCACCCGGGCCTCGTCGTGAACCAACCCATCGGCGCACTGGCTCATCTTCAACTCGGCCGCGCCTACGTGATGACCGGCAATGCAGCAAAAGCGAAGAGCGCATACAAAGACTTCCTCACGCTCTGGAACGACGCCGACCCCGACATCCCCATCCTGAACCAAGCCAAGGCCGAGT
>VFSW01007943.1_pt1 | contig 15315 bp, 11 predicted proteins | sample 5358111 | NCBI WGS metagenome assembly VFSW01 (sample SAMN11554181, study PRJNA540505) | mine drainage metagenome | isolation source: sediment from site ElyBrook_90M | place: USA: Ely Copper Mine, Vershire, VT | collected 2017
GCGCAGCAGGCGGTGCAGTCGTGGGCTGGCGCAGCCACCGAGCAGCCTGCCGCCGTGGCGGCCGACCGGGCCGGCTGGCAGCGGCAGGTCGAGCGGGGGCTGCAGGCCCTCCAATGAGCCTTCAGGCCGCGGTTTCGGAGCTGCGCGCGGCGCGCTTGCGCTCGTTCTCGTCCAGGAAGCGCTTGCGGATGCGGATCGACTCCGGGGTCACCTCCACCAGCTCGTCCTCGTCGATGAACTCCACCGCGTATTCCAGCGTCATCTGGATGGGCGGCGTGAGCAGGATGGCGTCGTCCTTGCCGGCCGCGCGGATATTGGTGAGCTTCTTGGTCTTGATCGGATTGACGACCAGGTCGTTCTCGCGACTGTGGATGCCGATGATCATGCCGGGATACAGCTTCTCACCCGGGTGCACGAACATGCGGCCGCGCTCCTGCAGGTTGAACAGGGAGTAGGCCACGGCCTCGCCCATTTCGTTGCTGATGAGCACGCCGTTGCGGCGCTCCGGAATGTCGCCCTTGACCGGTGAGTAGCCATCGAAGATATGGCTGATCAGACCGTTGCCGCGGGTCATGGTCATGAATTCGCCCTGGAAGCCGATCAGGCCGCGGGCCGGCACGCGATACTCGAGCCGCACGCGGCCCATGTCGTCGATGACCATGTCGGTGAGATCGGCCCGGCGGGTGCCCAGGGCCTCCATCACCGCGCCCTGGTGCTCGGCATCGATATCGATCGTCAGCGCCTCGTAGGGCTCGTGGAGCACACCATCCACCATGCGGTTCAGCACCTGCGGCTTGCCCACCGCCAGCTCGTAGCCCTCGCGGCGCATGTTTTCGATGAGGATGGTCAGATGCAGTTCGCCGCGGCCCGAGACACGGAAAATATCCGGCTCCGCGGTGTCCTCGACCCGCAGCGCCACATTGCTCTGCAGTTCCCGGTACAGCCGCTCGCGGATCTGGCGGCTGGTGACGTACTTGCCTTCGCGGCCCGCCAGCGGTGAGGTATTCACCTGGAAGTTCATGGACAGCGTCGGCTCATCGACGCTGATGGGCGGCAGCCCTTCGGCGTTCTCGCGGTCGCAGAGGGTGAGGCCGATGTTCACCGCGTCGATACCCGTGACGGCCACGATGTCGCCGGCCACGGCTTCGGGCACCGACTGGCGTGCCAGGCCCTGGAAAGTCAGTACCTGCACGACCTTGGCTTCGCCGCGATTCTCATCGCCATGACGCAGCGCGACCGTCTGGCCGGCGCGGATGGTGCCGCGGCGCACGCGGCCGATGCCGATGCGGCCGACGTAGGAGTTGTAGTCGAGCGTCGAGATCTGCAGCTGCAGGGGCGCCGTCGGATCGCTGGGCGGGGCCGGCACATACTGCAGCACCGCCTCGAACAGCGCGGTCATGTCCTGCCGGCGCTCGGTGTGATCGAGGCTCGCCCAGCCCTGCAGGGCGGAGGCATAGACCACCGGGAAGTCCAGCTGCTCGTCGGTGGCGCCCAGCCGGTCGAAGAGCTCAAAGGTCTTGTCGATGACCCAGCCCGGGCGCGCGCCCGGGCGGTCGATCTTGTTCACCACCACGATGGCCTTGTGGCCCAGCCCCAGGGCCTTGCGGGTCACGAAGCGGGTCTGCGGCATCGGGCCTTCCACGGCGTCGACCAGCAGCAGCACGCCGTCCACCATGGACAGCACGCGCTCGACCTCCCCGCCGAAGTCGGCGTGCCCCGGCGTATCGACGATGTTGATGCGCGTGCCGCCGTACTCGATGGCGCAGTTCTTGGCCAGGATGGTGATGCCGCGCTCGCGCTCGATGTCGTTTGAATCCATGACGCGCTCGCCCACCTTCTCATGCGCTTCGAAGGTGCCGGACTGCTTGAGCAGGCAATCCACCAGCGTCGTCTTGCCATGGTCGACGTGCGCAATGATTGCAATGTTGCGGATGGGGCGGTTCATGGGCCTGCAAGAGGTCTCGAAAGGGCCGCGAAGATTACCAGAAGAATGCTGCAACCCATAGAAAAGGTCGGATTTGACGATTATCCGGGCAGATGGCCCCATGTCGGGGCGGCGGCTCAGTCCCGGACCCGGCCGCCGATGCGCAGGTTGGTGGTCGCGTAGCGGACCTCGACGAAGAACACCAGCAGGGACGCGGTCAGCGTGAGCATGGCCGCGCTGAAGACTACGGCGATCACCAGCGTCAGGTTGTTGCCCAGCAGCGCCGCGGTGAACAGCAGGATGACGGTGGTGGTCACCAGCAGCCCCGACATGGTGCCGAGCGCCATCGCGTAGTTGATGTAGCGGGCGCGCTGCGCCAGCACCGCCAGGGCCCGGTGCAGGTCGGCGTGCGGCTGTGACAGCAGCTGCTCTTCCAGGATGCGGGCCCGATCGACGATGCGGGCCAGGCGATTCGTGAACAGGGTCAGCGTGACGCCGACGCCGGAGAGCAGGAATACGGGCGCGACAGCCAGCTGGATGATGTGCGCGACGTCGGCGGGCAGGGACGGAGTCAGTGCCATGGGCCCATTTTGCCAGAGTACGATGGCCGGATGGCTGTCACGCAACCCAAATCCCCGCCCGCCGCGGGTACCGTGGATTCGACCCTTTTGGGTATTTGGGGGGTTTCCCCCAACCGCGGGCATGCGTGGTGCCTGGTGCTGAGCACGCGCCGCCGCGTCACCCTGGGGCTGGCCCTGCTCACCCTCGTCGCCGGCATCGTGCCCGCCGGCATCCTCTGGGTCGGATCGCAGCTGGTGGATGCCGTGGTGACCGCCATCCGGGTCGGCAACGGTGACGCCCACCGCGTGCTGCACTTCGTCCTGCTGGAAGGGGTGCTGGTGGCGGTGCTCGCGGCTGCCCAGCGCGGCCTGTCGCTGTGCCAGTCGCTGCTGCGCGCGCTGCTGGGGCAGCGGGTGAACGTGATGATCCTGGAGAAGGCGCTGACGCTGGAACTTGCGCACTTCGAGGACTCGGAGTTCTACGACAAGCTCACGCGCGCCCGCCGCGAGGCCTCCAGCCGGCCGTTGAGCCTGGTGATGCGCACCTTCGGGCTGGTCCAGAGCGCAATTTCGCTGGCGAGCTTCGGCGGTCTGCTGTTCCGGTTCTCACCCTGGGCGGTCGCGGTGCTGCTGCTTTCGGGTCTGCCGGCGTGTGTCGCCGAGGCGCGCTTCTCAGGGGATGCCTTTCGTCTGTTCCGCTGGCGCTCGCCGGCAACCCGCATGCAGATCTACCTGGAGTCCGTCCTCGGGCGCGAGGAGCACGCCAAGGAGGTGCGGCTGTTCGGCCTCGGAGCGCGGCTCCTGGACCGCTACCGCAGCATCTTCGCGACGCTGTACCGGGAGGATCGCGCGCTCACCGTCCGGCGTGATGTCTGGGGATTCTTCCTGGGGCTCATCGGCACCTGCGCGCTGTACCTGGCCTACGCCTGGATCGCACTCGCCACCGTGCGGGGCATCATCACGCTGGGCAGGATGACCATGTACCTGGGACTGTTCCGGCAGGGGCAGTCGGCGGTGTCCGCGGCGCTGTCCTCCGTCGGCGGCATGTACGAGGACAATCTGTACCTGTCGACCCTGTACGAGTACCTGGACACGCCGGTTCCCGAATCCCGCGGCGAACTCAAGAAGGGCCCGCATCCGGAAGACGGCATCCGCTTCGAGAACGTCAGCTTCGTCTATCCCGGCGCGACGCAGCCCGCCCTGGCCGACATCACGTTGCATCTGCCGCCGGGCGGCAGCCTTGCGCTGGTCGGTGAGAACGGGTCGGGCAAGACCACGCTCATCAAGCTGCTCACCCGCCTGTATCGCCCGACGCAGGGCCGCGTGCTGCTGGATGGCCTTGACCTGGAAGAGTGGGACGAGACCCGGCTGCGCGAGCGGATCGGGGTCATCTTCCAGGACTTCGCCCGCTACCAGATGCTGGTGGGGGAAAATGTCGGCGCGGGCGATGAGCCGTTCTTCCTCGATGAGGCGCGCTGGCGGGAGGCCGCCGGCAAGGGCCAGGCGGATGATTTCATCCGGACACTGCCGTCGGGCTACCACACCCAGCTGGGCAAGTGGTTCAAGGACGGCCGGGAACTGTCCGGGGGCCAGTGGCAGAAGATCGCGCTGTCCCGGGCCTTCATGCGCATCCGCGCGGACGTGCTGGTGCTGGATGAACCGACCGCGGCGATGGACGCCCGCGCCGAGGCCCTGGTATTCGAGCGCTTCCGGCAGCTGGGCCGCGACCGGATGACCATCCTGATCTCGCATCGCTTCTCCACCGTGCGCATGGCCGATCAGATCGCGGTGCTCGAGCATGGCCGCGTCATCGAGCGCGGCAGCCACGAGGAGCTGATGCAGCGCGAGGGGCACTACGCGGCGCTGTTCTCGCTGCAGGCGCGCGGCTACCGCTGAAGCGCCGCTCAGACGGCGCCGACTTCCATCAGCAGCGCGATCGACCGGGCCGGCAGCGTGAGCGTGGCGCCGCCGGGCAGGGGCCTGCCTGCGGCCGGGCGGCCCTCGGCCGTCTCCAGCTCCATGCGCCAGCAGCGCCTTGCGGGCAGCGGCGGCAGCACGAAGGCCATGGCCTCGTGATGGGCGTTGAACAGCAGCGTGAAGTTCTCATCCAGTACGGGATGGCCGCGACTGTCGGTGCGATGAACCGCCGCGCCGGACAGATGCACGCCCAGGCAGCGCGCAAAACCCTGCTGCCAGTCGAACTCGGTCATTTCGGTGCCGGCAGGGGTCAGCCAGGTGACATCCTTGAAGGTCTCGCCCGCAACCGTCAGGCCCGTCAGGAAGTGCCGGCGCGAGAAGATCGCGTGGCTGCGCCGGAAGGCGACCATGCGCTCGACGAAGTCCAGAAAGCTGCGCTGCCGCGGATCCAGCTCCCAGTCGATCCAGGAGATCTCGTTGTCCTGGCAGTAGGCATTGTTATTCCCGTCCTGGGTGCGTCCCAGCTCATCCCCGGCCAGCAGCATGGGCACGCCCTGCGACAGCAGCAGGGTTGCGATCAGGTTGCGCTTCTGCCGCTCGCGGATCGCGCAGATCTGCGGATCATCGCTGAAGCCCTCAACGCCCCAGTTCCACGAGCGGTTGTCATCGGTGCCGTCGCGGTTGTCCTCGCCGTTGTCCTCGTTGTGCTTCTGGTTGTACGAAACCAGGTCGGCAAGCGTGAAACCGTCATGGGCGGTGACGAAGTTGATGCTGGCGTGGGGCTTGCGGCCACTGGCCTCGTACAGGTCCGCGGAGCCGGTGAAGCGCCGCGCGAACTCCCCGATCAGGCCGCCATCGCCCTTCCAGTACGAGCGCACGCTGTCGCGGTACTTGTCGTTCCACTCATTCCAACCGGGCGGGAAATTTCCCACCTGGTAACCGCCTTCACCCACGTCCCACGGCTCGGCGATGAGTTTGACCTGCGAGAGCACCGGGTCCTGGGAGATGGTGTCGAAGAAGGAGCCGAGCCGGTCGACTTCGAACAGCTCGCGGGCGAGCGCCGAGGCAAGATCGAAGCGGAAGCCATCGACGTGCATGTCCAGCACCCAGTACCGCAGTGAGTCCATGATCAGCTGCAGCACCCGCGGGTGCTGCAGGTTCAGAGTATTGCCGGTGCCGGTGAAATCCATGTAATGCCGCAGGCTGCCCGGTACCAGCCGGTAGTAGGCGCTGTTGTCGATGCCGCGGAAGCTCAGGGTCGGGCCGCGTTCGTTGCCCTCGGCGGTGTGGTTGTAGACCACATCCAGAATCACCTCGATGCCTGCCGAGTGCAGGCTCTTCACCATGGTCTTGAACTCTTCGACCTGGCCGCTGGCGCTGTAGCGCATTTCAGGCGCCAGAAACCCGATGGTGTTGTAGCCCCAGTAATTGCGCAGCCCCCGGCTGACCAGGTGGCGGTCATCGAGGAAGGCGTGCACCGGCATCAGTTCCACGGCGGTGACGCCCAGGCGTCGCAGATGGTCGATGACCGGCGCGGTGGCGAGCCCGGCGTAGGTGCCACGCAGTGCCGGCGGAACCTCCGGATGCCGCATGGTCATGCCGCGGACATGCAGTTCGTAGATGACCGTGTCGTGCCAGGGTGTCCGCGGCGGCCGGTCATCACCCCAGGTGAAGGCCGGATCGATGACGCGGCACTTGGGCGTGCCCGGCGCGCTGTCGCGCTCGTCGTAGGAGAGGTCCAGGGCCGGATCGGCCGCGTCATAGCCGAAGTGTGCATCGCTCCAGCGCATGCGGCCCGACAGCAGACGCGCGTAGGGTTCGATCAGCAGCTTGTTCGGATTGAAGCGGTGGCCGCGCTCCGGATCGTAGGGTCCGTGACAGCGGTAGCCGTACAGCAGGCCCGGGCGGGCTTCGGGCAGGTAGCAATGCCAGATCAGGTCGGTGCGCTCCTTCAGCTCGATGCGCCGCAGCTCGTGCTGCCCGCTGGCATCGAACAGGCACAGCTCCACCCTGGTCGCATTTTCCGAGAACAGCGAGAAGTTGACGCCTTCGCCGTCCCAGGTGGCGCCACGGGGATAGGGCTTTCCCGGCCAGACCGCCGTCATTGCGGGGACAGGAACAGCACGCCCAGGGGTGGCAGCGTCAGCGTGAGGGAGTGCGGCCGGCCATGGGTGCCGTGATCGTCGGCCTGGACGGCGCCGGCCTTGCCCAGGCCGCCCCCCCCCTAGACCGTGGCATCGCTGTTGAGGCATTCGCGCCAGGCGCCGCCCCGCGGTACGCCGACCCGATAGTGGCGGCGCACGACCGGCGTGAAGTTGCAGACGACCAGGACCACCGTGCCCCGCGTGCGATCCTTGCGCAGGAACGACAGGACACTGGAGTCCGCGTCGTTGCAGTCCACCCACTCGAATCCCTCCTGGGTGAAGTCCTGCTCGAACAGCGCCGGCGTGTCCCGATAGAAGAAGTTGAGATCGCGCACCCAGCGCTGCACGCCGGCGTGCAGCGGATACTGCAGGACGTGCCACTCGAGGCTGCCGTCATGCTGCCACTCGCGCTTCTGCCCGAACTCGCAGCCCATGAAGATCAGCTTCTTGCCGGGATGACCCCACATGTAGCCGAACAGCAGGCGCAGGTTGGCGAACTGCTGCCATTCATCACCGGGCATCTTGCCGATGAGCGAACCCTTGCCGTGCACGACCTCGTCGTGGGACAGGGCCAGCACGAAGTTCTCCGTGAACGCGTACCAGATGGAGAAGGTGATCTGGTTGAAATGGTGCCGGCGGAACAGCGGGTCGGTCTGGAAGAACTTGAGCGTGTCATGCATCCAGCCCATGTTCCACTTCAGCCCGAATCCCAGGCCCCCCAGGTACACCGGGCGCGACACCTGGGGCCAGGCGGTCGACTCCTCGGCGATCGTCTGGGTGCCGGGATGATCGCGATAGATGGCCTCGTTCAGTGATTTGAGGAAATCGCGCGCATCCAGATTCTCGTGACCGCCGAAGGGGTTCGGGATCCACTCGCCGGCCTTGCGGCCATAGTCGAGGTAGAGCATGGAGGCGACCGCGTCCACGCGCAGCGCATCGGCATGATAGGTCTGCAGCCAGTACAGCGCATTGCTGCCGAGGAAGTTGCGCACCTCCGCCCGACCATAGTTGAATATCGAACTGTTCCACTCCGGGTGAAAGCCCTGGCGCGGGTCGGCATGCTCGTACAGATGCGTGCCGTCAAAGAACGCCAGGCCATGCTGATCGCTCGGAAAATGCGATGGCACCCAGTCCAGGATCACACCGATGCCCCTGCCGTGCAGGTGATCGACCAGGTACATGAAGTCCTGCGGCGTGCCGTACCGGGCGGAGGGTGCGAAGTAGCCGGTGATCTGGTAGCCCCAGGAACCGAAGAACGGATGCTCCATGACGGGCATCAGCTCGACATGCGTGAACCCCATCTCGACGACGTAGTCGGCCAGCTCGTGAGCCGCCTCACGATAGTTGAGCGAGCGGTTGCCATCCTCCGGCACGCGCCGCCAGGAGCCCAGGTGGACCTCGTAGATGGACCACGGCGCCTCCAGTGCGTTGACCCGGCCGCAGTCGCGCTGCCACGCCATGTCGTTCCAGGAATAGGCGTTGTCCCACACCACCGCGCCGGTGCGTGGCGGCTCCTCGCAGCGGAACGCATACGGGTCGCTCTTCTCCACGGCATAGCCGCCATAGCGGGACCGCACGAAGTATTTGTAGACGGTGCCGGGCCCCACCCCGGGAATGAAGAGTTCCCAGATGCCGGAGTGATCCGCCCGTGCGGCCATCGGATGGCTGTCGCGGTTCCAGTCATTGAAGTCGCCCATGACGTGGACGGCTTCGGCGTTCGGTGCCCACACTGCAAAGCGCGTACCCTGTAATCCGGCGACGCTGTCCGGATGGGCCCCGAGCTTGTCGTAGGCCCGAAAGAAGGTGCCTTCGCGGAAGTGGTAGATGTCTGTTCCGGTGAGTTCGCTCATGACTTGATCGTACACTCTTGGGTGCGGCTTGTTCCGCGATTGCTGAATCGATTATCGTCGGGGGAATCATGACCGAAAGCACCGATATCGGGCAGACCGCAGCGCCGCGCGCACTGGTGCCGATCATCATCGGTCATCGGGGCGCGAGCGGCTACGTCCCGGAGCACACGCTGGCCTCCTACTTCCTGGCCATCCAGCAGGGCGCGGACTTCATCGAGCCTGACCTGGTCAGCACCCGGGATGGCGTGCTGGTCGCCCGTCATGAAAATGAAATCGGCGGGACCACCGACGTGGCGGCGCATCCGGAGTTCGCCGACCGGTGCACCACCAGGGTCATCGACGGCTGCAGCGTCTCGGGCTGGTTCACCGAGGACTTCACGCTCGTGGAGCTGAAGACCCTGCGGGCGCGCGAGCGCATCGCCGACCTGCGGCCGGCGAACGCCAGGTTCGATGGCCAGTTCGAGATTCCGACTCTGGATGAAATCCTCGATCTGGTGCACGGCGCCGACGTGGTGCGTGCGCATTCCGCCCGTGCCCGCCACGAACCCGCACCGCGGCGCATCGGTGTCTATCCGGAAACCAAGCACCCCGGTCATTTCTCGCGGATCGGCCTGGGACTCGAGGGCCCCTTGCTCGAAACCCTGGGCCGGCACGGCTACGCCGGCCGCGAGGCGCCGGTCTTCATTCAGTCATTCGAGACGTCGAACCTGCGGATGCTGCGCTCGATGACCGAGCTTCCCCTGGTGCAGCTGGTGGCCGCCACCGGCGCGCCCTTTGACTGGGTGCTCGCCGGTGACCCGCGCAACTATGCCGGCATGGTGACGCGGCGGGGCCTGGCGCAGGTGCGCGACTACGCCGATGCCATCGGCGTCGAGAAGACGCTGGTGATACCGCGCGACGCGCGGGGCGCGCTCGGGTCGGCGACGGGGCTCATCGATGATGCGCACGCGGCAGGCCTGCTCGTGCACGCCTGGACCTTTCGCGCCGAGAACCACTTCCTGCCGGTGCCGCTGCGTTCGTCGGCGGATCCGGCAGCCTCCGGAGACCTGGCCGCGGAGCTCACGCCCTACCTGGAGGCGGGCCTCGACGGCGTCTTCACCGATCAGCCGGCGCTCGGCGTGCGCACGCGCGATGCATTGCTGAACGTCCGCGGACCGTCCTAGGGTCGGCGCCGCGCCTTCGCGCCCACGAAGACCAGCGATCCGTCCGCGGCCCGGGTGCCGTGCGCCGCGGGATCCGCGGGACCTTGCAGCAGCACCCGCGCGCGGGCGGCGGCCGGTTGCGCGGTCTGCGCGGTGATCTGCATTTCAACGGGTGCGGCCAGCAGGAAGCCCTGCACCGTGACGGGCCCGCACTGACCCAGCAGCACCAGCTGGCCGGGACGTTCGACGCCCTCGGCGACGACCTCGAGTCCGAGCCCGTGACACAGGGCGATCATCGAGCGCGCGATGGCGGCGGAGCGCGGGTTGTGGTCGATCTCCGCGATCAGGGTGCGGTCGAGTTTGACGCGGGTGATGGGCAGCTGCGCCAGTGAGGCCAGCGAGGAATAGCCGGTGCCGAAATCATCCAGCGCGATCGCAATGCCGACGGTCCGCAGCCGCTGCAGGGCGGCGAGGGTTGCCGGCGCGGTCTGAATGACCGTCTCGGTGATCTCGATCTCAAGTGCGTCGCCAGGCAGCCCCGTGACCGACAGCGCCTCGATGACGTGATCGACGAAGCCGCCGTCCAGCAGCTGCATGGCCGAGACGTTGATGGCCACGCAGGCGTTCCGCCAGCCCATCGCGCGCCACGCCTTGACGGTCGCGGTGGCCGAGCGCAGGGCCCAGGTGGTGAGTTCGCGCATCAGCCCGGTGGACTCGGCGATTTCGATGAACTCGCTGGCGCTGGCAATGCGGCCATCCGCCTTGCGCCAGCGCAGCAGCGCCTCGACACCCACGGGCTCCAGCGTGTGCAGTGCCACCTGGGGCTGGTACATGAGCAGCAGTTCGCCGGCCTCGACCGCGCGGCGCAGCGCCTGCTCGAGTCGGAAGCGGTGTGCGGCCAGGTCGTACAGTTCGGGGGTGTACAGGGCGAATCGGTTGCGGCCGAGGTCCTTGGCATGAAACAGGGCCACATCGGCGGTGCGCAGCAGGGCATCGGCATCGCGAGCGTGATCCGGATAAAGGGTCGCACCGATGCTCGCACTGGTGGACAGCTGCCGGCCGTCCACCGTCAGCGGCCTCTGCAGCGCCTCGATCACTTTCGCGGCCTGGTCGCACACGTGCTCGGGGCCCGATGCGTCCTCGATCAGCACCGTGAACTCATCGCCGCCGAGTCGGGCAATGAAGGCCTGCGCCCCGAGCGCCTCCTGCCGCCGCCGTCGAACCATCTGCAGCCCGCGTTCGCCGAACTTGTGCCCGAGGGTGTCGTTGACGGACTGGAAGTTGTCGAGAGCCACGAACAGCAGCGCGCAGCGGCGCTGATTTTGCGCGGCCGCGGCCAGCGCCGCGGCCAGGCGGGCCGCCAGATGTCGCCGGTTGGGCAGTTCGGTCAAAGGATCATGGTGGGCGAGGTGGTGCAGCGCGCGGGTGCGGTCCTCGACATGCTGTTCCAGCACGGCCTGGTGTGCCCGCAGTTCCTCCTCGGCGGCGCTGACCTTTGCCGCCATGGCATTGAAGGCATCGGCCAGCTCCGCGATTTCGGCGGAGCCGGTGCTGCGGGCCGTGACGCCGCGCTCACCGGAGGCCAGCCGCCGGGTGGCGATCATGAGCCTGCGCACGGGCAGGGAAATGCGCAGTGCCAGCAGCACCGAGACCAGCAGCCCCACCGCCACCACGACGATGCCGGTGGTGACCAGCGCCCGCTGCGCGCTGTCGGCGGCCTGGGCGGCGCGTTGGGCGGCGGCGGACAGTGCCTGACGCGCCGGATCCTGCAGCAGCGTCTGCGCATCGCCGGTGAGCTGGCTGCCGGCGCTCAGAAAGTCATGGCGATCGCGCGCGTTGCTCGAATCGAAGCGGTTAACCAGATTGCGCAGCCGCACCGACTCCCGGAAGTCCTCGCGCACGATCTCCATCCAGGCCGCGCCCGGGGAGTGCATGAGTTCGGCATTGTTGCGATCCAGCGCCGCGGCAAAATCATGCTCTGCGCGGGTCGCCGCGTCGCCCAGATCCTCCACGGCGCGTAGCGCCGCCGCGGCCTGCGACAGTTCGACCAGTGACTTGCGGGCGACGACCTGGTTGTTGTCGATGGCGAGGCCCGTGCCCCCGGCATTGGTGATGCGGCGCCCTTCAGCTTCGAGCAGCTCGTGGCGTTCGCGCAGCCATTGCTGGCGTTGCCCGGAGCTGATGGCGAGCGCGCGGCCCGCGCTGACGTGCGCCAGGATCCGCTGCCGCAGAAGCTCCTGGCGGCGGCCAGCGGGATCCGTCATGAAGTCCCGCGGCTTGTGCTCGAACCAGGCATCAAGGGCCCGGTTCAGATCCGTCGTCGCAATCTCCAGATCCGCCTGCGCCGAGCGCTGCGCTTCCATGGAGGTGCCTTCGGGTCCGAGGGATTCCTCGACGTCGCGGTCGAATGCGGCGAGCCTTTCGATGATGGCGCCGGCGAGGCGCGCCTGCGGTTCATAGCGCAGCTGCAGGGAGCGCACGGCCTGCACCGCGGTATGGGTGATGCCGCCGGCGACCAGCTGGCCTGCGAGCACGACCAGGGCGATGGCTGCCAGGCCCAGCCCCAGGTGGGCACCGATGCCCAGCCGCCAGATGCGGCGGGGGGTGGCGGGGTCGGGAGCCGTTTCAGAAGCCGACTGCACTGTTGGTGTTCCGCAGCATGAGACATAAGCCTGTCATCAGTCGTGACAGGGTTCATGCCAAGGACGCAATGTTGCGCCCTGAGTGCGGCCCGAGTCCGTGGCGGGCTTCGCAAAAGCCAGCGGCGCAAGCGCCGCCACAGGGCCTCGAGGCTGCGATATCGCCCGTTTGGCGGTTCCCCGGGCCAGTTGCTCTATACTCCGAGGATGACTGAACTTGCAGATACTTTCGACTCAGCCTTCGCCAAGGCGGTCGACCTTGGCAACCGGCTGGCGGACAAGGACAAGGATGCCGATCTGTGGGATATCGCCGATGGCCTGCTGGCCGGCGCCCTGCAGTACTGGCTGTACTCCCGGCAGCCCTGCGGCGACCCCCGCTGCCAGGACTGCATGCCCATCAGCACCGCCGAGGGACGGATGGCCGAACTGAAGCGCCTCGTGGACCAGCTGGCGGCGGAGAGCGAGTATTTCCACACCCCCACGGACGCGAACGCCGGGCGCGCCTGAGGGCCGCGCGACAGCATGAACCTGCCTGCGGCCACGGAATCCAATGAGGCTGGGACCGGCACAGCGGTGGCCATCATCGGCGCCGGTCCCTGCGGCCTGTTCCAGGTGTTCGAGCTGGGTCTGCTCGGGATTCAGGCGCATGTATTTGATTCCCTGAAGATCGTGGGCGGGCAGTGCGCGGAGCTGTATCCGGACAAGCCCATCTACGATATTCCGGCCCTACCGGTCTGCGGTGCCCAGGAACTGGTGGACCGGCTGATGCAGCAGATCCGCCCCTTCAATCCCCAGTTCCATCTGGGCGAAGAGGTGACGACGCTGCTGCCCGACGGGACCGGGCATTTCAGGGTGGGCACGGCGGGCGGCACCGAGCTCACGGTGGGGGCGGTGGTCATCGCCGCCGGTCTGGGTGCCTTCCAGCCGCGGCGGCTGGGGTTGCCTGGTGCCGAGGCCTTCGAAGGCGACCGGATCCAGTACCGCGTGCGCGATGCCCAGCGACTCGCGGGCCAGCGCATCATCGTTTTTGGCGGGGGCGACTCCGCGTTGGACTGGGCCGTGGCCTTGGCGCCTTCTGCGCAGAGCCTCACGCTGGTGCATCGTCGCGAACATTTCCGGGGCGCGCCGGCCACGGTCGCGCGGATGCGGGAACTTCAGGCCGCAGGGCGGATCCACTACATCGAGGGACTCGCCGAGTCGTTGTTGACCGATGGCGCCGCGCTCGCGGGCGTGCGTGTCAAGGGCAATGACGGAAACCTGCACGAGGTGCGCGGCGATCAGGTCCTGGTGTTCTTCGGGCTGCATCCGAAGCTCGGCCCGATCGCCGAGTGGGGCCTTGCCCTGGAGCGCAAGGCCCTGGCAGTGGACACGGAGAAGTTCCAGACCAGCGTTCCGGGCATCTTCGCGGTGGGGGATATCAATACCTACCCCGGCAAGAAGAAACTCATCCTTTCAGGGTTTCACGAGGCCGCCCTGGCGGCCTTCGGAATCCAGCACCACCTGTTTCCGCAGAAAAAGCAGTTCCTGCAGTACACGACCACCAGTCCGATCATGCACCGCCGCCTCGGGGTTCCGGACTGAAGCCTGCGGGTCCGTCAGCCCCGCGGCGTGCGCCGGGCCGCCGGCTCATGCACTATACGGCCCCTCCTGACCTTGATTTTCACACCGTACCGTTCCCGTTAAGGAGTTAGCGATGATCCGTAGACACTCTGTTCTGGCCGCGCTCGCGATTGCCGCGGTGTCCCTGGCAGGAGGCGCACACGCCGCGTTCGCGGCCGACAAGGTCTGCAAGCTTGAGATCTCCGGCAACGATGCCATGCAGTACGACAAGAAGGAACTCGACGTAGCGGCCGACTGCACCGAGGTTGAACTCACCCTCACGCATGCCGGCAAGCTGCCCGCCGCCGCGATGGGGCACAACTGGGTGCTGGTGAAGACGCCGGATGTCACGGCGGTCGCCAATGCCGGCATGTCGGCCGGTCTTGCCAACAACTACCTGACACCCAATGATCCGCGCGTCATTGCCGCGACCAAGGTCGTCGGCGGTGGCCAGAGCGACACGGTGACGTTCCCGACCTCCAAGCTCACGAAGGGCGGCGACTACACCTACCTGTGCACGTTTCCCGGCCACTACGTGATCATGAAGGGCAAGTTCAATTTCGGCTGATCGCCACAGGACCGATGCGCCGGTGGACCAGCGGATTGCCGACCTGATCGGGCTGCTCGATCTCGAGATGCTCGAGGTCAACCTGTTTCGCGGCGAAAGCCGCGATATCGGCAGTCCACAGGTGTTCGGCGGCCAGGTCCTCGGCCAGGCCCTCAATGCCGCTTCCCGCACCGTCGCCGGCCGCCTGGTGCATTCGCTGCACGCCTACTTCCTGCGTCGCGGCGACTGCAATGCGCCGATCATCTACCAGGTCGATCGCAGCCGGGACGGCCACAGTTTTTCCAACCGCCGTGTCATCGCCATCCAGCACGGAGAACAGATCTTCAACATGACCTGCTCGTTCCAGGCCGAGGAGGCGGGTCTGGAACACCAGGTCTCGATGCCGGATGTGCCACCACCTGAGAGCCTGGCGGATACCTCGCGAGTCGCCCCGGAGCTGCTGGAAAGGCTGCCCGAGCGCGTCCGGCGCGTGCTCGCGATCCCGCGGCCGTTTGAATTCCGCGCCGTAGGTCCGGTGGCTGCCGCGCCGGCGCCCGGTCGTTCGCCGTCGCGGCAGGTCTGGTTCCGCGCCGTCGCGGAGGTGCCCGGCGATCAGACCCTGCAGCGGTGCCTGCTGGCCTATGTGTCGGACTTCCATCTGCTGGAAACCGCCACGCTCCCCCACGGCATTTCGCACCTGAGCGGCAAGGCGCAGGTCGCCAGCATTGATCACGCCATGTGGTTTCACCGGCCGCTGCGCGTGGATGGCTGGCTGCTGCATGACGTGGAAAGCCCCAGTGCCTCCGGCGCCCGCGGTTTCGCCCGGGCCAATGTCTTCGCACGGGATGGAACGCTCGTCGCCAGTACCGCGCAGGAGGGCCTGGTGCGGCTGATGGACCCGCGAAAATGCGCCGTGCCGCCCGCACGGGGCGGGGTGTGTGCCTGGGGTTGTGGCTGTGCCTGAACCAGGCGGCGGGGGCCGGCCGGGCGGCC
>VFSW01007944.1_pt1 | contig 15314 bp, 11 predicted proteins | sample 5358111 | NCBI WGS metagenome assembly VFSW01 (sample SAMN11554181, study PRJNA540505) | mine drainage metagenome | isolation source: sediment from site ElyBrook_90M | place: USA: Ely Copper Mine, Vershire, VT | collected 2017
CCGCGTGGCAGGTCCATCCAGCGATTCCGTGTCGCAGTAAGAACCTTCCTACTATTTCCAGTAGCTGAGTGCGTCCCTCCACTCAAACAGGGGGACGACTTGCTGGGGGCCGGCAAAGGAGTGCTCGATAGGCGGCAGAGGAGCCGATTCGAAATCTGATATTCCGGGACAGAGATTTTGACCAGCCGATGCGATGAAAATAAGGACGGACAGAGGCGTATGCGGGACAGACCTTCAAGCCAGCAAGGCTTCGCGCCAGAGGGCAATGGGAACCGAACCTGGTGCAATTATTTGCGCGTGAGTCGCGCAATCTGGAACCGCTGCACCGTGCCGCGCGGCGTGTGGTGGTCGTGAATGAGGCTCTCTGTCAGCTCAAATGCGGGCGCGAAGTCGGCAGAGATCATTTCGGCATTGGCGCGGTAGGCAGGGAGTCCGCTGCACGATTTTGGGCCATCCAGCGCAAAGGTAGCAACGATGAGCGTGCCGCCGCTGCGCACTGCGCCGGAAGCCGCTCTCGCGTAGGCCATCCGGTCCTTCTCGTCGGTGAAGAAATGATAAGCGGCCCTGTCGTGCCAAATGTCCACGGGGTCTCTGGGATTCCACTGCAATACATCCGATTCAATCCAGCGGACATTTTCCGTACCCGCTCCCAGGCGTTCGCGGGCCATTGAGAGGGCGCGAGCGCTGACGTCAAGAACACAGACGGCCGTGTAGCCATCCGCGAGAAGGCAGTCCACCAGTCTGGAGCTGCCGCCGCCGACATCAACTACAGAATCACCACTTCCGCGGGTGCTTTTGCGAATCAACTCTAGAGACAACGCAGGCACGGACTCAAACCAGCTAAGCTCCCGCTCCGGGTGCGTCGCGTAGAACTGCTCCCAGTGCTCTTTGCGTGCCGGTTGATCCATTCCTTCCTCCGAGCGTCGTACGAATCCCAGCTGGCCCCGGCCGTTGACCGATGCCTCTTCCAGTGGAGAGGCAGACACATTCATCGACCGGCGCCAGCAGACTGCTGCCACTGCCAATGCTTCGATACGATCCCCTTATGTAAAGATAATCTGCGCGCCGGCCGCTTTTTCATAGAACTGGCCCACAGAAATGACTCCGTCCAGTTCGTCACAGAAATCTTCCTTCTTCAGATGGAACATGTCCACGGTTGCGCGGCAGGCGTAGATCTCGCATCCAGCGTCATGGATCATGGTGATGAATTCGCCAACCGGAGGGATGTCCAGCTTTTCCATCTCTTTCTGCATCATCTTCGTGGCGAATGCAGACATACCGGGAAGAGCGCCGACGAGCGTAGGCATATGCATCCCTGGGTTGCCGACGGTGGCAACCTTGAGATCGTTCATCCTCTTCTTGATGATGGCGTCGAGTCCGAAGAACGTGAAGAACAAGGACGCTTCGATGCCTTCCATGCGCGCGCCGTTGGCCATAATCAGGGCTGGATACACGCCTTCGAGAGAGCCATGCGAGACGATGATCGAGACCTTTTCAATAGGTTGTGCGTTGTTCTCTGACATTGTGTGTTCTCCTTAAATGCAGCCCTTGGGCTTTGGCAGTCCGGCAATCTTGGCTGAGCGTTTCGCAGGACCTTTGGGGAAAAGCTGATACAGCGTCTTGGTATCCACTCCGCTCTCCTTGGTCAGGCGCCGGATGGAGGGGGCATCGCCTTCTTTGTCAAAGACGGCTCGCATGAAGTTGATTACCGTCCAATGTTGCGGCGTCAGCTCAGGAATACCTTCGTGAGTTGCGAGCGCGCGAGCGACTTCTTCGTTCCAGTCTCCCCGATGGGCGAGGTGCCCATCCGCATCCAATTCAATTGCCTTTCCAGCGATGTTCATCGTCTCCATGCGTTACCTCCCTGTGGTGGGTGTTGTGGGTGTGGGTGCGGGACCAACGACACTGCGCGACCCGACGACTTTGAGAAACTCAACGAGGATGGCGATTCCACGGCGTGCATCCGGAGAATTGACGTCCCGCACAAGCTGCACGACGGATTTGTCCACGTTCATTGTGGCCTGTACGCGGCCAAATCCGTGGATGATGGCTTCGAGCGCCTGCAGCACTTCGGGCCGCGTGAGTTCACGCAGGAAGCCGACGAGCTGCGGTACGCTGGCCTCCACCTGCTTCCAGTCCGCGCGAGAGTGCGACTGGATGAGCGCATCCGCAACGCGCGTACCCGAGGCCACGGCGGCGAAGTATCCCTTCTCATCGAGCTTCTGGCATCCGACTACAGCCTGGTGAAAGAGATCGCGCGCGAGCGGCCCGGCATCCTGAATGAAATCTGCCGCACTCTCCAGTTGCTGCAGGGCGTTCCGCAGCAGGCGCGCGTCGATCAGCACGCTTTTGACAAGCTGCAGGATCTCTTCCGGGCGAAGCGCGGCAGAACCGAGGGCCTCGACCGCATCCTTCATCGCGTCTTTGCCCACCAGAGTGAGGTCCGCGACAAGGTCCTCGGCGCTGTTCCGCACCCTCTTTAAATGCGAGAGTTCTTCGACGATGAAGTCCAGCTTGCGATCCAGTTCGCCAATCCTGTCTTCAACCGTTGCGGTCGCCATCATTGCACCCGCTTTCCGGCCATGGACATCTCCGCTTCAATCGGCAACTCCATGCCCCGCAGTAACAGGTTCCAATAGACCCAACGGAACATCATCTTCCCGTAGTGGTTGATCGGGCTCTCCTGCAAGAGGCTGAAGGGCCCAATGCCCGGCAGCGGGAACTCCCCGGGCAGAGGTTCGGTCTCATAGTTGAAGTCAATCAGCAAACCCTTTCCGAAGCCCGACTCGATGAAGCAGTTGGCGTGTCCGTCAAAGTGTGCAACTGGCGGACGCCCATCAATATGTTCGAGGATGTTCTGGAACAGGATGTCAGCCTGGAAGTGGGCAACCGAGCCGGCCTTGGAGCTTGGCAGGTTTGTTGCATCGCCAATCACGAAGACATCTTCGAGTCCCTCGGCCTGCAGCGTCTCCTTATTCGTCGGCACAAAGTTCAACTCGTTGCCAAGCCCGCTGCGCGCGATGCAGGCGTTGCCCATATTTGTCGGAATCGAAACGAGCACGTCGTAGCCGACCTCGGTCTCGTCCCAGGCCACCAGCTTCTTCTCCTTGCTGTCGACACGGCCGAGGTCAAAGTCGGGCGTGACGCTGACGCCTTTGCGCGCGAGAAACTCACCGAGAACCCGGCTGGATGTGGGCTTGGTAAATGCGCCGGAGAGCGGCGTGACCAGTTGCAGATCCACCTTGTCGCGCATGCCGCGCTTAGTAAAGTAGGCATCGGCCAGGAAAAGGAACTCGAGCGGAGCGACCGGGCACTTGATGGGCATTTCGGTCACGCTCAAAATCAGCTTGCCTCCTTGCCAGGTCTTGAAGAATTGCCCCAGGCGCTCTGCTCCTTTGGGCGTATAGAAGTCAAACTTGCTCTTGCCCCACTCTTCGTCCATCAGGCCTTCGGTCTGCTCGGGGTGAACATCGGCGCCCGTCGCGATAATCAGGACATCGTAGCGGAGCGCCTCCCCACCGGCGAGGAGAACGGTCTTCTTTTCCGGCTCAATGCGATCGATCGCAGAAACAATGAACTTGATCCGCCCGGGAAAGTACTGGCGGCGCGGCTTCACAATCTCGCGCAGTCGATAGGTACCGAACGGAACGAAAAGGAAACCCGGCTGATAGAAATGTTCCTCCGTCTCATCGACGACGGTGATACGCCAGTCTCTTTCATCCAATGCGGCGGCCAGCTTGTTTGCCATGATGGTTCCGGCAGTTCCTCCGCCGAGAATTAGCATGTGACGCATGGTGTGCCTCCTCTTCTGCGGTGATTCTCACTTCCATAAAGTCCGGCTTGAGACGCGACGTTACAGAAGCGGAAACAAAATGTTGCACGCCGGTAGGGGCCGCAAAAGCGGCACTCGCGCGAAAAGAAAGTCGCGAAGGCCTGCGATGCCCGGAGCGTGCTGGTCGGGGATTGCAATGCGCAGAACAGGAAAAGCATCCTATTTAAGGATTGGTTCAGCCATGACCGATGCGAACTCTGCGCGATTCCCATGTTGCCTTTGGGGAGCTCTTTTGCAGCCCTGGTCCTATGTGGTCGACGAGAGCCGGAAAGAAGCCTCCTCTCCCGAAGAGGAGCACGCGCCGTACCAAACTCAATAGTCCAGCGAATCAATCAAATAGGGCGGTTCGCGGCCCGAGATGAAACAGACGTTGCAACATTCGTTTCAGGAGCTGCAACGCAAAGGGGGCCCTTCAGGGATGTTCTGTAATGCGGAGTTCTCGCATTTTGCGCCACAAGGTGGTACGGCTCAGGCCGAGCTCTCGCGCCACCTCTGACCGGTTCCAGTGGTGCGACTCCAGCAGAGAAGAGAGTCGCCTGGCTTCTGCGGAGGAATCATCGTCGCGGTGAAGGTGGTGGATTGGGTGAACACTGTCCCTACGTTGCGGCGAGTTGGCGGCATAAGGCGAACGAATCTCTTCCGGGAGGTCTTCCGGCAGAATCGTCTCCATTCTTGCGACTGCGACTGCATACTCCATCACGTTCGCCAGCTCGCGAACATTTCCGGGCCATGGGTACTCAAGGAGCAAGCGCATGGCCTGCGGCGAGATGCGCCGGACCAGTCCGTGCTGGGTGGCGACCCGGTTCAGGAGAAGGCGCGCCAGCGGAGAGATATCCTCTCTGCGCTCACGCAGGGGTGGCACCTCAATGGGCACGACGCAAAGCCTGTAATATAGGTCCTCCCTGAGGCGGCCCTGGCGCAGGGCCTGCCGCAGGTCCACATTGGTCGCAGAGATGATGCGCGCGCGCGCGGTTCGCGTGACGCTTTCGCCGACCCTCTCAAACTGGCGCTCCTGCAGGACGCGGAGGAGCTTGACCTGCAACAGGGGATGGAGGTCGCCAATCTCATCGAGGAAGAGTGTGCCGTGGGATGCCAGTTCAAAGCGCCCGACTCGATCCCGCACGGCGCCGGTAAAGGCTCCGCGAACGTGACCGAACAGTTCCGATTCAAGCAGTTCCGCGGGCAGAGCAGCGCAATTGACGGCGACGAACGGCCCATTGCTGCGCGACGAGGCCTGGTGAATCGCACGGGCGACCACTTCTTTGCCCGTTCCGCTCTCTCCGGTAATCAGAACCGCGGCCTCACTGTGCTGCAGAGTCTCCACCAGGCGAAAGATACGCTGCATCGCTGGCGAACTGGCGATGGCATCCGAGTAAAAGGAAGGTCCCGTGGAACACAACTGATCTTCCTCTGCCGGGCGCAGCAGGACCACATAACGCATCCGGGGATCGCACAGTTCCGACGGTTCGTCGAGAAGCGGAGCAACCGTAATGGATACCAGCCTGGACGCCGCATCTTTGAACTGCAGGGTTGCGCGCCAGCCTTCGCGCCGTTGGCCTTCCTGTAGCGCACTGCGGAGCGGCCCTTTCGCGCCAAAGAGCTCAGCGCCGAGCAGTTCATCGATACCACGGTCCACAAGATTGCGTGAGGCACCTTCTCCGAGCAGTCCGTCGAGCAGATAGGACGCATGCACGATCCGAAAATCGGCATCGAGACAGACAAAGGCTCTGCCCACCGAGGCAAGAACGCGCGTGACGCCATGGAGCGCAATCCGGGTATCTGCACTCAGCGGCTGACTTTGCGTTGGCAGACACGGTCCGTCGGAATTCGAAGACATACCGAACCCTCCTTTCCGGCACGCATTTTGGTCAATTGCCTGAGAGTACCGCGCATGGCAACCATTTGCCCCCGTTGCGAGGAATCTGCAGAGCAGAAGCCCAACCGGCCGCATCCGGTGTCACCGGACAGGAATCTGTTTTCACTCTGAACGGTAACGCGGAGCGGTGGCTTTCGGCAAAGGTTGAATGGCCATGCCTTCTGCGGCCAATGCGGACCCCGTGGTAGCGCATATCGCCCAATCGATGGTGGATTGCATTTCTCCCAGGGCCTCGCCCGTTGCACTACACTTTCGTTGGGGCTCTTTGAATGACCGAATGCCCCTGGAGTTGTCCGTTGAATCGAGTTGCAGTTTTTATCCTTTTCACTCTGACCGCGCTGTCTGCTCAGGTTCCAAATCTCAATTCAGGTGCTTCGACTGCGGCTTCCGCGCCGCTGGCTGAAAGAGAGGCTGCGTTGCAGTCTTTCTTTAAGGAGTACTGGGATGCGGATCTGCAGCACTCACCCGAGTTCGCTTCGCAGATTGGCGACACGCGATTCAACGATCAAATATCGGACTATTCCGCGCAAGCGATGAATGACTGGCTGGCTGCAGAGCAGAACGACGTGATGCGCCTGGCGGCGATCGACCCGACGGGCTTTACCGATCAGGAAAAGACGAGTCGCGAGCTGCTGCTGCGCCGCTTTCTCGACGACGAGGAAGCCGCAGAGTTCAAAGAATGGGAGATGCCCATCAACCAGATGGGAGGCATCTACTCCACCTTTCCCGACCTCGTCGCGGGGCTGGGCTTCAAGACCGTGAAAGACTACGATGACTGGATCGCCCGCCTGCACAAGATACCGCACGCTTTCGACCAGGTCATCACGAATATGTCGATTGGAATCGACGATCAGCGCGTACCGCCGCGGTCCATCCTCGAAAAGACCCTGCCTGAAGTGCAGCAACTGGCGGCGCAGAAGCCGGAGGACTCTCCGCTGGCCTCGCCGCTCAAGAAGTTTCCGGCATCGATTTCGGCGACAGAACAGGCGCGCATCCGCGAAGAGATGCTGCGCGTGATTCAGAAGGAAGTGTTGCCGGCCTATCAACGTCTGGCGCAGTTTCTGCAGTACGCTTACATACCCGCGGGTCGCGAGCAGCCCGGCATCTGGGCGTTGCCCGACGGGGAAAAGTATTACCGGTTTCTGGTTCGCCGCAACACCTCCACGAATCTGACTGCGGACCAGATTCACCAGATCGGCGTGGAGCAGGTCGCTCAGGATGAAGCTGCGATGCTGGCGATTGCGCAGAAACTCGGCTTCAAGGATCGCAAGAGCTTTGAGGCGAGCCTCAAAACCAATCCCAAGCTCCACCCCGCATCGGCGGACGCTCTTCTGGCCGCCTATCGTGACTACCTCGACCCAATGAAGGCAAGGCTTCCGCAACTATTTGGCCATCTGCCCAAGGAAGCCTTCGAGGTTGTGCCTGTTCCGGACTATCTGGCCAAAAACTCGGCTCCGGCCTACTACGAACACGGCACGCTCGATGGCGCGCGCCCAGGACGCTTGTTCATCAATACCTACGAGGCGACCGAGCGAAACCTGTATGACGTGGAAGCGATTGCTTATCACGAGGGCATTCCTGGCCATCATCTGCAAATCTCGATTGCGCAGGAAATGGAAGGTGTGCCTGAATTCCGTAAGTATGACGGCTACACGTCCTACACAGAAGGATGGGGGCTCTACGCGGAGCAACTCGGGAAGGATGTCGGCTGCTATCACGACCCCTACTCGGACTATGGGCGTCTGGAATCCGATATCTGGCGCGCCATCCGGCTAGTGGTCGATACGGGGGTTCACTCGCAGCACTGGACGCGCCAGCAGATGGTGGACTATTTTCACGACCACTCCGCGATTGATGAAGCAAGCGTCCAGGCGGAGGTTGACCGGTATATTGCGTGGCCGGGCCAGGCGCTCGCCTACAAAGTCGGACAGTTGAAGATTCTGGAGCTGCGCGATAAGGCAAAGGCTGCGATGGGCGCGAAGTTCGACCTTCGCGCCTTCCACGATCAGGTGCTCGATTCGGGCGCGCTGCCTTTGGACGTGCTCAGTGACCGCATCGACGCATGGATCGCGCAATCGAAAAAGTAGAGACTCCTTCGATTCCGATTCTAGCGGTTCGATCGAAAGAAGTGAGCCGGTCCTTATGTGCTCAGAGGGACCGTGGAGGCCATTTCTCAAGAGGTCCTTGTGCGGAGCACTCCTCGACTCCGGAATGAGATTTACTGGCACATTCCCCGCGATGCCGGTCCAGTGTATCCCAGGTAAAGAGAATGACCAGAAGCGGCTCCAGGTCAAAGCAAGGCCGGACCACTCAATAGGTAAAGTGAATCAGAATACTTAGGTATATCTATGATTTATATGCATCTTGTCGCCTGAATCACTTTTATCTTGACAGGTCATTAAAGTGACTGTAACTATGTGTGAGCACTCAACGTGGTCCGACCACGATGTAGCAGTAAGTCCGGGAACGGGTTTCGAAATCCAGCTGTAATTTTTTTGGGAGGTTTTCATGCAATTCAGGCGCTTCAAAGCGCGGGGAAAGGCCGTGTGTTCGGCGACCCTGCTTAGTTGTGCGGTAGTCTTTCTTCTTCCGGTCAGGGGCAATTCCCAGATTGCCGGATCGGGCAACATTCAGGGAACGGTTTCGGATTCGACCGGTGCGGTGATCCCCGGAGCGGCGATCACGCTGGAAAACGAAGCCACGCACGTGAAGCGCGCGACGCAGAGTGACAGCGCCGGCATCTATGTCTTCCCCGGCGTACCAGTTGGTGTCTACGACCTCAGCGTGTCGGATGCCGGCTTCAAGACTTATGTTCAGAATCACATCACGCTTGAAGTCGGAAGCAGCATCGCCATCAACCCGAGCCTTGCGGTTGGCAGCGGTGACGTGAAGGTCGAAGTTCAGGCGGAAGGCCTTTCGCTGCAGACGGAAGATCCCACATTCAAGCAGACGATCGATCAGAACACAGTAACCGAGATGCCATTGAATGGTCGCCAGATGACTTCACTGATTGCGCTCTCGGGCGGGTCAACGAATGCTCCGGGCAACGACTTTACGGGCAGCAAGTATTCGTATGCGACGATTTCCGTGTCGGTGGCGGGCGGCAACGGCAACACGACGCTCTGGCGACTGGACGGCGGCGACAACCAGGACTACATGGCCAATGGCAACCTGCCATTTCCTTTCCCGGACGCAGTGAGTCAGTTCAGCGTGGAATCCAGCGTGTTGGGCGCGCAGGACGGCGAACACACCGGCGGAATGGTGAACGTGGTGACGCGCTCCGGCACGAACAGCTTCCACGGCGAAGCGTTTGAGTTCATCCGCAACAACTACATTGACGCGACCAACTTTTATTCGACCTCGCCCGACACGCTGCACCAGAATCAGTTTGGCGGCACGTTTGGCGGTCCGATCATGCGGAACAAGATGTTTGCTTTTGCCGGCTATCAGCGCACGGTGGCGAAAGAGTCGCAGGCCAGCAAGGAGGCATTCGTGCCGACAGCGGCGAACCTGGCCGGTGATTTCTCGGTGACGGACGGCGTCAACTGCCAGGCTTCCGGTAAGTTTCTGCAACTCAAGGACCCGCTCACCGGTGCTTTGCTCCCCGGCGACATCTACCCGGCCCCGCCGACCTTCAATGCACAGGCGCTTGCGCTGCAGAAGTATCTTCCCAAGATCGACCCGGCGGTTGATACGAAGGGTTGCGGCCTTGTCTCGTATTCAATCCCTTCGGATACTTACGACAATCAGTTTGTGACGAGGGTGGACTATACCATCAGCCCGAAGCAAAACCTCTACGGGCGCTATCTTGTGGATGGCTACCAGGCGCCGGCCTTCTATTCTCCGACGAATATTCTGATCACGACGCAGTCAGGCAACATCGAGCGTGTTCAAACCTTCACGATGGGTGACGCGTACACCTTTTCTCCGAACATCGTGAATGCTGCTCACATCTCAATCCTGCGTCGCGTGAACAATCGTGGTTATGCGGCGAACGACATCAACGCTACCACGCTGGGCGTCAATATCTATCAGGCGATTCCCAACGGCCTGCAGGTTGCCGAAGGCAAGTTTTCAATCGGCGGCGGCCTGAACTCTGCCGCGCACTTCAACGACAACACCCTTTCCATCGACGACGACGTGACCTGGATCCGCGGCAAGCACCAGATCATCTTCGGCGGAGAGTGGGTCCAGAACCAACTGAACATCGGCAACGGATATGAGTCCAACGGCGTCTTCACCTTCAACGGCGAGTACAGCGGCAGCGGGCCGAACGGTGGAAGCGTCATCGGTGACCAGAACCTCGACTTCCTGCAGGGGACGCTGAGCGCCTTCCAGCAGAGCAAACAGCAGCAGAATGCGCTGCGCGGGCCGATTCCCAGCCTCTATGCGCAGGATACGTACCATGCCACGAGCAGGCTGACGCTGGTGGCCGGTCTGCGCTGGGGACCGAACTTCATGCCGACGGATTACTTCAACCGTGGCAGCGTCTTTAACATGTCGGATTTTCTTTCGAACACCTTCAGCACGGTGTATCCCAATGCTCCAGCGGGCGTTTTGTTCTATGGAGATAAGGGAGTGCCGCAGGGCTTCACGAAGAATTCGCCATGGCAGTTTTCTCCCAACGTAGGTGTCTCTTACGATCCGACAGGTACGGGCAAGACGGTGGTTCGCGCCGGCTTTGAACTTGCCTACGACAAGCCCAACTTCTTTACCGGCCAGAGGACGCAGCAGAACCCGCCCTTCGCAACTGCTATCAGCAACGCCCAGACGTCGTCTTCGGGACCATTGAACTTCAGCGCGCCGTGGTCAACGGGCACCATTACCACCAGTCCATTCCCACAGCCCAGCAAGCCGAGTCCCGCGCAGGCGATCTTCTATCCGCAGTCGCAGTACATCGTGATGCCGGATCAGTTCCATGCGGCCTACACGATTCAATGGACGGCCAGCGTGCAGCGTCAGTTCGGGCATGGATGGCAGGCGGAATTGGACTATATCGGCAACTCCACGCGACATGATCCTGTCGGTATCCCAATTAACACTGCGGTCTTTATTCCGGGTGTCTGGGGACCGGGAGGAACGGGGTGCTCAGGCATCGTGACTACGGGACCCGCGGCCGTGAAGCCTGGCGCTGCCGGAACCAACTGCTCCACGACAAAGAACCAGGCGTCGCGCTTTGAACTCGCCATTGCGAATCCCATGCAGGGCAATCAGATTCAGGGCGGCGGCGGCGGTTCGTTGCTGGTTGGCGACTCCGCTACGGCCAACTACAACGGCCTGGTTACAACGCTGCAGCATCGTCTTTCGGATACGTTCAGCCTGATGGCCAACTGGACCTGGTCCAAGTGCCTTGATCTCGAAGATGGCCAGGGCGACATCGGCGGCTCGACTCTTGAAAATCCCAAGAATCCGGCGCTCGATTACGGTCCCTGCGGCTTCGACTACCGGCACATTGAGAACGTGGTGCTGGTCACGAAGAGCAACTTTGCCCGTTTCAATCCGGCGGAAAAGCTGTTGCTGAACAATTGGGAGTTTGCTCCCCTCATTCACATCGCATCTGGCGCGCCTATCAATGTTGTGTCTGGTCAGGACAACTCACTTACCGATGTTGGGCAGGACCGCCCGAATCGTGTTCCGGGTGTTGACCCGTACCTGCACACGAAGCTTTCTAAGGCCAGTGGCGAAGCGGCACGCGGCTACTTGAACCCGGCAGCATTTGTGCAGGTCACCGCACCGTGCGGCACCAATCTGAATGGCTGCAGCACGCTGGGCACCTACGGCAACATCAGCAGAAACGCCTTCCGCGGACCGAGCTCCCTGCAGTTTGATGCGCAGGTATCGCGTATCTTCCCAATCCACGAGAGCCTTGCGATGACCTTCCGTCTGGAGGCTTTCAACGTGCTCAACCACCCGGACTTCGGAAGTCCCACGGGGAATCTGACCTCATCGACTTTCGGTCAGATTTCATCCACCAGCAATGCCGCCCGTGTCTTCCAGGGCAGCGTTAAAGTTTCCTTCTGAGGCAGTTCGCGTCAGACAGGATTGCATCCAACGGACCGGTCATCTCTTCAACCGAGGTGACCGGTCCCTATGCGTCGGGCAGCATCTCGTGTGATTGCGGCGCGCTTAACTCCATCACCCAAGTCGCTGCTGCATGGTGCAGCACGATCCAAATCTAACCTTGTGTTCAGAGGACTGCTCATGTCACCTATTGAAAAGACTCGCAGGGATTTTCTGAAGGCGGGCAGCGCTGCGCTGGCCGCATCCGCCGTGTCATGGAATGCTTCCAGCTACGCAGCCATCGTGGGCGCAAACGATCGCGTCAGGGTTGGCGTGGTGGGATGTGGAGACCGGATGAAGAGCGCGCTCATTCCGGCATTTCTGGAGCACTCCAAGGAATTGAATTTTGAATTTGTTGCGGTGTCGGACATCTGGAGCCGCCGGCGCGAAGAGGGCGCCGCCTACGTCCAGAAGCTGAGCGGCAGCCCTGTCGATGCGGTGCGCAATAACGATGAGCTGTATGCGCGGAAAGATGTGGATGCCGTGCTGATTGCGACGGCGGACTTTCAACACGCGCTGCACGGCGTAGAGGCGGTAGAGGCAGGCCGCGACGCTTACGTGGAGAAGCCAACGGCGCACACGATGAAGGATGCGCGCAGGTTTTTGGCCGCGGTGAAGAAGACCGGAAAGATTGTGCAGGTGGGAACACAGCGTCGCAGTACGCCGAGCTATCAGAAGGCGGCGGAGTACATCAAGTCGGGCCAGTTCGGCGACATCGTGATGGTGGAGATGACGTGGAACGTGAACCAGCCGGGGCGCTGGCGGCGTCCGGATGTGGTGCCGCTGCTGAAGGAACAGGACACGGACTGGAAGCGCTATCTGCTTGACCGTCCGTATGAGCCGTTTAACGCACGGAAGTATCTAGAGTTTCGCCTGTTCTGGCCGTATTCTTCGGGCATTCCCGATCAGTGGCTTGTCCACCAGATCGATACGGTGCACTGGTTCACGGGGCTGCCGCATCCACGGAGCGTGGTCGCGAACGGAGGCATCTATCTGTGGAAGGATGGCCGGCAGAACTGGGACACGATGACAGCTGTGTTCGATTACGGCCCGCTCGATGACCCGAGCAAGGGTTTCCAGGTGCAGTACTCGTCTCGCTTCACCAACTCGGCTGGCGGCGTGAAGGAGCTGTACTACTCGAACGGCGGCATGATCGATATGGATAAGCAAATGGTGACCCCGACGGGCGGGCTGAATGCGCGCAACGCAGCGGAGATGGGAATGAAGGCCAATCAGCTTCCCAGCTTCTCGCTAGTGGAGCATGCGGAGGCCGTTTCGACAGCGGCCAACACAGGCAAAGACCCGATGACCTCTGCGAACATGCGCAACTGGATGGAGTGTGTGCGCTCGCGGAAGACGCCGAATGCTTCGATCGAAGCGGGGTACAGCCACTCCATTGCACTTTGCATGAACGTGGCCGCGATTCAGACCGGCGAAAAGGTCACTTTCGACGACAAGACGCAGCAGGTGCTGGCTGGAGGCAAGGTGTATGCGTAACGCCGTATGGCTGGGAGTGCTGATGCCTGCGATGATGCTGGGAACGCAAACGTTTGCCGCAGCGGGCGCGGGCGGTGTGCATGTCGTCGCGGACGAAGCAAACCGCCGCGTCGATGTCACGATCGATGGAAAGCCGTTCACCTCGTATATCTGGCCGACATCGCTGAAGAAGCCGGTGCTTTATCCGCTGGTCGATGACGAAGGCATCACGGTGACGCGCGGGTATCCGCTGATGCCGCAGCCGGGGGAGCGAGTCGATCATCCGCATCACGCGGGGCTCTGGTTCAACTATGGCAACGTGAACGGATTCGATTTCTGGAACAACTCCGACGCCATCAAGGAAGAGAACCGTAACAAGATGGGCACGATTCTGGAGACGAAGATTGTCTCCACACGGAGCGGGCCGACGCGTGGCGAACTGGTTGTCGATTCGGTTTGGATCACGGGGGCGGGCCAAAAGATTCTCGATGAGTCCACTCACTATATCTTTCTGAAGCGAGCGGGCGAACGCGTAATTGACCAAGTCATCACGCTGACTGCACTCGACCGCGCGGTATTTCATGATGACAAAGAAGGTCTGCTGGGCATGCGCGTGGCCAAGTGGCTGGAATCGCCGACGGAAAAGGGCGGCGTATTTATGGATGCGAGTGGTCGGCCGACCAAGGTGGCTGCGGCGGACACGAGCGATGCAACGGGTGTCTACCTGACGAGCGAAGGCGCGAAAGGCGATGCGGTTTGGGGCACGCGAGGCAAGTGGTGCACATTGACGGGTCACGCCGGCGATCACACCGTGACCATTGCGGTCATCGATCATCCCAGGAATCCGGGGTATCCGACCTATTGGCACGCCCGCGGCTATGGGCTGTTCGCTGCGAACCCACTGGGGCGCAGCATCTTCGATCGCAGTCAGCAGCCTTTCAACTTCACGCTGGAGAAGGGGCAGACGGCGACGTTCCGCTATCGCGTGGCGCTCGTTTCGCATGGCGTGACAGCGGCGGAGATGGACCGGGAAGCGGCAGCATTCGCAGCGCAATCCGAGTAGGGTTCGTGGGAGTTCGTCAGATTTGTTCCGAACAAATGGGAGCGGGCCCATCCTTGCGGGAATGGGCCTGCTTTCTGTAGAAAGGCCCGTGCTGGGTTCCCTACTTTTTGCCCCAGAAGTCGGGGGAAGACGTGAGCCACGAATCCGGGACGTAGCTGATCGAGGGAGCGAAAGCGAAGAGGTTATTCTCAGAGGATTCGACGGCAGCGGACATGCTCGTTCTGAGCATTTGAAGCTGATCTTCGCCCAGAGCTTCGCGGAATTTCTTGCCGTTCTCATGCATGACGTCGACGGCCGAGAGAGATTCCCACGGTGTGATGAGGATATAGCTGGAGTCGCTGCCGACGCCGTACATTTTGTCAAACATGGCCCAATGCGCTTCCGGCAGAGCCGTCTGGTACGCCTTGATGTAGAGTTTCACCGCGTGCTCAAAATCCTGGCGATGCCCAGAGCGAACGTGGAAGAGCAGGATGCGCATGAAGCGCATCTTAGAAAGATCGACCGGCGCACCGAGACTGAGATCCTTCTCGTAGGAGTAGATACTGGTGTGGCGGTCCGTGATAAGGGCCGTCTCCTGGGCATTGTCTGCCTTGAGGGTATCCATCAGCTTGGACATTGCCTCGGTTGCATCGTGATTCTTCTGCAGATCCGCAAAAGAAGCAAAGCCGTGGATATAGAGAACATGGTCGCTGCCCGTGATAGGCCACATGGCGACGTAGTGATTCGGAGCATTGGCAGCGCGCAACGCCGCGACCTCGTCAGCTTCAAGCTTTGAGTAGGCATCGCTCTGGCCGGGCTTGAGGCCTACGTTGGTGAGGTAAAGGTAATTGCTGGGGGTGTGAGCCTGGCCGGCTTCCTGTTGGGAAAACACTGCCGGCGTCATGTTGAGGGCGAGCCCTGCCAAAAAAAGGCAGAGGGTGGCTGTTGCGGTCTTGCGTCGTTGCATGGCTTTTCGCCTCCTGGGGAATTGCCTGGGGGAGAGGTGGCAAGCATAGCACTGTCTGCTT
>VFSW01007945.1_pt1 | contig 15314 bp, 21 predicted proteins | sample 5358111 | NCBI WGS metagenome assembly VFSW01 (sample SAMN11554181, study PRJNA540505) | mine drainage metagenome | isolation source: sediment from site ElyBrook_90M | place: USA: Ely Copper Mine, Vershire, VT | collected 2017
TCTCTATACTGTGTATTTTTTAAATCGGAGGGAGTTCTCCGCCAGCCGTTGAACGTATCCATTTTATAATGTTGAATTCCATCATATTCAATTAACACATTTTTCGATGGAATAAAGAAATCAAACCGGAGAGGATAATTTGTTATTGGATTCTTACAGTCATCAAATACTTTTTGATGTTCATACTTTATGTCATTTTTATCCAAAAAACTTATAATCGAAATTTCTCCTTTTGATAAACGACATTTTGGACATCCACGTCCATTTAAATGAGAGCGTGGTGACTGAAGAAACATTCCATGAATTCTACAAATTATACTCACTTTAGTCAAATCATTGATATAATGGACAGATGAATAATCCCATAAATTTCCATGTATTTTTCGTGATTTTTCCTTAAATTCTTCAGTTGTGGATTTAGCATTGCCGGAACATTTGGGGCATCCCTTACCTTTCAAATGATTCAGGGGTACTTGTGAGAATTCACCATGAAGCGGACAAATAATTTTTAAGCTTGTATGAGAATTGACATAATCCGAAGCGGAATAATTATATTTATATCCATGTATAATCCTAGACTTTTTTATAAAGGTCTCGGTGGTTAATTTGGAATTGCTCCATCTCATTATTTTATTTCATGCAATAGTTTGTAAGCTAACATGACTGTTTAGTAGCATGGGGAGAGTCGGATAGGACGACTCCCCCCACGGGGTATTGGTCGCTTAGAACTTGAACTGCCCCGGATTCAACGGAGTGCTTGCGGCACCCGAGCCGAGGGCCGAAGAGGTCGAACTGATTGACTGCGAAACGAATTCGGCGAGTTTCGCAATCTTGCCGGGAGTGGCGTTGCCAATGCTCACGTATTGGTCACACCCCGCCTCGTCCTTGACGCTCTGGAGATAGGTGTTCAAACTCACGTTGTCATTGGTCACACCAACCAAGATGAGCAAGATGCTCTCAAGGTTTTCCGAGCGACGAACGGCCTGCAACGACTTCTTGACCTGTGCGGGGTCCATGATGTTCCCCGTGTTGTTCTCGCCGTCAGTCACCACGACAACAATGGCGTTCACCAAGAAGTCTTGGCTCGTCAATTGTTTTCCATAAGTGCCCGTGGCTTGGAGAGCTTCATCCATCGCTTCAAACAGCGAAGTGCTTCCTCCGAGTTGGAGAACGTTATTGTAATCCTTCTCGTTGATGGAAGAGAGCAGCTTGAAGCCGTGGAGTTCCGTCAGCCGAGTGGCGAACTGCGTCAGGCGAAGCATGAGGTTGTCACGCCGAGGCGATTTGTCACACGCCTTGAAAATGACTTTCAATGCGTCTTCGAGTTGAGCCGCAAAGGGTTCAACAGAGCTACTCGCATCCACTACAATGGTAGCGAGCGTGTATTCGGAGGCACCCAAATCATTGATTTTGGTAGCACTGAATTTGTATCCCGAACCTGCTTTCAGGTCTTCCAGATTTTTGCTTAATAGACTCATAAACTTATTGTCCTATTGTTGTTGGTTGCACAGTAACACATCGAATGTTACTGTGCAGCCGATTGTTATTACCAGTCGGTCGTGCGGGTAATTTTCATACCCTTCTTGACCATTTCCTTCACGAAGTCCTGTCCCATCTTCTCGAAGCCACCCACACTGCTGGACGTGTCTTCCAATAGGGTGAATTTTTGAATTTGGTCTGCCCCAAATTGGTTGGCAACATCCGTCACAGAATTGCAAACGCAATGTGATAATGCTTCTCCACTAATAAGAATTTCATCTGCTTCTTGCAATGTATCAATAAACGTAGTATTCAATTTTGTCGAGGCGTCGTCATCATCTGGAACATCAGCTTGAACAGCGGAATAGTGTTCTGTAAACAAATTTGAACCCTTAGCGATGAAACTAACCCGGTTAAAGTCTGCTTCCCACTCATAGAGTGCCTTGGCAACATCGGGGACGATAGAGTGCCCCCAAGTGCCAATCAAACAGTGTGGAGGCCAAATGACCAATACATAGCGGGCATTTTGCTTAAGGGCGGTGACATAGGATTGGGCTTTGCCTTGCCACTTTGGGTTGTAGGCACGCCACACACCATTCTTCACGTCGTCCTCACTAATCATTGTGAATGGGGTGGGATGTTCGCCTTTAGAATTCACCCAAAACGATGGATGGGCGATATGCACATATTGATGAGAATCCAACGTGCAGTGAATCTGTTCAATACGTTTCTTGTTTTTGGAAATAAATTTCCCTATACGAGACGCATCCGCATCGGCTCCGGCAACTACCAAAGCACCTTTCTCCCCGCCCGGACCAAGTGGAATGCAAAAGTCGTTTTGGTAATCAATTACAATTAAATGAACTTTTCTTGAACTCATAACTATTTATTGTTGTATGTTAACTAACACCGAACTTGATTTCATTCGTCAGAACTACCAAACTCTTGGCGGAACTGATTGTGCGAGAAAACTTAATCGCTCTCGCAATACCATAAACATAACAGCCAAAGCAATGGGCCTTAGCCTTACGCATGAGCATCGTTCCAACATTATGAAACGCAAATTGTATAAACCGTTCGATAAACGGAATGTTAATCCATCTTCCTTTATTATATCCGAACAAATGAAAAAAGTCAATGCCTATCTTCTTGGGTTCATTTGGGCCGACGGACACATTTCGTTTTGCCGGTCTGCTTGTGAAATAAGTGCGAGATTTGTCACAGACGATGCTCCAGATATTATACCATTGTTCCAACAAACTGGAAAATGGGGTATTTATAAACAACATCCCGAGGGTTGTCGTGAAGCTACTATTATAAAAACAAATAACCGCCCCCTCGCTGAATTTTTGAATAGTATGGACTATGTAACTAAATCCAACGCCCCGGCCACAAAAATTCTGAGTTTTATTCCAACGCATCTGCGTCGTTACTGGTGGTTGGGATGTCTCGATGGCGATGGATGTTTTTCGGTGGGAATTGGAAAACAAGGGCAAGAAATCGGAATACATTCTTCTTATGACCAAGATTGGACTCATTTCAAAGAACTCACCGAAGAATTGGATATGTGTTATTATTTTGAGCGAAGAAAGAGAACAAATGGCACATCCTCCGCTGTTCGCATTGTCAAAAAAGAAAGTTGTGCCAAGTTTATTCATTATTTATACCCTAATGGCTACGAATTTGGGTTGCGACGAAAGTTCGCCAAAGCAATGGAAATGCTGCAACGCTGTGAAAGCACTCACATTATCTGTCCTCACTGTGGAGGAGATATTTATCTCAAATCTTCTGATAATGTTGTCTGTTCTCATTGTAACAAAGAAGTTGTTATTAACAATTTTGTGAAATCACGAATTAAATGACACATTGATTTTCCCATTCCACGGGTCTATGGCCCATTTGACAAAATCGGGGTCTTTCATTAGGTTTAATGCTCGAATCTCGCCCCGAACATCATTAAAAGTAGGAACTTGAATATACATTATTTTCCCACCGCCAAACATCTTATTTGATATCAGCGGAAACAATAGTCCGACTTTAGTATTAGATTGAAACAAGCCTTTTGGTCGTTCAGCAAGTAAATCAATAGTTTTTTGCCACATAACTTTCTGTTGTTGGTTTACTGTTTATCGGCCCCGCCTACGGAGCTAAATTATTTATTGTTTTGCGGCTCTTGCCGACTCACAATGGACACAATTACATCCAACCATAGGAAATTGATTTGGATGTTCTTTGGTAAATTTTTCTTTGAGCAATTGCAGCTTGGAAATTTGCGTATCCAAATTGGCGAAGAAATCACGCAACTTATTAAGTAACGGCAAGTGCGATGGGCTGATTTCTTCGTTCTTGATGTCTGCGAGCTTTTTCCAACAGACGAATTCAATATCGTCGTCGGCCTTGGGCGTTCCGCCGTTGTATTTCATCAGATAAAACGCCGTCATGATTTTGTCCACTTCTTTGCGATAGCGGAGGTCGTCAACGAGAGTGCTGCCGATGTAAGTATAGGCATCAGTTTCCAGTCCCGTTTCTTCGATGGTTTCACGAATGGCCGCACCTTCGGCACTTTTATCCTTGGCGGGGTCGCTGAATCCGCCGACAAAACAGAGCGTGGTGCGTCCCGGCTTGCGGGCCAAGAGAAGTTCCTCCGTATCAAAATTCATGATGGCCATATCCACCGTGAGCTTGAACGAGGGGAATTGAGCTTGGAGAGCGTGAACCATGCCGAGGCGGAAGTCGAGAGTGTGTTTGGCACGGATGCCTGCTTCACGCCGAATTTCGCTGGCACTAATGAACTTGCTTGGAATCAGTTCGATGGTGAGGTATTTGCCCTTGTAGCCGTTGATGAAGCTGTCACGACTGCCGTAAAGGACTGCCCGAAGATTGGCCCCAAGAAGCTTTTGGATTTGGCGGTCGAGGTTCTTGCTCCAAAGCTCATTGTCGCCAACATCGTCAATATAAAGGATTTCAACATCCTTATACTGTTCCTCAATCATGGCCTTGCGAATAGCAAAGTCAAACGGATTGTTTACCGTGTATTTGATGAAGGAATTCCCGAGGAAGATGACAACCCGGGGGTGGTTGTTGCGAACGATTTCGATGATTTCTCTGTGACCGTCATGGAGGAATGGAGTTTGAAATCGGGCAATAATCACACCAACTTCTGCGGCTTGTGTTGTCATTTTCATAAATCGTATTATCTAAATCTAACGACAGTATTACTTGTCATATGATGCTCATTATACCTCGCATCATTGTTACGAGACAAATTCTACTATAAAAATGACCAATGTCAAGGGTCAATTTTATATGACCATCGAAATCCTTTATGTTGCGGGCGTAAGTTCCATAAACAGCGGTAGATGCAACGACGGTCAAATCCATTTTCCGAAGCCTCTGTTGCTGATTTCCATTCCTTTACCATTTTCCATCCATCGTAAATTGAAGAATAGGTTTGAAATTTTTTTCTCGTTTTTTCTGTATTGTTTCCGGAGTTTTTGTTTTCTTACCTCGTCATCCATAAATAAAAAGGGCGGGAGTCACCCGAAAGACTCCCGCCCGACAGCCTCGTGAACGCTAGAAAACGAGTGCTGTTCTTCTTGTAGAAGATTATTGGTTGTATCCGAACACATAGCCCCGGATGTAATCCGCATGAGCATCGCTGTCCGCACCATTCACGTCATCGGGGAGATACTTCGGATTGAAGAGATTCATCCCTTTGTGGATGGCACGTTGTTGTTGGCCATCAGCCACGCCGATGTCGTATTGCTGTGTCGGAGTTGTGGCCTCCACCTTGGAAACCAGACCGCCAGCCGATACCAAGCTTGTGTTTTCGGGGGCGGCTTTTTCCCGCAACCATTGCTCCGCAAGGAAGGAAGGCTGTGCCGCCTCCATATCTTTAATTATCTGGGCGAGGGTAGAATGTTCATGTTTTTCGGCCTCTTCGTCGGGAATTTCAACACCAAATTCCTCTTCGAGGGCCATCGTGATTTCCACGCCATCCAAGGAATCGGCCCCGAGGTCAACGAGGGTGGAATCAAGCTTCAAGTCTTCCCGCTTGATGCCGAGCATTTCGGAAACGATTTCGAGAATCTTGATGGCGATGGGTGACGGGTTGGAAGCTGCCGCACGGTCTTTTTGACAATGGCCGCAGTTGCAAGGTTCGGCACATTTTCCAAGCCCACGCTCTTCCGCCGTGTAACCGCCATACAGCGGTTCGGGCTTGGCTTGTTCCTTCGCCATTGCCGCCGTTTCGGCTTCCGAGTCGCACACACATTCATCAACGGGGTTGCCGCACTGTTCGCAGTATTCCTCTTCGACGCCTTCGGAAGTTTCGGGGGCAGGAATCGAGAATTCGTTTGTATAAGTGCTTGGCAGAAGACCCGAGCATTCGCCGACGACGGTATATTTGCAGCAGCGAAGCTTTTGACAGTTGCAATCCGAAGGCACCGAGACAACATCCTTGGGGTCCACTTCGACATAGATAAGCTTTTTGCCGAACCCTTGGGCATAAGACAACGAGCCGACGTGCAACCCCGTGGAACAGCCGACACGGAAGTCATCATCCACAGAAGAGCGTTCGACTTCAATCGTGGCTCCAATCGTGTTTTTGATGTGGCCTCCCTCATTCACTTCCCCTTGGAGGACGACGGTATCCTTGTTCCCCGTGATGGACCATCCATTTTCATCCACGCCCTTGTAGGCGATGAAGGTTCCCTTGAGGGTCAGCGGCATCCCACGGTTCTCCAAAAAGTTATACATTTCTTTGATGGCACGAGCCGAGGGGTTCTGCATCTTGCGGGCGATGTAGTTGGCAATCGGGCGATAGTCCAATTTCTCCCGCATGAAGGCCATCAGGCGTTCAACGTCAATGGTGTGAAGCGGACGATTTCGGTAAGTGACGCCGAGGGCATTGACCGACAAGGCTCCCACGGTATAGGTTTCGATGGCGGTCTTGAGGTCCATCGTGGCAAGCAGCGTGTCCACGGGGCCAGTGAAACCCCCCGGCCCGCCATTGGGGTCTGGAACGTAGGAGATTTGAGAGATAAGCTGGTTGAGGTCGGCCCATTTCGGGTGGTCGGCACGGGCAGTCTTGGGAGTCCCCGTATCATCCACCACGATGATTGTGTCTTGCGTTCGAGAGATTGTTTTAATCATACGTCAGTAGTATAGTTCAAGGTTTATAATTTGTCAAGTGAAGGTTTGGGATTTTTTGCTTGAAGGGATTTTGCTCTTCGGGCCATTCATCGAACAGCTTCCGAATTTGAGTTTCAGTCCTCGCCTGATGGGCACTCTCATGGACAAAGCCATAGGGGCCACTGATTTCATAGCGATAGGGGTGTGGCTCAACGAACACGGGGTCCAATAGGGGAGCGAATTGTGAAAGAGTCAAGTCCACCCACCAATGACCCACCGTCACAAAGCAGTGATAACGATTCATATGGAAAATGGGACGATAGCCCATTTTCTTAAGCATACGAAATGCCAACAGACTGCAAATCCCACACGCTCCGGCAAGGTCGTCCGCAGGAAATGGGAGGTCATGTCGCATCACATAATCCACAAGGTCCTCACGGACATTCGTCATTGCAATTCTGATGCGGTCATGCTTCATGCTGGCACAGCCTCACTTTCTGGCTTCGGAGCTTCGAAGGGCTTCGGCGTTGTGTCACGGGTCAAATCCACAAACAAATCCATCGAATTGATGTATTTCGCAATCTGTGCAATCGCCTCGGGAGTGGTGTAATAATTATTCTCAAGAACATTCCACGGCAGGTAAGGATAGTTCAGCTTGACAGTTTGGGATGCTTTTTCAAAATCAATAGTGCCTTGGTGTTCGCCTCGGATTTCCTGCCACAATCCGATTTCACAGAAAGCGTTTTTGACCTTGATAACAGATTCGTAATCTTTTCCACCAACCGTTTTAATCAGGTCGAGAATTGGACTATTCTTATCCATAATCAATGGGACAAGCAATTTAGCCACTTCTTCGTGGACAGTCGTAGTGCTTTTGTAATTTTCAGCATCCACCATATGGTCAACGTTGACGGTCAAATTGGGCAGAGCTTCATCAATCGCCTTCCACAAGAGCTTCCATTCGCCAGACTCCACAGCTTGCTTGAACCATTTAGATTCGGAAGTCTTTTCGTTAATGATATAGATGCGGTCAACATCCAAGTCGAGTTCCTCGAAAATAGTCGAGAGACTGCCGACAATATCACTTGCATCATAAGTGGTAAAATTCTTGCCCTGAATGTAGGTTGTGTCATCACCACGACGACGGCGGCGTTCCGTAGAGACTTTGACATAGTATCCACCATCTTCGATTTCCCGCACAGGAACATCAGTCTCTTCAATCGCCCCCTCTTCTACGTCAATATACTGCATGGGACGAACTCCACCACCACCGCCACCGTAGCTCCGAGAGACTTTGTGAGAGGCTTGCCACTTCTTCGCTTCGGGCAAAACCTCGGAGAGTTTGAGAACGGGAACACTATAAAAATGATATTCTTTGTAGAAATCATCCTTGGTTGTGTCGCTTTCAAAATTCAGAACATGCACCGTGCGGGTCGAGCTTCCCTCTTTCAGAACCAAGTAACGAGCCGCCAATTGCTGTCCCGTCTTTCGACCCGTGTCGTTCAGAACGACGGTGACATTGGGAGAACAAACAATCTTGTCACATTTTCCCGGCTTGCAAGAATGAGATTTCACACGGTTCTTTTTCTTGCGATAAGTCACCATCACGGGGATGCTCGGGGTGTAAGACTTGTCTTCGTGGAAGCCGAAGTCATTATCAAACCGATTGATATTGTTAAAGGATGGCCCATTCAGGGTGATTCCGTTCCAGCTAAAAGAATCTTGAAATGTATTCTCTAATTGCAGAAGGTTCCCTTCGAGGATTTTGATACGTTCCTCAATTCCAGAAGAGCTTTCCTCGCCCTTTTCAGATTCGAGGATGCCCGTGCCGAAAATGGCATTATACATAATTTTGGCGTGCCACAGGGTAGGGAGATTGACAAACTTATCCTGAATGGAATCCTTGATTTTCTCGAAGATGACCCGAATGCGGGCAACGAGAACGTCAAGCGTCTTATCCGTGTATTCAAGCTGTTCCCGTGAATCCACGAAGTTGACTTCTCCCATTTCGAAATAAAGAATAACATCGTTTTTTCGGAGTAAGTCAAACAAAGCACGGGACTTGGCATCCAATGCCATACGTTGATTGATAACGTTCCAGTCAATCAGATACGGCACCCAACCCATGTAAGCGATACCACGAGCCGCTTCGGCGGGAGGACGCACTTCCCACCCTTCACCTTTGAGGGTGGCGGGAGTGCTACGGAACTTGGTCAAAGCCTGTGTCTCTTCTTCCGAGAGACCTTTGATGGTCGGCATTATTGGCCACGAACGGTAGAACATGACGGCCTCTTGATGAAAAGTATAGCAAGAGGATTGTTTGATGGGGACACAGACTTCGATGCCGGAAGGCTCCGTGCTGTCCTCTTGAGAGAGGCGAATGGCTGAGTGAAGCTTGGTGGAATCCCCCTTGATGCATTGATAGACTGTCTTTTTGCCGCCCTGCCACGATGTCACCGTGAAACTGTCAGCGTGGGCAAAGCCAGCTTTGCAGCCATAACCGAGGACGCCGTTCAATTTGTTGCTGTTGCGTTTGGTGGACTCACCGAAGACGCAATAAACATTTCGAATTTCCTCTTCGGCCAACCCCGTTCCGAAGTCACGGATACGGAAGTTTAGGTCTTCAATGGTGGGCAAACTGACTTGAATATCAGAAATGGGCTTGTCAGAAACGACGTGGGCATCGGCGGCGTTGGTGCTGTATTCACGGATGACCGCCCGTTCCTTGGCCATATACATCTTGTCCGAGAGGGACATCAAAATGCGGGCCTGAGTGGCGTCGGTAATGCGGAAGTTACCAACTGCGGAAGTGGGTCCGAGAGTTTCGGACGTTTGCAAAATTTCGTTCGGTATCATAGCGTTTTATGTCCACGGATTTGGGCCGTGTTCAATCATACCGATAATGTAGCACACCTTCGAAATTTGTCAAGCGGCAGGCTTTTTCTTTGTGCCTTCCTCGTAAATCTTGTAGTTGGCGTGGGAGCTACATGTGTTCCAAACGGTCAGAAACCACATCACAATCCCCAAAATCCAATGATGCGTGCAAAAATCAAGCAATCCAGCCACGAACGCAAGCAACGCACAAACTGCCCCCACCCACGCTATGACGTGCCGGGCACGCATCGAAGGCGGTGACATGAAAATCTCTTTTATCAGCTTCATTACGGGATTATAGCACACTTCACGGTTTTGTCAAGGTGCCTTGTTTCCATTCATAATACACTTCAAACGCCACGAAAGATGCAAGAGCATTCCACAACGTCATCAATCCATTATATGTCCCCGCCCAATACTGCTTGACCGAAAATAAATATATTGTAGTGCTTAGGGTGATAATAGTCATGACGACAGAAACACACCCCCAAAAGAATCGGTCTTTAGGAGAAGGATGAAACAAAAACCGCAGCCATGTTTTCATTTGTGGTTTGGATTGAGAACCACGTCGAGACGGTCACAGTCGTCCATTCGAGCACTGATACTGTCGGATAAGTATAGCAACCACGCCGCATGAGTCTTCGGTGCCACGGGGCTACCATATTCCCAACTTCCGTGATGAGCCAAGATGTCGTGCATCACAGCGTCGTGATACTTATCGTTCAATTCCTCAAACTCTTTGATGGTGTCGTGCCAGATGAGCACCGACCGAGGCAAGTGGTAAATCAATCGCTTATGGTCCAACGATTTCCAAGTGGTGCCACCCGAGTTTGTAACCTCGGTATAGTCATACATTTTCCCATTGTCATGGAATAATGCTGCCAAATAGAACTCCACGGGGTCAATCTTTCCTGTGAGATTGAGACTTGGAATAGAGATAGTATGAAATCCCACTTCCATGATTTCCCACGTATGGCGCATCAATCCGCCTTCCCCATAATGATGAAGTTGTGGATTGTGGCATCCCGACCACCGCTTGAATTGGGGATAATCAATCAAAAGCGAATCGTAAACTTCGCCCACGCCCAATTCACGGGCTTTGTTTCGGAGAAGGTCGGGATAGGGATTGCTCATGATAAGTATTTCAATGCCAAAAAGTTAATGGATAGGTGGAGAAAATTGTCAGTGATAATGTAAAGCCACAGCGTCACATAATTCAACCGAGGGCCAAACCCGTTGATGACTTCATCGGTGTATGATTTGTGGAATGCCTCAGCATCGAGATTGTCATAGTAACCTGTCCACTTGCATTTCTCGAAGGGAACAAATTTCAATCCCGGTCCTAGATGGTTCTTCAACCAAATGAGCCGACGCAGGGGCATATGAAAGCGGTCAATGAGGAAGTGAGTCACACCGATGACCAACAGAGCCTTCCAGCTAAACGTAAGCAGAAGGAAGCAAGACGTGTAAATGAGAACGTGAACAAGGCAGGGCCACGAGCGTTTAGACTTGTTCATTGCCATCCAATCGGATTGGAGAACGAAGTCGCCGAGTAAATGGACGAGTAGCTGTTGCATATTATTTTCGTATATGAAAGAGGTATTCAAACAGCGGCTTTTCGCTGTATGTCCTCTTCTCGGAGTCATCGGCCTTATATCGCCGTTGGTCACGCTCTTTCATCGTCGCTCCAAATGTAGCACAGATTTCCTCTTTTGTCAAGAGACCATCCGAGCTATAACTAACGAAAATGTGGCGGGCCGCAGTAGCAGTCACTACATCTTTCAAAAAGTTCAGGCACGTTTTTTTGCTACAAAACAAGCTCCCACCTTCATCTTGCCAATTGGCTCTCAGCTTGGTTTTCCCCTTCAAAGCGGGGGCATCGTAAAGAACAAATGTCTCATACAAATGATAGTTATTCGGATACTGACGGGTATTATAAGGCGGGTCAATGTAAAGGACATCCTCTTTCTTATACCTTTTCAGAAGAGCCAAAACATCTTCGGAATATGCTTCCACGATTCCCGGCGTCTGTTCTTCCATCCGAAGAGTATATTGGTCCTTTGCACGCTCCTTCAATTCCTTTAGGTAAGCTCCGTGAGTTCCGGCAGTATTGCTAACTCGGCTAAGAGCTTCCAACCCGCAATAAAGAAGAGAATCCCGAATTTTGCCGTCTTTAACCGACCCAATTGCTTCACGAACGGCATCAATACGACGGGCATTTGCCTTTGAGAAATACTTGGCCAGTGTGGCATAGTTATGCAGAAAGAAACCCTCTTTCCCTTCAAGCTTGTTCAAAGCATTGATGTAGTCTTCAAGCTGTTGCTTATGCTCGGTGGTAAGTCCAATGCTGCCATTGGCTAGAGCTTTAGGGAAAGCCATAACGTCGTTGGAAACAACTTTGTAGCCAGCTTGGGCCGCATAACGACTAACTGCTCCCGACCCACAACAGCCATCCATAAAGACACCTTGAGGGCAGGCGGCTTTGATGTCCTCGAATAGCCAATCGTTGAGTTTAACTTTGGAACCTATGTAATCCATTTAATACAGTGTATCATGTAACTCTACTTGACACAACTTATTATAACAAAACGCCCGCTTAAGCGGGCTTAAGACTAACGAATCACATTCACTCTTTTTTTAGTTCTATCTTGCCGCCACCGAGTTCAGGAAGCTTTTCAATCAGTTGTTCCGATGCTTTCTTGTGGTCAAGCATCTTCTGAACTAAATCCCGCAACTCGGCTTCAATGAAAGCTGGTGAATTCCAATCAGCATTGCGTTTGCAGGGACACCGGCACAGAGAGCCTCCATAACTACCCTTTGGAGAAGGATGACCAAGCTCACACTCACCGTGGCGACCTTCCTCACACGCCTTGCATAGGTATATCCAAACCATAAATCTTAGCCTCCAACTCTTCAATCTTTTTCTCCAACCGTTTACACTCCCTAATCTGACTTGGACTCAACGGGCTTGAACACAGAAGATGATAACAGCCATCCGCCTCACAGTAATAGCAAGCATATACCATATGCTTATCCTTCGTAGTTACAGATGAAGAGTTCTATCGGAGCATCGGCAAACTCTACTTCGATGATTGCACGAACTATTCTCCAATCCCCACCACCCAACACACAGCCCATATTTTTGGGCAATCCGAGTTTTTTCAACCCTGCATTGTAAGCGTGCCGATTGATGGCTGATAGTCCCGTAGCCACAGCTTCATAGTTGGTCATTCGGCCAGTGCCAATGAAGAATTGACTATACATATTGTAAATGTGGAAGTTGGACGGAAGAACAGCGACCGAGAAAGTGCCAAGTTTTGATTTGTCACCACACGGCGTTTGAAGGTCGGCCTCGTATGCCTCGGGAAACTTTCGTTTGATTCGGGCAGCAATACCACCGCCCATAGTGTGATGGCAATTGGCTTGGTGAATAATACCATCCAACGGGTATTCCAATAAATTAGCGTTGATTTCTTGAATCATAAATTACTTGGCAAACATTGTCTTCCGGCAATAAATTTCCCAATCTTCTCCCTGAAAGACTTCTTTCAGGCGAGCCGGGGGTTCATACCAATGGTTAGAGTGGTAGCCGCAATTGACGCATTCCATTTCGGCATGGTCAAGCCCGTGGATATTGTCGTCTTTGCAGCGATAAATGAGCTTTGGGTCAGGTGCATTGCAGCGAGCGCACCGTGGAGATGGAATGGCATTATCCATAACTCACTGTTTAATGAGAGATTTATAGGTTCCCGCAGGACAGCTTCCACAATCCACCTTGCCACAGCCAAGGCAACATTCCTCAAACTTTACATTATACTTTTTCCCACCCGTATTACACTTCTTGCAGGGCAATGGAGAGTCGTGAACAATAACGAAACGATACCCATCACAAACGCTGCATTTGGATTTTCGTTTCTTCATATCAACTTAGCCACGTTTGTTTGGCCCGCACGATTTTGTCAGGCTCATTCCGTCTGACAACGAAAATACCACCACGCTCCGAGAGGACTCCCCCGTAAACATAATGATACCCAATTTCATTGAGACGGACACCGTTCTCCATCGCTTCAAATGGGTCAAGCATTTCCGCTTTAGATTGGAGCAAAAGCTGTTGATAAGTCGTTGTGTCATCCCATTTGGAATTTCGATAGGAATCATTCCAGATAAGAAATCCATAAGCATCCGTATTAGGATTGCCTTCGACGATAGTGGTGCTTGTTTTCATTAGTCTCCACCCATTTCTGCTTGAGCCTTTTGAGGCGGAACTTCAAACCCTTTGCATCGGCCATCCTCCCCGATTTGACAGCGACTTGGCACCATGCATTTTTCATTGCGATTCCACCGACACCCCACGGCCTTGCAACCCACGTCGGCCCAATCCCGAGAGACAGGAAAGCCATAGGGGCGACGTTCCCGAGGCATTAGACCGTGGGTTAACGCATCCAAATCGTCACATCTGTTGCTCATAGCTTAATATTGCTCTTCCATCGTTTCGACACGATGTTGAACTTGTGTATTATAGCCTTTTCGGGGTCAATGTCAAGCACATGACAAAGCAGGCTCAGATAAGTTATAATATCTGCAACTTCGTGGGCCATCCACTTCTTCGGTATCTTGTCCCCCCGCCGTTGCTTCTTGAGATAGTTGCAGAGTTCCCCAACTTCACCCGACAAGGCACAGCCCCATTCCATCGGAGTCCAATCCGTGGAATGCTTGACATCAATAGTGCTACGAGTGACGTTTACTTTATGAAACTCAGCAAATGTTAATGGTGTTTTTCGTTGTTTCATTGGTGATTTGCTTTCCATTCCAGAAGCATCAGTATCTTTTTGACAATGCCATCTTTGCCTTCGGGCGTTCCCTCAAAGACTTCAAATGGGACTCGATGCTTCCATAGAAGGTCCATTATCATCTTATCAATTTCTCGGGACTCTTCTTCGTTGTGGTTACGTCCCTTGGGGTTGAATTCCTTCTTTCGATTGATGAAGGCATTGTAAGTCCACATTTTCTCATGCTCTTCCACAACCAACTTTTCAAAAGTAGGACGCTTCTCTCCATCGTAAATGGGTGAGAGAAGAATAGGGCAGTCTGTGACGACAACGGCTACTTGGCCCAACAGGCGGAAGATACGATGATACTGTTTGGCAAACAAATAGATTTGGTCCTTGAAAGTCTCTGTTCTTTTTTCGTAAACTAAACTTTTGGCATATTCGTCGGCATATTCGGCATTTACTCCTATTGATTTTAAATCATGTGTTATTCCCATTGCCGCCGTTGATTTTCCTGCACATGGCCCACCGAAGAGATTCACAACTAATGTTTCTGATGTATTACTATTTCTTGGCATAATTTTATAAAATCCTCGTTCGTCAAACTTTGTTTGGAATAATTGACATCTTTATGAAGCCATTGAATATTACTAATCTCGTATCCTTTTGTGGTGTCTATTCTATCTAACGATGCGGTATTACTTTTTGCAGCTTCGAATCCTATTTCTCGTCCTGATAAAGCGCATTTTTTATTTTGTCGTAAATATAAATCCCACCCTTGCTGAATGGTAATTTTAAATGGTATATGTCGAGTTTTAGCACCATGTATAACATTTTTCCAATATGTCATAGATATTTCTTTATATCCTTTCCATCCATGATGGACTTGTTTTTTTGAGCCATGATTATCATAAAACTGAGTAGTAAGACCACACAAATTCAAATAATTTTTCACAGACCCCATATCACATCCAATTTCTTTAGAAATTTGGTTTAATGATTTTTTATTGATGTAATGTTCTTGATATAAAAACTCCTTCGTAAGAATGCTTTTAAGTT
>VFSW01007946.1_pt1 | contig 15314 bp, 12 predicted proteins | sample 5358111 | NCBI WGS metagenome assembly VFSW01 (sample SAMN11554181, study PRJNA540505) | mine drainage metagenome | isolation source: sediment from site ElyBrook_90M | place: USA: Ely Copper Mine, Vershire, VT | collected 2017
CCTCGTGCGCCGCCAAACCACCCGCACGCCGGCGGCCACCAGCGGCAAGCCACCCGAACGCGTCAGCGAAGCGTCAGACGCCACCCCCCCCCCCGCCGCCGCGATCCATGGCCGGTCCGCGCGGTTGAGTACGAGCAGCGCGGCGAGTAAGAGCGCGGTGAACGGCAGCTCGCTGAGCAGGTACGCGCCAAGCAGCAGCAGCGAAGGGTTGACGGCCAAGGCCAGCGTCAGCCCGAAGGACTCGCCGGCGCGAAATCCGAAGTCGCAATACAGCGCGTACACGAGCCATAGAATCACCGGGACCGAAAGCCAGTTGATCGCCAGCGCCACAGGGAGGTTTGACGGGAACGACGGATCGATGCGCCAGGCAATCGCGAGCAGCATCGGGAACAGCGGCGGGTACTTCGTCTGATACGGCGCGCCCGGCAGGCTGGCGATCCGGTAACCGGCGCCCGAGGCAAGACTCTTGGCGCAGACAAAATAGACGCTGTCGTCGTGGATCTTGCTGAAGCACGGCACGTCGCGATTCAGCCACGCAAACCACGCCGACGGAATGGAGAGCGCGGCCAGACACACCGCCAGCCGCCATCGCGAGCCGAATCCCATCTCGAAACAGCAGTGCGCCGAGGCTCGCCAAGTTATCAATCGAATCGCCGGCGCCCCGCGTCCACTAGAATGTGAACGTGCGATTGCCTTCCGTGTTCCGTCTCGCTCCGGCGCTGCTCGTCTCGTCCTTACTCGTGGCGCAGCCGCCCGCGCCTGCCTCGAAGCCCGCGCCCCCCGGCCTGGACCTTCAGGCGATGGACCCCTCGGCGAACCCTTGCCAGGACTTCTATCAATACGCCTGCGGAGGCTGGCTCGCAAGCCATCCTATCCCTTCGGATCGCTCAACCTGGGGCCGCTTCGACGAAGTCCAGGAACGCAACCTCGCGACGCTCCACCAGATCCTCGAGAAGGCTTCCGCCCCCAGCCCGGATCGCGACGCCGTCAGCCAGAAGATCGGCAACTACTACGCCGCCTGCATGGACGAAACCGCCATCGAGAAGAGCGGCCTCGCTCCGATCCAGCCCGAGCTCGACCGCATTGCCGCCATCGCCTCGAAGCCGGCCATGCTGCCCGAGCTGGTCCGCCTGCAGATCGAGGGCGCGAACGTCTTCTTCCAGTTCGGCTCGACGCCCGACGAGAAGGACTCGAAGAAGATGATCGCCGCCGCCGATCAGGGCGGCCTCGGCCTGCCCGACCGCGATTACTACGTGAAGACCGACGCGGAGTCCGTGGCGCTGCGCGCGAAGTATCTCGCGCACGTGGGCCGCATGTTCGAGTTACTCGGTGAGCCCGCCCCCCGAGCCTCGGCGGACGCGAAGGCGGTGATGGATATTGAAACCGCTCTCGCCAAAGGCGCGCTCGATCTCGTCTCGCGCCGCGATCCCAACAAAACCTATCACAAGATGACCGTCGCCGAGCTGGTCTCGTTGTGCCCCGGCGTCGACTGGCCGTCGTTCTTTCGCGGCCTCGGCGCGCCCGCGTTCGATAGTCTCGACGTCACCGAGCCGAACTTCTTTCGCACGCTCGAAAGCGTGCTCGTCCAAACGCCGCTCGACAACTTGAAGGCCTATCTCCGCTGGCAGTACCTTCACTCGGAAGCCGGCCTGCTGCCCTCGGCCTTCGTCAACGAGAACTTCGACTTTTACGGCAAGACACTCACCGGCGCGAAAGAGCTGCAGCCGCGTTGGAAGCGCTGCGTCGAATACACCGACACCGCGCTCGGCGAAGCGCTCGGCCAGAAGTTCGTCGACGAAACCTTCGGCGCCGAAGGCAAGAAGCGCACGCTCGAACTCGTCCACCAGATCGAGCACGCCATGGACACGGATCTGAAGGACGTCGCCTGGATGACGCCCGCCACGCGCGAGCAGGCGCTGCACAAGCTCAACGCCGTCGCGGACAAGATCGGCTATCCGGATCGCTGGCGCGATTACTCGGCGGTGAAGGTGGTGCGCGACGACGCGCTCGGCAACTCGGATCGCGCCGCGGAGTTCGAGGCCCGCCGCGAGCTCGCCAAAATCGGCAAGCCCGTCGACCCGAAGGAGTGGGGCATGACGCCGCCCACCGTCAACGCCTACTACAACCCGCTGATGAACGATATCAACTTCCCCGCCGGCATCCTGCAGCCCCCGTTCTACGACAACCGCGCCGATGACGCGAGCAACTACGGCGCGATCGGCGCGGTGATCGGGCACGAGCTTACGCATGGCTTCGACGACCAGGGCCGGCACTTCGACGCGGCCGGCAATCTCAGCGACTGGTGGACGCCCGAGGACGCGAAGGAGTTCGAAAAGCGCGCCCAGTGCCTGGTTGACGAGTACTCGAGCTTCCAGCCGATCCCCGGCGTACACGTGAACGGCAAGCTGACGCTCGGCGAAAACACGGCCGACAATGGCGGCCTAAGGCTCGCTTTTATGGCCCTTATGGACACGCTGAAGGGGGTTACCCCCCCGAAAATCGACGGTTTGAGCACCTCGCAGCGCTTCTTTCTCGGCTGGGGCCAGATCTGGTGCCAGAAGCGCACCGAGGAAGCCGCGCGGCTGCGCGCCAACACCGATCCGCACGCGCCGGGCGAATTCCGCGTGAATGGCGTCGTGTCCAACATGCCGGAGTTCCAACAGGCGTTCTCGTGCCACCTGGGCCAGCCGATGGTGCGCAACCCCGCCTGCCGCGTCTGGTAGGGCGTTGGCCACTAAAATAGGGGGATCGTGAACCACCCATCCGTTGCCGCTCTTCTGGCCGTCCTCGCCGCGCCCGGCGCCTGGGCCCAGACCGCCGATGCCGGCGCCGCGCCCGCGAAGGTCCCGAGCTTCGACATCCACGCGATGGACCCCGCGGCGAACCCTTGCGTCGACTTCTACCAGTACGCCTGCGGGGGCTGGATGCAGGCGAATCCGCTGCCGCCGGATCGCGCCGTGTGGGGGCGCTTCAACGAGCTTGGCGATCAGAACCTGGCCGTGCTGCACGGCATTCTCGAGAAGGCCGCGGGCACGTCCGCGCCGCGCGCGCCGGACGATCAGAAGATCGGCGACTTTTACGCCTCGTGCATGGACGAAGCGGCGATCGACGCCAAGGGCACGGCGCCGCTGGCGGCGGAGCTCGATCACATTCGCGACATCCAGAAGAAGTCCGACCTGCCGTGGGCGCTGATGCGCCTGCATCGCATGGACGCCAACGCGTTCTTCCACTTCAGCCCGTCGCCGGACGCGAAGAACTCGCGGCTCATGATCGCCGAAGTCTCGCAGGGCGGCCTCGGCCTGCCGGATCGCGACTACTATCTCAAGGACGATCCGCGCATGGCCAAGCTGCGCGAAGCGTACCGGACGCACATCGAGCACATGCTCGCGCTCGCCGGCTACACGCCGGAGAAAGCGGCCGCGGGCGCGCAGGCCGTGATGGCCATCGAGACCGAGCTCGCCAAGGCGTCGCTCGACCGCGTCGCGCGGCGCGACCCGGCGAACGTCAATCACAAGATGACCGTCGACGAGCTCAACACGCTGTGCCCGTTCCTGCCGTGGAAGATGTACTTCGCGCGCATCGGCGCTCCGCCCATCGACACCCTGAACGTCGCCGAGCCGGACTTCTTCCGCGGCATGCAGGCGGTAGTTACATCGACCGGCCTCGAGGACCTGAAGACGTATCTTCGCTGGCACTACATTCACTCGAACGCCGAGCTGCTGCCGAAGGCCTTCGTCGAGGAGAGCTTCGGCTTCTACGGCCGCACGCTGAGCGGCGCGCGCGAGATGCTGCCGCGTTGGAAGCGCTGCACGTCGTATACGGACCGCTCGCTCGGCGACGCGCTCGGCCGCAAGTTCGTCGACGTGGCGTTCCCGGGCGACGCCAAGCGGCGCACGCTCGCCCTCGTCCACCAGATCGAGAGCGCCATGCGAACGGATCTGACGAACGTCGATTGGATGGCTCCCGAGACGAAGAAGCAGGCGTTCGTGAAGCTTGAAGCGGTGGCGAACAAGATCGGCTATCCGGATCATTGGAAGGATTACTCGACGCTGCGGATCGTGCGCGGCGACGCGCTGGGCAACACTGCGCGCGCGCGAGAGTTTCATTTCAAGGAGCAGATCGCCAAGATCGGCAAGCCGGTCGACCGGCAGGACAGGGGCATGACGCCGCCGACCGTGAACGCCTACTACGATCCGCAGGAGAATAACATCAACTTTCCGGCGGGCATTCTGCAGCCGCCGTTCTACGACGACCACGCCGACGACGCGGTGAACTACGGCGCGATCGGCGTGGTGATCGGCCACGAGCTGACGCACGGCTTCGACGACCAGGGCCGGCAGTACGACGCGGCCGGCAACCTGCGCGACTGGTGGACGCCGGAAGACGCGAAGGAATTCCTCCAGCGCGCGCAGTGCTTCGTCGACGAATACTCGTCCTTCGAGCCCGTGCCCGGCGCACATCTGAACGGCAAGCTGACGCTCGGCGAGAACTCGGCCGACAACGGCGGGCTGCGCCTGGCGTTCATGGCGCTGATGAAGACGCTCGACGGCCATGAGCCCGCGAAGATCGACGGCTTCACCGCCGAACAGCGATTCTTTTTGAGCTACGGCCAACTGTGGTGCCAGAACATGACCGAGCAGGCGGCGCGGCTGCAAGCCAACACGAACCCGCACTCGACGGGGAAGTTCCGCGTGAACGGCGCGGTGTCCAACATGCCGGAGTTCGGCCAGGCGTTCTCGTGTCACGCGGGCCAGCCGATGGTGCGCAACCCGGCGTGCCGCGTGTGGTGACGCCGGACAACACAACCCGCGATCCGCGCGTGTTCATGGCGGCCGAGCGGACCTTCCTGGCCTGGATCCGCACGGGCCTTGCGCTGATGGGCTTCGGCTTCGTCGTCGCGCGATTCGGATTGTTCCTTCGGCAGTTGCGGCTGCTGCGCAGCGATCTTCCGGTGCAGAGCTCGGGGGTCTCAACGTGGCTCGGCACGCTGCTGGTGGCGCTGGGCGTGGCGGTGAATGTGCTCGCGGTCGTGCAGCACGTGCGGATCGTCGGCGATCTCAACCGCGGGCGCGACTCGTTCGGCCGCCCGTCGGCGGCGGCCATAGTCATCGCGCTGTCGCTCGCATTGGTGGGCCTTGCGATGGCGGCCTATCTCATCGCCGTGCGCTGAGCGCGGCGCGCGCGAAGCGAACTGACTCCCGCTCCGAGTGCCATGCATGCCATGGCGGGGGCCACCGAAGCCCTGGGTGTGATTTTTTCCGGGCTCGCGCGAATCACAGTATGAAAGGACCGCGCAGCATTTTATGACGGCGACCGGCGCAAGATGAAGGCGATGACGCAGCCAGATCCGCAGGCAACGTTTCAGGCTCTCATCGAGGGTCACAAGAAAATCCTCTACAAAGTCTGCAACTCGTATTGCAAGGACCGTGACTCGCGGGAAGATCTTGCGCAGGAGATCGTAATCCAGCTTTGGCGGTCTTTCGGTAAGTTCGATGGGCGCTGCCAGTTTTCCACATGGATGTACCGGATCGCCCTCAACGTCGCGATCTCCTTTTACCGCAGCGAGAGCGCCCGGACTCGGCATGTGATTTCCGGCGAACGGAATCTTCTGGAGACGGTGGACGAAACGGGGAACCCGCCGGAGGACGTTCGGCTCCTTTACGAATTCATCGAGAGACTTGACCCGCTGAACAAGGCGCTCATCCTGCTTTACCTGGATGAGAACAGCTACCAGGAGATCGCGGAAGTGCTGGGCATTACCGAAACGAACGTCGCAACCAAGATAAGCAGATTGAAGAACAAGATGAAGATGGAATTCAGCGGCGCCAGAAAGGCCTGATTAAGGAGCAAGAACCATGGATCTAGAGGCACTCAAAGTAACGTGGGCCGAGCACGATCGAAAGCTAGATGCCAGCATCCGTTTGAACCGGCGGCTCCTGCTGGCGGTGAACATGCGCCGGGTGCGATCGCCGATGCGGCGGTTCGCGTTTCTTACAGGTTTGGGCGCGTCGATTGGAATGGTCGGCCTCGTGATTTTCGGCCAGTTCATTTATGCTCACTGGGACGAACCGCGCTTTGCGCTGCCGGCCGTGCTCTTGCACGTCTGGGTGATCGCAAGTATGGCGGCGTCGCTTCGGCAGATGGCCATGGCGCTGCGGATCGACTACGGCGAACCGGTTGCCGCGATCCAAAAACAAATCGAGTCCCTGCGGGTGCTGCGCATTCGGGTTACGCGATGGGCTTTGCTGACTGGACAGGTGGTTTGGTGGGCGCCGTTCCTAATTGTCGCGCTCAAGGGATGTTGGGGCGTGGACGCTTACAAAGTATTCGGCGCCGCTTTTCTGTTATCCAACGTGGCGGCCGGACTGGCCGCGATCCCCCTGGCGATCTTGGTGTCGCGGAAATTCGGCGACCGCATGGGCCGCTGCCCGATTATTCAGCGGCTGATGAGGGAGGTCGCGGGTTACAACCTGAACGCGGCCAGCGGCTTTCTCGCGGAACTCTCCGAATTCGCGAACGAAACGCGCTGAGCGCGGCGCGCGCGCCGGTTACCACTGAATCCGGAACAGGCGCATGCCGTTGTCCCAGGCGATCTTGCGAAACACTTCGGGCGTAGTAAGTTGTTGAGACAGTGCGAGCGTCGCGCGAGCCACGCACTTGCCCGCCAGGCGGCTGGCTTCCGGGTTGTTGTTCTGCGAGATGCCTCCGCCGTTGCCGTCCGTGCAACTGCAGTCGCTGCCGAAGATCAACTTATCCTGATGACGGACGAAGAAGGCGCGCGAGAAATCGGGTTCGCGCGACAAGGCGTTGTTGCCCGAATTGGCCGACATGTCGGCGTAGAGGTTGGGGAAATCGCTCAACCATTTGTCGGTGAGGCCGCCGGGTTTGATCGGGCCGGAGGGATAGGCGCGATCGGTGGGAACCTCGGCGCTGATGTTGGCCCAGAAGAGGTCGCCATGGCCGAGGAAGTTCGTCTTCGGATGCGCGCGCAGAACCTTGTCGAAGTGGTCGTAGCCGGTGTTATATGGCAGTTCGCCCGTGAAGTGCGGGTAAGTTTGGATATGCATCATGACGGGCACTTGCATCTCCGCGGCCATGTCGAAGACGCGCCGCATCTCGGGCGAATCGAGAGCGAGGTTGAACTTCAGCTCGCCGATGCTGACGGAGCCTCCACGGATGGCGTCGCGCATACGATCGACGCTATTCGCCTGAGCCGGGTTCGCCGCCACGGAGCGCACGAAACGATGCGGGCGCCGGCTCATCTCGTCCTTGGCCTTGTCTTCATCGGCGTCACGCGTCAACAGGACCGCATTGGTGACGCCGCAGCCTTGGATGTGCGTAAAGCAAGAGTCGGGGTCGCGGCGCAGATGAAGGTGGGTGTCGAGCACCGGCCCGCCCCACGTCGGCGCCGCCGCCTGTGGCCAAAGGGCCGGTGCGGCGGCGGTGGCCAGGGCCGCCTTCAGGAACGTTCTTCGTCGCATGGACACGCCCTTGATTTTGTCACAACGCGTTCGAGGCGTGGATGGGCAGGGAGGAACCCCTGTGCGTGTTCTGGTCAGCGCGGCACGAGTTGGGTATTAAGGGCGTGGGCCCGCTCGCCCGAGATCGGCTCGGGTGACTTGATCCCGGATAAGATTCAAGCCTCGTCGGAGAAATCTGTGGGTCACCGATACGCTCCAAGCGGCGCGCCGGAAGCTCGGCTCGTGCAGCCGCGAACCCGATGTGGGATAGCGCATCTTCATCTTTTTCCTGTTCGTAGCCAGTTGCCTTTCGAGCCAGTTTCTCCTCTCCGGTAAACACTACGCCGTCAGGGCGGACCGATCCCGCTCTGCCCAACAGATATCAGTAACAGACGTTATCCCTCAACTGTCAAACGGAGCACCGCCTCGGATCTAAAGAGCTAGAGCGTTTGCAGGAACGCGATGAGCGCGCGCCTATCTTCCTTCGAGAGCTTCAGGCCAAATTCGTGACCTTTGATCGGACCAGGCGCCAGATGAAATCCCTTTGGAACATAATCGGGCTTCAGGCGCGCCGGATCGAACCATTCTTCGAGCGTTTCGGCCTGGCCCATATGACCAAACGCGTTGCGATACCATACCCCGCGCAGAGACGGAACCTTATAGAAGCCGGTTCCGCGTCTTGTTCTCATAGCCAGCGAGGGATCTGTTCCCACCGAAATGTCCAGAATCTGATCGGTCTTCCGCAGCTGCTCTGGTATTTTGAAGCCGACGGCCGGAGTAAGCCGGTTGTTCGTATAGAGCGGCGGCGTGTGGCAGCCGGCGCATCCTTGCTGCTGAAAAATGCGTTGTCCGCGTCGTGCGTCCTCATTGAAGGGATTTGGATTGGAAGGGGGCTTTAGTGAATACAGATAAAGAGCCAGGGCGTAAAGCTGTTCATCGCTATAGCGCTGCTGTTTGATGTTCGCGGGCTGGAAGTCGCCGTAATGCGCAGTGATCTGTAGTCCGTGCCCGATGAAGTCCTGATTGACGACTGCGTAACGCATGAGATCCGCGATCGACCGCTGCCGTGTGAGGCCGGTGGCATCCAGATACCGGATATCTTTGATGCCGATCAGCGAAGGAACATGCACTGGAAATGCCGAGCTCGTGCCTTCGCGCTCTATGACGCCAGGTTGCATGGTTTGCAGGCGGCGCACTCTTTCGGCCGCCGTCGTGGCATAAAGCTCATCAGGCCTTTCGACCCACGGCGCGCCATACATCTTAAACTCAACATTCAAAGCGCGCTGATCGCGATCCGGCGCCTGACTTCGGCCCTCCGCCAAAGCATCACGTCCGGACCAGGGAAAGTTCCCCTGGGCGCCATAGACCGTCGTCCCGTCGGGCAACACACGCGTGTGGCAATCCGCGCAGGCGACAATGCCCAACTCGACGACACCTTTTTTTCGCACCACGTACTGAAAGTAAGGGACGATGCCTTCGCGGGCGGTGGGAATTCGAAAGGCGCGAATGACTTCAGCATTCACGTTCAAACGCGGTCCGAGCGGACGAAACTCCCGAGGAGCGCGGAAAACGATTGCGCCGGCGCGAGTCCAATCCTGCTCAGAACGCAATTGCGCTGGATCGAATACGATCTCCGGCTCCTTCTGTTTGAGCGACTCGATGTATCCGGCGGGCTCCTTTTCCGGCAGGTAGACCGGATAACCGCGGTAGATTGGCATGACTTCGAGCGAGTAATACTCGGTTGCGGACAGATAGCGCGGCGAGCGGTCCGGTTGGGCCAATGGCAGCTCAAAGCCCGCCACTTCGCGATCATCCCAGGCGCGCGGAATCTCCGGGTGGAAAGCCTGCGCCATCGCGAGACCGGCAATAGTCGAAAGTAACAGGACGCGAAAGAAACTCACGACGGCCTCCTGAAAGATGGGATGTCAGATATACTATCACCGGATAATCCGGCACGCAAGAGCAGCCGTCTTGGTGTATACGCGCGGTCACGACGAACATCAGGATGGAGTTTTCAGCTACATCGCACCGGAAGAACGAATCCCGCAAGATGATCCGCTGCGAGCCATCCGGCCGCTGGCCGACCAGGCTCTGAAAGAGATGTCGCCACGGTTCGCCAAAATCTATGCGGCCAACAGGCGCATACCGCTCTCTCCGAATCCCGCAGCTCCTGCTATCGCGGCCAACATGTCTATCGGCTCCGGTAGATTTCCCGCCATCCGCCAGCCGGGAGCAGCGCCCCAACCGCCAACCCTAACACCGCGCCGATCGGCGTAACAATTTCCTTGGCCGAGGGCGACTTGCCAACGTTTGGTTCAGGCACACAGCCGAGGTCCATGTACCGGCAAGGGTATTTGGAGTCGAAACCCGCGCCGGCGCCCAAGCCCCCAGCCGCGCCGGCGCCCAGGCCTATCAACATGTGGCGAATTCGATGGCTCTTCTTTACCGACACCGATCTCACCATGCTTCGGGCGAGCGTCCTTTCACCCTGTTGGCCGACAATCAGCGTGTCCTCGTTCACACTCCAGAGCGTGCCGCGAATCGTCTGCTGACCGGTCGCGATTACGCGGATTTCCGAGCCGGCCGTCAACAGCCGGAGATTCGCCCAATCGCTTTTCGGCGGCGTCGAAACGGCCTGCGCCTGCCCAAAGGCAATTGTCGAGAATACGCTACTCCCCGCGAGAAGAATCAAGATAGATTTCACCTGTACCTCCGACGCCAATCACTCCGCGGAGCATGGGCATCAGCGAAACACGATCCCGCCGCGAATCGCCAAGAAATTTGCTGTGGGTAAGCCCGCCGAAAACACCATGTCGCGGAATTCGGCTCGCACTCCGAAATGGCGGGTCAACCAAATGTTAAAGCCGCCGCCGAAGTTTGCTCCGTTTGCGCCGGAAAACAAATTGTAGGTTCTGGTGTAACCGCCGATGACGAAAGGTTCCACCTTCCCCATAAGAATGTTGTGGATAGGTGGATGACGGAGAAAGTGGAAGGAGACGTCCAGAGACACGAAGCCGAAGCTGCTGTGTCTGTCAACGATTCCAACCTCGCCCCCGAATCCGACAGTTTGCGCGGCGAGAAACTCGCCGCCGGAGGCGACCTGGGCGAACGCCGCGCCGGCGTTCGAGCCGCCGCCGATACTCAGGTAGACGTTCCCGGATTGTCCGGCCGCCACACCCTGGACCAATCCGGCTAACGGTATCAGCCAGGCAAGAATTGATTTTGAACCCACAACCCCCCCGGTCTTCCTCTTCCAGCCTCGACACCCTGACGCACCTGGCCTTGCCGAGGCCGGACATTCGAGTTGTAGTTGCTTCTCAGCTTTGTCGTCGGCAGAGCCTGGATGCAAACATAACTCGAAACGGGGGAAGAGTCTTTCAAAAACGAGCGGCTTTTGAAAGGCGCGCGTCATGCCCGCCAAGCGAAACCGAAATAGGCCGTCTCATCTGGCGGTAGGAGCCAGGCGAGATTCCCATCCGAGTCGAAAACACGCTTGTAAAGTGGCTTTGGCTCGAGAATCCGGCTGCCTCCGCGACGGCGGCTAACGGTAAATCCGACTTCACCAATAACCGTTGCGCGCGCCGCATTCGGCGCGACAGCACGTAGCTGTGAAGACTCACCCCTGTACTTTGCCGAAACGCTTTTCCAAAGTGATATTTACTGAGACCCGTGACGCCGGCGATGCGACTCCCTGTTAGAGTCAGGCTGAGGCACTCATCGATGTATTCCAACACCCGCCGAAGCTGAGCCCCGGAAAGCCCACCTTTGTATTGGTCCATACGAGGCCGCCCCATTGAATATCGCTGAATGAGTTGCTCCGCCAGCCTGGTACAGAGGGACTCGGCAAGTAGGGGCCCCGCCGAATAGCCGGCAGTCACTTCCGCCTGCAACTTCAGCACAAGATCCCTAAGCATGAGGTCCTGACCTTCCCACGTCCTGGTCAGCTCGAAAGGATTGCGGGCAGGGGAACCCGCGAGCATCTCCTGTAGCGCCACAGGCTCAATCGAGACCAAAATCAGCTTGCCCTCGGTCTCCGCTCGAAACCGCCTGAGTTCTTGCGGAGCGAGCACCAGGGAATCTCCGTTTTTGAACTGCTCCGTGTGGTGCTTGCCGTCCTGAAAGAAGAACCGCTTCCCTGTCCCCTGAATCAAGTGCAGGCCGACGCCGTAGAACGGAATCCAATGGTCCGGCAGTTCGAACGAGGAGAGCCGCGTTCCTTCGATAAAGAAGCCGTCGGAGGGCGCAGTGCGGCTCGTAAACTCAGGCGTTGTAGGCAACGCTGTCTGACGACGCCCCCCAACGACTATCTCCAAACGATCCGGCATTTTTGAGCACCTTCGGGTCTTACCCAGTGTCTAAAGCAGGCCTCAGTCTCACAACTGAATTGCTAAGCACATTTTAGCGCGCCGGCATCGGGTCGGGGGCGTCTGGCCTTGGGTGGCGCCGGAGCGCGATCCGCCGCGAATCGGCAAAAATTCAGCGTCGACCCGGAATTCCGCGACATGGCGTTTTCGGTGGGTCGGTCACAGCGGCCAAGAACAGTAAGGCGACTTAGTCTATTCGCACGACGGGGTTCGTCAATCTCGCTCAAGCATGAACTTCGCGAGGAGAGCGTTGAACTCACACGGTTTTTCGATCATGGGAGAGTGCCCGCAGCGCACGAGTTTGTGCAAGGACGCTCTGGCGATTAGATGCAGATTCTGCTCCCAGTCCTCCACGGGTGCGATCCGGTCCTGCTCACCCCAGACCATCAAAACGTCACACTTGATTTGCAGGAGGCATTTCCTTAGGTCATATTTACGAGTGGCGAGTACGTAGCGCACCATGTTGACCGCGCAGCGCCGGTCCCTGGCAATCGCATAGCTTTTCTCAATCATTTCTTCAGAGATACAGGAACGGTCATAAAACAGTTGATCTGCGATGCGGTTGGCATTTTGTCGGGACATGTCTCCGCTGTGGCTGAGTCCAAGCTTGACCGTTTGACCCAGTCCCGGGCATCCGCTGATCACTAGTGCCGCTACCCGATCAGGGTGGTGACGCGCGGTATCCAACGCCACCAAGCCTCCCAGAGAATTTCCACAGAGAACGGCGCGGGAGATTTCGAATTCGTCGAGCACGCCGATCAGCATCTCTCGCAGCGCGTTGATCGAAGCGATCTTCGTATCGAGAGCAGCGAAGGGCTCCACCATTTGCACCACACTGTATCCGATTGAGGACAGGTGATCCCGGGTCGGTTTCCAGATCCATGCTCCCGCGAACAGCCCCGGAAGAAGAACGACTGGCGGCACGGGCAGCCATCCACGGACATACTCAATCCGTTCCCGCATGGCGCTACATGGCTACCGGACCGCGCCCTGTTGCCACTCCACGAAGCGATCCGCCGCGAATTGCACCGCGGTGCCAGGAACCGTCAGGATTTTACTGAACGTGGCCAGGTCAGGCGCGCCGTTGTCGCGCAGATGCAGTTGATACCAACCACGGCTGTGGAGAAAGACGGTACGGTCCTGGCCGGAGTTCCGCGTGGGCGCCTGGAAAGTGATCTCGGCTTGGTCGGTATCGTTGGGCATGGGATAGTAGCGGTCGTCGACCGCCGCCAGATCCTGCAGGATGTTCTTCCCGTCGGAGGTCTGGGCAAAGTTTGCGGCCACGCGGTTTACGTTCACGGCTTGGCCGGAGCCGTACGCAACCGCAAAGGAGTTGAAGGCCCAATAGCCCACGGGCGGCTGCAGGCGGATGCGCAATTGATCACCGCGCACCTGGCTGATGTCCAGCGGAATCGCCCGGTCCTCCGCGAGCAGCGGACCGCCGTTCGGCAGCGCGCCCCGCACGACCCAGCCCGTTTCTTCTTCGACTTCGATCGGCAACCGGTAGGTACCCTCGCGTTCGCCCCAGGCATGGATGGCTTGCAGTCCGGCCGTGTCCTTGTCTAGCGATGCCAGCCAGGCAGCGGTATCGCGCCCATGCAATTCCACCATCTTCTTAATCATGTAAGAGCCCCAGAGTCCAGTGGCGGCGTTGGCGATAAGGTTCACTTGCGTCGCACCCCCCGGCTTGGGAAATGTCAGAACCACTTCCTGGCGCAGACTGCCGTCCGATCCGGCAACAGCGTCCGGCTCCCAGATCTTGCGGTCGGTTGCCTGAAGCCACAGCAGCAGATCCCTCCCTTCGCGGTCGCGCGCCCCGCTGAGTTTTTGAATCTGGGTATACGAGCGCAGCGTCCCGTTCTCATCGGAAACCACGCGCGAACCGCGGGCATGGTCGACCACCCACAGCTCCATCAGGTTGGTGTACTGCGTCTCATCCACTTCATTCGTGATGCGCAGGCGGTAGAGGCCATTCTGTTCGCGCAGATGCGCCAGCTCCGAGTAGTCATCCCGTTCCAGCCCGCGAGTGATGGCGCCGCCGTAAGGTTCGGCATCGAAAACGTATTGCGATCCATCCCACGAATAGACGAAAGGACAGGACTGCTTGGTCGCCAAGACAATCCCAACGAACGTGCCGACCGCCACAACAGCAATTCCGACGGTAAGCCCGATCGTGCGCACGGCGGAGACTCCCCGGCGCTCCACCCACAGGCGTTGGACATCCTGCATCGCGACGGTGTAAGGCACGTTCTTGACCTTGGCTTCGATGTTGTCCCCGTTCATCTTGCCGCCTGGCGGATCAAAGCCAACCTCCTGGCCGGTCTTCGTGGTCACCCCTACCAGGTGTTCCTGCTGCGGCTGCGGAACCTGGCTCACAGTTAGCTTTTGAGTTTTGGTAACCATGCAGTCGCTATTGAATGAGAATAGAAGGGCCGTCACCAGAACGGAGGTCCCCTGTTGCATTCGAAGGGTTTTAAAGAGAGGCATTTTCAGTCCCAGCTAAGTCTATCAGATCAAGACGCGGATCGGGGTTCAATCACTCCGACCCGGGGTCCTATGGCTATAATATTACCGTCGCGCTCGGCGGCAATGGCGATCCGGCATTTGTGTTCCTGTGGAACAACCCCAGCAAGAACACCAACCCCGCCGATACCCGACTTCTGTTCCGCTCCTGGAACCGGGCCGCTTATGCGTGGAACCAGGAAGGACCCACCGGCAAGTTACGGGTCAGTAAGCGTTGTAACCCGCACCCCACCCGGAGCATCCTTCAAACAATGCGCTATTTACTCGCGATTGCGGTGGCCGCGTCGATTGCCCTTGGGCAAGAGGCGGGCCGCGCCGTGATTTCGGGCACGGTAGTCGAAGCATCGACTGGCGAGCCGGTTCGCAAAGCAATTGTCACTTTGACCCTGCAGGGGACGCCGAGGCGCTGGGCAACGGCGCGCACCGACAGTTCGGGTCAGTTCACCTTCGCGGGCCTCCCGGCGGGCAAGTACGATCTGCGCGCCACGATGCAAGGCGTGGGGGCCGCGTGGGGGGCGGACGTAATCCTTTTAGGAGAGGCTGGCTATGTTGCGCCGCAGGCCTATGGAAGGTCCTACGGATCCACCGGTGCGGGAAAAATCCCCGAGCTGATATCGCTCGGGGAAGGCGAAACCCGCGGTGGACTGAAGCTTCTCTTCATTCGTCCCGGAAACATCACCGGGCACGTTTTCGAACCTGACGGTCACCCCGCATCGAACGTGATCGTAACCGTGCTTTCCGGCAAGCGGGCACAGGTGAATGTGCAAAGGGACGTCACCGGCGGCAGCGGGGAATACCAGTTCATCGGTCTCGATCCCGGCGATTACTATTTGCTGGCCACTCTCCAGAATCAGGGCGTCCGCTCACAAGGCGGGAACGGGCTGCTGACACCTCAGTATTACGGGGGCAGCCGGCAGGAAGAAGTGGAGCACGCGCAGCATGGCGGCCGCCGTCGGGATTTCGCACC
>VFSW01007947.1_pt1 | contig 15312 bp, 18 predicted proteins | sample 5358111 | NCBI WGS metagenome assembly VFSW01 (sample SAMN11554181, study PRJNA540505) | mine drainage metagenome | isolation source: sediment from site ElyBrook_90M | place: USA: Ely Copper Mine, Vershire, VT | collected 2017
TGCGTGGCGGCATGGAGCAATGGAACCGCGAAGGGCTCACGATCGCGCGCGAAACCAATCTGTAATAAAAAAAGGAAAACTGCATCATGAAGAATCTGTTCATCCTTAATGACGCCCCGTACGGCAGCGAGCGCAGCTACAACGGCCTGCGTCTCGCCGGAACCCTGTCGAAGGCCGAAGGCGAGAAAGTGAAGCTGTTCCTGCTCGGCGATGCCGCGTCCTGCGCCAAGCGCGGGCAAAAGGTTGCCGAGGGTTTCTACAATATTCAGCTCATGCTCGGTCGCGTGGTGCGCAACCAGGCCGAAGTGGGGGTGTGCGGCACCTGCATGGATGCGCGCGCGCTCGCCGATGCGGAACTGATCGACGGTACCCACAGAAGCACGCTTGCAGAGCTGACGTCCTGGACGCAGTGGGCGGACAAGGTGATCGTGTTCTGAGGCAATGGGCGTGGTGCCGGAAAACTTCAGTTTTTCTGCCAGTGCCGGCGCGTGTCGTGCCGGCGGTCCGGTCCGGCACGGGTCGCGGCACAAGGTGCCGCCGAATGCGCATTACCGAAGAGGTGAGAAATGGCTATGACCCGAAAGCGGGGCCTGATCGTTGGTGCCGGCATCGCTATCGTCGCGGTCTTCCTCGGCTGGCGCCTGGTGCGTCCGATGGACATCTTCGTGGTGACGAAGAACTTCGAGCGGCCGATCGACACCGGCAAGCTTGCGCCGCCGCCCGAAGCGCTCAGCGCCAGCGCCTGCGGCGCCTGCCACCAAGCGATTTACGCGGAATGGAAAACGAGCATCCACAGCCGGGCCTGGACCGATCCGTACTTCAGGGTCGACTGGAAGTTCGACGGTGCGCAGCAGATTTGCAAGAACTGCCACATTCCGCTTGACCGGCAACAGGAACACAAGGTGCTCGGTTTCCGCGACGCGGAGAAATTGAAGCCCATCCTCGCCGACAACCCCGATTTCGATCCCAAGCTGCAGCACGAAGGCGTGACCTGCGCCGCCTGCCACTTCAAAGACGGCAAGATCCTCGGCGTCCATGGCGACCTCGATGCACCGCATCCGGTCGAGAAGCTCGCGGACGCGAACGAAATCTGCTTGCGCTGCCACATCGTCCAGGGTGCGCGCTGGGACACCTTTTACCGTTATCCTCCGTGCGGCACCGCCGCCGAAATCGAAGCCGGCGCGGGCCGGTGGCAGGGACGCAGCGGCGAGCTGACGGTACGCAACGCGAGCGAACTTGGCTGCGTGCAGTGCCACATGCCGGCGGTCGAGCGAGCGCTGGTCGAGGGCGGCCGAATAAGGCATGCGCGCCGCCACCTGTGGCGCGGCGGCCACGACCCGGCAATGGTGAAACAAGGGCTGGATATCCGCTTCGCGGAAACCGGCGCGGACGCGGCGGATCGGCGCGCCTTCGCGCTGACCTTGACCAATGTCGGCGCGGCCCATTTTTTGCCCACCGGAACCCCTGACCGCTATCTGAGCGTGCGCTTGCGCGTGCTCGACCGCGATGGCCATGCGCTCGAAGAACAACGGCACTCGCTGAAACGGACAACCATGTGGCGCCCCTTCATCGTCGACCTGTGGGACACGCGCCTGCCGCGCGGACAGCCGCGCACTTATCGCATCGAGTTCCCGGCTGCGAGCAAGCCCGCGCCAGCCGCGGTCGAGGCCGTGGTTCGCTATCACCTGCTCGACGAAGCACGGCGCGCGCGCATCGGCTACGCCAACGCCGAACCGATCGCCTACGAAGTGTTTCGCAGCCGCATTGCGCTGGCGCGGGGGCTGTGAGGATAGCCCGGGCGCAGCCGTTACATTGCGCAGGGCTGAGATGCGCCATTGGACGAACAAGAGATACTCGCCTATCCTGATCAGCTTATCGATTGAAGGCTTATTTCATGAATTGGAAGCAGGGCATCCGCCAACCGGGTGTCGCTGCGGCACTTGGGGCTGCTCTGCTTTTCGGCGCGGCAACGCCGTTGGCGAAATGGCTGCTCGATTCCGTGAGTCCGGGGCTGTTGGCTGGATTGCTCTACCTTGGTTCGGGGATTGGGCTGACGCTGTATCGCCGCCTGGTGCAGGCACCTGCCGTTCGCCTTCCCCCGAATGAGCTGTTCTGGTTTGCCGGAGCAATTGTGGCGGGCGGCATCGTTGGCCCGGTGCTGTTGATGATCGGGCTGGCCGGCATGCCTGCATCTGGCGCCTCCCTCTTGCTGAATGCAGAGGGCATGTTCACTGCGCTGCTGGCATGGCTCGTTTTTCGGGAAAACTTCGACCGGCGCATCGCGCTTGGCATGGGCGCGATCGTGGCAGGCGCACTCGTCCTGAGTTGGCCGGGTGAAGCGCGGTTTGCCGGACTCTGGCCCGCGCTGGCGGTCCTAGGCGCGTGCTTCGCCTGGGGTGTCGACAACAACCTGACGCGCAAGATATCGCTTACCGATGCCACCTGGATCGCCTCGGTGAAAGGTCTGGTGTCCGGCGCCGTCAATTTGGTTCTTGCCTTCTCGTTGGGCGCTGCAATGCCGGCACTGCCGTATTTTGCGGGTGCGATGTGTCTGGGATTCCTGGCCTATGGGGTGAGCCTGGCTTTGTTCGTGGTTGGCTTGCGCCACCTGGGCACGGCACGTACGGGCGCTTACTTCTCGGTTGCGCCGTTTTTCGGCGCCACACTGGCCTTGCTCATGGGGGAATCGGTCACGATGCGGCTACTCGTCGCCGGCGGCTTGATGGCACTGGGTACATGGCTGCACCTGACCGAGCGTCATGAACATGCACATGGCCACGAAAAGATGTGGCACGATCATGAACATGTCCACGATGAACACCACCAGCACGAGCATGATGCCCCGGTGGCCCCCGGAGCCAGGCATCGCCATGCGCACCTGCACCAAGCGCAGACACACACGCATCGGCACTTTCCCGACGCTCACCACCGGCACCATCATTAATTTCCATTGGAGCAACACCGTGCCTGCGACTGGATGATTCCTGACGCTGTGCTTTGAATCCTGCGTCGAGGCAGTGCAGGCAGACGCCGCCGGTCAAACGTGCCTGAGGACGCGCTTACGCAGAAATTTCTCCCGATGTTCACCCGGCCCACCGCCGAAACCGGGCTCGCCCAAGAGTACAATAAGCACGCGGGCAAAGGCGCGACTCGGCCCGGTCGATGCCGGGCATGCCTTGCGCAAACGCCATCAGCTGCTCAGCCAATCGAGTATGGGTGAATGCCATGAATAAAATCCTGAAATACGCATTGTTCACTGTACTCGGCATCATCGTCGTCCTGATTGCGGTGGCGGTATACATCGCCGCGACCTTCAACCCGAATGACTACAAGCCGCAGATCGTGCAACTCGTGAAGGAAAAACTCGATCGCACGCTCAAGATCAACGGCGACATCAAGCTGACGTTCTATCCGGCGCTGGGCGCCGATCTTGGCGGGCTGGCGCTGTCCGAGCGTGGGAGTGCAAAGGAATTCGCGTCGGTCGAGGCGGCGCGCGTGTCGCTGCAGCTGTTGCCGCTGCTGTCGCGCGAACTGGTGGTCAGCCGGGTCGAAGTGCGCGGCCTGCGCGCGAATCTGGTCAAGCACAAGGACGGCAGCACCAATGTGGACGACCTCACTGGCGGCGAAGCGGGCAAAGCGAAGCAGGCGCCCGGCGCGGAGGAAAAGCCGGCGCAGAAGCCGATTCAGTTCGACATCGATCACGTGCTGATCGAGGACGCGAGCCTCGACTATTCCGACGAGGCCAGCGGCGCCAAATACACGCTGAGCAAAGTGAATCTGAAAACCGGCCGAATCGCGGCGGCGACGCCGAGCGACATCGACCTCGCGTTCGCGATCGCCGCAAACCAGCCCAGGCTGAATGTCGATGTTCGGCTCAAGACGCGGCTCGCTTTCGCGCTCGGCAGCCGGCATTTCAAGCTTGAGAGCCTCGACCTCGGCGTCAAAGGCGAAGCGGCCGGCATGAACCCGCTTGCGCTCAGCCTCAAGGGCAGCGCCGAAGGCGATGCGAAGGCGCTCAAGTCGGACGCGCTGGTGCTCGAGTTCGACGCCAAGCAGGGCGACAAGACGATCAAGGGCAAGCTCGCCAGCCCGCTCGCGCTCGATCTCGGCGCGCAGAGCGTCGACCTGAACAAGCTCAGCGCCGATCTCGTGTTCACCGATCCGAAATCCGCGCGTGGTCCGGTGACCATCAAGCTCAGCGGCAGCGCCCACGCGGACCTACCGAAGCAGCGCGCCAGCCTGGATTTTTCCAGCAAGTTCGACGAATCCACCGTCACCGGCAGGGCCGGCCTGGCGCATTTCAGTCCGCCGTCGTACGTGTTCGACGTCAATGTGGACAAGCTCGATGCCGACCGCTACATGGGCGCGAAGAAAGCCGAAGGCCAAGGGGCCGGAGTAGGCAAGCCGGAGCAGCCGCTCGACTTCTCGGCATTGAAAACCCTGCAGGCCAGCGGCAGCGTCAGGATCGGCGCGCTTAAAGCGGCGAACCTCAGGGCGCAGAACGTGCGCCTGGTGGTGAAAGCGGGCGGCGGACGCCTGGAGGTGAACCCGCTCTCCGCCGGCCTGTATCAGGGCACGCTGAACGGCAGCCTGTCGCTCGTCGCCGCGGCGGCGCCGCAGATCGCGCTGAAGCAGAACCTCGCCGGCATCAGCATCGGCCCCTTGCTCAAGGATGCCGTCGACAAAGACATGCTAGAAGGCAGGGGCAGCGTGGCGCTCGATGTTTCCGGCCAGGGCACGACGGTGTCCGCGATCAAGAAGGCATTGAACGGCTCGGCCTCGCTCAAGCTCACCGACGGCGCGCTCAAAGGCATCAATATCGCCGCGACGATACGCGATGCGAAAGCCAAGCTGGGGACGCTGAAGGGCGAGACCACCCAGGCGTCCAATGCCGCCGAGAAGACCGATTTCACCGAGTTGATGGCGAGCTTCTCGATCAAAAACGGCATTGCGCATAATTCCGATCTGTCGCTGAAGTCGCCGCTGCTGCGCCTGGGCGGCGAGGGCGATATCAACATCGGCGCCGACAGCGTCGACTATCTGGCCAAGGCGACGCTGGTCGCCACCGCGGCCGGTCAGGGCGGCAAGAATACATCCGAACTGAAGGGCCTGACGGTGCCGGTACGCATTTCGGGCCCGTACACGGCGCTGAGCTACAAACTCGACTTCAATGAAATGATAAAAGGCGCGGCGCAGCAGAAGATCGAAGAAAAGAAAGGGGAATTGAAGTCGAAACTGGAGGACAAGCTCAAGGGCCAGTTGAAGGGCTTGTTCGGGCGCTGATTGTCGGCTTGAACCCCGGCTGCGACGGACGCCACTGTGACGCGCGCCAAGGCGCTACTTCATCAGGGCGCGCGCCGGTAGCGTTCCTGGATCACCTGCGCGAGCACGGAGACCGCGATCTCGGCCGCGGCGCGGCCGCCCAGGTTGAGGCCCACCGGCGCGTGGATGCGCGGCGCGAGCTGCGCGAGGCCGTGCTCGCGCAGACGCTCGATGCGCTTGGCGTGGGTGCGGGTGCTGCCCAGCGCGCCGATGTAGAACACCGGGCTCTGCAGCGCGGCGCGAAGCGCCGGATCGTCCAGCTTGGGATCGTGGGTGAGCGTCACCAACGCGGTGTGCTCATCCAGGCCGATCCGCGCCAGGGCCGGGCCGGGCCACTCGGTGACCAGCGTGACGCCGGGAAAGCGCGCCGCGGTCGCGAAGGCTCCGCGCGGATCGATGACGATCACCTCGAATCCGGCGAGCGCCGCCATCGGCGCCAGGAACTGCGCAATGTGCACCGCGCCGATCATCACCAGCTTGGCGGGCGGCGCGTAGCAGCGCAGGAAGATCGCGCCCGCACTCGCCGCGAGGGGGGCGCTGCGGCCGGCCAGCAGCAGCCCATGCGCTTCGGCAAGCTCGCCGGCGCTCAGCGCGAGCGCGCCGGTACAGGTCGCGCCGTCGTAGAGGGACTGCGCGCCATCGGCGAGGCGCGTCGCCAGCGCGATCGGCCGCTTTTGCGCCCGGGCGGCGAGAATCTGCGCCAGATAGTCGAGCTTCATTCGACCCGTTCCACGTAGATCTGCACCTTGCCGCCGCAGGCAAGGCCTATCGCCCAGGCCATTTCGTCGGTCACGCCGTATTCGAGCTGCCGCGGCCGCCCGTCGGCGATCACCTGCAGGGCTTCGGTCACCACCGCGCCCTCGATGCAGCCGCCGGAGACCGAACCCACGAACGCGCTGTCGTCGCTCACTGCGAGATGACTGCCGGCCGGAACCGGCGACGAACCCCAGGTGCCGACCACCGTGGCGAGCGCGACACCCTTGCCGGCCTCCCGCCACTGCCGGGCTTGCGCGAGAACATCAGTCGCTGATTCAGCCATGCCTGCCTCCGATATGCGAGATCGTTGATTTACCCAAGCGGATAACGCGATCCGCACGTGCAGTTTAACGCCGAGCTAAGCGGCGCGGCGCTTTTGGCCGCGTCCGCTTGAGCGCGAAGTTAGAGATTGCGCGTGGTGCTCGGCGTACGCATCGAGAAGGCGCCGGATCATGCGCTGATACTGGGTGTTGTGCTTCTGTGCCTGGGTCTTGAAGAACTCTACGCTACGCTTGGTCAGAGCAAGTGTTACTTTGACTCCATCATCCCGAAAGACCAGATCCTCGGGACTAGGAAGGAAGTCGGAAACAACTTCAATTTTTCCGAGGGGCTCGTTTGCGTACTTGATTTTCGCGCTCATAGATTTGCTTTCCTTTTCGCCAATAACCGGCTCCAAAAATGCGGATGACGTCGTGCCGATACGTAAACCGAACAGTAAGAACGCCACCTTCGACTAGTCCGAAGCAGTAGTGCCTGTTCTCATCCGAACTGTGTGAACGGTCTTCGGCAATTACGCGGCTCGGATCGCCAAAAGCGAACTGTGCAATGGCAAACGACACCCCATGCTTCTCCCGGTTTTCAGCGTCTTTTCTTGCGTCCCATTCGAACCGGGTCTTTGCCATAACGGAAGACTAGCAGCAATATGGCAATATTGCCATACATAAATATGGCAAACCGCGATGCCTACCTGCGATCTCTAACGTCTAATGAATCGAATGGCTGCAATTTATCAAGTGACCTCATGCGTCGTATTGTCGTCAACCATCTCCGGAATCAAGGTGTTGAGAATCCGCCGCGATGTCGGTGTCCGTGAGATATGGCAAGAAACGGATCAACGTTCTGAATCTCCTTCGGTATCAAAAGCACAGTTCGAATAGTCCCGCCTGCTTGATCAGCTTGCCGCTGTCTGCCAGCCTTTGAGCAGATCCTTGAACGCCTCGCGCACCACCGATTCGCGGTGCGTGCCCGAGACCTTGCGCAGGTCCTGCAACTGGTTGAGGTATTGCTGGATGAGGATCTGGCTCATATCCGGTCAGGATAGCAACGATTCGGCGCTCGGGCGAATTTCAGCGCGCCAGCCTCCGGGGTGATCGGCGCTAGCAAAACGGGTTGACGACACGCAGGCCATTGACCATCTGCCCGTGCTGCATGTCTTCGGAGTAGAGCGTGCTTGCGTGGCCCTCGATTGCCGCCTGCACTATCAGGGCATCCCAGAACGAAAGCTGATCGTTCCGGCTGCGGTGAATAGCGGAGATGATCAGCTCGCTGTCGATCTGCACCAATGGAAGCTCCGCGAAGCTCGACACGACCTCCGCTGCCGCGGCGGCATCCAGAGGCCGCGCAAGCTTGCGCGTGACCGTGACGTAGAACTCCTGCAGCACTTGCGTGCTCAGCAGAACGTCGCCGGCCTCTGCGTGCTTCTGAAACAGAGCGCGTGCCTTCTTGCGCTTGACGGGAGAATCGGCGTCGAACAGGTATACGAGAACGTTGGTATCGAAGAAGAACTTCATCGTTGATGAAGTTCGTCACGAGTCCACTTGGCCTTGCCGCGGCCTGAGCGGGCGGTTCTCGACAATTCCAGCACGCGCTTTGCCGCGTTCGCGTGGGCAGATTGCGTGCCGGCGAACTGGCTCAGATAGTCGCGCAGCACCGCGTTGACCGAGGTACCTTGTTCCAGCGCTCGCCGGCGCGCGCTTTTCAGGACTTCCTCCGGTACGGTTATCGTCAGGTTGGCCATGGTTTGAACACCTCTTATGCTCGTGTCACACGGATTCAGTGTAGCACGGGTATTGCAAAAGCGGTAGCGGCGGCAAGCGACCGCGGCACCCGGGTGCAATCGGCGGAAAGCCAATAGGGACGGGCTTCTACAGGCGTATCGAGTCAGGCTCGTTGCACGTGCCACCTCGATCAATCGGCGCCGGAGCAAGCGCTTGCGCGCCGGCGCGCAGCTGCTCAGACCTTCTCGCCCACGACCAGAAAATTGTCCCGGCGGCGCAAGGTGCCTTTTTTCTCGAGCTCGGCCACCGCCCGATACAAAGCCTCGTGGGTGACGCCCAACTCCGACGCCATGGATTTCAAACCGCCGCCCAGCGGCAAGCGGCCGTCGCTGCCTTCGGTCTCGATCAGATGCAGCAGACGTTCCTTGACGCCTTTCATCGACAGCCGCTCGCATTGCGCGCGCAGGCGCTTCACCTCCTGGTTCAGCATCGCGATCCAGCGGCCGGCAAAGCCGGAATCGGCGGCCAGCGCCTGTTTGATTGCGTCCAGCGGGATCGCAACCGTCTCGCCCGACATGGTGACGAGCGCATCGCAGTGGTAACGAACCGAGTCCAGGCTCGCCTCCCCAATGAAGCCGCGCCGCGTTCTCTGCAGCACGACGATTGCGCCCTGGCGTCCGAAACGCTGCAGCACGACTTCGCCGCGGGTTACATACAGCATCTGGGTCGGCTTTTTCCCCTGTTTGAACAGCAGCTCGCCGCGGGCGCAGGGCGAAGACGCGCATTGCGCCTGAATCTCCAGGGGCAACAGCTTGCGCAAAGGTTCCGGCAGGCGCTTTTCGGCTGAATCGGCCATATGATCGCTATCATACAGGCGTCACGGGCGGGCCGCTACAATGCCTGCAGTGAACAATCCGCACGAGGTTGACGTATGAGCAAGGTCCTGCAGTTTGGCGAGCAATTGCCGCAGTACGCGATACCGGTGCTGAACGAGCGCGAGGCGCGCGCGGGCGCCGGCATTCTGTTCCTGGTCGCGATCGTGGCGTTCATGAATGCCTGGTTTCACGGCGATTTCGGGCCGACCAAGCTGGTCGTGATCGCGTTCTTCACCGACTTCCTGATTCGCGTGTTCGTCAATCCGAAATTCGCGCCCAGCCTGGTGCTCGGGCGCATCGCCGTGCGCCGGCAGCAGCCGGAGTACGTCGGGGCGCCGCAGAAGCGTTTCGCCTGGCTCATCGGCTTCGTGCTGGCGGCTTGCATGATGTATCTGGTGGTGTTCCACAATGTGCGCGGCCCCGTCAACCTGCTGATCTGCGCCCTGTGTCTGGTGCTGCTGTTTTTCGAGAGCGCTTTCGGCATCTGCATCGGCTGCGCCATCTACAACCTGTTCAACAAGGAAAAAGCGCAACTCTGTCCCGGCAACGTATGCGAGCCCGGCGAAATGAGCCAGATCCAGATGATCGGTTTCGCCCAGGTCGCGGTGGTGGCGGTGTTTTTCGGCGGCATTTACGCGATCGGGAACGTCGTCGCCCGCACGGCGACTGCGGCACCGATCCAGGTTTCAGCTCTGACGCCTGCCGCAAGCGAGGCCGCGCGCAAAGCGGAGGAACTGCGCTGCAAGGTTCCCGACTTCGCCATTGCGATGGGGCATGAGAAGCTGTGGAAACTGCACAACAACTGCAAATAGACCGCCGGTGGATTGGCGCGGCGGCAGCCCGAGATCACCCGTCGCCAGCCATACGGTGAAGCGACATGGGCTCACGCGGCCACATCGGCGCTGACGACGAGGAAACTTCCCCAGGGAAGCCGGCCGGACAGAACGCGCTCGCACAGTTGCGCAAAGCGGCTCCCGCCGGGAAGGAATACGGCGGTGCGAAGCGTCAGGTGCGTCAGCGGCAGCTCCTCGAACAGTTTTCCGACCTCGGCCCGCGTGTGCCAGTGCGCGCCGCGGTATGCCCCGACGCCTTGCCCCCGGCCTTTCTGCAGATACAGCAGACTGTGGCGGTTGAGCAATCCGAGGACCAGGCGCCGGCGCGTCACGCGCACCATTTCCGCGAGGGCGCGCGACTGTTCGCGGATAAAGCAGAGCGCGGTGATGGAAACGCACAGATCGAAAGATCGCGCCGGAAACGGCAGCGCGCGCGCATCGCCGCAGAGGTAAGGCTCTTCCGCCGCGGCGTGCTCTGCGGCGAAGCGCAGCATAGCGGCATCCGGATCGACCCCGGTGACCCGAACATGTTCCCGTGCAAAGCGGCGCGTAAAGTGTCCGCTGCCGCAGCCGACATCGAGAAGGCTTTCCCCGGAGGTCGGTGCGAGGACGCCGCGCAACAGCCGATACTCGGTCTCGCCGATCCAGCGACCGCGCGCGGTTTGGTACCAGGCATCGTAAGCGGCCGCATCCATACCCGTTCGGCAATGTTATTTGAGTGATCCGATTCTACTCTGCCTATTTGTAGCGTTCTGTAACAGGCGCGGCGTTTCAACGCGGCGGCGTACAAAACTGGAACGGAGGAGATACATCGGCGTGGTGCAATGAGCTGCGATGCGACCGGACGGACCGATGACCGGCCCCGCCGGGCGCATAGCGGTTACGTTTTAAGCGCCGTGTTTGACCGAGATCATGATGGGTGACGGGTGAACCGGTACGATGAACTGATTCATCCGCAATTACCGATATAAACAGGAGCCATGCAACTCATACGCGCGGAACAACTCGTCAAAACCTATCGCGCCGGCGAAGTCGACGTGCCGGCGGTCAAAGGCGTGGATTTCACCATTGACGCGAAGTCCTTTGTCGCCTTTGTCGGTCCGTCAGGTAGCGGCAAGACCACGCTGCTCAACATGATCGGCTGCCTCGATCACCCCACCAGCGGCAAACTGAGCGTCCTCGACACCGACGTCGCGTCGCTCGACCGGCGTGCGGCGGCGAATTTCCGCGGCCAGCACATGGGTTTCATCTTCCAGGACTTCAATCTGATTCCGGTGCTGAGCGTGTATGAGAACATCGAGTATCCGCTCATCATGGTGCAGAACTGGCCGGAGCAAAAGCGGCGCGCGCAGATCACGCGGCTGCTCGAGGCGGTCGGCATGGCCGGCCAGGCGGGCAAGCGCCCGGACCAGATCTCGGGCGGCCAGAAGCAGCGGGTGGCGGTGGCGCGGGCCCTGGCGACGAACGCGAAGCTGGTGCTCGCCGACGAGCCGACCGCCAATCTCGATCACGACACCGCGTACCAGGTCCTCGGCATCATGAAGAAGATGCGCGACGAACTCGGGACGACGTTTCTGTTCTCGACGCACGATCCGAAAATCATGGCCGAAGCGGAGGTGCTGTTCACCCTCGAGGACGGCAGACTCAATAATGCCACGGTGGCAATGAAGCCGGAGGCCGCCCATGCTTAACGTCCTCAAGATTGCACTGCGGAACCTCGCTCGCTACGGCCGGCGCACGCTGCTCACTTCGACCCTGATCACACTGGGAGTGGTCGCGGTGTTGCTGTTCATCGGCATCGCCGGATCCTTCAAGGCGCTGATGATCGGCCAGTTCACCGACGGCGTGCTCGGGAACCTGGAAGTGCACCGCAAGGGCTACGTCGCCTCGATCGACAGCCTGCCGCTCAACCTCAACATGCAGCCGGCCGTAGTGCAGAAAGTCGAGCAGGTGCTCGACAAAATTCCTGCGATCGATGTCTACTCGGAGCGCGTCAAGTTCGGCGCCATGTTCAGCAACTTCACGGAAACCACCAGCATTCGCGTCAACGGCGTCGACCCGGCGAAGGAGGCAGCCACCATCCCCCTGATGCCGGGCCGGCTAATCGAAGGCAGCAAGCAGCCGCCGCTGCTCAAGCCGGGCGAAATCCTCGTTCCGAAGCTGCTCGCGCAGGGCCTCAATGTGAAGCTGGGCGACACCGTGGTGCTGGTCGCGACCAATCTGCAGGGGTCGGTCAACGGCAAGACCTTCGTGGTGCGGGGCGTGCTCGACAGCGCTTCGGGCCCGAGCGGCCGGGACGGCTACATCGACATCAACGATGCGAGAAGCCTGCTGCGCATGACGCAGCCCGAGGTAAACGAGATCGCGATCCGCCTCAAGGATCCCGCGCAGCTCGACCAGGCGGATGCGCAACTGAGCCGGGAGCTTGCAGGGGTCACCAACCAGCAGGGCAAGCCGGTGCTGGAAGTGCACACCTGGGCGGATCTATCGCCGTTCTCGAGCATCGTGAAGATGATCGATCTGCTCACGCTGTTCATCAAGATCATGCTCGTATCCATCGTCCTGGTGAGCGTGCTCAACGTGATGATCATGGCGGTGTACGAGCGCATCCGCGAGATCGGTACGATCGCGGCGATCGGCACGCCGCCCGCCAGGATCCTGTCGCTGTTCCTGACCGAAGGGCTGCTGCTCGGCCTGGGCGGAACCGCGCTCGGCACCGCGATCAGCCTGGCAGTGATCTCTGCGCTGAACCTGCACAAAATCGTATTCAACTTCGGCATGCAACAGGGCCTGGTGCTCGCCCCTGCGGTAAGCGCGCACGATGTCGTGGTCATTGTCGTCATGGTGGTGCTGATGGCGCTGCTCGCAAGCCTGCAGCCGGCGTGGAAGGCCTCGCGCATGGACCCGGTGCGCGCGCTTAGCCACGTGTGATCGGAGGTAGCGCGATGAAAATACTGCTGCGGTTGGCCCGTTGTCTATTCGTCCTTTGTCTGTTCGCGCTGCCGGCTGCGGCCGCGAACCTGGACGGCACTGCGATCCTGCAGAAGGTGGACCGCAACCTCGAGCCCGAATCGTACGAATCGTACCGCAAGCTGATCGACATCCAGCCCGACGGTACGCAGAAGGCGTACGTCCTGTGGACGATCAAGAAAGGCCGCGACAAGCTGTTGGCGTTCTTTCTCGAGCCGGCCTCGGACAAGGGGCGCGTCACGCTGCGGATCGGGGACAACATGTGGCTGTACATGCCCGAAGTGGGCAGGCCGATCCGCATCACCAGCCTGCAGTCGGTGACCGGCAGCATCTTCAACAACGCCGACATCCTGCGCATCGACTACACGGCGGAGTACAACGTGGAAGGCGTCGAGGAGCAGAAGGATCAATACCTGCTTTCGCTCAAAGCGAAGACCGGCGACGTCGCCTACGACCGGCTGAAGATGTGGGTCGACAAGAAGGATCTGTTGCCGGTGACCATCGAGTGCTACGCGGCGAGCGGCCTGCTGCTGAAGACGCTGCACTTCAAGGACGTCAAGGATTTCGGCGGCGGCATCAAGCGCCCCGCGCAGCTCGAAACCGACAGCCCGCTCTACAAGGGCTACAAGTCGGTGATGCTCTGGTCGGGTCTGAAGAAAGCGGCCTACCCCGACGAGGTTTTCACGCTGAACTACCTACCGCGAGTCCAAGAGCTGCGCAAATGAACGCGGGCAGAACGCGGCCATGGTGGCCGCTCGTTTTGCTGGTGGCCGCGGCCGGTGCACGGGCAGCGGATCAATACAGCTTCGACGCCTCGCAGTACGAGAAGAAGTCCTACGAGCTCGGCGGCTATGTGCAGCTCGAGCAGGACGCCTTTGCCCTCAACCGCAGCGGCGCGCAGTACAAGCTTGGCTACTACGGCGGGCCGCAGCGCGCCGACCTCGATCAAACCACGGGGATCATGGAGTTGACCGGCAAGCTGCGCCAGGGCATCGGCACCTTCGACTTCCGCACCTTTTCGAGCGCGCAGACGAACGAGCTCTTCAGCGATCGGACCAACCGCTTCTACGAGGCCGCCTACTCGCTGCGGCCCAATCCCGGCATGACCCTCGAGGCGGGCAAGCGCGCGTTGAGCTGGGGCAAGGGCTACGCCTGGAATCCGATCGGGTTCGTGCAAAGACCGAAGGACCCGAACGATCCGCAGCTCGCGCGCGAGGGCTACGTCATGGCGGACGGCGACTTCATCTGGAACCCGGGAGGTGCGCTGCAGACCGTCGCCTTCACGCCGGTGCTGATGCCGGTGGGCGGCCAGGTGAACAACGACTTCGGCGCGAGGGGTCATATCAGCCCGGCGTTCAAGCTCTACACCCTGTATCGCGACACTGACCTTGACTTCGCCTGGCAGGGTAAGGGCAGCCGCCCGGGGCGCTTCGGCTTCGATTTCGCGCGCAACCTCGAGACGAACTTCGAGATCCACGGCGAGTGGGCGCGCATCCGGCAGTTTCCGCAGGTGGTTACCGACGCGCGCGGCCGCACGAGCACCGATGTCGCGAACGGGACCAGCTACCTGCTCGGCCTGCGCTACCTCACCCAGGGCAACACGACTTACATCGCCGAGGTCTATCACAATGGCACCGGTTACTCGGAGTTCGAGGCCGATCAGTTCTACCAGCTCGTCGACGCGGCGTTTGCGCAGAATCAGCCGCCCCGCGGCAATCCGCTGCTGCAGAAGGCGCTCGCGCTCGGCCAGGGGCCCTACGGCCGGCCGTTCGCCGGCGAGAACTACCTGTACTTCCGCGCCCAGCTGCAGGACGCGTTCGGCATTGTCTATTTCCAGCCCGCGGTGTTCGCGCTGGTGAACCGGGACGACGGCAGCTTCCAATTCACTCCCGAACTCGACTACACCGGCTACAAGAACGTCGAGCTGCGCCTGCGCCTATACCTGCTGCACGGGAACAGCTTGACCGACTTCGGCGAGAAACCCAACGAGCGCAAGCTTGAGTTTTATGCCAAATACTATTTCTGAGTCGGTTTGCGCGGTGACAAGAGTGATCGCGGTGTTCGCCGCGACATTGCTGATTGCAGGCTGCCAAACGCTCGGCCCCGGAACCGTACCGCGCGACCGCACGAATTACGCCGACGCCATCGCCGAGACCGGCACTGCGCCGCAGATTCCGGTCGTTACCATTCCCGCGAATTAGTCCGCCCGCGCTGCAATTCGGGACATGGACGAGAAATCGACGCTCGAGAGCCCGAAGCTCGCCGCGACAGCCGCGGCACCGCCGGGCCTGGCAGGCCGCCACGACACCCTGCGCCACGGCGAAACCTGCCTGAACTGCGGTGCGCCGGCGCCGGGAAAGTATTGCCCGGAATGCGGGCAGGAAACGGCGCGGGAGCCGCAGACCGTTGCAGCATTCTTGGACGGATTGATCTCCCGATACATGGTGCGGGAGGGTCAGCTCTGGCAGACGCTGTCACGGCTCCTCTTTGCGCCAGGCGCACTTACGGTCGAGTACCTGGCCGGGAGGCGGGTGCGCTACCTGCGGCCGTTGCAGCTTT
>VFSW01007948.1_pt1 | contig 15312 bp, 18 predicted proteins | sample 5358111 | NCBI WGS metagenome assembly VFSW01 (sample SAMN11554181, study PRJNA540505) | mine drainage metagenome | isolation source: sediment from site ElyBrook_90M | place: USA: Ely Copper Mine, Vershire, VT | collected 2017
GTCGACAGCGCTTGCGGCAATAGGAGTGAATCTATCATGAAAAATCAAACCCAACTTGACCACCGGCAAATCGCCGCGCTGCTCACTAAAAGTGCGCAGCAGCTGGATGAAGACATCGTTTCGGCGCTTGGCGAAAATCGCACCCGCGCGCTGCAGAAGCACCGCATGCATGAACCGGTTTTCTCGATGAGCGCGATCGGCCATCGCGCCCACAATCTGCTGCCCCACTCCACACATCAATGGGTGGCGGCTGTCATCGTGCTGGTGGCGATAATCTCTGGCGCGGCCGTTTTCTGGACCAACATGCAGGAACGCCAGAATCCGGACATGGCGATACTGACCGGCGACATGCCCATGGACGCATTCGTGGACAAATGACCGCATGAGAACACTACTCCTTGCAGTCTTATGCTGCTGCGCTTCTTTATCTTATGCCGCGCTGGAATCCTGGAATACACTCCCTGCGGCAGAACAGCAGGCATTGGCGCCCATACAAACGCAATGGAACACCCTGCCCGAAAAAGCCCAACAAAATTTCCGCCATCTTGCCCAACAGTATCCCAGGCTCACACCGGATCAGAAACAGCGCTTCTCAAGCAGGCTGGCCAGATGGGCCAGCCTGACTCCCGAACAGCGCCAGGCAGCGCGCGAAAAGTACCGCGCCTTCAGTCAGATTCCCAAGGAAAAACGCGAACAGATCAAGCAGATGGCCAGGCAAAAAAGATTGCAGCCCGCAAGCGGAGTCAATGTACAACCCTGAATGACGGGTCGCCTTCCCTGCGCAACGGGCGCATGCCGATCTCCATCCTGTCGGTATAACGGCGCGACCGGTTGCTCAATTCGATCAGGACGCGGTTGTAATCCAGGTCTGCAAGCTCGCGCGACGCAAACAGCTTGTCGCGCTGCACCCTCGCATCGGCAAGCCACAAGCCTTCACAGTTGTATGCCTTCAGGTTGATTATCCCGCTGTCCAGCTCTCTGGTGTCGATGTAAACCGGCCCATTAAACGTATAAAGTTCAACAAGATTGGTCATGATGACTCCTTAGCTGCAAAAATCCAAAACACAAGTCCGACAAGCACATGCAGATTAAGTTTCATCATTCCGGCATTCCCATACTAACCGCTCTCATTCTATTCCTGTCTTATGACAGCAATATTAAGAACTTATCGCCTGCAATCGTTGCAATATTTCCTACTGTTGCGTAGTATTCACGGCAGACCGGCATCCGATCCACAGGCCGGCCGTTTCTGAAATTCCATTTATGTATCATGCAAGATAATCAAACATCCGATAGCACGCTGCACAACGAAGTCGCCCAACTGATGGTCGAATGCCTCAATCTCGAAGTGACCGCAGAGCAAATCTCCCCGGACAGCCCGCTATACGGCGACGGTCTTGGATTCGACTCGATCGACATACTGGAAATCTCGCTCACGGTTTCCAAGCGGTACGGCCTGCAACTGCGCAGCGACGGCGCGGACAACAAACAAATTTTTGGCTCGCTGCGCAGCCTGTGCACCTATATCGCAGCGCATAGAACGCTTTGATGGCAAACCGCACCCTGCGCCTGACGGGCATTGCAGTCGCGACCGCAGGTTATGCGCTGCTTGCGCATTACACCAACACCGCCGCGAATAGCGGCAACCTGGGCGCACTCACCGCCACCGCACCCGTTGCATTGTTCGCACTGCTGCTGGCCTGGAACTCCTCCAGACGCTACCTCATGCTGGCGGCGTTCGCGCTCACCTGTCTTGCCGCGCACAGCCTGTGGCATGGGCTGGAGCGGCATTTCGGACTGATATACTGGCTGCAGGACATGGGCATGCAGATCGTCTTGCTGATCACCTTTGGCAGGACCCTTATCAACGGCCAAAAGCCGCTCTGTGTGCGTCTGGCCGAGGCAACTCACGCCCCGTTGACAAGAGAACATGAGACTTACGCGCGCAATGTGACGCTTGCCTGGACACTGTTCTTTGGTTTCATGGCGCTCACTTCCACCCTTCTATTCTTTTTCGCACCGCTACGCATCTGGTCGGTCTTTGCCAACTTCATGACGCTGCCGCTGATCGCCGCAATGTTCATTGCCGAATACCGAGTGCGCAAAATAATTTTGCCCGAAACACAGGATAGTCGCATCCTGGATGCGCTGCGCTCGTTCAGAAAAGCACAAGGCGCCCCATGATCGCACTGTTATCCCATCCTCACGCCGACAGCATCGTCGCCTATTGCGCAGATGGCCCGGTCACAAGGCAGCAGTTTCTTTGCGAGGCGCAGCAGCTTGCCGCGCAGATGCCAGAAGGCCGTCACCTGCTCAATCTTTGCGGCGACCGTTACCGTTTCAGCGGGGGGCTGGCCGCCGCGATACTCTGCAACAAAGTCAGCCTGCTGCCCCCGACGCAGACGCCCGAGGTCATACGCCGGATCAGGCAATTTGCACCGGACGCATTCTGCCTGACCGACAGCGAGCGCTGTGCGGTGGACATGCCGCAGCTACACTACCCTGCCATGGCCGTATGCCCCGCCATGGAAATCGCCGTGCCGCAAATCGAGTGCAATCAGCGGATCGCCATCGTGTTCACCTCGGGCTCAACCGGCATCCCTCAACCTCACCCCAAGAGCTGGGCCGGACTGGTCGACAGCGTAAAGGCCGAAGCCGCGCGGCTGGGACCCTTGAACGTGGCCACGCTGATCGGCACGGTTCCGCCTCAGCATATGTACGGTTTTGAATCGACCCTGCTGATGGCATGGTGCAACGGGTTTGCATTGAGCCATGCACAGCCCTTTTTTGCAGCCGACATTTGCGAAGCGATATCGAATGTACCTGCGCCCCGCGTGCTGATCTCGTCTCCGCTGCATTTGCGCACCCTGCTGGACGCTCAGATTGCAATACCCGGGCTTGCGCATGTCATGTCCGCCACGGCCCCGCTGTCCGAACAGCTCGCTCGCGACCTCGAAACACGCTGCGGCTGCCCGCTCACGGAAATCTACGGCTCGACCGAGACAGGCCAGATCGCAAGCCGCAGACCGACACAGTGGCCGGCCTGGCAGCTCTTCCCCGGCGTCAGATGGCTGATCGAAAACGACAGCGTGCGCGCATCAAGCGAACACATCGAACAGCCCGTGCTGATGAACGATGTGATAGAACCGATTTCGGACGAACTTTTCCTGCTGCACGGGCGCATGTCCGACATGATCAATATCGCAGGCAAGAGACATACTCTTGCAGGGCTCGACCATCTGCTCAACTCGCTGCCCGGCGTCCTGGACGGCGCGTTCTACATGCCGGACGAGACGGGTGATGTCACGCGGCTTGCCGCAGCCGTGGTCGCACCCGGAATGAAATCAGAGACCCTGATAGCAATGCTCAAGGAACATCTGGATCCCGTTTTCCTGCCGCGCCCCTTGCTGTTTGTCGATGCGCTTCCGCGCAACAGCACCGGGAAGCTGCCCCGCTCAGCGCTGCATGCGCTATTTCAGGTGCGCGCATGAACTCCGTCTGGACAGTCCCCGACGATCACCCCGCCTTGGCGGGACATTTCCCGGGACACCCCATCCTCCCGGGTGTGGTGCTGCTGGACCAGGCGCTGCGCCGCATTGCAGAAAGCACAGGGTTCGCGCAAGACCGCTGCGAGATCATCTCAGTCAAGTTCACAAGCCCTGCCAGACCTGGAGACCGGTTGCATTTCCAGCAGACAGCCCTGCCCAATGGTACGATGCGCTTCGACATCACATCAGGCCCAAGAAAAATCGCCAGCGGCAGCATCGCGCCCATTTCATGACAACCCACCCGCCCCTGGAGAAGACCGGCTGGACTGCAACGCCTGAGCGCGGCAGCCTTCTCTTGCTGCGCATCATGGCCTGGTGCTCCCTGAAATTCGGCAGGAACGCAACCCGCATCGCGCTTTATCCGATCACCGCGTATTTCCTGCTGTTCTCCCCCAAGAGCCGCAGCGCATCCCGCACTTATCTCGAACGCGCGCTGGGGCGTGAAGCCCGCTGGCAAGACCTGTACCGGCATTTCCTTTCCTTTGCCACGACCATCCACGACCGCATCTATCTTGCCAACGGCCGCCTTGAGCTGTTCGATTTCGAGATCCACGGCGAGCATCTGCTCGAAAAAGGCGGCGGCCTGTTTCTGATCGGCGCGCATCTGGGCAGCTTCGAGGCGATCAGCGCGGTCGGAAAAAAAAACGCCGGCCTGCGCGTCGCGATGCTGATGCATGAAGCCAATGCACGCAAGATCAACAGGGTTCTGACCGCGATCAATCCGCAATCGGATCAGGAAATCATCGGCCTTGGCAACCTCGATGCGATGCTCAAGGTAGAAGCCAGGCTGAATGAAGGTTATGCGGTTGGCATGCTGGCCGATCGCACGCCTGGAAACGAAGCATGCTGCCCCGTGCAAATCCTGGGCAAAACAGCGCATCTGCCCACAGGCCCCTTCCGCATGGCGGCCTTGCTCAAGCGACCCGTAGTCTTCATGACCGGCTTGTACCTGGGTGGCAACCGCTATGCGATTCATTTTGAAGAACTCGCGGACTTCTCCGCTGCAATGCCGCGCGATCAGGCGATACAGGCGGCCGTTAATCGCTATGCCCTGCTGCTGGACCAATACTGCAAAAGCGCGCCCTGCAACTGGTTCAACTTCTTCGACTTCTGGAAGGCTCAAGACCGATGAGGACGACCGCACTGCTTTTCATCGCGCTGCTATCGCCTGTTGCAGCGCTTGCCTCGGAATGGAATCTCGAGCACTTGATGCAGAACCTTGCAACGATCCGCAGCGACCATGCCGGATTTGTCGAAATGAAATCCATCGCGATGCTTGAAAAACCCATCGCATCGTCCGGGGAACTTTACTACACCGCACCGGATCACCTGGAAAAGCGCACGTTGAAACCCAAGCCCGAGTCGCTGACCGTGGATGGCGATACCCTGGTCATAGAACGCAATCACCAGACCCATCACTTGCAATTGCAAAGCTATCCGGAAATCGCCGCCTTCATCGACAGCATACGCGGCACGCTGGCCGGAGATCGAAGAGCGCTTGAACGCAACTACCATCTCGCTCTTACAGGCAATGCCGAACACTGGACGCTGCAGCTCATCCCCCTCTCTGACGCCATGCAGAAAGTGGCAAAACAGATCCGCATCTCGGGCGAGCAAAATGCGCTGCTCAGCATCGAAATCATCCAGGCCGATGGCGACAGCTCGGTCATGTCCATCGCAAGACTGGCAACGCCGTGAACAGGCGCAGCATCGCAATCTGGCTTGCTTTCATCGCGGCCTGCCTGATCACGATTTCCCAAAGCCGATTCACCGCGGACCTGTCCGCCTTCCTGCCGCGCAACCCGACGCCGGCACAGCAGCTTTTGCTCGAACAGATCAGTGACGGACTCGCTTCGCGCCTGATCCTGGTAGGCATTGAGGGCGGCGATGCGCAACAGCGCGCCGAACTCTCCATACAGATCGCAAAAAAGCTGCGCACCGATCCGATCCTTGCCAGTGTGAGCAACGGCGAGGACATCCATGGCGCAAGCGACCGCGCTTACCTTTTCGACCACCGCTACCTGCTAAGCCCCGCTGTTACACCTTCGCGCTTCGAAGTCGCGGGACTGCACGACGCCTTGAGTGCGAGCATAGACCTCATCGCCTCACCCGCGGGGCTGCTCTTCAAGTCCCTGCTGCCCCACGATGCGACGGGTGAAATGGCGCAATTGCTGGATCAGATGGAGAGCAGCCCCAGGATGCTCGATGGCGCATGGGCATCGAAGGATGGCAAGCGCGCGCTGATGCTGGTGCAAACGCGCACATCGGGTTCGGACACCGATGCCCAGCAGCGCGCAATGGCTGCGATACAGAAGGCATACGACGAGGCGCGTACGCCAGGCACGAGACTCCTGATGGCAGGCCCGGGCGTGTTCTCGGTCAATTCACGCGAAACCATAAGGGGCGAGGTGACCCGCCTGTCCATCCTCAGCATTGCGTTGATCGCAGCGCTGCTGCTTCTGGTTTATCGCTCGCTCACCGCGCTGATGCTGAGCTTTCTGCCCATCATCAGCGGCGCGCTTTCCGGCATCGCCTCTGTCAGCCTCGCCTTCGGCACCGTGCACGGCATCACACTGGGATTCGGCACCGCGCTGATAGGCGAGGCGGTGGATTACTCCATCTACCTTTTCGTGCAATCCGGACAGGACAGGGAAGAATGGATCAGGCGCTTCTGGCCCACCGTGCGCCTTGGCGTGCTGACCTCGATCTTCGGCTTTGCAGCGCTGATGTTCTCGGGATTTCCGGGCCTCGCACAGCTTGGCCTGTATGCAACCTCGGGCCTCGTCACCGCGGCTCTGGTGACCCGTTTCGTTTTGCCGCATCTTATTCCCGCGGGATTTCGCATCCGCGATGTATCGTCCCTGGGCCGGATGCTCACAGGCCTGGTCGATCGCGCTGCAAGATTGACATGGCCCGCCTTCCTGCTGCTCGTCGCGGCCTGCGCCATCCTGTTCGTGCATCGCAACGACTTATGGAATGAAAAAATATCCTCGTTAAGTCCGGTATCTCAGTCGGATGTCGCGCTCGACACGGCGCTGCGCGCAGACCTCGGCGCGCCCGATGTGCGCTACATGGTAGTCGTCTCAGGCAAAGATCAGGAATCGGTATTGCAGTCTGCCGAACGCGCATCGGACATGCTGCAAAAACTGGTCGAGAAGGGCGAGCTCTCCGGGTTTGAAAGCCCGAGCCGCTACCTGCCCAGCATCAGTACGCAGCGCATGCGCCAGAACAGCCTGCCTGATCCGGACACCCTGGCATCCCGATTGTCAGAAGCGCTCATCGGATTGCCGATCAAGGCAGAGCGCTTGGCACCCTTCCTGTCCGATGTCGAGGCCGCAAGACACCAGCCGCTGCTGCAGCGCTCCGACCTTGAAAACACCTCGATGTCCATGGCAGTCGATGCCTTGCTCATCCGGCATGACGGCAGGACAAGCGCGCTGTTGCCGCTCACCGCCGCAACGGACATCGACGCAGCGCAGCTCCGCTTGGCGCTGAAGGCCGTGCCCGGCGCAATGTTCGTGGACATGAAGGCCGAATCGGACCATCTCTATTCGGGCTACTTGCATGAAGTCATCCTGTTGTCTCTGGGTGGCACCGCGCTGATAATCCTGCTTTTGCTGTTTTCCCTGCGCTCTTATACCCGCATGCTGCGCATCGTGCTGCCGCTTGCCGCCGCGGTCATCACGGTCACCGCAGGATTGACCCTGTTCGGCCAGAAACTGATCATCATGCACCTGGTGGGCCTGCTGCTGGTGGTCGCAGTGGGCTCCAACTACGCGCTGTTCTTCGATCGGGGCAAGTCCGGAGATTCCGACTGTACACCCCCGACGCTCACCTCGATGCTGTTTGCCAACCTGACTGCGGTCGCAGGATTCGGCCTGCTCGCATTTTCCAAGGTCTCCATACTGCAGGCGATAGGCGTAACAGTTGCTCCGGGGGTCATCCTCGCACTCATCTATTCGGCCATTTTCGCAAAGCGTAACCATGGCTGATGCGCGCTGGAAGCCCACCTTACTGATACGCGCGAGCCTCTTTCTGCATGCGGCGATCGCGATCTTCCTCGTCATCCAACCCCTGCATTGGCGCATCGCGCTCATGATCTTTGTTGCAAATCATGCGCTGCTCACCCTGACGGGTCTCCTGCCGCGCTCACACTGGCTGGGACCGAACTGGACCCGGTTGCCCAGGGCCTCCTCCGACCGGCATGAGATCGCGCTCACCATAGACGACGGCCCGGACCCTGTCGTGACGCCCAAGGTGCTGGACATCCTGGACCACTACTCCGTGAAGGCGACCTTCTTCTGCATCGGGGAGAAGGCAGCTTCCCATCCGGAACTGTGCCGCGAGATCGTATCCCGCGGCCATGCGGTGGAGAATCACAGCCAGCATCACCGGCATCATTTTTCGCTGTTGGGTTATGCGGGATTGATGCGCGAACTGGAAAAGGCGCAGAGCACGCTCACGAAAGTCACAGGACAGAATCCTCTGTTTTTCCGCGCGCCCGCAGGACTGCGCAATCCGTTTCTGGATCCGGTGCTCGCAAAACTGAATCTCAGGCTTGCAAGCTGGTCGGTGCGCGCCTACGACACCAGAAACGGCGACGCTGAACGCATCGCGCAAAAACTGCTTCGAGGACTCAAGGAAGGCGCGATCCTGTTGCTGCACGACGGCAATTCCGCGCGCACCCAAGACGGCAAACCCGTGATACTCGAAGCGCTCCCCGTCATTCTCTCAAAAGCCAGAGAATCCGGCTTCAACTTTGTCACCTTGAGGGCAGCGCTTTCATGAACTCGCCGACGACAAGCTGGAAAAGCCGCATCGCATCCGCGATCATGAAGCACGCCTGGCTCAAGGCGTTCGGCACCACGCTTTTCATCGGACTTTTCTTTTCGGCGTATTTCTATCTGTTGAGAAACCCCGCCCATGCGCCGACGGCGATGCCGATCACCTGGCTGGATCGCGCAATCGGATTTTCTCCCTGGGCATTGCCAGCCTATGTTTCACTCTGGGTTTATGTATCCCTGCCCCCTGCGCTGCTGGAGACGAGACGGGAACTTTATGCCTATGGCGCAAGCATCGCCGCAACCTGCATCATTGCATTGCTGATCTTCTACTTCTGGCCGACTTCCGTGCCTGCATCCGATATAGACTGGTCACGCTATCCGGATGTCGACTTCCTGAAAAACATGGATGCCTCGGGCAACGCCTGTCCCTCGCTGCATGTGGTCACCGCGGTTTTTTCAGGCATCTGGCTGCATCGATTGCTAAACCGTCTTGCCGCACCCCGTTGGCTATCGCTTTTCAACTGGGCATGGTGCGCAGCGATCATCTATTCCACCTTGGCCACGCGCCAGCATGTCGCGGTCGATGTGCTGGCGGGCCTGGCACTTGGCGTGCTCGCGGCGAGTCTTTCATTGAGGCGATGGAAAAATGGTGACATCCGCTTATCGGGAATATAATGTCGACTGCCTGATCAACCCGACGACGATTTTGTTTTGAATCCGCTTTGGCTTTCCCATTTCACCGCGACCAGCAGCATCGGGCGCGGGCTGGACCAGACGCTTTCCGCGCTGCAAGACTTGCGTTCGGGTTTGGCGCCTTGCGCTTTCGACACCGTAGATCTCAAGACCCATGTCGGCGAAGCGGCAGGTCTTGACGACGTGAAACTCCCCTCGCCGCTTTCAGAATACGATTGCAGGAACAACCGGCTCGCATGGCTCGCTCTCCTGCAGGACGGATTTGAAGAGGCGGTGCGTCGCGCGATCGAAAAATACGAAAGGCAGCGCATCGGCATTTTTCTCGGCACCAGCACTTCGGGCATTTTGCAGACCGAGCTTGCCTATCGCAGGCGTGACCCGGAAACAGGCGCGCTGCCCGAGGACTTCATCTACCGCACCACGCATAACACCTATTCGGCAGCCAGTTTCGTGCGCCGCCATTTCGGACTTTCAGGCCCTGCCGTCGCAGTGTCTTCCGCATGCTCCTCGAGTGCAAAGGTCTTCGCCTCGGCTCGTCGCATGATGGAGGCGGGACTGATCGATGCGGCCGTCGTGGGAGGCGTGGACACGCTGTGCCTGACCACGCTGTATGGCTTCAATTCGCTTGGACTCCTGTCAGAACAGCCTTGCCGGCCTTATGATGCGGAGCGCAACGGACTGTCCATCGGGGAGGCCGCGGCGTTCACACTGCTGGAAAAAACCCCGCAAGGTCAAGACGACGTGATGCTGCTGGGCATAGGGGAATCCAGCGACGCCTATCACATGTCATCTCCACATCCCGAAGGGCTGGGCGCGAAGATCGCGATGCAGGATGCGCTCGAAATGGCAGGTTTGCAGCCATCGGACATCGACTACATCAATTTGCATGGCACTGCGACGCAGAGCAACGATGCGGCCGAAGGCATTGCCGTTCATGCGTTGTTCGGGGAAAACACGCCGTGCAGCTCGACCAAGGGTGCGACCGGACACACGCTGGGAGCGGCCGGCGGCATCGAGGCGGTGATCGCAGCACTCGCGTTGAAACACGGCCTCATGCCGGCAGGCATCAACACGAAACAGATCGATCCCGCGTTGAGACTCGATTATCTGCTCGAAAACCGCGAACGGAAAATCCGCCGCGTGCTCAGCAATTCGTTCGGTTTCGGCGGCACCAACTGCGCCCTGATCTTCGGACTTCAAGAATGAAGCTTGCCGCATACATCGAAGGCATGGGGCTTTTGGGCCCGGGTCTTGCCGGCTGGCATGAGAGCGCCGAGATGCTCAGAGGAGCCTCTGCATACCGATCTCAAAAGACCGTATTGCCTGCTCCCGCATTGCTGCCTTCGGCCGAGCGCAGGCGCAGCGGTGCGCTGGTCAAGGTAGCGCTCGCAGCAGGACTCGAGGCGATACAAGCGGCAAGGCTCAACCCCTCCGATCTGCCGGCCGTGTTTTCCTCTTCGGGCGGCGACGGGGAAAACTGCCACGCGATCTGCGAGATGCTGGCGTCAAACGACCGCCAGATATCGCCCACACGCTTTCACAATTCCGTACACAACACGGCCGCCGGTTACTGGGGCATCGCGACCGGCGCGATGAAAAGCTCATCGGTGCTTTGCGCCTTCGATGCAAGCCTGGGTGCAGGACTGCTCGAGGCGATCACCCAGGTCGTCGTGGACAACACGCGCGTCATACTGCTTTCCTGCGACACGCCCTATCCGGAGCCGCTCAAAAGCGTGCGTCCCATTCCGGATGCATTCGGTCTCGCGCTGGTGCTGTCGCCCGAGAAAAGCCCGCAGACCATAGCCGAAATCGGCATCGCATTGTCCGATGAACCCGCGGACAGGCTGGATGGCGAACTCGAGGCGCTGCGCATTGCGATCCCTGCCGCAAGAGGGTTGCCGATGCTGCGCGCGATCGCGATGAGAATGGAAGGCCGTGTGGTGCTCGACTATCTGGATCAGACGACACTGGCCGTTGCCATTTCACCATGCTGAATTCAAGTCTGCCCGACCGCGACTGGATCTCGGCGCACATTCCGCATCAGGGAGCGATGTGTTTGCTCGACCGAGTCGTATCCTGGGATGCAGAGCAGATACAGTGCCAGGCTAGCAGCCACCGCAGCCCGGACAACCCGTTGCGTTCCCAAGGACAGCTTAATAGCGCCTGCGGCATCGAATATGCGGCGCAGGCGATGGCGGTGCACGGCGCACTGTGCGCATCAAGCCAGCCTTCCGGCGCAGGGTATCTGGTCAGCGTGCGCGGCGCGAAGCTTCATGTGCCGAGGCTGGACGACATCGAAGCCGGTCTAACCGTGAAAGCGCGCTGCATCACATGCGAAGGCAGCAACATACTCTATCGCTTTGAGATCAGCGCAGAAGGCCGCCTGCTGCTGGAAGGACGCGCAGTCGTCGTGCTGGACGCCCTCGCGGCACAAGATATCTAGCTGTGCGAAATTTTCCTTGCGAGAAGCATGGGCAGGCGCAGCAGAAAGCCCGCGAACAGCCGCGCATGCATGAAGGTCAGAAGGAGGTTGTCGCGCAGATAGCGAAAATGCGATACCCCTCCCTCATCCTTGCTTAAATAGCGCACCTTCGCCTGCAGGTTGACGGGCCTGATGCCAAGCCAGCAAAGGCGCACAGCCGCCTCCGGATCGAAATCGAAGCGGCGCATCCACGGCTGTTTTCTCATCACCCGCCGCAATGGCTCGATCGGATAGACGCGAAAACCGAACAGCGAATCGCCTATGCCCGACCAAAGCGTCTCGAGATTCGCCCACCCGTTGGAGATGCGCCTTCCCTTGACCCTGAGAGACGGCGCCTGTTCGTCGAATACCGGCATGCCCAGTATCATCGCATCGGGCTGCCGCATGGAAGCCTCCATAAAATCGGCGATGCGATCTGCGGGATGCTGGCCGTCCGAATCCATGGTCAGTACATGGCTGTAACCCAGTGCTGCCGCCTCGTTGAGTCCGTGCAGCACTGCGGCGCCCTTGCCCCGGTTTTTTGGCAGCACCAATACGCGCAAGCCCCGGTCCTGCTTCTCCATTTCCCAAAGCCCCTCTGCCGTGCCGTCCGTGCTGCCGTCCACGATCACCCAGACGGGCGACCAGTGACAGCGCGCGGCGCTCACGGTCTCGTAAACCTTCTTTCCCGGGTTATAGCTCGGGATGAGAACCAGATGAGTCGCCGATGCGTTCAACATGCGCCCCGCGCTTTTGGCGCGCAAATCTCTGCATCCCGGACCAGGTCCTGCGCAAAATACTGCTCCAGCTCTGCCATGAACTGCCGGGTATTCTGCGGCGGATCGAAACGGCGTCCCAGGCTCACGCGGTAATGGATCGGCATCACAGGTTTGCGAAACAGCGGCCAGCCCTTGGTGAGATAGGCGCTATCCGTCTCGATCAGCACGGTCTGCACCGGAACCCTGGCATGATGCGCGATCAGCCCTATGCTGCCCTTGAGCGGATTGACCGGGAAGGAGGTCGTGCGCGTGCCTTCCGGAAACAGCAGGAGATGGCTGCCGGATTTGAAGTCTTCGGCTGCCCTCTTCACCATGCGATGCCCGGGATCGTTGCGGATGTAACGCGCAAGCCTCGCACCCGCGCCGAGAAACACATTGTTCATCAGCTCGGTCTTCAGCACGCAGGCCACATTCGGCAGACGGGAAATCACCATCACCGCATCCAGAAGACAGGGGTGATTGGGCGCGATGATCAGCGGCTCCTCGCCTCTCAGCGCATCGAGTGCCGAGAGATCAAAGCTGCAGCGGCGCGAGATGCCAATGCTTGCCAGATATATCCTAAACCCCGTCATGATCGCATAGCGCCCGAGCGTTCTGCCCCAGCGCTCGGGCAACACAAGGTATGCGACCATCGCAACCGGCGTCCAGGCAAGACACAGCACGCCCAGCCAGATGAGGCCCAGATACAGCACCAGATAATCATAACATTCGAGCAGAAACCGCATGATCATCTCATCTTGCAGGCATGCACCGCCTCGATTTCCAGCAGAAGGTCTGTACGGCATATGTCGGCCTGCAGATAAATCGCATTGCATTGCGCGCCCACGATCCTTGCGAGCTCGGCGGCCACAGGCGCAAGATCGGCAGGGCGCCTTATATATACCCTGTAGCTGAGATCGGCAAGCCCGAACCTGCGATCCTGTAACTGACGGTTCGCCTCGTCCAGCACAGCCTTGATGTTCGCCATCGCCTCTCTCGCCTGCATCACGGCATCTTCGCGATGCACGGTTTCATGACCCAAGATGCTGGCCGTACCGGAAATGAACAGCACGGCTTCCTGCCCTATGGGAACAAGCGTTGCGCGCGAGAATGTCGGACTGCGCGGCCCGTATTGCCGAGGGTACTGGCAGGCGCTGATCTGGCGCGGATTCTCTATGTTCAGCAGCGGGACTTTTCCCGCAATGAATGCAATGCCAAGCGGCCCCTCTTTCATGCCCAGCGCGCAGGCAGCCGGCGCATTGCCGAGCACGCCCCTGTTGTGGGCCAGAAACGCATCCTGTCTGCCGATGTTGAACTGCTGATAGCGTTCGATACCCGAGTCAGTCTCATTGATGTCCGCAATGTAATTCCAGAACCTGTAGAGATACGGATATCCGAGTTTGTCGAGCAGCCCGAATATCTGGCGATAGGCGGATTCTGCAGCCTGCTGCAGCGGGGGCTTTCCGGAAAGCATGGCAAACCGGCTCTCCGGCAATGCGATCACGCCAAACAGCGCGCCAGCGCCGTGACGGTAATGGATGTCGGCGCATTGCCCCTGAGTCACTTCCCCGCTGCAGCGCCACACTTCGCAGACCGAATCCTGCGCATCCAGCCTCTGCATCGGGACAGACAGGCAAAGCGTACCGGCAGGATCAAGGAAGCCTGATGAAAAACAGATCGCGCCCAGCACGCCTTCAGGCTGCTTCAACATGCCGGCGACAGACTGATATTCGCCGCGCAATAACGGATCTCTCATCGAAACACCGCACCGGTGGCCGCATCCTTCACAAACAGCCCGCGCGGCAGAAAATCGGACCCATTCCTGTGATGCTGCAAAATATTCATGAGTGGCAAACTGGCTTGATCTATGTTTATCCGGATTGTAACTTAATCGGCCCGCCTTCAGACAGCCCAAGCCCAACCTCACGGTTCAAAGACAATCGCAAAAAACCCGTGTAAACTATATATACGGTATGTTTCCTGAATGTCGCCCATGCTCAAAGGTCTCACCTTCATCGCCGGCACGGCGATCCTGGCTTACTTCTCGCGCGCCTCCCTGCGCGCGCCCAAGTCTCATGGCTTCTACCGCTTTTTCGCCTGGGAACTGATCCTGATCCTGATCGCATCCAGCCTGGACAGATGGGAGGGCGCTGCGCATACACCCGTGCAGATCGCAAGCGAAGTGCTGATGAACATCTCGCTCTTGCTGGTGATTTTTGGCTATCTGTCGCTGTTCCTGTTCGGACAGCATGACGCAAACCGCAACGATGCGCCGCTGCTGCTGATCGAGAAGACCACGTCTCTGGTGACCCGCGGCCTGTACCGCTACATCCGCCATCCGATCTACAGTTCGCTGATCTTTCTGGATCTAGGGCTGTTCTTCAAGGAAATATCGCTGCTCAACGGCTGCATCGCGCTCGCGGCCTTGCTGCTTCTTCTGGTCACCTCGCGCGCCGAGGAGAACGAAAACATCCACTACTTCGGCTCTCCGTACCGGCAATACATGGCGCGCACAAAACTATTCATACCGTTTTTTCTGTAGCACAGGATTTTCTGCGCGAAGCTTGCGCCACCGTATTCATTCCGGCGCCGCAAGGCGTATGGTGTACTGTCCGGATTTTTCGTCGCGCTCGACCAGCAGCAGCTTGTGCCGCTCGCCATCCTCGACCAGATCCTTGAAAGAACGGTAGCCGTAGGAAGATTCGGTAAAGCCCGGTCTTCTGCGCTGCATGGTGGTCTTGACCAGGGAACCCCAGATTTTTTCATCCGAGCCGCGCTCGGCAATCAGCGCATCGACCGTCTCCACGATGAAGTCCAGCGCCTCCTGGCGCTTGTCGTCCTCGCCTTTCGCGGCTTGCGGTTTGACCTTGCCCGCCTTGGCCGGCTTCTTTTTCTCGGCGCGTTTCTGTTTGGCTTCCTGCTCGCGCACCAGGTCGTCGTAGAAGATGAACTCGTCGCAGTTTGCGCTCAGCAGGTTGGAGGTCGAATCCTTCACCCCGATGCCGATCACATGCTTGTTGTTCTCGCGCAGCTTGGAGACCAGCGGCGAAAAATCCGAATCGCCGCTG
>VFSW01007949.1_pt1 | contig 15311 bp, 15 predicted proteins | sample 5358111 | NCBI WGS metagenome assembly VFSW01 (sample SAMN11554181, study PRJNA540505) | mine drainage metagenome | isolation source: sediment from site ElyBrook_90M | place: USA: Ely Copper Mine, Vershire, VT | collected 2017
GGAACCGTGGGGCTTCCCGCCCTGGCGTTGGGTCGATGGTTTGGCGTTCCGGTGGTATACGATGTGCAGGACCTTTGGCCGGATACGATCACGGCGACTGCAATGCTGCCGAATAGCTTGGCGATAGGGCTGCTCGACCGTTTTTGTCGTTTCGTCTACCGGCATGCGGATCGCGTTGTGGCGTTATCGCCAGGATTCCGCCGCGCTCTAATCGAGCGGGGAGTGGATGCCGATAGATTGCGTGTGATCTACAACTGGGCTCCGGAACAGCAGGCGGTGCCGGCCGGCGTATGCCTTCCCGATGACAGGTTCAGGGTCGTATTCGCCGGAAATATCGGGATTGTCCAGGGACTCGATGCGGTGCTGGACGCCGCCGCTCTGTGCGCCGTTACGATGCCGCAGGTGGAGTTTCATTTCATAGGCGGCGGAGTCGACGTGGAGCGACTCCGGCAGCGCGCTGTCGAAATGCGGTTGGCGAATGTGCAGTTTCTGGAATGGCAGCCGCCCGCCGTGATAGGCACAATTCTGGAGGCCGCTGGCGCCTTACTGGTGCACTTGAAAGACGATCCTCTTTTTGCGGTCACGATTCCGTCGAAGACGCAGGCTTACCTCGCGGCGGGGCGGCCGATTGTCATGGCGGTGCGGGGTGACGCAGCCGACTTGGTAAAGCAGGCGGGAGCTGGGGTTTTGGCAGAACCCGACAACCCGGAGAGCATCGCGGCGGCTGTCCGAAAACTGGCCGAGATGACTCCAGCGGATCGGGAGCGGATGGGTCAGGCGGGCCGATCGTTCTACGAGCGCGAACTTGCCATCGACCACGCGGTGGAACAGTTCGACTCGCTCTTTTGGGACGCTGTGATTCGGCCGAAACGATGTCTGAGAGGCGAGAGAAATCTCCGAATCTTCGATGTCATATTCGCTCTGGCGGCACTCCTGGTGCTTTTGCCGGTGATGGTGGCGGTAGCGATCAGCGTGCGAATCAAGCTCGGTTCTCCCGTTCTCTTTCGGCAGATCCGTACCGGCCGGCGAGGCCAGCTTTTCTCAATCCTGAAATTCCGGACGATGCGAGAAGCCTATTCGGCCGAGGGCTCGCCTCTTCCCGACGATGAACGGTTAACCCCATTCGGCCGCATCCTCCGCAGCACCAGCATGGACGAGTTACCCGAACTCTGGAATGTAATCCGCGGCGAGATGAGTATAGTCGGTCCGCGGCCTCTGTTGCCGCGGTACCTGCCGCGCTATACTCCCACCCAGCAGCGCAGGCACGATGTGAAGCCGGGGATCACGGGCTGGGCGCAGATTCACGGTCGAAACGCAATCAGCTGGGAGAAGAAGTTCGAACTGGATCTCTGGTATGTCGATCATCGATCTTTCTGGCTGGACATCCGGATCTTGCTTCTGACGATTTGGTGCGTGTGTCGCCGCCAAGGCATCGGTCAGCTAAGTTGCCCAACCATGCCGGAGTTTCTGGGCTCGGAGAACAGGTGATACGGCGATGAAACCCAATGCCAAGCGGCCCGACCGCTTGTTATCCCGTTTCAGAACGGACCTGTATTACAAGGCAGGCACCGGCGGATTAAGGACCAGATGTATCCTTACGAGAAGATAGATCCAGCGACGCAGGAACTGGCCCCCGCATGTTCCGAAATGAATGGAGTTGGACGAGAAACCCATGGCCGGCAATACCCTATCCCCCTCTCCGTCCCGCATATGAGCGGACGAGAGCGAGAATATGTCGCCGAAGCTTTCGCTTCGAACTGGCTATCCACTCTAGGGCCGAATGTAGACGCCTTCGAGCGGGATTTCGAGGAGCGCTTCGGCTTGCCGGCAGTGGCTGTCTCGAGCGGAACCGCTGCGATTCACCTGGGACTGCGGGCGCGGGGGGTGGGGCCGGGAGACACCGTTTTATGCTCGGACCTGACATTCGTTGCCAGCGTCAACCCCGTGCGGTATCTGGGCGCTGAGCCAGTGCTTATCGATAGTGAGAGGGAGAGTTGGAACATGGATCCCGGCCTGCTCAGGGCAGCCTTGGCCGAGCACGCGGCATCGGGAACCTTGCCCAAGGCCGTTATCGTGGTTCACTTATTCGGCCAGTGCGCGAACCTGGATGCGATCCTTGAAATCTGCCGGCCCTACGAAGTACCGGTTCTGGAAGATGCCGCGGAGGCACTGGGCGCGCAGTATCGGGGCAGACCGGCGGGAACTATGGGAGATGTGGGAGTCTTTTCTTTTAATGGAAACAAGATTATTACTACCACTGGCGGCGGTATGCTGGTGGCGCGGCGGCCCGAACTTGCGGAGCGGGCACGCTTCTGGGCCACGCAAGCCCGCGACCCGGGGCTATCCTACGAGCATTCGGAAATTGGATACAACTACCGGCTGAGCAACGTGCTGGCAGGAATTGGGCGCGCGCAGTTGCAGGCCTTGGATGACCGCGTCTTACAGCGTCGCGGCGTCGCGTTGCGATACCGCGAGGCCTTCGCCGATCTGCCGGGGATTTCCATGATGCCGCAGGCAGTCTGGGGGTTCAGCACCAACTGGCTCAGTTGCTTTCTGGTGGATGCCCCGGAGTTCGGTTGTTCGCGAGACGGCCTTGTCCAGTCATTGGCTGAATCCGGGATTGAGTCCAGGCCGGTATGGAAGCCTATGCATCTTCAACCGCTCTATGGGAGTGCTTGCCGTTACGGTGGGTCAGTTGCCGAGGACCTGTACCGGCGCGGAATCTGCCTTCCGAGTTCCAGCAGTTTGACGTGGGTGGACCAGTCGCGAGTGATCCGCCAAGTTCGCTTGGCGGCCGCCGCCCCAATTCGCCGGTCGGCCTAATGAAATTTTGTGAATCAGCCGATTTGATTTGCAGGTGTATTCCATGCAGTCGCAATATCAAATTCCGTTTGTGCTCCGCCGCAGATTCGTCTATGTCTGGAGCATTCGGGCTATTCAGCTATTTCTGTTCGTCATCAGCGGGGTTGCTGCGTTTCTGCTGCGATTTGAGTTCTCCATTCCGGATGCTTTGAAAACCGCATTATGGGCCTGCCTGTGCGTAGGGGTTGCGGCGAAAGTTGCGACCTTCCATGCGTTCGGGTTGGGCCGAGGCATGTGGCGATACTTCGCCACGCAAGATCTGATCCGGGTCACAGCAACCAATATCGCGGCCTCGATTCTGGCATCGGTTGTTCTGTTGACGGCAGGTCCGAAGCCCTTCCCGCGCAGCGTTCTGATCATTGACTTTCTGCTGACGCTGCTGCTTACCTCAGGCGCCCGCACCGCCACACGCGTCGTGCTGGAGGTCACATCACGGGTTCGCCGTGGGGTCGAGTGTCGGGCCTTCGTCTACGGAGCCGGCTCCGCCGGTTCGCTGTTATTGAACGAGGTTCGATCTAACGGAAGATTCCGTTACCACATCTGTGGGTTCATTGACGATGATGCCAACAAATGGAGCATGCTGGTGAATGGAGTACCCGTCCGGGGAGCGGGAGTAGATCTGCCGAAGCTGGCCTCCACTCACGGTGTTCGCGAAGTGCTGATCGCGATTCCCAGCGCAACCGGCGCGCAAATCAGCCGCATCATCGAGCATTGCCAGGCGGCAGGCGTTACTTTCCGGACCGTGCCGTCCATATCCGAGTTAGTCTCTGGTCGGGGCGCAGTTTCGCAAATCCGCGATGTGGCGGTAGAAGACGTCCTTGGCCGCAGCACGGTCGAGTTGGCCCAGGGCGGAATTGGCGAGAGACTGCGGGACCGGGTGGCTCTGGTGACGGGCGCCGCCGGATCGATCGGTTCGGAACTCTGCCGGCAGATCGCACGCTTCGAGCCGGCCAAGCTGGTGGCGCTGGACATGTCCGAAACCGCGTTGTTCCATCTGGAGCGGGAAATTCGGCAGCATATGCCGAGCATCGAATTTCATGCGGAGATTGGGAATATTCAGAACCGGCAGCGGCTCCGCGATGTCTTCGGCGCGCACAGACCATCAGTGGTTTATCACGCCGCCGCCTACAAGCATGTTCCGCTGATGGAGGCGCATGCCTTTGAAGCAGTAGAGAACAACGTGTTTGGCACGTATCATCTGGCTACCGTCGCGGCCGAGTTTGGGGTGGAGGACTTTGTCATGATCTCATCGGATAAAGCCGTAAGGCCCACCAATATCATGGGAGTGACGAAACGCGTGAGCGAGTTGTTGATCTGCTCCCTACAAAACGGCGGGCCACGCTTCGTTTCAGTCCGCTTCGGCAATGTGCTCGGCAGTAATGGCAGCGTCGTACCGATCTTTCAGAAGCAAATCGCCGCGGGCGGCCCGGTAACAGTGACGCATCCAAAAATGCGGCGCTATTTTATGACTATTCCGGAAGCCGCACAACTTGTCCTGCAGGCTTCGAGCATGGGAACCGGCGGCGAAATCTTCGTGCTCGATATGGGACAACCCGTGTTGATCGTCGAGTTGGCGCGCCAATTGATCCGGTTGTCAGGATTACGGCCCGACAAGGATATCCGGATTGTGTATTCCGGTCTGCGACCCGGGGAAAAGCTGTGCGAAGAACTTAACCTGGCGGACGAGCAGACGGTGTCAACACGGCACGTGAAGATCACTGCTTTCACCGGTACGTACCTTTCGTTCGAACGGGTCATCCGGCACCTTGGCTCACTCCGCAACGCCTGTGAGGCGCGGGACCTGCGAGCTTTGATGCTTGAACTCAAAGACATGGTTCCAGACTACAGTCCGAGCAAAGATGTGCTGCAAAGAATCGCCGAACCCGGACTCGTCCGGCTCAGCGAAGCCGTGGATCGAGATTCGGGACCGGCGCCTGCGGATCTTTCATCGATCTCAGGCGTCGGCGCCCCATGCTACAGGGAGTTGTCATGACTGCTACAGCCTGTCCAAACTGCGGTTCCGGACGCCTACACCGCTCGCGGCGGCGGCACCCGGTGGAACATATATTTTCGGTGCTCGGGGCCACGATGCGCCGCTGTCACGACTGCAACCGTCGATACGCCCTGTTTGGGCATTCAATGATCGGCGTGCGGGATCTCAGGATGGTTTCGCGGAAAATCGGTCTGACCTTCACAATGGCCGCTGCCGCAGCTTTCATCATGGTCGCGATTCTGTGGTACAGCCGGGCGCAGTCCGTCCCGACGTCGGACTCGGGATGCTTCACGCCCATCCGGGGCTGGGTGCAGGCGCTGCTTTTCCGGGTGTAAGAGCCAGTGACCAGTCTTCGTCCAGTGTTGGTAGGAATTCTGCTCTACGGCGTCGCAACCCTCTGGGTGCGGGATCGATGGGCGGTGTGTGGCCTGGAGGCGGCAGTATTTCTGTGCACTGTCTGGTTGTTGACGGGCGTTGTTTTGTGGCGCCGGCCGGTCGCTGGCGGAGCCGTTCCGGCCTTGTTAGGGTGCATGTGTCTCTGGGGAGGCAGTCAAATAGCGACCCACTCGACCTTCGTGCCGGCCGAGACGGCGGATGCCGTCTTATACTGGCTGGCCGCCACCTGCCTCGCCTGGATGGGTCTGGAGGCTTGCTCGAATCGAGAAGATCGCCAAGCCTTCCTGAGGGTTGCGCTGGCGGTTGGTTCCACGGTCTGTCTGCTGGGCCTCGTCCAGCTCTTTACCTCACGCGGGAGGGTGTTCTGGCTGTTCCCTTCCGGTTACGAGTCGGAGGTAATCGGTCCGTTCGTTTCGCGCAACAATTATGCCGCGATGGTGGAATTGCTGCTTCCCGCAGCATTGTTGATGGCATTCAGGCACAGACGGCAGACCAACGTGTATCTCGCTTTGGCGGCGGCGATGGTCGCTTCGGTGATCGCCAGCGGATCGCGGGCCGGTTCGATCATCGCCATTTCGGAGGTGTTGCTGGCTTCCTTGCTCCAGGTGAGAGCCAGTTGCGCCCCCATCGGCCGCCGGTGGGCCGGATTTGCCGCTCTCGTGCTCACGTTTACTTTGATTGTGGGCTATCAGTATGTTTGGGACCGATTTCGCGGAGATCGTGACCCTTTCGAGTTTCGTCGCGAGTTTGTGGAATCGTCTGTCGCGATGGTGAAGGCCGAACCGCTGCACGGTTACGGATTTGGCACTTGGCCGGCCGCCTACCGGCAATATGCTTTGCTCGACACAGGGGTGCAGGTCAACCATTCACACAACGAATGGATCCAGTGGTCCGCCGAAGGCGGCATACCCGCTCTGGGACTGATGCTAGCGATTTTCGTAATCTGTACGCCGGATGCTTTTCGCTCCATCTGGGGAATTGGGCTCCTCGCGGTCTTTGTACACTCGCTGATCGACTATCCGTTTCTCAGGCTCGGCCTGGCGTGCTGGATCTTCGTGTTATTGGGCGCCTTGGCGGGGTATGGCCGGGAACGGCGAAGGCTGAAGCATGGAGGCGCCGCGCCATCCAGATCCGCCAGTCCGTATGCGCGCGTATTGGCGCTGGCTGTGATTCCGATTCTGATATTCGCCGCTGGCCAATCATTACGAACGGCCTGGGCAGATATCCTGTACCGGCGTGCGACCCCCGATGCAGTTGCGCGGGCGGCGGGCCTGCGTCCCGATCGCGCAGAGTATGAATTCGCATTGGCGCAGACGGACCCAGGCCACTCGATGCCGCATTTGCGGCGCGCTATCGCGTTGAACCCATTCCTTACTGAGGCGCGGATACTCCTGGCGTCCCAATTGGAGTTGAAGGGGGATCCGGCCGCCAGCGAGGCGGCATTGCTGGATCTGGCGCAACGCGACCGGCAGTATGCTCCGGCCTGGGCCCTGGCGAATTACTACTTCCGCGCCGGCCAGCAAGAGCATTTCTGGTCATGGGCACGAACCGCGGCACAACGTTCACCTGGCGGAATGCGGCCGTTGTTCGATCTTTGCTTTGCGTTAACCGGGGATGCCGCAACCGTGCTGGAACGTGTGGTGGTACCCCGCCGCATCGTGGAGCGAGAGTATCTGTCGTATCTGATCGAGAAGAGCCGCTTGGCCGACGCTCATAAGGCGGCGATGCTTATCGCGGAGACTGGCTCTGTCCAAGACCGCGACGTTTTGCTGGACTACATAGATCGTGCGCTGGAGGGCTTGTGCTTTGACCAGGCCGCTGCAATTTGGAACAGGCTGTGCGTGAAACGCCTGGTGCCCTGTGCACCATCGATCCCGGGAATGTTGGTGAACGGAGATTTTAGCCGGCCGATTCTAAACCGTGGGTTCGACTGGCAGTCGGCCGCTCCCGGCTGTGCGACTATCGCGCAGACCCTTGCCGAGGGCTCCGCTCTGGAGCTTTTCCTGTCCGCCAACCGGCCGCAGCGCTGTGAAATCACTCATCAGTTTGTGCGACTGGCGGCCGGAACTCGTTATGTAATTCGATTTCAGTACCGGACCATCGAACTGCCGGACCCGACAGGTGTGTTCTGGTCAATGGGAGGGAGTCAGGAATACGAGTTAGGTTCGTCGCCTGACTGGACTGACGCGGAATGGCGATGGCAGGCGGCGGAAAACCAGGGGCGGCTGGCTTTGGCTTATCGAAGGAAGGCGGGATCCACCCGTCACGAGGGTACAGTGCTGGTCAGGCGCGTCCGGCTCCAGCCAGATGAGATGCCGCCGCATTCCCTGGCGTCCGCCCGTCGGAGGGGCAAATAGCACCGATGTTGAAAACTGCATCTCGATGGCGCATCAGGCAACGGAGTTCCGCGGCGTTCGCGGGCAGCGCGCTGATCCATGCTGCCTGCGCCCTCCTCCTGCTTAGAATGACGCCGCCGCAGTCGATCACGCAGGGTAGTCGACATTTCGTGCCGGTATATGCTCCAGCGGTGGTCGCAAGGGTTCCACTACCGGTCCCCGCACGGCCGCGCGCAGTTCCGGCGCGTGCCCAAACGCTGGCCTTCCCGCCATCCGTAACTGTGCCCGCACCCACGCCGGAACTGCAAAGCGTGTCCAAGCCGGAAGCGCCCCCGCCGGTACCGCCACGTCCCAGGCCAGTGCCGCCGCCGGAGATCGAACCTGGCGCGATCAAGTTATCTTCGCCGGTTCCCCGGATCGAGGCTTTCGACTCCCAGCCCGTGCAGGCCAGGAGGCAAGTCTCAGATTCGGCTGCTTTGCAGGTGGGAAAATTTGAAGAAACAGCGAGATCACTGCCTGTTGGCGAGCGTCGTGGTCCAATCGGTTCCGCCGGATTTAACTCTGCCGCAGGGGGACAGGCGAAGCGCGCAAGTCTATCAGAGGGCACAGTTCGTTTCGGCAGCTTTGGCGCCGCGGAGGCGCTCGGGCCGCCAGGCGCGACACCCCGCGCGGTGACAAACACCGATTTTGACAGCGTGGATGCGCGGACTGCTTCCGCCAAGGTAGCGGCACCGGACGAGCGTTTCGTGGCACTCGAGATACTCGATAAACCGCGCCCGCTGTATTCCGAAGAGGCGCGCAAACTGAAGATCGAGGGCGTGGTGGTTCTAGAGATGTCGTTTGGATCTGACGGACGGGCGCGTGTTCTGCGGGTAGTCCGCGGTCTCGGTCATGGCCTCGACGAGAATGCCATCCGGGCGGCAATGGGAATCCGCTTCCATCCGGCGGTTCACCAAGGCAGGTTAATGGATACCGTGGCGCTGGTGAGAATCGAATTCCAGGTGGCGTATTGAAACTCGAAGGAAATGCGATGAGAAAAATCATATCGACCTGGCTTCTGATGGGAGTTTTCACGGGGCCGGTCATGGCGGCCGGCGAACGCGAGGCCGTGGACAAGCTCTTGGACCGGATCGCGAGCCAGGAGCAGCAATTCATCCAGGAATTGCGTACTCGCAGAGCTATTCTGGAGACGTACATTCAGGAGACTCCGGATCCCGCAAGCGATACTGCGGACGTGGTGCGGGACCACTATTTCCTGGGCCGGCTCGATTTCTCCAAGGGATTCGAATACACGGCAATGGCGGCCCGTGGAGAGGTGCCCAAAAGCTCGCGAACGCTATTTTTCCTGAAAAGCCGCGCGACGGTATTTGTTCCTACCGGGTTTGCCCAGATGGCGCTACCCGATTCCGCAGGTCTAGACCGCCGCACGTACCACATGGAATTCGTTCGCCGCGAATTTCTGGGCGAGATACGGTGCCTGCTGTTCGACGTCGATCCCGTCGATAAAAAGACGCCCGGGAAATTCAAAGGCCGGATCTGGGTCGAAGATCAGGACTTCCGGATTGTGCGTTTCAACGGCACTTACACCAACAGCACTACTTCCCGCATGTACTTCCATTTCGATAGTTGGCGGGTGAACGTAGCTCCTGGCCGATGGGTACCAGCCTTCATTTATGTGGAGGAATCTGGTGGCGAGAACCCCGTGCGCGTCCCAAGATTCAAGGCCCAGGCGCGACTCTGGGGCTATCACGTTGCCACCAGCGGAAAGCTCGAGGAGCTTGTCTCCATCGCGGTAGAAGCAGACAAACCCGTGAAGGACGGCGCACAAGCCCCGAACCTTTCTCCATTGGAAAGCCAGCGCATCTGGGAACGGCAGGCTGAGGCCAATATCCTGGAACGGCTCGAAAAGTCGGGACTGGTGGCTCCGCGGGGACCCGTAGATGAGGTACTGAACACCGTTGTGAACAACCTGATTGTCACTAACAACCTCGAGGTGGAGGCGCAATGCCGCGTGCTCCTGACTACGCCCATCGAGACGTTCTCGGTGGGCCAGACCATCGTAATCAGCCGCGGATTGATTGATGTGCTGCCTGACGAAGCCAGTCTGGCCATGGTGCTTTCCACCGAACTGGCGCACATCGCCTTAGGCCATAGAACCGACACGCACTTTGCATTTTCCGACCAGACCATGCTGAGTGACGGTGAACTATTAGGCCACCTGCAACTGGCAAGGCCTGACGCCGAGATCCAACAGGCGGCGGCCAAAGCCGCCGAGTTGCTTAGCAAGTCGCCCTACCAATCGAAGCTGTCCAACGCCGGCCTCTTCCTGCAGGCATTGAGGGATCGTGTCACGCAACTGCCGTGCCTGATACGAGCCAATCTTGGCAACCAACTGGCAGGCGGCGACAAGCCGGCGCACCTTGCATCGCTGGTGGATGCGTCTCCAGAGCCGGATCCCGCACAGGTGGACCAGATCGTCGCCTTGCCGCTGGGCTCCCGGGTTCATCTGGACCCTTGGTCGAACGAAATCCTGCTCTTGAAGACCAAGGCGGTTCCCATCCTTTCGGCGCGTGACAAGCTGCCGTTCGAGATCACACCTTTCATCATTTCTCTGTCCCGTGCAGAAGCTCGGTCGAGTGCGCCGGACCTGGCGCCTCCTGGCGAGGGGAGACATTGACCTGACGGCAGCATTGCACGGCAGCGGATAGAATCACTCACTGGGATGATCCCTTCACTGGCTTTCTGCGCTTACCGGACGCTGTTGTTGCCAGATCCGAACGCCGATGTGCCTGCGCAGCGGTTCAGGCCTCTATTTGTAGACCTCCAACAGATGACGCCGATCATCCGGCGATAGACCCGGGTGCTTGCGGATATCCTCCCGAACCGTCAGGAGACGGCGGTACCGCGCGAAGTACTCCGCGATATCGCCGCCGTATTGGAAGTTGTACATAATGTCGGCGAAGGCGTTGGTGTGCTCCAGTCCCAACGCGTGCCCCGATTCGTGCAGGCAGGTCAGGTAAAGCACGGTCTCGCGCAACAGGGCATCGCCACCCGATGCATTGGCTGTAGGCGCCACCACGTATACTTCGGCCCCACGGACCCCGTCCACCAGAATGGGACGCGTCTCTCCGTACAGACTGCCGCTGCCAGTCGCCCAGAAGACGCGAATCTGCGCTTGCTCCCGCTCCGTGGTCCGCTGCAGGCGCAGTTTTCCACCCGCGGCCGCCTGCCACGCTTCCATGGCCCACTGGGCCAGTTCCGGATCGCCCGGACGGCAGCCGGTCATCGTCTTCGCGCAGGCATCCACCCAATATTTCAGTGTCGCGCTTTGCCCCAGACCACAACAAAGAATCGCCACCAGAATCCGCAGCTTGTGCATTACCCCTACTTCCATCGCGCGGTGAAGATGTTGAACTCGTATCGTTCTCTGGCATCGAGGTCGGAACAGAATACCAGAGTCTTGCCATCCGGCGAGAACTCGGGGAACGACGTGAACCCGCCCGTGCTGGTGACTTGCTCCAATCCCGAGCCATCCAAGTTGATCAGGTACAGTTCGAAGTGACGGCTGTCGCACTCGTGCTTGTTGGAGGAAAACAGAATCTTCTTTCCGTCCGGCGTAAAAGTGGGGGCAAAGCTGGCGCAGCCAAAGCCGGTGATAGTGTGAGCGCCGCTGCCATCGGCATTCGCCACCACGATTTCCATCTTCATCGGGGCCGTCAGGTTCTCCGCCAGCAGTGACTTATACCTGTCCATTTCCGCCGGCGTCGTGGGGTAGTTGGCGCGCCACACCAACTTTTTGCCGTCACGCGAGAACACCGCCCCGCCGTCGTAGCCGGGCGATTTCGTCAATTGTTTCTTGCCCGAGCCATCGCCCTTCATAGTCCACAGATCCAGATCGCCCGAAGCCAGCGACGTGTACACGATGTTTCCGGTCTTCCAGTTGACCGTCGCCTCTGCGTCGTAACCGGGAGTTTCCGTCAGTCGCTTCTCGATCTTGCCGTCGTCCGTGGCAAGGAAGATATCGTAGCCTGGGAACACACCCCACAGGTAGCCTTTGCTGCGGTCCGGATTCGCCGGACACGCGGGATCCGCGAGGTGCGTGGAAGCGTAGACAATATGCTTACTGTCGGCCAGGAAATAGCCGCAGGTGGTGCGGCCTTGCCCCGTAGATACCAAATGCTGGTTGCTACCGTCTGCGTTCATGACGAACATCTGGTCACAATCGTAAGGCGGCCGCGTGGTTTGAAAGATCAGCCGCTTTCCGTCCGGTGACCAGTACGCTTCGGCGTTTTGCCCGCCATGAGTAAGCTGGCGGATGCCGGTTAAGTGTTTCGATTGGCCGGCGGCCACGGACGCCGTCAAAGCCAACAGCCAGAGCACTTTCCTCACTGGTGCGTACCCGACGCCTGGTTCAGGAACTGGTGAATCTCCTTCACCGCCGCATCCACTTTCATATCGAAAATGATCCTGCCCAACGCAGCCGTGGAGGGCCGCGCATCGCCGGTGATTCCATTGTTCACGCGCCTGGCGTTGGGATCCCGCGGCTCTCCTGGTTTGCGCATCGGGTCGCCCACCGCCGTCGCGATCAGATCCATGCGGACCCAGCCCTTGTCCTGGCCCAGGTAGATCATCTCGGAAGTGTCCGGAATGCCTGCGTGCGAGCTCAACGGCAGGTTTTTCGAGGTCAGGTACTTGTCGAATTCGTCGTTGGCCTTGTACACGTCTCCGCAGAAATAGACGTGGATGCCCTGCGGGGCGTACTTGTCATCCAACTTCTTCGCTGTGTCATCCAGTTCCTTTTGCCCGCCGCCGTGGTCGCCCATCAGGACCACCACCTTGAAGCCGTTCCTGATCAGTTGCTCTGCCACCTGCTCATTGACCATCGCGAATACGGGGCCTGTCAGCCCAATCGTCCCCGGCAGATTGGCATTGCCATTGTTCACGGAAAACGGCATTACCGGCGCGGCAATCGCGTTTCCCAGCTTTTCCGCAATCGCGATCACCGTGGCATGCGCCATGAGCGTGTGGCCGCCATTCACATTCTGCGGTCCGCGGGTTTCGGTGCCACCGTTATACACCAGGGCGGTCGTTTTGCCGCCCTGTAAGGCCGCTTTCAACTCCGGCCAAGTCATCATCTCCAGATCCACTGTGCTTCTGGTCTGCGCCAGTCCCAACACGGCACAAGTGCAAATACCCAATACCGCGATACGCATCATTCGCCCCCTCCGGTGTTCTGCGGCAGCATATCATAGATGAACGGTCACCGAGGGGGACCAGTATGGAACATCTCATCGCCAAACTGCTCCACGATTTCGAGCAGGGAAAAATGAACCGCCGCCAGCTCATCCAGAGCCTCACCCTGGCGGCCACCGCAGCAGCCGCCGCGCCCGCGCCAGCCGCCGAAGGCAAAGGTTTCCAGGCCGTCGCCGTGAACCACATTTCGTACCAGGTCGCCGACTATGCCAGGACACGCGACTTCTATGCCGACCTTCTCGGCATGAAGGTTTCGCACGACGACGGCCGGCGTCAATGCTATTTGGCATTCGGGGACACTTTCCTGCTGGCGCGCAATGCCCGCGGTGACGCGACCGGCCCGCGCATCGATCACATGGCTTACACCATCGAGAATTGGGACAAGAACGCGGTGGAAGCCGAACTCCAGCGCCGCGGTCTTCCGGCACGCCCCGACACAGAGGACAGCTTCCACACCAAGGATCCCGATGGTTTCGATGTGCAGATCAGCGGCAAAAACATGCACGCTTGAGGTATCCACCCATCTCGTCTGACCGGCCGCCTCGTGCTGTGGGCCTTTTCCGTGTCACGTCGATTACGGCGCACCGCTGGTTTTCGTCCACTACTCAGGCATCACCCGCCTTGGGGGAAAGGGGCCAAGTCACGTGCGGACCCGGCCGGACAATTCAGATGCCAGCGACTCTGGCCCTTCCGGCACGTTGCGGCGGCGCACCCATTGTGTTATTTATGGGTTCAAGTCGGACAATTTGATCCAACTGAAGCCGCCCTGCTTGTGTAGCGACGGTCAGTCATTAATTCTCTTCTTAAAGGATGGCATTCCGTGGAAGCTGTCAACCGTAAACTTATCCGTCCGTCTCTGAACGAAATCAAAGAGCAGATCACGCCTCCGCGCCGTGCCCCGCAGCAGAAGAAGCCCGTTCCACCGGATCAGACAAATGCAGAGAACTTCTATTATGTCAAGCAGATGCAGGCCAAAACCGCGATGGTGTTCGTGCTTCGCGACGGCGAGACTCTGCACGGTGTGATCGAGTGGTACGACAAGTGCTGCCTCAAGGTGAACCGCACGGAAGGGCCGAATATCCTGCTTTATAAGCCGAGCATTAAGTATATGTACAAGGAAGGCTAGGGGTGCAGGCGTTTGCGCTGGGCCAGCCGGTATTCGCGGCGCTCGCCGGCCTCCCGGTAGCGTCGCTGCTCTTCTTCAGTCTCGGGGATGACAGGCGGAATTCCTGTGGTCTGCCGTTCCTTATCTAACGCCACAAAGGTCAGGTATGCCGAGCAGGTGTGCAATCGTTCACCGGTAAGCAGATTTTCCGTTAGGACGTAGACGCCGACTTCCATGGACGTGCGAAATACCCGATTTACCGACGAACGCAGCATGATCAATTGCCCGATGCGGACGGGATGTAGAAAATGGAGGCTGTCCACCGAGGCAGTCACGACCGGCGTGCGCGCATGGCGCATGGCGGCCATGGCCGCGCAGAGATCCACCAGGTGCATCACCGTCCCGCCCAGCACATTTCCCAAACCATTGGCGTCGTTGGGCAATGCCAGTTCGGAATAGTCGGATATCGATTCGCGTACCGGTTTACCTTGCAATGTTCCTCCTGTCAGTGGATGCAGATTAGCGCCTCCCGGCTTCGTCTTTGTGCCGGAAATAGCTTTCCACGTAGGCACGTGCCTGGCGTTCCAGGATGTCGCTGGCCGTCGTCGCGGCGAATCCGCCGAGGGCGATCGAGTACTCCAGCGGACCGTGGGCGAACGGATGGTGGTCGCGTTCCATCACGAAGTAGAGATGAAGCAGCGAGCCCTGGTCGCCCGAGATGGTGAACCGAACGGCATCGGGCCCGTCGGGCGAAGCGGGGAAACGTCCGCAATTGCCGCGGGCGTAGCCGAAATTGCAGAGCCGGCGGATATCCGCAGTGTCCGGCTGGCACGGGTGCAGCGGCGTCGCGCGGCACTCTCCGGCCCAAAGGTCGCCTAAGGGGAGCGGGATCCTGGAGGCGTTTCCGGGAGAGGTCTGCGGTGCTATGGGGTAGAAATAGGGGCAGGCCATTAACGGAGGTATAGTAGCACAAGCGATGGAAAACACCCGGTTGGACCTTCTGAAAAGTATGGTGGCGCAGAACCCGCAGGACAGCTTCTCGCGATACGGACTGGCCATGGAATACCGCAATGGCGGTGACCTGGAAGCCGCAGTGCGGGAGTTCCGCGCGCTGATTGAGGCGAATCCCAACTATTGCTACGCTTACTTCCACGGGGGGCAGACGCTCGAGCGTCTCGGACGTCTGGAGGAAGCTGCGGAACTGTATCGCCAGGGAATCGAAGCGTCCGCGCGGAGTGGCGATCAGCATGCGCGGGGCGAAATTCAAGGCGCGCTCGACCTTTTGGGCTAACGAACGTGTACAATAGTAGATTCGGGCCGTGGCGCAGCCTGGCTAGCGCGCTTGCTTGGGGTGCAAGAGGTCCCG
>VFSW01007950.1_pt1 | contig 15311 bp, 13 predicted proteins | sample 5358111 | NCBI WGS metagenome assembly VFSW01 (sample SAMN11554181, study PRJNA540505) | mine drainage metagenome | isolation source: sediment from site ElyBrook_90M | place: USA: Ely Copper Mine, Vershire, VT | collected 2017
CCGCAGCCGGAAATGTCGGCTTACGCCGACTTCCGATAGGTTCGAAGATCGGTCGAATCCCTCCGAACGAACCGGACTTGTGGCAGTTAACGCCCCGGATCGGAAACCGTTTACTATCCGAAGAGTAACATCGGAGCGCGCAACCCCGGGCAGCCTTCACTTGAAGGCTTGACCCGTGAAGCGCAAATTATCGCAAAGATGAGCCGTACGCGCTCGGCATCGCGCGCCCAAAAGCAAGCAGATCTCGAAGTCGCCCGAGGGAAGTTGTGTCCGCAATCAGAATCCTAGCCGTCCACGACGGCCATAATGGCTCCGTAGCTTTCTTGCAAGACGGCACCATCGAGGTTCTAGTTCAAGAGGAGAGGTTCACATACGTCAAGAATCAGGGCGGCATTCCGATAGAGGCCATAAACTCCATCCGAGACGAGTACGGCGACCGATTCGACTCGATAATTTTCAGTAGCCGCTACATGGGAACCGTGGATTGGAGTCGCGAGGCCCATCTACTGGAAATGCACAGCCGTTCGACTTGGAGAAAATCACTGCGGCAGCGATTGAAGGCGTTTCGGATCGTTCGCCGAATGTATCGCACGCGCCGGATCCGGGGTAGAAATCAACGGATCGACGCGGTATTTCCCAATCGAGGAATCCGCTTCATCGATCACCATTTCTGCCACGCGGCATCGGCCTATTTCGGGCGCGGCGAGCGTGACAAACGAATATTGGTCATTACTTGCGACGGGGACGGCGATGACCGTTCCGGCTCGGCGTATATCGGTTCCGGAGGAAATCTCGAGGCGATCACATCGATCGACCAGAAAGATTCGCTCGGTGCCCTGTATTCATACTTCACGCACTTGTATTGCATGGTCCCACTCGAGCACGAGTACAAGATCATGGGCCTCGCCCCGTATTGCAACGACCGAGCAAGAATCGAACTCGCGAAAAGGGATCTGAAGAGGTTGATCGATTTTCGCGACGATCGCGCGTTGACCTGGAACTACGTCGGGCAGCACTCGAGCATCCAGGCGGCCGGCCGTGAATTGCGCGCCATCTTCGCGCGACACCGATTCGACGTGATGGCCGCCGGGCTGCAGGAATTCACGGAAGATCTGCTGGTCGAATGGGTCGCACGCCTCGTACGCCACACGGGAGTGCGTGATCTGGCATGTGCCGGCGGCGTGTTCATGAACGTCAAGGCGAACATGCGCATCGCCCAGTGCCCGGATATCGCCAGTATCTATGTCCTACCGTCCTGCGGCGATGACACGTTGCCGATCGGCGCCGCGTATCACGAATACTTTCAGGCCACCGGCAAATTCCCGCAACCGATCGGCAGCATGTACCTCGGCGATTCCGTCAAAGTCGAGGAATCGGAATTGGCCGACTTGAGTGCCGCGGGCATCCAGGTGCTCAAGCCGCCCGACATCGAGCACGACGTCGCTTCGCTACTTGCCTCCGGAGAAGTGGTCGGCCGCGTGCGCGGCCGTATGGAGTCCGGCGCTCGCGCGCTCGGGAACCGATCGATATTGGCCAATCCGTCCGTGGACGGCGTACGCCAACTCATTAACGACATGATAAAAGGCCGGGACTTTTGGATGCCGTTCGCGCCGTCGGTCATGGCCGAGGATTTTGATTCGTATTTTTACCGAGACCGCGCCGTCCAGAATTACGAGCACATGGTTTTCACGGTGAACTCCAGGGAATCGAAGCGTAAGTACGCCTACCATGCGCTCCATCCGTATGATTTCACCGCTCGGCCGCACTTGGTGTCGGCCGTGGACAATCCCGAATATCACCGATTGCTGTCAAAATACCGCGAATTGACCGGCGAAGGGTTGATATTGAACACGTCTTACAATTTGCACGGCTATCCGATCGTGAGAACGGCCCGACAAGCGATCGACGTATTCAGGAAGTCCGGCCTGAAGCATCTATCGATCGGTGACGTACGGCTCTCCAAGGCCTGACGTAAGCCTACGTCGCTTGGCGCCATTCGCCGGCGCTTTCGACGCCGGCAGCACCGTTGGACGAATTTTCACGCAGCGCGCGTCACTTCGCCGGCGCGGCGCCCGACAGATCGCCGGGAGCGTTCTCCTCTCCTGAGAATGCCTTGTACCGGAGTTCCCGTGGCTCGCCCACCGACGCCACCCCGAATAGAATCACCCAAATGATCAGCGTTATCGGTGTATTGCCTATCACGTAGGGAATGCTCACCGCGTCGGCGATGAAGAACATGGCTATCAATGCAATGACGACCCATCGGAGGAATTCCTTGGTCGCGAGCGCGCGCTCCGCCAAAAACGCCGCCAACAACATATAGAACACCACGCCGATGAATCCGTAGGTGCCCGGGATCGACAATATGTACGAATGCGGATCGGACAGCGTCCAGCCGAAATTGCGTCGGAAAAAGACCGGCCAATACCCATACCCGGTGCCGAATATCCAGTCCAACGCCGAAAACCGATGAATGACGGCGAGCCAGGCCAACGCGCGATACGAGTGAGTCGACGTACCGCTCTGGACGCGAAACGACTCCAGCAACGCGTCGGCGCCAAGAAAGTAGATCGTGAGCGTCACGGCAATCAAGACGATCAGGATTCCCGGTATGAGTACGCGCTTGCGAATCGCGACGAATGCGGCACTCGAAAGGGCGAAATAAATCGCGATTCCCTTCGAGAGAGACATCGCCGACAGCAGTATCCCAAAAAACGTATACCCCACTCCGAACGAAAATCTCAGCTTCCTTTTGCCATCCAGCACGTGGATCAGGAGCAAAATGAGGATCAAATACAACGCGAAGCCGATCGGGGTCAGGTAGGTGCCGCTCAGCCGCGGGAAACCCAAGGGCGTATTGTCGATCAGCTGCTGCACGTCCATCTCCGCGACGCCGCGCGGCGACAAGAACAATTTGTACCCGAATAGAAGGCGCGCGATGGAGACGAACACACCGTTGATCATCACGTACCAGAACACGAGACGCAGTCGGAACCCCGCGCGGCGATCGTCACGCATTCCCGTCCAGCACGCGGCACCGAAGCCGATCATCGCGAGTGCCAATGCCCCGACGATGATGGGTTCGCGCGCCTTGGCCTGCAGGTGAATGCCGAAGGATTCCTGGAAATACGAACTCGATACGGCATAAATCACCGCGATTACACCGACCGCGAGCAACGCGCGAAAACGCAAGGATTGCCTTCGCACGTCGCGGATGATCTCGGGGGCGTGGCGCGCGAACGCGATCACGCCGAATGCCACGACCGCTCCGTACCACCAAATGCTGTCGAAACCGCGATCGTCCTGAAAGCCGGCCAGCTCGATGACTAAATAGGGCAACAGCTCGAAGCGCAAAACCAAGACCACGAACGCGGCAATCACTCCGTCCAGTTCGGAAAAGTAGCCTGCATCGCACGCTACGACGACGACCAGCAACAGCAGAGCGTCGGCCCAGTAACCGGTGCGGCGAATTCCTCCGGGCGATTCCACGCGAAAAGACACCTCGTTGCCGAACAACGCCGCTCACCGGCATCCACGACGACGCTAGCGCCTCGCCATGCGCGCCAGCGCGTTGAACACATGCACCGCAACTTTCATTATGGTTGAAGGGATCACCCGGGTCACGTCGACAATGCGCAATAACGGTGCTCGGCGCTCCACCGGTTGATATCCATGCCGCCTCATCGCATCCAGACAAATCGCCTCGACGACCCTCCTGTCGCTGCGTTCGAGCTCGCCGCGCCAGGCGTCGAGCCGATGCGAATTTACCGGTTCCGACGCGACCATCCGATGGATTGCCCGTTCCGCCTCCGGAATCCTGTAATCGCTGCGCTCTGCGGCGGGGCTTTCGGCCAATCCGAGGAACTCTCCTACGTCGCGCACGACACGGCCCGGGTCGCACACCAGATCGCGATATTTTACGATCAAAACCGGGACGCCCGCCGTTCGGGCGCGCATCATTCGGCGGTCGTACGAGTACCAGCGCAGCGCCGCAATCAGCGGCCCTCCCCAAGCCATCACTTCGTGCGAGTGATACGGGCGCATGGTCCTCATTTTCGAGGACACCACCGCTCTCGGATCTCGGATTAGATAAATAAAACGCGCCTCGCCGCCGAAAGCATCGTGTATTTGACGGCAGTACAGCGCGTGGACGCCTCCCTTTACCACGCCCCAATCGATGCCGCCGGGGCAATCGGCGCTCTTGCGCCCCTCGTCGAGGAGAATTTCCATCTCGGTTCGCCGCATTCGCGCAACGACGCCGCAGGGCTCGACGGTGGCCGCAACCAATTTCGCCGACAAATCGGGCGCCAAATTCGGTTGAACCGCGGCTTTGCGCAGAACCCTATTGGAGCCCCTCCATGACGGAAATCCGCGAATACGGAATATTCGGGCGAAATTGAGTTCCGGCGTAACCACCACCCCGTGCAAATGCGCCGTGAGCTCTCTCGCCAGCAGAGTGGATCCTGACCTGGAATCCGATACCAAGAACGCATACCGCATCGGGGCAATCACACTCCGCACGATTACCGGGGTGACACCGCATCTGCACCACGCCGCCAAAGGACGGCACGCCGGACAGCGGCCAAGTATGCGCCCGCTCCCCGTGGACGGACGCGCTACTCTTGGAGTCTAGTCGCGGCCTTTGCGAATCACCTTGTTGAATCGGCCGGCGGCACTCGCATCGAAAGGATCGTAACCGCCGATCGGGGTTGCGTAGATCCAGTTGTACGAATAGTTATCGTTGAGCACCCGAAGGTACGGAATGAAATCCTCCGCGGTCTCGACCCCGGACGCTCCGCAATCGCTTTGCGCGAGCCAACCCTTTTTTTCGCGTGCATCGCCCCATAGCGTAACGGTACCCGCAAGCGCAATGTATCCGGGATAGCGGTGCTGCAATTGCGCGAATCGGGCCGCGCGGGAGTCTATCTTTGCGCGGAGCGCCGAGATCCCCGGCTGACAGTATCCCAACGTGTCCTCGCCGCCGTCGATGACGATCGCCGGAGCATGCAGTCGCGCCAATTCGTCTACGATGCCATACGCAATTTCGCCACGAGGCTCGAAGTATGCGCGTCCCCCGATCGTCTGATCCGCCGGGTTATCCAGAGCCGCGTTCAATATCCAAATTTTTGCGGTCGGATATTCCTTGGCGACCAACATCCCCATTTCATTGCCCAGTTGCTCGAGCTTGGAACCGGCAACGGCGGCCGGCATTCCGATCTGCTCGGCGAAGCGGCTCATCGCGTATGCGATGGACGGATTGTTGTAGAACTCCAGGTCCAGTACGACGCCCGGCGAATTTATGGCTCGCGCCAAGCGGAGGCTGGTGCGCCAATCGGACATGAACCGTTCTCTCGCATGCGTGATGTTGTCCAGATCCATCGTGCGGATCGCCTCGAAATACGGCTTTAGTGCCTGCGGATTGTCTCGCGTCGGCCCCGGCCCCAACATGCGGTTGATGAAAACCCATGGCCAGATCTGTTTGCCGGAGTATCTCTGCATTGCCAGAAAGCGCCTTTCGAGTCGAGGCATGGGCGCGTTTGGTTGCGTGTCGTAGGCGGTTACTATCGGGGCCGCGATGCCGTCGAACGGCGCACGCTTCGCCGCCGTCATCTGCGTCGCGGGCCCCTTGGCCGCGAACGTCACCAGCCGCCAGGACGGTCGCGCCTTCGCCGCGAGTGCCGAAGTGCCGCAACAGCCGAGTCCGAAAAAAGCCAAGAAAAGCAACGCTCTGACTGATTTTTGACGCATCGCTCATCCTCCACGCAATTCGCTCACCCCGTCGAGTTCCCCGTGGCGTTCGGATTGCCCACCGAAGACGAACCATCGTCGAAAACCGGCTCGTTGCTTGCGTAGCGCCAGATAGAAAAGCGCCGCGCCGCGAACTCCCGAATGGGGCGAAACTTTCGGTCGATCAGCAAATGATAATGCACATCATTCACATAAATAATCAAGGATCCGTATCGTTGAAAATGCGCCAAGTTTGCGTCGATGAATGCGCCCATGACGTCTGAGCCAAACGGATTGAAGAAGAAGACGATGGCCGGCCGCGCCGGCAACCGGTATTCGCGAGCGTCCGAAACCACGAAGCTTATGCGCTTCGCAAGATCCGCCGGCAAATTTGCCAGATTCCGCTTGGCATCTTCGATCAACTCGGCGGAATGGTCGATTCCCACGACGTTGGCGCAGAGATCCTCCGCAGCCGCAAAAAAACAAGCCCGCCCTTTGCCGCAGCCGATGTCGACGAAGACTTCGCGCCTATCGCCCCGCAACAACCGCTGCATGAGCCGCAAATACAGGAGCGACACGGCTTGGTAGGAACACCCATCCAGCGCCCGTGAGTTCCCAGCGCCCCGCCCGGATCCGCCACTCGTCGTCGTGATACCGAGTCCGCGCTCGAACCGCGCATCCAGCGATATTCGGGCGAGGCGAATCGGCAGCGAGATCGCCCACCAGCGCGCGACCCTGCTGCGCATCAGCTTGCGCGTGATCCGCTCGATCGCCAATTCAGGATCGCTCGCTGGCCGTCCGCTCAAAATTTCGCATGGGCATTGCCCACCTCCGTCACATATACCGCTACGGATTCTCCACTAGCCTCCGACCATCGCGATAGGCCACCTCGCATGCAACGGCGCCACAATCAAAGCGGTGCCAATGCATGCCGCGATGACCACCGCATACGCGGCTCCGAGCAGTACACTCACTCGTAGTCCGACCCGCCCGCCGAGCTTCAGCACGCACAATCGGCCGAGAAACATCGTCGTCTCGCCTACGTTCCAGGCTACGGCGGCGACTTCCGCCGGTCCCCTCGAGCGAACGACCAACATCGTCAACAGGAACATCAAGATGCCCGTCGCAGTGGCAATCGCGTCGTGCACATTCAGCATTTTGGCGTTTAGGCAGTATTTGAGGAGCACGCTGAGCGAGGAGATGTAGATTCCCGGAGCCAGCACCTGCATCACCGTTGCCCCGTATCGAAGCGGCCGCGGGACCACGATGTCGAAAAGCCAGGGGGCCACCGCCACGCTGCCCAATGCGATCAACCCGAAGACGAATGCAACCAGAAACATGCCTCGATCGAGGACCCGTGTCGCCGCCTGCCAATCCTCGTTTTTCACGCTTCGCGAGAGTCGTGGAAACAAGGCCGTTGCGATCGTTATCGCCAGAAAACCGGACACTCCAACGATGGAAAGCGCCGTTCCGAACGCCGCAACCGATGCGTGCGTCGCAACCCGCTCCAGCGCGAACACACCGGTGCGTTGATAAATCGACATGAGAACGAAGGCGATGCCGATCGGGAATGTCGCGCGAATCATGTTGCTCGCTTGAATGCGTCCCGCGGGGGCGGACTTCGCCGTACCTACCTGCGACGCATGCAGCACCGTCCGGACCGCGTACGCTTCCGCGAGCACCCTGGCGACGCTGGTCAGGAGCCACGCCAGCAGCAACGCCGTCAGATTCGCCCCCTCGATCGCCAGCAGAAACATCGCCAACGTCGCCGCGATCCGCCACACGAGTCGGTACGCCGCATCCTTGTACAGCTCCTCGCGACCGCGGAAGTACCACAATATGATGTCGCTGCTCGGCTGAAAGAACGCGATCATCGCGATCAATGCAACGTCCCATCGCGACAGCGAGATCGGATGCAGCATCAGAGCCAACACGGCGAATATCAAGGTGTAGAGCGCCTTCAACACGAACGCGGGGCGAGCGAGACTCGCCAGCGTGCCCCCGGTCGCCACGTAATGAATCGCCCACATGCGTGCGCCGAAATCGCTGAACATCTCGCCGACGGCGATCGTCGCCGTCGCCAGGATATAGGCCGCATATCCCGCAGTGGGCAGGCGATGCGCCAGGAAGAGCAACAGCGCAAGCTGAGTACCCACGCCGATGATCGTGCTGGCCGCGTCCGCGGCTACATTCTTGCCGAATAGGCTCACGTGGCTCCCGTCGAAAGGAAGCCAGGATTCGAGCCCAAAATGCACTGATCCCGCATGGATTGGCGCGTGACGGTCGACTGCTTGGCCAACGAACCGCCCGAGCTGGTCGCGAACCACTTCACCGAGTTTGGCTTTCCATCGTCGGCATTCGGCGATTCAATCTCACGACCACCGCACTCGAGGCATGATAATGCTCTTGTCGATTTTTGCCGAATACCGCCCCACCTTCGTGATCATATCGGCGAGCACCTCGTCCGTGAGAAGGTGGGGTCTGAGCCCGAGCTTCAGCAATTCCGAATGCTGCGCATTGTAATAATGATCCTCCGCCTCCTTGCGCGGATTCGCGATCGATTGCAGCTGTACCTCGTATCCCAAGCTCGCGCCCACTCTTGTCACCTGCTGTGCCAGCTGGCTCACAGAAAACTGCTCGGTGAATTGATTGAGTATTCTCAACTCGCCGCGCGCGGGCGGATTGCCCGCGGCCAATTCGACGCACTGCAAGGTATCTTTGAGGTTGAGGTAGCCACGCGTTTGGCCGCCCTTCCCGTACATCGTGAGCGGTACACCCGCGACGGCCTGGGTGACGAATCGATTCAGCACCGTTCCAAAGATGTCGTCGTAGTGAAAATTGGGCAGCAACTTTTCATCGCAATCGCACTCGGGTGTGCTGATTCCATACACCGGGCCCTGCATGAGATCGGTCACCCGCAGTCCGAACGTACGAACGTAGAACCACAGCAGGTCGGTATCCAGGATCTTGGTCGTGTGATAGAGGCTGCCGGCCTGTCGCGGATAAAGGAACTTTTGCTTTCTTCCTTTGTGTGTGACTTCCAGCCAACCTTCTTCGATATCGATGTTGGGGGTACCGTATTCGCCCATGGTTCCGAGCTTGATGATGTGGCACTCGGGTGAATGCTCGAGTACGACGTGAATCAAGTTGAACGTTGCCAACACGTTATTTTCCAGGGTGAGGCGTGCTTCGCGATGACCCCGCATCGAATACGGCGCGGACGGCTGCTCGGCATAATGGACCACCGCCTCGGGGGAAAAATCCCTCACTATTCTCGACAAGAACTCGTGGTCCGAGCAGTCGCCGATGGCGCTGTCGATTCCCTTGCCGGACACCGCCCTGAATATCTCCGTCCGCTTCGGCAAGTTCGGTGTGTCGAACAGGGGTTCCGAGCACGTCTCGCGAGCGAGATTGCGCCGAAGATAGTTGTCGACTGCGAACACGTCATGGCCGTTCGCCGCGAACGACATCGCGGTGGGCCAGCCGAGATAGCCGTCGCCGCCAAGAATCAATACGCGCATCGCTATCCTCGCTTCCCTCGATGAGGCATCCGCGTACGGGGCGGCGGCGATTTCAAATGAGCTCCTTGGCTCTCAACAGCCGGCGAATCTCCGCGACGGGAAGCGCCGTTTCGCCGTCGGAAACGTAGGGCCTCGTGACGCGCGCACAAATCACGGGACCGTACTCCGATTTGTCCGACGTCGCCGTCATCGCAACGAATGGCGGACGGACGACGAAATAGTTCTCGAGTTCGATCGCACGCCGCGTTTCCTCCGAGTTCATGAGCTCCTCGTAGAGCTTCTCTCCGGGCTTGACCCCGATGATGCGCATCGGCGGCAAGCGTAAATCGGGTTGCTGCGCCTGCGATTCGTCGATCATCGCCTGCGCCAAATCGATTATCCTGACCACGGACATTTTGGTGATGAATACCTCCCCTCCGGTCGCAAGCGAAGCCGAGTCGAGAACCAGCGTAACGGCGTCGTCGACGCCCATCACGAAGCGCGTCATCGCTTCATCGGTGATCGTGAGCGGCTGGCGCGCCGCGATCTGCCGCCGGAACACCTGCACCACGGAGCCGTTTGATCCCAACACGTTGCCGAATCGCGTCGACGCGAACACGGTGCGGGAGTTCTTGTAGGTCGTCGCCGCAGCGGTGAATAACTTCTCACCAATGAGTTTCGACGTACCCATCACATTGGTGGGGTTGACCGCCTTGTCCGAGCTGGTGAGGATTACTCGCTCGCAGCCCGCATGCACCGCCGCGGCGATCACGTTTTGCGTGCCGATTATGTTCGTCAACACGGCCTGATCCGGCGCCTCCTCGCATAGAATCACGTGTTTCAGCGCCGCGGCATGAAAAACCACGCAGATGTCTCGAAATTGCCGTTCGAGGCTCTCGTATTGCCGGACGTCCGCCAGATAGCATTCGAAGCGGGGATCGTCGCGATATCGCTCGCGGAGAAAGAACAGCTCACTCTCGTTGTTGTCGATCGCGACGACTCGCCGCACCCCCGGTGGCGACGCGCACAACAGCTGGCGCAGCAGCTCCGAGCCAACGGTGCCGCAGGCCCCGGTTACCAGCACCGACTTTCCGGCCAAGCTGTACATCGACGTCTTAACCTCGCCGCCCGGTACCGGGAGCGCGGACGCAATTCGCTTCCGGGCCGTGTGTTCGAGCGGCGATCACTTGCGGAACAAATCCAACACGAACAATGCCGCGCCTGCGATGACGAACCCCACGAATGGTCCGAGCGCAATGTACAAAATGCGATTGGGACGATAGACATCCCTACGGTCCGGCACCATCGCAGGATCGATGACCTGGAACGCATATTGAGGCTCGACGGCGGCCATCATCTTGGTCTCCATCGATTGCTCGATCAATTGGCCAATTGCATTCTGCACGCCAACGACGTTGGTCGCGGCCAACTGATCCTCCAGGTACGCGACCTTGCGGGTAGCATCTTCAAGCGCTCGGGCGCGCATTGCGGCATTGATTCGCCCTACGAGCTGATTTGCCCATTGTGCGGCAGCCTGGCGATTGCGCCATATGACGGTCAAGGTGATCGTTCCGAGTTTCTTGTCCTTGTCGATGCTCAAGACGTGATCCGTCAAGAGCCGATAGCCTTGCCAATAGTCGGGCGTCTTGTGCCAAGACGGCTTCCACGCCGATTTCGCGGAGTCCCAACGCGACGCAAAGAGCACCGGCAACAGATTCTCGTCGCGTAGATAAGCTTCCAGGAATGCACGCGATTTCAGGACCGCAATCGCCTCGTTCGTCTGCGGATTGGTACTCTCGTCCAATCCGGCGAGCGAAGCCAAACCCCCGAATTGACCGGCAAGCGAGGCGAGCGACCCCGCTTTCGGCGGCGGCTCCGCCGGTACGAGCACGACTTGTGCCCGATACACGGGCGTGCTCAAAAACGCGAAGACGATCGCGCCGGCCCACACCACGACGACCACGACGAGCATCCATTTCCAGTTTGCGGAAACGACCGCTCTGATCTTCGCGGCATCGCTCATGTCGCCGTTCCGCGTGGCGCCGATCTCGGTCATCGCGTCAGCCTCTCGCCGTCGCACGACGGATTGCGCACCTGCGCCGCATGGGATTCAATCGCCACGTCCATGCCAGCCCCAAATGGAGAACATCGTCGACAGCATTATGCGGACATCGAGGAGCAACGTCCTTCGTTTCACGTAGTCGACATACCGCGAAACTTTCAACGGCAGGATCTGTTCCACATACACCTGCGCCGGATCCGCCGTACCTCCCAGCAGCGCGCTCTCATCGCGAAACTCGATCGCCGCCAAATCCGTGATGCCCGGCCGCACCGATAAGATGATGCTTCGCGCGGCGTCCGGATACATCGCCACAAACCGAGGTAGCTCGGGACGCGGGCCGACGATGCTCATTTGTCCAAACAACACGTCGATGAATTGCGGCAATTCATCCAGCTTATAGCGCCGCAAGATAGCACCAAAACGCGTCACGCGCTGATCTCGATCACGGGTCAGCGGCGGTCCCAATGCCGACGCGTCGACCACCATCGTCCGAAATTTGTGGATTCGAAACACGCGGCCATGGCGTCCGACGCGCTGCTGGCGAAACAGGATCGGCGGTCCCGAATCGGCCAATATCCCGAGACAGATCGTCAAGAATAGCGGAGAGAGGATGACGATCGCCATCATGCTCACGAGGACGTCGAAGGCACGCTTTGCCATGGTCAGGACAATATTCCCTTGACCGTCTGAACCACACGCTCTACTTCCACATCGGTCATGCGCGAATAAATGGGCAGCGACACGGCTCGACGCCATATTCGCTCCGCATTCGGGAACATCGCGGGCGTCAGCTTGTAGGTATCCCGCCAATACGGCTGCTGATGAAGCGGAATATAATGAACGCTGCAACCGACCCCCGCCCGGTGCATCTTCTCTATGAACTCGTCCCTGGAGATATTCGCGCCGTCCGCCAATTGAACGAGGTAAAGATGCCAAGAATGTCGCTCCCCGTTCGGTCGAGGCGGAAGGCTCATGGGTAAATCCGCAAAAGAGCCGGAGTAATACTCGGCAATCCTCTCGCGTCTCTCCTGAAAGCGCCAAATCCGCTTGAGTTGTTGGATTCCGAGCGCGGCCGCGATGTCGGGCATGTTGTATTTGAATCCCGGCGCGACCACTTCGTAATACCAGCCAGGCGCCCTCGAGGTAAAGCGATCGAAGGCATCCCGACTGATGCCGTGCAATCGCATGATCCGCACGCGTTCGGCCACGCGCGCCGACCTCGTGACGAGCATCCCTCCTTCGCCGGTCGTCATGGTCTTGTTCGCATAAAAGCTGAATACGGTGGCCTCGCTGGGCAGCGTACCCACGAGTTTGCCGCGCAGCGTCGCCGGGCATGCGTGCGCGGCGTCCTCGACGATCGAGACCCCCGCGCTCCGGCCGATGATCTCGCGTAGCCGGTACACGTCCGCCGCATAGCCGCCGAAATGGACGGGAATCACGACTTTCGTACGCTCGGTCAGAGCCGACTGCGTTGCGGTCATATCCATGCACAATGTCGCTGGATCCACATCCACGAGGACCGGATGCGCACCCAGGTACCTCACGATCTCTGCGGTCGCGGTGAAGGTGTAGGTGGTCGTGATCACCTCGTCTCCCGGTCCCACGCCCATCGCCTCCAGCGCGAGATGAAGTCCGGCGGTCGCCGAATTCAGAGCGATCGCCTGCGCATCTTCGCCGAGGAATTTCAGGAAATCCTGTTCGAATTTTTTCGTCTTGGGTCCCGTGCTCAACCACCCCGACCGGAGCGTATCGACGACTTCGGCGATGTCGTCTTCGTTGATGTCGGGAAGCGCGAACGGAATGAAGTCGTTTTCTCGGTTCATGCGACGCCTTACCGGTATGTGACCACTCGCGCTCCGAAGAGCGCTTGGCCGACCCCGACCAAGAACCCGGCATTCGCGACGCTGAAGGACCACACGGTTCTAAAATACGGCACTCGTCGCAATCGCGGTATCAGCACCGTCACGGTCATTGCGCTCGCGAGCGCAACTCCGGGAATGGCAATCAGCCGCTGGGATTGCGGAGCGACGAGCATTGCGATACTCGAGATGAAGAACGAAGCGAGTAGAACGGGGGACAGCCACCGCAGCAACTTGTGCGACCAAAGCGCAAACGCGATGCCGGGGTGGAGAAACGGATTGAGAAGATCGGGGTATTGCCACGTCCCCTGCCAATTACGCAAGGTCATCCGCACGCGTGTCCGATACTCGGCGCCCGCGCCACCATCCAATTCGTCGCACGCAACGGCATCGACGGCATGGACGACGCGGAAGCCCTGCCGTACGACATCGAGAGGAATCACGCAATCCTCACCGACAAAAGGAGGAATTTGCCTGAGCAGGCGACGACGAACCGCGAGGCAGGCGCCCGACGCCACCGCCAGGACGCCGAGCGCGCTTTCCATCTCACGGATCCGCAATTCCTGCTGCCAATAGAGATTTTGTCCCTGGGCGATCTCGATCGCACCGTCGGCAACGGTGAACAGCAGATGGCCGTCGACCGCGCCCACTCTCGGGTCCGCAAATCGCCTGGCGACCGCAGAGACGAAATCCCGCGAAAAACGAGTATTGGCGTCCGTGAAGATCACGATATCGGACCGAATCTCGTCGAGAGCCGCATTTTGGGTAGCGGACTTGCCCTTGCGGCCCAACGTTCGCACCAGCCGAACACGCGATGAATCGAACGTCTCCACGATTCTGTCCGTGTCGTCGGTCGAACCGTCGGAGGCGACCAATACCCGCAATCTGCCCGACTCATAGTCGCAACTCAATATGTTCTCGATGCGCCGGGCTATTCGTGCTTGCTCGTTGAACGCGGTAATGAGCACGGTGACCGTGGGCACATCCGCCACCGGCTCATGGGCGGGCGCCTTCCTTCCCGCGACCAGCAGCTTGAGAATCCATTGATAGCCGACGTACACGTAGCCGATCGCGGCGGCGGAAAGCCAAACGAGCGCGGCATCAATCGTCACGTGCATCCCCTTGCGACTGATCCCTATTCCACCGCAGGAGACCGGCCATCTTGCGGGCCCGCTCACTGCGGGGAAAGAGATCGAGACCGCCGACCACCATGTCGGCTATCTTCCCGCGCAAAATGCGGTCGAATAGCGGTGCGAGACGGACGTACTGGTTTACCGCGACCCGCCGAAAGCCTAGACCTTCCTTGAAATGATCCAAGGAACGAAGCGACGACTGCAACGATTCGAAGCCGATCGAAACCTCGCGACAGACTCCGTTCCTCAGCATGTGACTGGAAAAGCCGTAGAGCAACGCGTTGTTCGGATAATACCGCAGCTGCGCGGTAGCGGATCGCAATATGAGGATGTGCGCGACGTCTTCCTGCAAAAACGCGATCAAGAACGCGGCGAGCGATCCTTCGCGAAAAGCGCCCCAGCAATGCGCGCTGGGACTGGCGAGCGCGTTTTGAAAATATCGACTCCAATACCGATCGAAGTCGCGAGGTACGCTGCGCCGCTGCCTCGCCAGCGTATCCCGCAATAGCGCAGGTCCTTGAGTGAGCAATTCCGTCCGGCTCGCCGCCCGAACGGCGAGGTTCTCGAGTCCACGGCGAGTTTGATTGCGTGCCTTTCCAGACTGGGACGACAAGTCGTAATTTGGGTCGTCAATGATCAGCCGAAAGCTCTCTCGACCCCAGGGACGTGGTGTCGCGCACCGCACGGCGAAAGCTCCGGTTGCGAACAATTCCGTCCAATCGATTGCCTGCGGGTCCACCTGGCGATGTATCGAAACGGGCGTGAGCACGCGCGGTTGCGAATCGAACCAGGTTACGCCTGACAGTTCGAACACGCGATGCCCCATGGAACGCAAAAACGCCTCGAATCCAGACGCAATCATGGCGGACGAATCGGTCGGACCCCCCGATGGGTGAAGTGCGGTTGATATCCTGGACTGATCAAAATTCGCGGGACAGAGACAGCACGATCGACTCGATCTTGTAGAACGTCTCCGGCCGCGGCCCCTGCACGTCGCTCGCCAGGACATGGTCGCGCGCGACGTTTTGCG
>VFSW01007951.1_pt1 | contig 15309 bp, 10 predicted proteins | sample 5358111 | NCBI WGS metagenome assembly VFSW01 (sample SAMN11554181, study PRJNA540505) | mine drainage metagenome | isolation source: sediment from site ElyBrook_90M | place: USA: Ely Copper Mine, Vershire, VT | collected 2017
CCCGCCACCGGCGCGTGCCTGCGTGGAAAGCCCCGCGCGCGCCGCAAGCGGGGGCGCGCGGGGCACGCGCACGCTTCCCGAGGGGGGCACGCCCACCGCGACCGGGCTCGAGCCGGGTGCTCGAGAGGGATTCGCTCGGACGGCCGTCGTGTCGGGAGAGAGCATGTCGTGTTTGAGAGAGGCGATCTTGGCCGAGCTCGTGGACGGAGTCACGCCGAGGTAGCGAAGGCTCGCCTCGGCCACCCGCCGAAATACAGGGCCGGCGAGGTCGCCCCCGTAGCGCCCGATGGAGGGCTCGTCGAGCACGACGGCGACGACGAGACGCGGGCGTTCGACCGGCACGAAGCCGACGAATACGGCGGTGTACATGTCGGACGAGTACTTCCCCGTCGACGGGTCGACCTTCTGCGCCGTAGAGGTCTTGCCGGCCACTCGGAAGCCCGGCACGGCTGCCTCGACGGCCGTTCCGCCTTCCTCGGTGACCGCAGTGAGCATTTCGGCCACCGTCCTCGCGACCCCGGGGGAAACGACTTCGCGCCGCACGTGGACGGAGGACTCGCGGACCGTCTGGCCGCTCGAGTCCGTCACTTTCTTCACGAGAATGGGCTCGAGGAGCTTGCCCCCGTCGGCGATGGCGCCCATGGCCATCGCAAGCTGAAGGGTGGTCACGGTGATCCCCTGCCCGAAGCTGGCGCTTGCGGTCTCGGGGTCGTACCAGGGCCGGGCTTTCGGGCGGAGGATGCCGGCGGCCTCGCCCGGCAGGGGAATGCCCGTCGGCTCGCCGAATCCGAAGCGCCGGTACGTGGCATAGAGCGCCGACTCTCCGAGCTTGAGACCGATCTTCAGCGCGCCGATGTTCGAGCTTCGAGCCAGGATCTGTGTCGGGGTGAGCAGATCGTTCACGTGGGTGTCGTGAACGGTCATGCCCTCAATCTGGTAGACGCCGCGCTCGCAGTCGATGCTGTCCGTCGGCGACAGCACACCCGCGCTGAGGGCGCCTGCCATCATGAATCCCTTCATGACGGAACCGGGCTCGAAGCGATCGGTCACCGGCCGGTCACGGCGCGCATCCGCTTCGCTCTCCGTGTAGTCGTTCGGGTTATACCCAGGCACGCTCGCCAGCGCGAGGACTTCGCCCGTCGACGGGTCCGCCACGATCAAAGACCCTCCGCGGGTCTCGTACGTCCGCATCGCCGCGTCGAGCTCCTGCTCCACCGCGTGCTGGATGCCCTCGTCGATCGTGAGCGTCACGTCGTCGCCTTGCAGCGCCCGCTCGTCTCCGCCTCCCTCGAAGATCAGCCGCCCGCTGCGATCGCGCAGGCCGTGGACCTCCTCCACCCTGCCCCGCAGGTCCTCGTCGAGAGAAAGCTCGATACCGTCCTTGCCCTGGCCGTCGGGGGCGACGAATCCGAGCACCGGCCCGGCGAGCTCGCGACCCGGGTAGTAGCGGTGCCCCTCGCCCTCGATGGCGAGCCCGTGGATCGGGTGACCTTGTTTGCTCGCGTCGCCCAGCGACCGGACGGCGGCGGCTTCGTCGCCCGTCACGCGACGTTTCAGCCAGACGAAACGGCGATGCGGCTCGAGCTTCGTGTAAAGCTCGTTGGCGTCGATCGACAGGATCTGGCTCAATCGCGCAGCGGCGTCGCGCAACGTCGCCTCCTGAGCCGCTGGGCCGTCGACGCCCCGAAGCATCTCGACGACATCGGCGCTCGCGCTGGGCACCTCGATGCTCACCGCGAGCGGCATTCCGTTGCGATCGTAAATCGTCCCGCGCTTCGGCTGCACGTGAAGGCGCCGCTGCCGCTGCTTCTCGGCGATTTCGCGCCACTGCGCCGCGTCCTCGACTTGCACGCGCCAGGCGCTCGACACGACGGCTCCCGTGGCGACCCCCATCAAGCCACACAAGAGAGCCATGCGCGCGCGGATCCAGCGTGCGCGGCCCGGATCGAGGTTTCTCACGGGCGCCCTTCCCCGACCTCCGCGACCAGGCCGTCCGACGTCACCGTCGGCGGCAGCTGCGCGAGCGGCACGATTCGCTCGGGAGGGGGCGGCCCCATGCCGAGGAGCGTTCGGGCGACGAGCTCCACGCGCTCCGGCGTCTTGTAGCTCGCGGCCTCGAGCTCCAGCACGCGCTTGACCTCGCGCAGCCTCGCTTGATCCTGCCGCGCGCGGCCGAGCTCGTAGCCGAGCTGCACCGTCTGGCCGCGCAGGGCCAGATGGACCACGAATGCGCTGACCGTCGCTGCGACGGCCATCGTCCAGATCGGCAGGAAAGCTCGACGGTACGCCATCAGGACGACTCGTCGGGCTCGTCGACGCGGGCCGCCGCGCGAAGCTTCGCGCTCCGCGCGCGAGGGTTGCGCGCGTGCTCCTCGTCACTCGCCATGACGGGCTTCTTCGTCAGGGGGCGCCACTGAGGGCCGGCGAACGCGCGCTTCACGAGCCGATCCTCGAGCGAGTGAAACGAGATGATGGCCGCGACGCCGCCCTCCACCACGACGGCGTCGAGCAAACCGAGGAGCTGCTCGAGCTCTTCGAGCTCGCGATTCACGGCGATCCTCAGCGCCTGGAATGTCCGCGTCGCGGGGTCGACTCCCCCTACGCGCGACGGGCCGACCGCGCGCACGATCGCGCGGCGCAGATCGAGCGTCGTTCGCAGCTCCTGCGCCGACAGCGCCTTCTTGATGCTGCGGGCGATTCGTCGCGAGCGACGCTCGTCGCCGTACTGGTAGATGACGTCCGCCAGCTCGTCGTCCGAGAGGCGCTCGATGAGCTCGAGCGCGGTCTCGCCATCCTCCGGATCCATGCGCATGTCGATGGGCCCCTCCTTGGAGAAGCTCATCCCTCGCTGCGCCTGGTCGATCTGCGGCGAGCTCAAACCGAGGTCGGCCACGAGGCCGTCCACACGCGAAATGCCGAGCGCGTCGAGCGTCTCTCGGATGCGCGAGAACGTCGCGCGGGCCACCATCACCCGATCCGCCACGGGCGCAAGCCGCTCCTCCGCGGCGGCGATGGCCGAAGGGTCGCGATCGAGCCCGACGATGCGCGCCTTGGGCGCGGCCTCGAGGAGGGCTACAGTGTGGCCGCCCGCTCCGAGCGTCACGTCCGCGTACGTTCCCCCTGGGCGCGGGGACAGCGCGCGGACCACCTCATCGCGCATGACGGTCGCGTGCTCGTACCGCTTCACGTCGCTCACCTCGCCTGGATCGTCCCGCCAGATCCACTCCTCGGTTTCGACGAGCAGACCCGGAAGGGCGAGCTGTTGCGTCGTCATAGGCCGAGCTCCGCGAGGCGCGTCGACATTTCGCGCTTCTCCTCGTCCGTCGTCTCGAAGTGCCGCTGCCAGGCGTCCTTATCCCAGAGCTCGGCGTACCGGCCCGCCCCCGCCCACAAGACGTCCTTCTTGAGCCCGGCGTGGTCGCGCAGCGTGGGCGGAACGAGGACGCGGCCCACGTCGTCGAACTCGCACTCCACGGCGCCCGAGACGTAGATGCGCTTCAGGCGCTGTACCGCCCGGTCGAACTGGGGAAGCTTGCCGAGTCGCTCCTCGAACGCGTTCCACTCCGACGGCGTGTATGCGACGAGGCAAGGGTCGAGCGCGCTCGTCAGGACGATCCGCCGCTCGCCCGCGGCGTTCAACACGTCGCGGTAGCGGGCAGGGACGCTCGTCCTGCCCTTCGCGTCGATGGAGTGCTCGTACCGGCCGCGAAACATCGACGCGTTCTCGCCTCAGGGATCGTGTTGAGTCATGACTTGGTACTTCTTGCCACGATTTCCCACGTACGGCGCAGACGGTATTTATAGTCGAGGCATCTGTCAATATTTCTCCCTCGCCGCTCCCCCGCCGGGGACGATTTGCGCGTCCCGTCATCGAAGACGAGCCCCCCCGGGTCACGTCAGCTCGTCCTCGCCCGCGATTGCCTCCTTTTCACCCGTCATCCCACGGTGATCGCGAGCGAGGAGCGCCTTCTCGGCGGCGATCACCTCGTACGGATGGCACGCGAGGCAATCAAACGGCGAGGACGTGCTTCGCGATGACCATGCGCTGCACCTCGCTCGTGCCCTCGCCGATCTCGCAGAGCTTCACGTCACGCAAATGGCGCTCGACGTCGAACTCGCGCACGTAGCCGTACCCCCCGTGCACTTGCAGCGCGCTGTTGCAGGCGCGCGTCGCGGCCTCGCTCGCGAAGAGCTTCGCCATCGAAGCTTCGTACGAGTGGTGCTTCCCTTGGTCCGCCAGCCAGGCTGCTCGGTAGGTCAGCAGCGCTGCGGCGTCGAGCTCGGTCTTCGCGTCGGCCAGCGCCCACTGGACGGCCTGGTACTCGGCGATGGCTTTGCCGAACGCCTTGCGCTCCTTCGCGTAGCGCGCGGCCATCTCGAGGGCGCCGTAGCCGAGCCCGAGCGCCATTGCGGCGATCGAAATGCGCCCACGGTCGAGGATGCGCATCGTGTCGGCGAAGCCGCTGTCGACTTCGCCCAAGCGCTGCTCGTCCGGGACGCGAACGCCTTCGAACGTGAGCTCCGCGGTGTCGCTCGAGCGGCATCCGAGCTTGAGAAGGTGCTTCGACGCCGTGAAGCCGGGTGTTCCCCAGTCCACTACGAAGGCCGTGATGCCGCGTTGCTTTGGAAGGTGGGGGCTCGAGCGCGCGAGGACGACGCAAAACCCTCCGACAGACCCCTGCGTGATGAACGTCTTGGTGCCGTCGATCACCCACTCGCTACCCTCGCGACGCGCGGGCGTCCGCAGGGCCGCGGCGTCGCTCCCGCTTCCGGGCTCGGTGAGCGCCCAGGCGGCGAGCATCGCCCCGCTCGCGGCCTGCGGCAGATACTTGCGTTTCAGCTCTTCGGACCCGAAGGCCAGCACGTGACCGGTGCCCAGCCCATTGTGCGACGCGACCGTGAGCGCCGTCGACCCGTCGACCCGGGCGATCTCCTCGACGCAGATGGCGTAGCCCAACGTATCCAACCCCGAGCCGCCGTACTCCGGAGGGATGCGGATCCCGAGCAGACCCACCTGGGCCAGCTTGGGCACCAGCTCCATCGGGAAGCGCTCCTCCTTGTCCCAGCGCTGCGCGTGCGGCGCAATCTCGGCGTGCGCAAACTCGCGAACCGTCCTTCGCAAGAGGGCGTGGTGCTCGGAAGGCGCGAACTCCATGCCGATGTCCGCACCATGTCAGGCCACGCTCGGCCGTGCAAGCGGGCGCTCCCCTCGAAACCCGGATCGTCACTCCACGCACGCCGTCGGCCCCTGCCTGCTCTGCATGCACTTGTAGTGCGCCGGGCACTTGTCGTGCGGACCGCACGCGCGCGAGCAATACTCCGAGGACGCGTACGTGACGCACACCCCCGCGGCGCAGTCCGTCCCTTGGGTGCAGGTGGCGCCCAGGTCGACCGGACCCTTCTTTTCCTTGGCGGAATGCGCCGCGACGCTCCTGCGACCGAACGCCAGAGCACGTTCGATGAGCCCCATGGCCGTGTCGAGCCGCGTATAGACGTCGTGTGCGCCGTCGGCGCGGCAGCTCGGGTCGCTGCGCGAGAGGACTCCGACGAGCTCCCCCGTCGACTCGTCGATGGCCGGCCCCCCGGGGGCGGTTCGGCAGGGTGCCTCGTCGAGGCTAAGCTCGACGGCCGTTGTATCGGCGACCGGGACGTGGTCTCGCACGAGCTTCCGCTCGGCATCGAAGCCGACGGTCCGCAGGTGATCTCCTCTGGCCGCGGCCGTCGGGCGCACCGACAGGGGCACGCGGTCCTCGATCGCGGCATCGAGGAGGATCACCGCGACGTCGTCGCCGCACAGCGTCTCGCCGGGCGGCTCCAGCACCTCGTACCCTCGCGCGCGCTCGACCGCCGTCGGGATGTCGTCGCCGACGAGGACGCGGAGCCCGGCAGGGGATCGCGGCCGCACGACCTGGTCGCCCGAAGCAGGACAACTCGCATTGCTCACGACGACGTCGACGCACCGGCGGGCCGTCAGGACGGCGTCGGACGCGATGAGCGTTCCGGCACAGAGCCCGGCGCCCTCGACCTCGACGGCGACGACCGCCGGATCGGCCTGAGGATCGGCGACTCCCGCGAGCACGGCGGCTCGGTCGATGCTCGGCCCCTGGCTTCCCGGGGCTGGCCCCACTTCCCCCGAGCACGACGACGCGAAAAGCAGCGCCGGGACGACGCAGGCGGGAAGGGCGGCCGGTAGGCGGAGCATGACCTGCGCCGATGCGACGTACATGCCCTCGGGCCTTCGCCGTCTTTCCGGGGACTTGGACGAGGCCGCCCCTGTCCCGGACAGGAGCGGGAGTGTCTCAGGACGCTCTCTATCCCTTGCTCCACCAGCCCCGGACGATGGATGACCAGCCGCGCTTCTCCGGCTGCGCCTTCGCCCTTTCGACGAGCCGCCTGGCGTCTTCGTTGGCCGGCTGCATCGCCAGCACGCGGGTGGCAACGGCTTCCGCCTCCCTCCTTCTGCCCTCGGCGGCGAGAGCGTGCGCGACCGCAAGGAGCGTCCGCGGCGTTTCGCCTTCGAGCGACACCGCTCGGTCCGCGTGCGCCCGCGAACCTGCCGCATCGCCGAGTGCGTGAAGAACCGCTGCGAGCTCGACGTGAGCGCCGGGTGCTCCAGGGGCGAGTTCGAGCGCTACCTCGAGCGCACCGCGCGCGGCCGCCCATCGGCCTCGACGGCGCTCGACGACCGCTGCCGCCAGCCAGCCGGGCCAGGCGTGGTGCAACGTTGCGAGCTTGCGCGCCCTCGCCCCGATGTCTTCGAGCGTCTCCACCGGCGCAGTGTGGGCGGCCCGGAGCAGGTTCTCGAGCGCCCTGCCCAGCGCCGGATCCTCCATCGCGAGCGCGAGCACCTGGGCCTCCGAAGCTGGAGCCGAATCGGGCGCAGAACGCTCGATGGCCGCGAGCCTCTCGCGAGCCGGCGCCGCTTCTCCGAGCGCCACGAGCGCCTGGGCGAGCGACAGGGATGCCCACGCGTCCTGAGGAGCGATTTCGAGGAGTTTTCTGCAAAGGCCTGCCAGCCGCGCCGCTCGCGCGAGCCCCTCGGCTTCGTTCGCCGCGACGAGCCGCACCGCCGAGCGTAGAACGTCGGGGTGCGCGCGCGGCGCCGCCAGCGCTGCATCGATCAGCGGGGCGGCCATCTCCGCGTCCCGTACGCGAAGTGCCAAGCCCGCGAGGCTCACGAACGCCGGCGGATGCACGGGATCACGCGACAGCGCCTCGCGCCATGCGGAAGCCGCGCCTTGGACTTCGCCTCGCATCGCGAGCACCGCGCCCCGTTCCGAAGACAACAGAAGATCGTCTCCCGACGCTTCCCGACCCATCTGGACGGCGGCGAGGGCGGCGTCCGGCTTGTTTTGCGAGCGAAGGCTCTGCGAGAGCAGCGCGTGGAGTCGCGACCGGTGCGGCGACCGGGCAATAGCCGCATTGAGGCGGCGCTCGGCGTCGCGGGGTCGTCCGAGGCGTACTTCGAGCATCGCTAGCGACTCCACGAGCTCCACCCGCTCCGGCGCGTCGTTCATTGCGCGCTCGATGGCGCGCGCCGCCGCCGAGGCCAGCTTCTCGTCGAGGGACGGCCCGCCGAAGGCGTCCAGCGCGAACGCCGCGAGGCGCTCGATCGGGTAGAGGGCCTGGGGCGCGTCCTGGATGGCTCGGCCGAGGTGTGCCAAGGTCGCGAGGCGGTCGTGCGGGCCGCCGCGCATCGGGTCGTAGAGCGCGCAACGCTCGGCGTAAAGGACGCTTTGCAGCGCTTCCCAGTCGAGGTCACGAAGCCCTCCGAGAGGGCCGACGTGCCCGCCGAGCCGCGAGCCGAGCTGCTCGATCGCCGCCACGAGAGGTGCGCCCGCGCGCGCGTCGTCCATCGGAACGTCCACGCGGACGCGCGTTTGCCCGTCGCGCGTGTCGAAGGCGACGATCTGCAGCGTGCCGTTCCCGTCGCCGGGCGGCTCGAGGGCTCCGGTGACGACGATCGACACGCCGTTCGGCGCGTCCCCGCGCAGGGCGATGTCCCGCCAGGCATCGGGCGAGAGGATCGCTTCCAAAGGCAGCGGCGGCGTGTCGGCCGGGTCGTCCTTCCGGCGCGCGTGCAGTTGCGCGATCGCGACCCCCTCTCCCTCGACGCTCACGAACGTGTGCACGAGCGCAGCGATGCCCAGGCCGAGGCCTCGCCCGTGCGCCGGGACGCCGAAGGGGATCACGACCGTACGGGGGCCCGACATCAGAGCGCCTGCGCTTCGTCGCGCAGACGGTCCGTCGCCGCCACCAGCTCGTGCACCGTCCCCGGCTCCCCGGCCGAGTGGCCGGCGTCGGGCACAACGCGAAAGTCGGCCTCCGGCCACGCCCGATGGAGAGCCCACGCGGTCTCCATCGGGCACACGACGTCGTAGCGACCCTGGACGATCGTCGCGGGGACATGCCGGATTCGGCCGAGGTTCGAGAGGAGGTCGCGCGGCGGCTCCAGCCACGCGTCGTTCATGAAGTAGTGACACTCGATGCGCGCGAGCGACAGGGCCAGAGCTTCGCTCGCGGTCTTGTCCACGAGAGCCTGGTTCGGCAGGAGGCAGCTCGTCGAGCCCTCCCACACGCTCCACGCCTTCGCAGCGCGAAGCCGCACGTCGGGGTCGTCGTGGGTGAGCTGCCGGTGGAAGGCGGCGACGAGCTGGTCACGTTCCTCGGCCGGGATGGGCTCGACGTACTTCTCCCAGGCGTCCGGGAAAAGCGCGTCCGCCCCTCGCTGGTAAAACCAATCGATCTCGCTCCTCCGGAGGAGGAATATCCCGCGCAGCACGAGCGCCGTGACGCGCGACGGATGGGTCTCGGCGTACGCCAGCGCGAGCGTGCTGCCCCATGACCCGCCGAACACGAGCCATTTCTCGACGCCCAGCTCTTGCCGGAGCTTCTCGATGTCCGCGACCAGGTGCCAGGTCGTGTTGTCGACGAGCGAAGCGTGGGGGATGCTCTTGCCGCTGCCGCGCTGGTCGAAGAGGACGATTCGGTAGGCGCTCGGATCGAAGAACCGCCGCTGGCTCGGGTCGGTACCGAAGCCGGGGCCTCCGTGGAGGAAGAGCGCCGGCTTGCCCCGCGGGTTGCCGCTCTCTTCGAAATAGAGCACGTGCTGATCCGACACGCGCAGCCGGCCCGTACGGTAGGGCTCGATCGGCGGATAGAGCGAGCGGCGGCGAGAAGCTTCCACCAGGCGCGCCCTACTCGGCGGGCTTCTTCGTATCGCGCACTTCGCGACGCCCCCGACGCCCGTCCGTTCCCCTCTCCCCCGATCGCGCGCGCGGCAGGAGGTGGAATCGCCCCGACGTCGCCGCTGCCTCCGACGACTTCACGCGGTTGCGCGTCATCTCGATGAGCTCCGCCTGGCAGCGCACGAGCGGCTCGCCGGGCTGCGGCTGCACGCGCTCGTATTTGCCGTCCGGCCCGAGGATCCACGCCTTGACGTTGTCGCTCATCTGCAGGTGAAGCATCTCGATCAGGTGCGCCTTGAGCAGCGGGTCCTCCACCGGGAAGACGGACTCGACGCGCCGGTGGAAATTGCGCGGCATCCAATCGGCGCTGCCGAGGTAGACCTCGCTCTTGCCATCGTTCGTGAAGTGGAAACACCGACCGTGCTCGAGGAAGCGGTCGATGATCGCGCGCACCTGGATCGTCTCGCTCACCTTCGGCACCCCCGGCCTCAAGCAGCAGATGCCTCGCAGAAGGAGCGTGATGGGCACCCCCGCTTGCGACGCGCGGTAGAGCGCCTCGACCGCGTCCGCGTCGACGAGCGCGTTCATCTTCGCCACGATCCCCGACTTGCGGCCCGCCCGCGCGTGGTCGGCCTCGCGCGCGATGAGCCCGAGGATCGCCTCATGGAGCCCGAGCGGCGCCACGAAGAGCTTGTTCCACTTGGGCGGCGCGCTGTAGCCCGTCAGCAGGTTGAAGAGGCTCGAGACGTCCTCGCACAAGTCGGGGCGCGCCGTGAGCAGCCCGAAGTCCGTATAGAGGCGCGCCGTCGTCGGGTTGTAATTGCCCGTCGCGAGGTGCGCGTACCGCCGGAGCTTGCCCTTCTCGCGGCGCACGATGAGGAGGCACTTCGCGTGCGTCTTCAACCCGAGGAGGCCGTACACGACGTGCGCGCCCGCTTGCTCGAGCATCCTCGCCCACACGATGTTCGACTCCTCGTCGAAGCGCGCCTTGAGCTCGACGATGGCCGTCACCTGCTTGCCGCTCTCCGCGGCGCGCACGAGCGCCTTCACGATCGGCGAGTCTCCCCCCGCGCGGTAGAGCGTCTGCTTGATCGCCAGGACGTCCGGATCGTCCGCCGCGCGCGCGATGAGGTCCACCACGGCATCGAAGGACTCGTACGGATGCTGGAGCAGGACGTCCTGGTCGCGGATGACGGCGAAGATGTCGTCCGCCTCGCGGAGGGGCGGGACGGCGTGCGGCTGGAACGGCTCGTCGTGCAGTGCGCGATCATCCACCCGCGACAGCGAGAAGAGGTCCCCCACGTTGAGCATCCCGCTCACGGGGTAGACGTCCTTCTCCGGGTCGAGCTTGAACGCCTTCACGAGCTTCGCGAGGCTCGTCGGCGGCACCCCGACGGACACCTCGAGCCGCACAGCGTTCCCGCGTTCGCGCCGCCGCAGCTCTTGCTGGATCGACTGGAGCAGGTCGTCGGCCTCCTCCTCGTCCACTTCGATGTCGAAGTTGCGCGTCACGCGGAAGACGTAGAGCCCCTTGACGCGTGCCCCCGGGAAGATCGTGCCTACATGGCGCGCGATCAGGTCCTCGAGCAGGACGACGGCGCGCGTGGCCGGGCGACCCGCCGGCGTCTTCACGCCCTGCACGGTGAGGAGCCGCGGCAGGACGGACGGCACCTGCACGACTCCGAAGCCCGCCTCGAGCGTACCCTCGCGGAGGAACATGACGCCCACGTTGAGGCTCTTGTTGCGCACCTGCGGGAACGGGTGCCCCGGGTCGATCGCGATCGGCGTGAGGATCGGAAACACCTCGTTGTGGAAGCGCGCGTCGAGCCCCGCGAGCGTGTCGGCAGCCAGCTCGTCGGGCTTCACGAAGACGATCCCCGCTTCCGCCAGACGCGGCAGCAGGCTCGCGAGCGCCGTCGACTGCGCCGCCATGAGCTCGTGCACGCGCGCCGAGATGGCCGTCAGCTGCTCGCCGACCGTCATCCCGTCCGGCGACGCCTCATCGACCTCGCCGGTCTGCTGCTGCTTCAGCCCGGCGACGCGCACCATGAAAAACTCGTCGAGGTTGCTCGCCACGATCGCGTGAAACTTCAGCCGCTCGAGGAGCGGTACGGCTTCGTTGTCGGCCTCTGCGAGGCAGCGTGCGTTGAACTCGAGCCACGAGAGCTCGCGGTTCAGGTAAAGTGCGCTCGACTGAAGATCCGGCTCCGTCGCCTGGCCGGGCGCGTGCACCGAGGCCGGCGCTGCGCTGGAGAGGCTCCGCGCCGAGAGCGGAATGGAAGGAGGAGGGAGCGGCAAAGCTCCCCCGTGGGCGGCCGTGGAGCCATTGCGATCTTCCAGCCGGTTCGCCACAAACACGAATGTAGCGAAAACTACCCCCTAAGGCGACCCTGCGGGATTCTCCTCGAAGACCTCCGGGGGCTCCTTTGCCGCGAGGTCCCGACGCAACCACACCTGCACGTGCCCGAGCCGCGCCGTCTCCCGGTAGCGCTCCTCGACCCATGCCGACGTCCGGACGCAGTGCCGTTCGAAGTCCTGGTGAGCGTCTCGGTCCGTGAGCAGCGGCGAACCGTCGACGAAGACGAACGCGGCCGGCGGAGACCGCTGCAGATGCGCGAGCAGGTCGGCCTCGTGCGCGTCGCGGATCGCCCGTATATGCGCTGACTGCGCCCCGTCCGGCCTTCCGCCCGTTCCTCCGTAGAGCGCCGCGTCGGCGTTGAGATCGTACGCGTAGATGTACGGAGTCGCGCTGAGGCGGCGTGCGAGAAAGAGGAGGTACGCATCCATCCCGTACGTCTGAACGCGGTCGGTCGGCTGCGTGTGCGCGCGCAGGTACGCGGCGGCGCGCCGCAGATCGAATGGAAAGAAGTCGACCTCGGGGAAGTGCGCAAAGTACTCGGGCGTCTCGCGATCGGCGGGCATCTCGGCTCCCCAGAGGAACCACCGGTCGCGGACGTGCGGCGAATCGGGCATCGCCAGCGCGACGTGCATCGAGAGCAGCGCCGCCGCCGCGACCGGCAAGAGCCGCCAGGCCGCGTGCGCCCTGAGCACCACGCGCGATCGCTCGCCGAGCCACGCGACGAAGACCAGCCACTCCAAGGACAGCGTCGCCGTGACGGGGTGATAGTGGTATGGAAAACCTTTTCTCTGCAGAAGAACGCTCGCGAACGCGGCGATGGGCGCGATGGCGACGGCCATCACCCGCCGCGGCATCTCGCCGTACACGACGAGGGCCGTCAGCACGACCGCACCCGTGATCGCGTAGACGGCCTGCACCGCCCACGCGCTCGACAAGATATCGGCCGGCGAGCGCGGCCAGATGAAGCGGTACATCGCCGGCACATCGACGATCTGCGTGTGGAAGAACGCAGCGGCGTCCCCGTACGAAATTTGAAATGCGAGCGGCGCCGCCGCCCCCAGCGCGCCCCCGGCCAGGAAGACCGCGACCGCCTTCTTCCGCGGGATCGCGAGCCTATCCTCGCCGGCGAGCACGGCGAGTTCGAGGAGCGTGAAGAGCGCGTACGTCGGTTTGCCGAACCACGGGACGACGCCGAGGGCGCCCGAGAGCGCGAGCAGCCAGGCTTGCCGCCGCGCTTCTCGCGGTTCGGCCCTTGCCTGCGGGAGCGTGCGCCCCAGCGCGACGAGGAGGAGGCCGAGGCTCGGAAGGAGAAACCAGTCGAAGAAGCTCTCGCGCTGCGCGAGATCCCAGTACTTGTAGAGGAGGTACTGCCCGCTCAGCACGACCCACCCCGCCCCCGCCCACGCGGTGCGCTCGAGCCACGAAGGCCTCTGCCGCGCGTGAAGCCCCGGCACGCACGCGCCGGTGAAAGCGAACGCAGCGCCGGTCACGGCGAGGTCGAGGCACCGGAAGCGGTGCTCGTCCGCTCCCCCGAGCGCGAGCAAGGCGAGGTGCACGAGGTGGGTGAGGGGCCCGTTCACGTCGCGGACGTCGCGGTAGTCGACCGCACCGTGCGAGAGCGCCCACGCTACGTATTGGAAAATGCCCTGATCGCGCCCGAGCGGCGTAAGCGACGCCCGCTCGGTGGCGAGGCCCACCCAGTAGAGCGGCGCAGCCGCCAACGCGAAGGGCACCAAGAGCACGCGTAAGAGCCGTGCTAGCGTGAAGCGGCGGGCCGGCATCTCCGAAGGCGAGCGACCGTACCAGCCCTCCCGAGCTCCCGTCGCATGCTTAACTTTGGCACTCTCCGTGCGAGATAGTCCCGGGACATAGTCCCCATGCACGGAGGCGGACCCGGGACGTGCTACGAGCCCAGCTTTGCTTTGTCGGTGCAAACGTGTCCACAATCCCACCCAGAATGACGGAACCGGTCAGGCGCTTGACGCCGGCGAACGCGCCGGTGGCCGAGCATCGCGCCCGCGGCTTTGCCGATGCGTTGTCCGCGGCGCGCGGCAAGCACCTGCTGGTCGCGTTGCGCGGTCACCCCGACCCCGACGGCATCGCGTGCGCTATTACGCAGGCGCACATCGCCCAGCGGCTCGGCGTCGGCCAAACGACGATCGGCTACTGCCACGAGCTCAGCCACCGTGAGAACCGGGCCCTCGTGAAGCTACTCGGCCTCGAGCTCCGCAAGATCAAGAGCGTGCGCGAGGTCGGCCGTGTGGACTACCTCGGCCTCGTCGACGCGCACGAGCTCGATCCCGACTTGTCCGACGGCGGGGACTTCGAGGTCCTCACGATCGTCGATCACCATCGCGCCACCTCGCCTCCGAAGGCGCGGTTCGTCGACATGCGCCTCGACGTCGGCGCCACGGCAACCATCTTCGTCGAGTACATCGAGGAGCTCGCCGCGCTCGACGGCGACGTCGAAGAGGATCGCCGCATCGCGACCGCGCTCATGCACGGTCTCGCAACCGACACGGACGATTTCATGCTCGCGCGCGCGGCGGATTTCCGCGCTGCGGGGCAGATCGTCGAGGTCTGCGACAGGGATCTCTTGCAGGACCTTTCACGCCGCCTCATCGCGCCGACGGCGATGGACGTCATCGCCCGCGCGCTGCAGGCGCTCGTCGTCCGGCGCAACTTCGCGATGGCGGGCGTCGGCTTCGTGAGCGACTCCGAGCGCGACACGATCGCGCAGGCGGCGGACTTCCTCGTGCGTCGCGAGGACATCGACACGTGCGTGATCTACGGGGTGGTTGGTGACCGGCACATCGAGGGCTCGCTGCGTACCCACTCGCCGAGCGTCGACCCGGGCGTGTGGCTCGAGCAGGCGTTCGGGATCGACGAGAAGGGGCGGCCCTTCGGCGGCGGCCGGCGCGACAAGGGCGGGTTCCGGATCCCCATCGGCTTCCTCGGCCGCGTGACCGACCGCGCGCAGCTATGGCAGCTCGTCGAGCACGCGGTGCGCACCGCGCTCCTGCGCCAGTCGGGCGAAGAACCGACGCCGGGAGTCATCGTGCCCCCCGTGGCGCCGACGTGAACGCGTGAAGATCGCGTTCTTCGGCCTGCCGCTGGCTGCCATACTTATGGCGCGCGACGGGCACGAGGTGGTGTGGGCGGCGCTCTCGCGGGAGGGCGCGATCGGGACGCGGAGGCTGCGGGGGCTGCTCGGGCCGGAGCGCGTGCGGGTACTGCCGAGCGTGGAGGACGACGCGGCGTTCGCCGTTCTACGGGAGGCGAGGCCTGCGCTGCTCGTGAGCTGGTTCTGGACGAAGAAGCTCCCTCCGCGCGTACTCGCTCTCGCTCCTTCTGTCGGAATTCACCCCCCCCTCCTGCCGCGCCATCGGGGCCCCGACCCGACCTTCTGGGCCATCGATTCGGGCGACGAGGCGACGGGCGTCACGGCGCACACGCTTCACGAGGAGTACGACACCGGCGACATCCTCGCGCAACGCTCCCTCCGCATCGACCCCTCATGGAATGCCTGGCAGCTCCAGCGCACGCTCGACCGGCCGAGCCTCGCACTCCTGCGGGACGTCGTGCAATCGTACGCCGAGGGCCGTCCGCCGCGCCCGCGCCGCCAGGACGAAGCACGCGCCACGCTCGCGCCCGAGCCGACGGAGGAGGAGCTCGCGAGCGTATGGGCTTGGACCGCGCCGCGCAGCGAGCACCGCGTACGAGCAGCGGCGCCCTGGCCGGGGGCGTGGACGGAGATCGGCG
>VFSW01007952.1_pt1 | contig 15308 bp, 11 predicted proteins | sample 5358111 | NCBI WGS metagenome assembly VFSW01 (sample SAMN11554181, study PRJNA540505) | mine drainage metagenome | isolation source: sediment from site ElyBrook_90M | place: USA: Ely Copper Mine, Vershire, VT | collected 2017
TCCACCTGAACTGGGTCCACCTGAACTGGGGCCAACCGGACTTGCTCCTCCTGAACCGCTAGCTCTCTCTCCTAGTTGCGGAAGGTACTCCTTGATGACGTAGTTGATGGCACGGTTTACCTCTGCGACAACAAACTCTTCAACCTCTTTTTCGAGGCCGCTGGGGCGAAGGGCTAACTTTATGAGCGTCGCCTCGAGGATTCCGCGCGGATCTAAGTTGTCCCGAAACTTTGTTGAAGCTTCGCCGAGGGTCTCGATGATCCGAACGATTCGACGAGTCGGAAGATTATTCTTTGAATAACTTGGCGATAGGGACTCAATAAAGGACTCCCTCGCTATCGATGATAGCTCTGCTACGATCCTCGCTGGTTCGAGCCCCTTTTTTGAGGCGAGATCTACCCCCTGTAGAACCTTTACTGCATCGCCTTCGATAACAGCGGAGAAGATCTCGTCGATGCCTCTAGCTGTGTCGTCGATCGAACCGAGGGCAACTACTTGGTCGAGGAATGAGAGGGTATCGCGAGCGGATCCGCGCCCCTTTTTTACCACGTAACCGACCCCATCGGTATCGACCTCGAGTTCGGCACGGGAGAGGACGCTTGCGACCAACTCCTCCAAGGTATCGGAGTCGAGGAGGCGAAATTCAAAGGATTGAGTTCTCGATGCGATCGTTGGGAGAACCTTTTGGGGGTCTGTGGTTGCTAGGACGAAGATGACGTGAGATGGCGGCTCTTCTAGTGTCTTTAGGAGCGCATTGGAGGCGGCGGTCGTCAGCATGTGAACTTCGTCGAGGATGTAGACCTTCCACTCGCCAATGGTGCCAACTGGTGCTAAGGCGATGAGGTTTTTGATTGCGTCTACACCGCTATTTGAGGCGGCGTCAACTTCGATGACGTCCATGGATCTGCCATCGGCGATTGCGATACAGGACGAACACTCACAGCATGGCTCACCGTCGATTCGATTGGTGCAGTTGAGAGCTTTAGCTAGGATTCGAGCAGACGAGGTTTTACCGGTTCCTCTAGGTCCCGAGAAGAGGTATGCGTGGCCGACGCGACCGTTTTTCACGGCGTTTCTAAGTGCGTTGGTTACGTGATCTTGACCTAGGACTTCACTGAAGCGTTGGGGTCGAAAGCGACGATAGAGAGAGGCGTAGTCGTTAGTTGTGGTCACGCTAACGATTCTACTTGCGGGCAGTACCATCTACTTGTGAGTAGATGGTAATTTACAGTGCCTCGCTCTATCGTCGCTGTAGATTCAGATTAAGAGATTGACTTGATGATCATGGCGTCTCCCTGTCCGCCACCACCACAAAGGGCGGCAGCAGCGTATCCGCCACCACGACGTGAAAGCTCGTAGAGGGCGGTGAGGGCTAGGCGAGCACCACTTGAACCGATCGGGTGGCCAAGGGCAATGGCGCCGCCGTTGACGTTCACGATCTCGGAGCTAATGCCAAGGTCATCGATCGAGCCAGCTGCGACTGCTGCAAAGGCTTCGTTGATTTCAAAGATCGAGAGGTCGCTAACGCTGAGTTTCGTCTTGGCGAGGGCCTGCATGATCGCCCGTGAAGGTTGGGTAATGAGTGAAGCGTCTGGGCCAGATACCTGACCGTAGGAGACGATCTGGCCAAGGGGGGTAACCCCACGACGCTCGACCTCTGCCTCAGACATTACGATAAGGGCGGAGGCGCCGTCACTGATCTGTGATGCATTGCCAGCCGTGATGGTTCCCTCTGGGGTAAATGCAGGGCGCAGCTTGCCGAGGCTATCAATGGTTGTTTCGGCTCGGATCCCTTCATCCTCGGTGATCGTTATTGCATCTCCCTTGCGCTGTGGAATTGAGACTGGGGCGATCTCTGCCTGGAAGAGGCCGTCCTTTGTGGCTCGGGCAGCGCGCTCATGGGAGGCGGCCGAGATTTCGTCTTGGCGTCCTCGGGTGATCTTGGGGTAGTTGGCGGCATAACGCTCTGTTCCAAGACCCATTGCGCAGTTGTCGAAGGCGCAGAATAATCCGTCGTACATCATGGTGTCGATGATCTTGGCGTCGCCGATGCGGAGGCCGCTACGGACTCCCGGAAGGACATAAGGCGCATTGGTCATCGACTCCATTCCACCAGCTACGACGATACTGGCCTCGCCAGCTTGAATCATGAGGTCGGCTAGGTAGATGGCATTTAGTCCAGAGAGGCAGACCTTATTAATCGTCGTGGCTGGAATCGACATCGGGATTCCTGCTTTTACGCCTGCTTGACGAGCGGTGATCTGTCCTTGGCCGGCCTGAAGAACCTGACCCATGAAGACGTAGTCGACCTCTTCGCCCAAGACGCCTGCCCTGCCGAGGGCCTCTTTGATGGCGAAGCCACCAAGATCAACTCCTGAGAGTGACGAAAACGCACCTTGAAACTTGCCGATCGGGGTGCGCGCGCCCGCAACTAGGTAGGAACCAGCCATCATTACTCCTCGTAAACAAAAATGTCATGGCGATCTAGGGATAAATCGCTCATCTTTAATAATGATAACGATTCAACTAAAAAGTAGAGTAAAAATTGCCTATGGATCATGTGTGACGACATTCACAATGAGTCGGTAACTTTCGTTAGTGTATCTTCGACTCTAGGGTGAGTCGAGTCTGTATGTTGATTTAGAACGAAAATATCTGCTGATAAAAAGTCATCATCAGTGTTTTGCGTTTTTAACTTCGAATCCTTTTGTGCTTAGTTTTACTTGGAGGGACTAACTAGATGAGAGAGTTTGCTGATGCGATTAGGGCGGGGGCGTCGGGCGAAGCTCTAGAGGCGATCCCTCTCCCAAAGACCTATCGTGCGGCGTATCTACGCCGCGAAGATACTGATATGTTCGCGAATATGGCGACCAAGGACAAAGATCCGAGGAAGAGTCTCAAAGTTGGTGAAGTCCCAACTCCTGAACTTGCTCCTGACGAAGTGATGATAGCGGTTATGGCATCGTCGATCAACTTCAATACGGTATGGTCTTCTATCTTTGAGCCCGTATCAACTTTCGGCTTTTTAGATCGCTTGGGCAAGTCTGGCTCGCTGTGGGACCAGCGCCACTCGCAGGACTATCACGTTCTTGGCTCGGATGCATCGGGTGTAATCATCAGAGTTGGCTCTTCGGTGCGCAACTGGAAGGCCGGTGACAGCGTTACGATCCACTGCAACTATGTCGATGACCAAGATCCTTCAGCGCACAACGATTCGATGCTCGCTTCCAATCAACGAATCTGGGGCTTCGAGACAAACTTCGGTGGCCTCGCGGACTTGGCGGTCGTAAAAGCCAATCAGTTGATGCCAAAGCCAAGTCACCTCTCTTGGGAAGAGGCTGCCGTAAATGCTCTCTGTAACTCCACTAGTTATCGAATGCTTGTCTCGAAGAATGGGGCAGGCATGAAGCAGGGAGACGTCGTTTTGATCTGGGGAGCTACCGGTGGTATCGGTGGTTACGCGGTTCAATACGTTTTGAATGGCGGTGGAATCCCCGTCGGCGTAGTCTCATCGCCAGATAAGGTCAAGGTGCTCCAGGAGATGGGGTGTGAGGCCGTTATAGATCGCAGCGAGAAGGGTTATCGCTTCTGGAAGGATGAGCACACTCAGGATGAGTCCGAGTGGCGACGATTCGGGAAGGATATTCGGTCTTTAGTGGGAGAAGATCCCGATATCGTCTTTGAACATCCCGGTCGATCGACCATGGGCGCTTCGGTCTATGTGGCGAAGAAGGGTGGTCTGATCATGACGTGTGCCGCTACCAGTGGTTACATGATCGAGTACGACAATCGACACCTTTGGATGAAGCTAAAGAGCATCAAGAGTTCCCATTTTGCTAACTACCGTGAAGCCTACGATGCCAACCGTCTCATCGACAAGGGTATGATTCAGCCGATTCTATCTAAGTCGTACGCGCTAGAGGAGATAGGCGAAGCGTGCTATTCGGTCCACCATAATCAGCACGAAGGCAAGATCGGCGTCCTTTGCTTAGCTGACGAAGAGGGTCAGGGAGTTACGAATAACGACTTTCGGCTCAAGGTTGGCGAAGACAAGATCAACAGATTTAAAAGGTAACGGAGGCCTCTATGTTTACAGAAATCGACCACGTAGCAATAGCTGTCAATGATCTAGAGGCGGCTAAGCGCTACTACCTAGAGGTCTTCGGTGCGACCGTTGAACACGAAGAGGTAATTGAGAGCGACGGAGTAGCTGAAGCCCTTATCAAGGTTGCAGACTCCTACATCCAGCTTCTCTCGCCAATCTCTGAAAATTCGCCGGTAGCGAAGTACTTGGCAAAGCGAGGCGAGGGCCTTCACCATGTCGGTTATCGAGTGGCATCGTGTGCAGATGCTCTAGCGGCAGTTGCCTCGAAGGGATATGCGACCATCGATGAGAAGCCACGTCCCGGTTCGCGTGGAACCACCGTAGCCTTTGTCCATCCCAAGGAAGCATTCGGTACTCTCATAGAGCTCGTTGAAGAGGGAAATAGCTCTCACTGATCGATCAATGAGACCTTTGCTTACTTCTGTAATTAGAAGAAAGCGGAGGTCTTTTTGTATTAAGTGCCAATCTTTGACCTTGTCCAGTTGTAACTTTGATACTTTCAACTAGCTACTTTTCGTCCTAGAATCGAGATCATTGATTCGATTCAGGAGCGATATTGATGTCTACTCTGGGACACTTTATAGACGGTAAGTTATTGGTTTTCGAAGATGATCGACTTGGAGAAGTCTTTGACCCAGCGGTAGGAAGCGTCTCTTCTCAGGTAGCCCTGGCCTCCAAAAAGACCGTGAACGAAGTGGTAGAGGTGGCTCAACGAGCCTTTGAAGAGTGGTCAAACTCCTCACTCTCGCAGCGTACCAAGGTGCTATTCGCCTTCCGTGAGCTTGTGAATCGACGCGCAGACGATATCGCAGCCCTGATCACTAGCGAGCACGGCAAAGTCCTTTCTGATGCGCGTGGAGAGGTGCAGCGTGGCCTTGAGGTAGTTGAATTCGCCTGCGGTATTCCGCAGTTGCTCAAGGGCGACTTTTCATCGCAAGTCTCTACTGCCGTTGACGTCTACTCATTCCGCGAGCCAATAGGCGTGTGCGTTGGCATTACTCCTTTTAACTTCCCGGCTATGGTGCCGATGTGGATGTTCCCTGTTGCTATCGCATGTGGAAATACATTTATTTTGAAGCCAAGCGAAAAGGATCCTTCAGCTGCCCTTCTTATGGCGCAACTTTGGCAAGAGGCCGGCCTTCCAGACGGCGTCTTCAACGTCGTAAATGGTGACCAAGAGGCAGTAAATGCCCTGCTTGATCATCCAGATGTGGCGGCGATCTCCTTCGTTGGCTCTACCCCTATTGCTAAGTACATCTATGAAAGAGCATCGGCGAGCGGAAAGCGGGTACAGGCTCTCGGTGGCGCCAAGAACCACGCCATCGTTCTAGAAGATGCCGATCTCGACTTTGTCACCGAAAATCTCACCGCGGCGGCCTTTGGATCGGCCGGCGAGCGTTGCATGGCGATAAGTGCTGCAATTGCAGTTGGTGACCGAGTAAATGACATCGGCAAGATGGTCGCTGAGCGAGCATCGAAGATCAAAGTTGGTTCGGGAACGATTTCAGACGTTGAGATGGGGCCGGTTATCACTGGCCAATCGAAGGTTCGCATCGAGGATCTCATTACCAAGGGTGTCGACCAGGGTGCATCAGCATTGATCGATGGTCGTAACTATAAGGTTCCGGGCTACGAAAGCGGATTCTTTGTAGGACCAACTGTTGTAGACGATGTCACCGTTGAGATGGATGTATATCGCGAAGAGATATTTGGACCAGTCCTATCGGTGCTCCATGTAAATAGCGTTGAAGACGCTATTGCTATGATCAATGCCAACCCATATGGTAATGGAACTGCGATCTTTACAGGAAGTGGTGACGCGGCGAGAAGATTTAGCCGTGGTGTTAAGGTTGGAATGATTGGAATCAACGTTCCGATTCCGGTTCCTATGGCCTATTACTCTTTTGGTGGCTGGAAGAACTCACTATTCGGCCAGAGCCACATCCACGGTCCCGAGGGCGTTGCCTTTTACACTCGCGCGAAGGTCGTTACGCAGCGTTGGTTCGCCTCCCATATTGGTGAGCGTGCAAGCCTCTCCTTCCCAACGGCTAAGTAGTAGGTCTCACTTACTCTCTCTCCTTTGAATAAGGGCATATGTAGAGTGACCTTGTAAGGCGAAGTTATCTGAGTTTTTACTTCGAAAACTTCGCCTTAGTTATTTTGAAATGATCTTGGTGGGGGTAGCCAAGGCGAATCGTGATCGGTTTTAGCTAATTCCGACGAGGTCTCCATAGTTTGAATAGACCGGATACCCTCCGATAATCGTCTTGTTGGCGGTACTAACGGCAAGTATCGGCCCTTGACTCTTTGGAAGGGTTATCTGTTGGAATGGGTATGACGGATCAGCTGTGTTGACTTTGATGAGTAGACCGTGAATCGAAGAAGCATCCGATCCACCGATTAGGCAGCTTGCGGATGAGCAACTTATCGTCAAAAGTAAGTTAGCTGGAGGAGTAGCCACAGCCTTAAAGGAGAGCGTTGAAAGATTCGAAGGCGACAGTCCTTGCAGAGAAAACGCATACACGATCCCAGCAGTTCCATCAAAGTTCTCCATAATTGCGAGGCATCTTTGGCTTCGGTCGCACGCCATGTCATAAATGCCACCAATGTCGGAGAGTGTTTTTACTATTGGCTCACCGATGAAACTCTTTGTGACTGTAGAAAAGAGTTGAAATGCGAAGTGGTAATTGCCACTTGCTTTTCCTGCGATAAGACATATCGAAGAATTGCCTAGACAAAAGATGGCATTTACCTGTTGAAATTGAGATGGTACTTGCAGGTAGTTCACTCCCTTAGCTGCAACGCTGCTCGGTGAGAATTGAGCCAAGGCATGTGATGGACTATTAGAAACAAATGATGTGAGGCAATGATCTGGGGCGTAACACGAAAGCGAAGTGGCAACTGGAAGGTTTCGATCGAGGGTGGTGAATGATATGGAATTAGTTCCAATGGTAGCCCTTCCTATGAATCCCCCCTTTGCTAGATAGTTCTCCCCGATAACAAGGCAATTAGAGGCGCTTTGACAAGAGATTGCGTGGGGGCCACCGAGATCGTGGGGAAGGTTGATTGTCGTTGCAGATTGTGACTGGGAGAAAAAGAAGAAGGTAGCGCTTCCGGCAAGTATTACTAAGGCTATCGCTGAGAGGTATATTTTTTGTTGGAGGCTGTTAGCTTGCACATCGGGATATTAGCACTTTGAAACTGCTACTTATTTGACCGTGTTTAGTTCTCCGTTTTTAGAGGGATGGGCTGCCTGCGTATGGCGCGCCTTGGTCCCGTTCATTAATTACGTTCCGCTTTCCTGGCACAGTGCGCGGATTCAACTGGACAGTGCAACCTTGGGTTAAGGGGGTGAGCGCAAGGTTTGGGTGAGAAGTCCCTTGTGCATTCAACGTAGAACAAGGGATGCTCAATTACTTTCCACCTCACTATCTCTCAACGTGATCTCGCTTGCAGATTACGACCTCAGGGCAAAAGTATGATGGATATCGCCAAGGAGATTGGATGCTCTCACCCCGGCATGAGTCTGCAAAATAATACGGGGTCAGATTATACGATAAACATTTTCAGTCTTTTCAACATCGTCCGGTAGAAACGTAGGAGCCCGCCAAATTTCCGATTGAAACGCGCTGGAAGTTTCACCACACGACGAGACAAGTCCGTTCCCATAATTGCATCGGTGATCTGAGAAAGCCGTGAACCATTTATTGTTTTCAACCGCCAATTCCGATATACTCAGGCCATGGAACTTTTATGGAACGCTTCATGATGTTTGACCTCGATACAGTTCCTCGATATCGACTTGTCCGGTCGCCATTAGTTCAGGCACTCGGTCAAGTTCACTTTCCTGTGCGGGCGAAGATCCCGACTCTTGAAGGTGTCGCTTCTATTCAGGAGCGACTTTATTCTTTTTTTCCATACATGAGGGAACAGCGGGGGCAACAGGTATCCCTCTTGGTGGGTCCGACCGGTGCGGCCAGCACCCAAAGTCAATCGGCGCAGACTTGGCAATTCAGTGATGATAGTGGGTGGTCGTTAAGTTTATCTGCAGATACCGCTACTCTTAGTGCGGGATCCCAATATGGGGAATTCACAGAATTCTCAGATCGATTTCGTGCAGTTCTCACCGCGCTAGCAGAGGATGCGGGGGTAACGCGAGCGGACAGGATCGGGATTCGCTACATTAACGTCGCTGACGTACTACTCGGGAATGCCGAACCTTGGCACAGCTGGTTTCGACCGGAATTGACTGGCTGGGTCACTACGGATATCGTAAGCGAGGCTACCCATCTCGTAACTAGTATCACGCAGAGCCACCTTTCTGCTCAGGAGTTGATCAACCCTAACGGTTCGGAAATATTGAATGTCCAAGGTCTTGTTCGACACGGCCTAATACCGGCAAACACTATGGTGCCCGGAGTACTTCCCATTCAGCCTCCAGGGCCGGCGTTCCTACTTGACATCGATTTGTTCATCGAAGCACCACAACTATTTGATGCAGAGGACTTATCACGGCAAATTACGGTACTTCATGACCAGATTGATCGTTTCTTTTTTTGGACAATCTCACCGCAGGGAGCTAGACATTTTGGACTCGAGGTACTACCTTGACCACTGTTGATGTAAGTAGGTATTACAACGAAGCGCTTGAAGGAGGTCTTCTAGAACGAGTTGTTCCTTCGGAAACCTTGGACACAACCACGCCTTTTTGGATTTTGGGTAGCTGGAAATTGACCATTCCCACATCTCTTCCAGAACCCTTTCAAGGGGTCAAGCAAGTCGTTATTGAACTCCAAAGGTGGACGGGATGGTCTGCGCGACGCCTCGCAGTAGTTCTAGGAACTAGCCATACCACAATCCGTGCTATCGCCGATGGTCGTCCTGTTGTCGAAGGCCATAGCGGGGATTTACGCCGTCGCCTCATTGAAACACATGGTGTTGTTGAAAGGATTTATTTGTTGGCGGGATGCGACCCTGACAAAGTAAAAGATCTACTTGACACACCACCGCTCGGTCAGAAAACAGCTGCAGCAGAGCTGCAGTCGGGCGACTTTAGCAGAGCTTACTTGGTGGCAATTGATATCCTTAGACCACGCAAGCCCGGCCTCATTGTTGGCGATCGGCCAAAGCATGACGGGGCAGTCGTGCCGCTACACGAATAATCACTCAGAATGACATCTTTATATGATGAAGGATGGCTCCAGGGTTCGATTGTTGAAGCACTTCTTCCCTTGGATGTAGTGGTGCTCAATAGTCAGACAGGAAAAGTAGAACGGTTACAAAGCGAGCACGGTCTTTGGGTAATAGCAACTCAAGATTGTGAACTCGCAAATTGTGAAGCTGATGAAGAGACTCCTTGTATCGAATTGCGGCCTGTATTTCTTGAGGATCCTCCAAAAGATTGGGGAATTCGATCGTCAAGGTTTCTTCTAACAGAAGCCGAATATTTGAAATCTGCAAGTGCTCGCCTAATTGTATCGCCAACCGTGTTGACCGCACTAATAAAACAAGATGTAATCCGACGCAAGATATCCGATGCAAGGCGGAAAGCTTTTGCCACTTGGCTGGGTCTTCGTTATGATCGACCAGCGGTTCCTGATGATTTAGTTCCGCTTCTCAAAAATATTTCGGAAAAAGTTACGAGTCGACGAAACCGCTTGGGTGGAATTCAAGTACGAGACATTTTGGTGCAGGTCGATAAAACGTTAGAACCGACACGATTTTCGCTCTTCGCGATACTCGTTAGCCAAGAAGATGAGGATGCTGTCCGCATGTGGCTTTCAAAGATTGCGCAAGAGATTCCACTTTCACTCGGTATCGCTGACCAGATCGAGGCAAAAACGGCGGAAGGGATTTCGTTTCAGTTGATCGAGACGTCCTATGCCGCAGATGTTACCCAGGTGACATGGCGTCAGAATGATCCGGAACCGAATGGCGCTACTTGAATCGGCACTGGTTCAGTGGGGTGCGCAAATCATCGTTTAAAAGTTTTGCAATGCACTATGAAGAGTCGGAGTAGTTAGTTGCTCTGTTATTCGATCCTAAATGATCGTGGGCTCTCAGTATCTCCTTCGAATTTTGATTATCTTCCATTCAACGATTCTTTTTGCCATTTGAATTGTTATTGGTCAATTTTGGCCTAGGAAGGGCTCTATCTTTCGATCAATGCTTATGGTGAAGGCCAAACCGCATTGTCAGGTAGGCGAACAAGATACGCTACGCCCGAAACTTTGACATAACGCGGGTGTTTCCGTTATGATTTTTGGTGTCCATATCAATTCCGTCTGCGTGGTCATATTCATTGAGTTTCTAGCGTCTGATGATCGCGGTAAAGTGTGCAATATTTAAGGCGACTCAAACATCTCCTTTAAAATTGTTGCATTCATTAATGGTGTCAACGGATGACATCTGAAGAGATGATGTTATTCCGATTGCTACCTCGACAAACTGTTTTGGTCTAGGGTAAAGTAAACAGCTGTTCGGTGTGATAGATAGCTAATCACAGATAGTTGCAATGTGACGGAACCTGTGTAGTCCGTTGTTATGGTACGTATTTGTGATAGTGATCTATGGTTAGTTTTTTGAAACCGCGTAGGTTCGCGAACGACGTTATTGAACGTTCTGCTTGAAGGCGTAAAAGAATCCCGTTCCACAGTGAGGTGTAGTCGATTTAGTTGCTGGTCGAGGTGAGGACGAATCGGGTAGACCGAGGGTTCGGCACGTCGCAGTGTCACCTGGGAACAGCCCCGCCGCCCCATTTGGCTTCGTGAACACCACAAATGAATGAATGGCATGAACGGCGAAAGGTCCCAATGATAGGTGTCGCTCGAGGTGACTCAGCCGCGAGAAAGCCGTCTCTCCACAGCATTTGAAAGGTTCTAAAGGCAACGTCGACTTGTGTGAATGAAACGGTAGTACCGATGGCATCGGCTGTAGTACCGTTAATGCCGGTTAGGTCAAGCGTGTCGAAGTGAGAAGCTGCCAAACCCATGGCGACCAAGAAGGGTGGTGTGTTGAGTACCAGCGAGCTGGCTGCTTGCCAGCTCCGTTTCGGTAAAGGAAATTCCGGCGTGTTCCGCCGTGTTGGGTGTCGTCCTAGCGACGGGGCGTATGCTTCGATACCCTCAGCTACGTATAGGTGTTTATCCACGGTCTCCTTAGGAGAATTGGTTTTAGGGGCGCTAGTGGGGCTAAGGCGATGTTCGAGACGTGTGATGACTCGGTGTTAGCGCATGTGTACAGCGCTAACGGCAAGACCTAAGGAACTCACCGATCTCTGGACGCGTGAGCTCATCCAAATGTACTATTCACAGTATCCCTACATTGACGTCGGAGATTTCAGCGAATGTTTGCCGCAATGAATCACCGTCGAAAACCTCCTTGACTACATTGGCGATTCATTCGAGTATTTCGAAACCGATTAAGTGATCATTCGCTGTGCCTTGCTGCTAGACGATCTAATCTCGAACCTCGTGATGGTAAGTAACTACGAAAGAGATGCTTCCTCAACAGGGTCGAATTTTCTCCGCGCAATAACGAAGGTCGCGTCAATACCGTCGTCGAATTGCCCCTTCGCCTCTCGAAGCCCATGTATTTCTCGATACGGGTATTGTCGTCGCCAAAGAGCGCCTAGAGGCGCTGACGTTCCTCTAGCTTCCCGGTTCTCTATCTGTTCGCTTTCGTCACCCGCCATACGTCATGAGATAGTCGTAATAGAACGGGGCTGCCAAAGTTTTCAAGCATTATGCGAACCACCGTCTAGGTGTGTTGCGGGGTGCATTCTCGCTTGCTGATTCGTACTTCGGTGACCAATCTGCGAAGGCTAGGTAAAGAAATGGCCTTCACTCACTGTTGTCAAAATTCGACTGCAAAGTTTGAAGACATTCAGATGCGCCCTATTCGCATTTGTGCGCAAGAACTAAGCGCTTGAAGGTCCTATCCCGATCGCGCAATCCTATTCTTATGCGGTGAGTGCCGGCTATTCGAATGCTTGAACTGGAGAGACTCGGCGATGGCTACTCGTCAGGCGAGACGTTCTCGACGAGTATTGATGATGTGCCATGGGCGTCCCGACGACTTTACCGACGAGTCCCTCGTTTTAAATGGTGATTAGCCTGGCAGAGCTTCGTTTCACATTCGACTGGGTCGTACCTGTTATCGCCTTTAGTCAAGTAGAAGGAGCGACGCGGCAAGCCCAATGGGTCGTGGTGCAGGATTGATGGTAGGGCGATCAGTTCATCAGCAGTGGCTATTGCGAATGGGAGCGGAGGGGGTGGGATTTGAACCCACGGTGCCTTGCGACACAGCGGTTTTCGAGACCGCCCGATTCGGCCACTCTCGCACCCCTCCACGGAAAATTAGAGTTTAGTTTGAAGTGAGCTTCTCGGCGACCCTAGACCGAGAATTTACAGATTCTGGCCTACTTCACCCTACGATCTTGAAAAAAATCTTTGAGTAATTCACTCGAGTGTTGAGCGAGGTGGCCGCCACTTCGGTGAAATTCATGGTTGAGGCGAGGATCATTGCCTACACCAAAGAGCGAAAGTAGGGCGCCCGCCTTGGGATCGAAGGCTCCGAAATAAACACCTCGGATTCTCGAATTAACTATTGCGCCAGCGCACATAAGGCATGGTTCGAGGGTTACGTATAGATCACACTTAGATAGTCGCCACTCGCCCTTTGCTTTTGCCGCACTTTGAATCGCTAGGATCTCCGCGTGGCCAGTGGGATCGTTATTCACCTCGCGACAATTTCCAGCAGAAGCAATAACGATTCCGTCCTCGACAATTAGCGCCCCGACTGGTACTTCGCCGGCTACTCCTGCCCCTTTTGCATGCGTCAGGGCCTCGTTCATAAAAGTGTCGGAGTATTGATCGATCCACGAAGAAAAGTCCATTGCATCCTTTGATTAGCTTGGTTAGGCTCTCTTGATTATTGAGCTCAACGACTATTCAGATAAGAAGTTATTTCTGATAACGACATCTTACCGCCCTGCGTGATCGGCTTTTTGATGGTTGCTTTTACCGATGAAGGGATTATCGGAGGGTTGGACCTTGCGAAATTATGCCAGATGCTGCAATGGAAGCCATGGAAGTGGCGGAGGAGGTGGGATTTGAACCCACGGTGAGTTTCCCCACACACGATTTCCAGTCGTGCCGATTCGGCCGCTCTCGCACTCCTCCAGCAAGAAGACAGACTAGTATGTTTATGCGTCAAAAGATGCCGTGGGAGTTGGTCGGGCCCTGCGCGGCTTGCGTCCGTGAACCGAGTCAGGGCCGGAAGGCAGCAGCTATCAGCGGAGCCGTAAGGGTGCCGCAGTAAGTCTGATCAACTCCCACGGCATCTATTTTTTTGATTTAATTCTGAAGTTACAATTGTTATTTGCCAAACCGCTGAATTTTTTTGCTGCTTGCAAAATACGGTTAAAGGTTTCAGCTAGGCGTGTAAAGCGTTTTGTGCGAATCGTTTTCGGAGCGAGTGATGGCGGCTACGAACTTTAAGACTGAAAACAATACTTTCAGGAAGCTTTTCGGAAATGGCTTAACGTACCGAATCCCGCGATTTCAGCGCGACTATAGCTGGACCAGCGAAGAGTGGGAAGACCTATGGATGGACATTCTCGGAACAGTCGATGGTGACGGCGAAAGCGCCCACTATATGGGCTACCTTGTCCTCCAATCGAGTGATGATAAGACGTTTGACGTTATTGACGGTCAGCAGAGGCTTACGACGATTAGCCTCATCACCCTCGCAGTCCTCAAGAATTTTCAAAACCTTATCGATTCGGACGTTGACGCCGAGTCCAACAGGCGCCGCATGGATCAAATTAGGCAGACCTATGTTGGTTACCTCGATCCTGTGACTTTGGTTTCGCGTCCTAAGCTGACGCTGAATAGCAACAATAATAACTATTACCAGAACTACCTAGTTCCCCTGGGACACCTTCCACAGAGGGGCTTTCGTAACTCCGAGCATTCGTTGCGTAAAGCTTTTGAGTGGTTCGATAAGCGTGTTGCGACGTATCTCAAGGATGGCAAAGGCGACGAGGGTATGCGCCTTGCGAGCCTCGTAGAAGATATCAGCGATCGTTTGTTCTTCACCGTTATTACGGTGACCGACGAACTGAATGCATATAAGGTATTCGAAACACTCAATGCCCGAGGGGTGCTACTGTCGGCTACCGATCTACTGAAAAACTACCGCTTTTCAGTACTCGATAGAGGCGGAGAATCTGGTCATGAACTTAGCGTCCTCGAAGAGCGATGGGAGGCCATTGTCGGTCGCCTCCAGTCGGAAAACGTCCCTGATTTCCTGCGCACGCATTGGAACAGCCGACGGAGCTTCGCGCGCCAGGCTGATTTGTTCAAGACAATCCGTGCTCAGGTCGGCACGGCTGAATCGGTGTTCCAGTTGTTACGCGAAATGGAGGAAGACCTCGATACCTATTTGGCCTTGTCTTCGCCAGAGCCCTCCGAGTGGCTCCAAGAGGATAAACGGCTTGCTGGTGTGCTAAAGACTCTCAGAGTTCGTCAGCCGTTTCCGCTTTTGCTTTCAGCAAAGCGCGTCTTCGACGCGCCTGACTTCACGGGGCTACTGCGGGCTACAGTTGTGATCTCGATGCGGTTCAATGTCGTCGGTTCTCAGAGCGCCGCCGAACAGGAGCGAAAATATAATGACGTCGCTGAGCGCGTGGCGAAGAGGGAGAAGGTAGGGCTTGGTTCAACTCTACAACTCTTGCGTAGCGTCTATCCTGATGATGCTGCATTCAAAGCTTCCTTCGCCGAAAAATCCATCCGAACTACGGATTCACGAAACAATCGAGTCGTGCGCTACATTCTCTGTGCATTGGAAACGCACCTGACGCAACAAGCCTACGACTTTGCCAGTGATGCTTTTAATATTGAACACGTACTCCCGCAGAGAGCACCGGATAACTGGGGTGGAATTGGTAACGATGATGCAGATGCGCTCGTGTATCGATTGGGAAATATGACGCTGCTTCAATCTGGAGTGAACCGGGACCTGGGCAATAACCAACACTCCCAGAAGCGCGCCACATATTGGCAAAGTGGCTTCGTAATTACTAGGAAGCTTGGCGAGGAAAATGTAGATTGGACACCGGAGCGCATCGCATCACGTCAAAGGTGGATGGCGGATCAGGCTACCGCAATTTGGCGAATCTCACAGCTTAGCTAATGTACCC
>VFSW01007953.1_pt1 | contig 15308 bp, 13 predicted proteins | sample 5358111 | NCBI WGS metagenome assembly VFSW01 (sample SAMN11554181, study PRJNA540505) | mine drainage metagenome | isolation source: sediment from site ElyBrook_90M | place: USA: Ely Copper Mine, Vershire, VT | collected 2017
CGCTATCTCGCACTCGACGTCGGCACGCGGCGCATCGGGGTCGCCGTCTCGGACGAGCTTGGACTCACCGCTCTGCCTGTTTTGACCCTTGACCTGCATCGCCAACCGCGTCCCAGCCCGCGCGAGACCCTTCGGTCCATCGCCAGGCTCTGCCGCCGGTTCGGAGTCGCCGGCATCGTTGTCGGTCTGCCGCTCCACATGTCCGGCGGTATGAGTCCGCGCGCCGAGAAGGTCAAAGCCTTCGCCACAGATCTCGGGACGCTTACCGAGTTGCCTATCCACCTTTGGGATGAGCGGCTTACCACGCAGGAGGCCCACGCTTTGCTCTACCAGGCCGGCCACGCCCGCCAAACGCACGCGAAGGTGGTGGATCAGGTCGCGGCGACGCTGATTCTGCAGTCGTTCCTCGACGAGCATCTGCCCGCATCCAATGTCTCAGCCTCCCCCGATCCCGGCGCAAGCCAGCATTGAGGCGCAGCCATCCACAGCCGCGTATAATGAGGGGATAGTTCTTCGATTTCCCGCGGTTTGAGCCTTTCGCTCCCCGCCCCTCGGAATCTGGATGCCGGATCACATAAAAAAGCAGCTCCTCAAGGAGATCGCTCAGCTCGAGCACGAGCTCGCCCACGAATTGCCGGCTGAGATTAAGAAGGCCGTAGCCCTGGGTGACCTGTCGGAAAACGCCGAATACCACATGGCCAAGCAGCGTCAGGACTTTGTGAACGCCCGCCTCGGCCAGCTCAAGAAGAGAATGGCCGAGCTCTCCCTCGTCAATCTCGCCAACATCCCAAGGGACAAAGCCGGCTTCGGATCGACCGTCGTCGTCTTCGACTCCACCAAGGACGAGGAAATCGTCTACCGGCTCGTCACCAGCGAGGAGTCCGATGTGACCAAGGGACTCATCTCCACCACCTCGCCCATTGGTCGCGGACTGGTTGGCAAGCGCGTAGGCGATGTGGCCACCATTGTGACTCCGAACGGCAAGCGGGAGCTCGAAGTGCTGAAGCTCACCACCATTCACGACGAAGCCGAAGAGGAAGAAAGCACCGGCACGGAATAGGAAGCAGGAAAACTCGTATGACCTGGACTAGCGCGTTTGGCCGCGGTTGCGGCTGGCTTCTGGACCGCATTGTGCATGGCCTGGCGCTCACAAAGATCTCGCCGAACTTTCTCACCTTCATCGGCCTCGTCATCAACATCGCCGCAGCTTTCCTCTTCGGCCATGCCAACGCCTCCAATGCAGGCCGCATGTTCTTTTACGCAGGCCTGGTCATCTTCGGCGCCGGCATCTTTGACATGGTCGATGGCCGCGTTGCGCGGCGCAACAACCAGGTGACCGTCTTCGGTTCCTTCTTCGATTCCGTCATCGACCGCTATTCCGACGTGGTGCTCTTCTTCGGCCTGCTCGTATACTACGGCCGAATCAACCGCTTCCGTTACGTTGTGCTGGTAGCCTTCGTCATGGTCACGTCGCTCATGGTCAGCTATACGCGCGCCCGCGCCGAGGCGCTCATCGGCCAGTGCAAGGTCGGCTTCATGGAGCGCCCCGAGCGCATCGTGCTCATCCTGCTCGGCGCACTGTTCAATCACTGGGGCGTGATGGCGCCAGTACTTTGGGTGCTTGCGGTTCTCTCCACGATCACGGTGATTCACCGCATCACGTACACCTACCAGAACACCAAGCACCTGGCCCCGCTCAGCACAGCCGCCCGCTGAGACCGGCGTCTGGCCACAAGGTCCCTCCCCTACTGGACCGTGACCTGTACCTGCCGTCCTTCGTAGGGAATCGAGGCGTTGGCAGCCTCTGTCACCGCTTCACCTGTTCCGTGGCCGCTCTCCACCAGCACCACGTGGAAAACGCGCTTCTCCACCATCCCCGGAAATGCCCCTGCACGCGCGCCAATCGTCAGCACCGAGCTGCGATCGTCCCACCGGATCGGAATGACCGCATGCTCTCCGCGCTGGTACGCGTATCCATCGCCCGCATCCTCGTAGAGATCGAAGTTGCCATCGGCACCTCGATAGATCCGCAGCTCGACCGGTCCCGCCGGATCCTGCGCCGCGTACTCAATCTCCGGCCCCATGGGAAGAATCGAACCTGCGCGCACAAACAAAGGCATACGCCCCAGCGGCGCATCGGCTTCCAAATCCTGCCCGCCTGCGACCGCATTCCCGCTCCAGAAGTCGTACCACTTCGCCGCCGGCAAATAGACGCTCCGCTTCGTTGCGCCTGCCTTCAGGACCGGGTTGACCAGAAGCGCCGGCCCAAACATGAACTCATCGCCCACATTCCACGTGTTCGAGTCTGTTCGCCAATCCATGACCAGCGGCCTCTGGATCGTGTAATCCTGGCTCGACACCTTCCAGGCAAGTGAGTAAATGTACGGCATCAGCCGGTAGCGCAGCTTGTCGTACTCCACCAGAATCGGCTCGACCTTGTCATACGTCCACATCTCGTTGTGGGGCCGATGACCATGCGTCCGGAAGATCGGGCAGAATGCGCCAAATTCAAACCAGCGGGCGTAAAGCTCCTGATACGCCGGCTCTTCCAGCGAACCCGGATAGGGCGGCCAATAGCCACCAATGTCTGTGGTCCAGTAGGGATATCCCGATAGGGCAAAGTTTAGCCCCGCTGGAACTTGATGGCTCAGTCCCCAGTACGTGCTGTAGACATCTCCCGACCAGACCGTGGCTCCCACTCGCTGCTGACCCAGAAACGCCGAGCGCGTCAGAAGAAACACTCGCTTGCTGTCGTTCGCGGCCTTCCAGTGCTGCTGCACGCCCAGCGTGTGCAGCAGCGGAAACACATTTGTGTACTCCGCGCCGTTACCAATCGCGAGCTGCTTGTTTCTGAGAATGGCATCTCCCATGTGCGGCCAGTACTCCTCCGGCTCCGCGCTATCGAGCCAGAAGGCATCCCATCCCTGCGCAAACAGCTTGCCTGGCAGACGTTGCCAATAGATGTCGCGCGCCTCCGGATTCGTCGCGTCGTAGACGTGCGCCTCCGGAATGAGCATGTGCTTCGCATCGAGCGCCTTGTAGGTTTCAGAGTCCGCGTCAAGCAAGCCCCAGACGGAGATCATGGCATGAATATGCTCGCTGTGCAGCGCATCCAGATCCTTTGTCACGTCGTGATAATTGCTGTTGAACTCCGGATCACCTTCCCTTTTCCACCAGAACCAATCCTGCACTATCGCGTCCAGCGGAATGTGCTCCGCACGATAACGGCCGGCAATGCCGCGAATCTCGTCGAGCGAAACATACCGGTCCTTGGACTGGAAGAGCCCATATCCCCACTTGGGCAACATGGGTGCGTGCCCGGTCATGGTGCGGTACTCGTGAATCACCGCATCCATCTCCGGTCCGTAGAGAAAGTAGTAGTCCACCGCACGGCCCGCAATCGAACTGAACGTCAGCTCCAGCGGGAAGCGGTTGTCCACATACGTCATCGCCGCGGTGTTCCACATCAGCGCGTAGCCCTTGCTCGACATCAGGAAGGGAATCGCCACATCGGTATTGTTCTGTCCCAACTCAACGGTGGCGCCGCGGTAGTTGAACATCCCGTTCTGGTGCTGTCCCAATCCGTAGATGCCTTCCATGGTCGTAGGCGTGAACCGGTCCGTCACACGATACGTCTGTTCGCCATTTCTCGTGTCCGGCTCATAGGTGCGCGGAACCCGGTCGCCTTCCAGCAGCAGCGCCTCTCCGGCGGCTGTGCGAAACGACAGGTTGCCGCGCTCCAGACCGAAAGCCACATCCAGCGTTGCCGTCTTCAAATGTGCGGCCTTCGCGTCCTGCGCATACGTGAACACAGCGCCGGGGCAGGCCTCGCGCGCATCCAGCATCCACGGGCGCGGCTCCGTCTTTACAGCAGCTTCGTCCGGACTCGCCACCACATGAATGACCGATGCGCCGCACACAGTCACGCTCACGTGCTCCGCGCCGACTGTGGCCCACAGGCCATTCGGCGCCTGGTGCACTGCGATCGGTGGCAACGGAGGAGCGTTCTGCCCGCTGAGCGGCCGCGCGGCAAAGCTGATCGTCGCCAGCGCAATCATGCAGAGGGACAGCAAAGGATGAGAGACAGAAGAGAAAAGATATTTCGCAGCATACCGATGCATCGTCGGGTTCACCTCGGCCATCGCGTGCATCCTATCACGCGGCAACCTTCAACTGGCACAATGCCGCACGTGGAAGTGGCAACACGATGCCCTGAGGGCCGCTGCGCACCAAGCTCAATGGCTGGATGGAAACAGCGCATCGAAGATGCGCACCAGTATCCGCCGCAGGCCACGCTCAGAAAGTAGTTCTGGCTCAAACTGGCTTTCCAGGATAAGCCCTGAAAGAATCGGCCCCAGCGCAACGATGGCGAGCTCATTATCGATCTTCTGGTCGCCGCTCAGCGGCCCAAAGATTCCTTCCTCATCGGCGTCTCCGCGTGCCCCTTTCGCCATCTCAAAGGCTTTACGGAACCGCCTCTTCCACTCCGGGTGGCGCAGCGCGAACAACTTGAACTCCATCGTCAAAATCGGCCAGGCCTTATCCTCCAGCAGCTCCATAAAGAACGCGCGAAACGCATCCATACGCTCCTTCCGCGTCGTGCACTCTTTCAGCTTCGCAACCAGCCGCTCGACGTACGCCCGCGTCCGGTTCTCAAAGAGCGCCAGAAAGAGGTCCTCTTTGCTCTTGAAGTGCGTATAGACAGCCCCCTTGCTCCTGCCTGCCGCGGCGGCAATCGCGTCGAGCTGAGCAGCCTCATACCCGTCGCGCACAAAAACCTGTTCGGCGGCGTCGAGAAGCCGCGCCTGCGTCTCCCGGGTCCGAAGCTGTTGTTTACCCAGCGCTTCCATGGGCACGCCCTTTCTTGAACCACCATTCTACGTATTCCCAGCTTTTCCAATTGACAAGAAACTGACCGGTCGGTATGTTTTAAGTATGCCACACTCCGCCACGCTTACAGCGCCCCCTCAAAACAAATTTGCGAACAAGACGGCGCGCATCTTCATCGCCGGCCTCGCCGCGCTCCTGGTCTGCGCGGCCGCCACGGGCTGGGGCGTGTACACGCATGGGTTCGAGTCCACGGATGACGCGCAGATCGATGGCCACATCAACGTAGTGAGCGCGAGACTTGGCGGCACGATCGCCTCGGTTTACGTCTCGGATAACCAGGTTGTCGAAGCCGGCCAGCCACTCGTCGATCTCGATGACAGCGAGCAGAAGGTTGCCTACGCGCAGGCCAAGGCGCAGTACGATCAGGCTGTCGCGCAACTCGAGTCGCAGCGCCCCAATATCGCGATCACGGAGGCAGACAACGCCGGGGCAGCCGTTGCCGGCGATGCGCAGCTCGCGCAGGCCAGGGCCGCCTTTGCCGGAGCGTCGCAGGACCTGGCCAGTGCATCGGCAAAGCTGGCCGAGGCAGACGCCCTGCGCACGCGCGACGATGCCGATCTCCGGCGGAATGAGCAGCTCTTTCAGGCCGGCGCGACCTCTCGCCAGGAATACGAACGTGCTCTCGCAGCCGCTCACTCATCAGACGCCAATGCAGCCGCCGCGCAGTCCGGCGTAGCGTCGGCGGAGAAGACCGTAGAGCAGCGCAAGGCAGACGTAGAAGCACAGGCCGCGAAGCGCACGCAGGTGGCCCGCACCGCCCCGCACCAGCTCGCCATCCGCCAGGCCGATCTCGCCACGGCAGAGGCAAACGTGGAAGTTGCCGCCGCCCAGTTGCAGCGCGCCGCTCTGAATCTGAGTTTCTGCCACATCGTTTCACCCGTGCGCGGCATCGTCACGCAGCGCAGCGCGGAGATCGGCAATCGCGTCAGCGAGGCCCAGCCCCTCATGATGGTCGTAGAAACAGGGAACAGCTGGGTGACTGCCAATTTCAAAGAGACGCAGCTGGCTCAAATGCAAGCCGGCCAGCGCGCCCGCATCCGGGTTGACGCGCTCAATCGGGACTTCACTGGCTCCGTAGTGGGCTCTCCCGCCATCACTGGCTCGCGTTCAAGCGTGCTACCCCCCGAGAATGCCACCGGCAACTTCGTCAAGGTCGTTCAGCGCTTGCCGCTCCGCATTCTTCTCGACGCCGGCCAGCAGGATCTCGATCGTCTCCACCCCGGCATGTCTGTCGAGGCCACGGTATGGCTCAGGTAGCCGCGCCCAAATTCAACCCGTGGGTTGTGGCCATGACGGTCACGCTGGCCACCTTCATGGAGGTGCTGGACACCTCCATCGCCAACGTCGCCCTGCCGCATATCGCCGGGAACCTGGGCGCCACCGCGGACGAAAGCACCTGGGTACTCACCAGCTATCTCGTCTCCAACGCCATCGTCCTGCCGATGAGCGGCTGGCTCTCCACACAGCTCGGCCGCAAGCGCTTTTACATGACCTGCGTGGTGCTGTTCACCGTCAGCTCCATGCTCTGCGGCTTTTCCACTTCCCTGCCCATGCTCATCTTCTTCCGCGTGATGCAGGGACTCGGCGGCGGCGGCCTCGGCCCCAGTGAACAGGCCATCCTCGCCGACACTTTCACGCCCGAGCAGCGCAACATGGGCTTCGCCATCTACGGCATGGCGATTGTCGTTGCTCCTGCCATCGGCCCCACGCTCGGCGGTTGGATTACCGACAACTACAGTTGGCACTGGATCTTCTTCATCAACGTACCCATCGGCATCCTCTCGCTGATTCTCACCCAGCGCGTCGTGCAGGATCCGCCCTATCTCAAGGCGGCACGCGGCAGCAACCGCGCAAACGTCGACTATCTCGGCATCAGCACCATCGCCATCGGCGTAGGTCTCCTCCAGTACGTGCTCGACAAAGGCCAGCAGCTTGACTGGTTCGACTCCCGCATCATCGTCGTCGGCGCCGCCATCGCCGTCTCCGCGCTCGTCATCATGGTCTGGCGCGAGTGGACCCATTCCAATCCAATCATCCATCTCCGCCTGCTTATGCAAAGAAACTTCGCCTCCGCAACAATCTCCAACTTTACGCTCGGCGTGGTTCTCAATGGATCCACCATTCTCATCCCCCAGTTTCTCCAGCTCCAGCTTGGCTACACGGCGGAGCGCGCCGGCTGGGCCCTTTCGCCCGCGGGCGTCGTCCTGGCCCTCCTCATGCCTGTCGCCGGCTTCCTCGGCACCAGATTTGACCCGCGCAAAGTCATCGCCGCAGGCTTTCTGCTCACCTCGGCCAGCATGTTCTGGATGATGCGCATCACGCCTGACATCGACTTCATGCACATCGTCTGGTTCCGCATCTTCCAGGTCGTCGGCCTGCCGCTGATCTTCATCCCCATCAGCACGCTCTCCTACGTCGGCATGCGCCTCGAAGATAACAATCAGATCTCCGGCATCAGCAACTTCGTCCGCAATCTCGGCGGCGCCATCGGCACATCATTTCTCGTCACCTACCTCGCACGCCATCGCCAGATCAGCCGCGTCGCGCTCGCCGCACATCTCAACCACGGCAACATCTTCTTCGATCGCTACTTTGCCGCTCTGCAGCAATCGTCCATCCTCACCGGCACCAGCGTCTCCGATGCCGGCCATCACGCCCTTGCCGAGTTGCAATTCATGCTCGACGCCCAGGCCAACCAGCTCGCTTTCATCAGCACCTTCTTCGTCCTCGGCGTGCTCGTCGCGCTGCTCATTCCGCTTCCGTTTCTCATGAAGCGGCCAACCAGACAAGAAATGACCGCCTCGCAGGGAATGCACTAAGATTGCGAATCACAAGCGAAATTCCAGTGACCCAACGGTCAGAGACAGAAAGGCAGTTCCTCTTATGAAACGAACCATCGTGCAATCGCTCGCACTGACCGCAGCACTTTTTGCGGCGTCCAGCGCATTCGCTCAGCTCCCTTGGATGCAAAAGCCGAAACACTTCGCATGGTCCGACGCGAGCCTTTCTCCGGATTCGCGCGCCGATCTGGTCATCAAGGAAATGACGCTGGATGAAAAGATCTCGCTGCTGCATGGACAGGGCATGCCGTTCTTTTCCGATGCGCCCTCTGAATCCAACGGCGGCGCGGGTTACACTAACGCAATTCCTCGCCTCGGCATTCCCGCGATTCAAATGGCGGACTCGGCCTATGGAGTTACCCGCGGCGAAGCGGCGGGCCGCTACTCCACCGCGCTGCCCAACAATCTCGGCGCGGCATCCGCTTGGGATCCGGAAGCAGCCTTCGAGTACGGCGCGCTCATCGGCCGCGAACTGCGCGATGAAGGCTACAGCATGACCCTCGGCGGCGGCGTCAACCTTGCCCGCGAGCCGCGCAACGGCCGCACCTTCGAGTACCAGGGTGAAGACCCGCTCCTTGCCGGGACGCTCGACGGCAACGTGGAAAAGGGCGTCCAGTCGGTCTACATCATCGGCGACCTCAAGCACTACGCGATCAACGATCAGGAGAGCGGCCGCAACGCCGTCAACGCCAACATTAGTAAGCGGGCCATGCGCGAAACCGACCTGCGCGCCTTTGAGATTGCTCTCGGCATCTCCGATGCCGGCGGCGTCATGTGCTCCTACAATCGCGTCAACGGCGACTTCGCCTGCGAAAACTCCTATCTCCTGACCGACGTCCTCAAGAAGGATTTTCACTTCCAGGGGTTCGTCCTCTCCGACTGGGGCGGCACGCACTCCACCGTCAAGGCCTCCCATGCCGGCCTCGACATGGAGCAGCCCGACAAGATCTTCTTCGGTGACCCGCTCAAGAAGGCCGTCGAGAGCGGCGATGTCTCCCAGGATGAGATCAATGAGCACGTCCACCGCATCCTGCGCACCATCTTCGCCAGCGGACTCTTCGATCACCCGATCGTCAAGCAGGTTCCCGACGTCGAAGGCGGCTATCGTATCGCGCAGGAGATTGCCGAAAAGAGCATCGTGCTCCTGAAGAACCGGCACGATCTGCTTCCCCTCTCCTCTGCCGTTCATTCCGTCGTGCTCATCGGTGGACACGCAGACTTGGGCGTCATCACCGGCGGCGGCTCCGCTCAGGTCGATGCGCCTGGCGGCTCTGCCGTACCCGCTCCGACGCCTAAAAACATGATGGAGGCGATCATCCACAGGCAATGGCTGCCCAGTTCGCCGCTGCGCGCACTCCAGACCAAGTTAACCTCCGCAAAAGTCTCCTACGTCTCCGGCGACGACCTCCTGGCTGCCAGTGCCGCTGCAAAGTCGGCCGATGTGGCCATCGTCTTCGCCTATCAGTGGGAGTCAGAGGGGATGGATCTCCCCACGCTCGATCTCTCCGCCGACCAGAATAAGCTCATCGAAACGGTCGCAGCCGCCAATCCAAAGACCATCGTGGTGCTGGAAACAGGCAGCCCTGCGACTATGCCCTGGATTGACAACGTCGCCGCCGTGGTGGAGGCCTGGTATCCGGGCATTCGCGGAGCTGAGGCGCTGGCTAACATTCTCACCGGCTCCAGCAACCCCGCCGGCAAGCTCGCGATCACCTTTCCCAAGTCCGATGCCGATCTTCCGCATCCCAAGCTTGTCCTGCCTCCGCCTGAGTCGGAGATCAACTTCACCGCTCCCGGCGCGGACATCTCCAACATCATGAGCAGAATGGCAAAGGGTCTCCCGCCCTTCCAGACCTACTATGACGAAGGCCTGAAGGTCGGCTACAAGTGGTACGACGCGGAGAAGAAGCCCGTCCTCTTCCCCTTCGGCTTCGGACTTTCTTACACCACCTACGCGTACTCCGGCCTCTCCGTCACGCCCGGTGACTCCACAGCCGTCTCCTTCTCCGTGCGCAATACCGGCAAGCGCGCAGGAACCGAAATCGCTGAGGTCTACGCATCACTGCCCGATGCATCCGGCGAACCGCCCAAGCGCCTCATCGGTTGGGCGCGCGTGGAGCTTGCTCCCGGCGAGTCGAAACAGGTCACCGTTCCCGTCAGCCGCGATCGCTTCACCGTCTTCGACGAGGCTTCGGACTCGTGGAAGCTCGTCCCCGGCCAGTACGTGATTCGCGTCGGTGGGTCGTCGCAGGATCTACCGCTGCAGAAGGCCGTCTCGTTCTAGACATATCCCGCACGCTTCGTCAGCCTCTCCGCTGGCGAAGCGTGCCACAACCGCGATGCTCTTCATCGCAGCTATTTGAAAGGCGAATGACTCCCATGAAATCCCTTGCAGCCCTCTCCTCCCTGCTCTTTGCCGCTTCCGCGGTCGCGGCAACGCCCAGTCTCACCGGCCAGTGGGCCGTGCACAACAGCATTGCCGGCAATGAAAGCGATCAGGAATGCAAGTTTGTGGAAGCCGACAACAAGATCACCGGCACCTGCAAGTCCGAAGACAAGGAAGTCCCGGTGAAGGGCAGCCTCGACGGCAACAAGGTTACGTGGACGTATGACATGGACTACAACGGCAGCCCACTGACCCTCACCTATACGGCCACACTCGACGACTCCGGTAAAATCGCGGGCAATGTTGAGGTCGATCCATTCGGCGTCACCGGCGACTTCACCGCGACCGCCGAACCGGCGGCGTCCGCGGCACCAGCGGCGCCCGCGGCCCCTGCGGCACCTGCGACCAAGTAGCGGCGCGCTTGCTCACCCTTCTGGATCGCACCGCACACAGCGCGCTGGGGCGAAGTCCCGCCTCAGCATCTCCGGAGATTCCTTGTGGGAGGATCTCCGGGGATGCTTCATGAATCGGGCTCTGTCGCGGTTCGATGACCCCATGTTCCTGACTCGCGGTTCCAGAGTGATGCGCCAGGATCTCTGGAACTCGACGCATTGAATAGGCCAGAGCAAAAGCGGTGGCACCAACTCCTGCTTGGCGAGGTGCGCGTTCGCCTCCCAGTTGGTCGCGTCGAGTTGGATCGTATTGTCTCCGCAACGCATCCACTCTGTTCTTGCTATCCACCCGCTTTCGCCGGGAAGTAACCGGGCTGCGCGCTGAGGCAAGCGCGTCGCCCGGGGATCGAGTGAGCGGGACATTTCTTCGCGGAGAGCAACGTCAGTCTGACTTACCCCCACGCGTCGAGCGTCACGAAGCGGTGGGAATAGCGATAGCGGCGCATGAGCTCGGCCGCGGCAGTGACGCTTGGGCCGCGGTTGGCGCCGAGAGCGCGATGACCGCCGTCGTGGAGGACGATGTTGGTGGCGTAGCCGCGCTGCTGATTGTGGACGATGCGGGAGGCGAGGCGCAGGGTGATGCGCTCGGCGGCAGGCTCGCTCCAGTCGTTGGTGATGGCGTTCCAGAGGACAGGTTCCATGCCCAGATCGCGTGCGGTGCGCAGCACGTAGGGGCGGCGCGCGCCAAAGGGCGGACGGAAGTAGCGAATGGGCTGGCCGGTGATCTGGGCGAGCGCGTCCTGAGTGGTGCGGAGTTCTTCGCGGACTTTGGCGGCGGCGGTGAAGGCCAGGTTGGGGTGGGACCAGGAGTGGTTGCCGATGAGGTGGCCGCCTTGCTGGATGCGGCGGACGAGATCGGGGACGACCTGGGCGTAGCGGCCGACGAGGAAAAAGGTCGCGTGGATGTTGTACTCGGCAAGGTGGTCGAGGAGCTGGGGAGTCCAGGCGGGGTTGGGGCCGTCGTCGAAGGTGAGGGCAAGCTCGCCGGGGCGCAGCGGGGCACGGAGCGCGGGGCCGAATAGCCCGGAGGGCGGCCACATGGCGGCGTAGGCGTATCCGCCGAGGGCGAGACCGGCTGTGGTGAGCACGGCGAGGCCTGTGACGAGGCCGGTTTCAGGAGGCGAGAGCATGCTGGGTATCAGTGTGCGGTGCGGAGGGTTGGATTCGCAAGCGCGGCCGGGCAACCCGGGCGAAACGGGATGGGCAGATTTCTGTTTTGCCCTGAGAAAATCGAATTGGTAAAGAACCCTGCGAAAAATAAATTTCGCCGAAGTATGGCGCTTCTGCGGAAACTGGAAGACAATTTGTTGCATCTATTTCGGCATGAGGAGGAAGCCTCCATGAAAGATGTTGAAGAACTGCTGTCCTCATCCTTCCCCTTCCGGCCGACGCGAAGCAGACAGGCGTGGATCGAGCTGTGCGCAGGGGTGCATGAGCTTGTTGCGCAGACGAATCGCGAGGCGAGAGAGACGATTCTTCTGGATGACTGGAACGCCGCGTCCACCGAGCTTGCGGTGCTTCTGCAGGATGGGCACAGCTTCAGGCTGGACTTCGACCCGCTGCGGAGTCGTGTGGAATGCAGGTTTCCTCACTCCCCGAATTTCAATCGTGCGCTTGAGTTCTCGGCGTTTGCGGAAACAAAGCACGGCAGAGCCGTCTGGAACGATCTGCGAACCGGGGCGGCCGCGAACTGTGACGAGCTCGCAGGTGAGCTGGTCCGGAATCTGCTCATCATGACGAGCGATTCCTGAGGGCAGCGAGTCGCGCGAGCACGATAGCAGGCGTATACTCACAAGTGTTCGGGTCGCATCCTGCATCCAAGGAGCGGCACTGGAGACGACAATGAGCCTGACAAGCTTCCCCGGCGGCGGAACGCCTTCTGCCGCAACTCCTTTGACAAAAGTTACGATGCCTGCGCTGGCCGAGATGAAACGGCAGGGCAAGGCCATCTCTGCGCTGACGGCGTACGACTATGCGACCTCGCGGCTGGTGGACGAGGCGGGAATCGACGTGATTCTCGTGGGCGATTCGCTGGCCATGGTGGTGCTGGGCCACGAGAATACGCTGGCAGTGACGGTGGACGAGATGCTGCACCACACGCGGGCGGTACGGCGGGCCGTGCGGCGCGCGCTGGTGGTGGCGGATATGCCGTTTGGCAGCTACCATGGCACCGTCGCAGAGGGCGTGGCCAACGCGGTGCGCTTCCTGAAGGAAGCGGGTGCGGAGGCGGTGAAGATTGAAGGGCCGCGCGTGGAGCTGGTGCGGGCTCTGACGGCGGCGGAGATTCCTGTGATGGGGCACCTGGGACTGACACCGCAGAGTGTGCACCGCATGGGTGGCTATCGCGTGCAGGCGCGGACGGAAGAGACGGTGAGGCAACTACGCGCCGATGCGCAGGCGCTGGCCGAGGCGGGCGCCGGCGCGGTGGTGCTGGAAGGCGTGCCGCGCGAAGTGGCGGCCGCGATTACGGCGGAGCTTGCGATTCCGACGATTGGGATTGGCGCGGGGCCGGAGTGCGATGGGCAAATCCTGGTCTTTCACGACATGGTGAACCTGACGTTTGCGCCGGCGGCGAAGTTTGTGCGGCGGTATGCGGATGCGGCGACACTGCTGCGCACGGCGGTGGAGCACTATAAGGACGACGTGGAGCGTCGTGCGTTTCCGTCGGATGAGGAGAGCTATCACCTGCCGAAGCCGGCGCGGGGTGCGCTGGAAGAGAAGCCGGACGCGAAGCCGCGCGCGGCGAAGGTGCATGCGCTGAGGAAGGCCTGATGGAGATTCTGCGCACGGTGGAGGCGCTGCGCGGGTGGTCGCGGGCGATCCGGATGCAGGGTGAGACGGTGGGGCTGGTGCCGACGATGGGTGCGCTGCATGCGGGGCATGCGTTGCTGATGCGCGCGGCGGCGGAGCAGTGCGGGCACGCGGCGGTGACGATCTTTGTGAACCCGACGCAGTTTGGCCCGCACGAGGATCTGGACCGCTATCCGAGGACCTTTGAGGCGGACTGCCTGCTGGCCGAGCGCGAGGGCGCGCGGGTGGTGTTTGCGCCAACGGTAGAGGAAATGTATCCGGCGGGTGCAGCGACGTTCGTGGATGTGGAAGGGCTGAGCGGGCGGCTGGATGGCGCGTCGAGGCCGGGACACTTTCGCGGCGTGGCGACGGTGGTGACGAAGCTGCTGATTGCGGCAGAGGCGGACAAGGCGTTCTTTGGGCAGAAGGATGCGGCGCAGGTGGCGGTGCTGCGGCGGATGGTGCGCGACCTGCGAATCGGGACGGAGCTGGTGGTGTGCCCGATTGTGCGCGAGCAGGACGGGCTGGCGCTGAGTTCGCGGAATGTGTATTTGAGTCCAGAAGAACGGCGGCAGGCGCTGGTGCTGAGCCGTGCGGTGCGGCGCGTCGAGGCGATGGTGGCGGGCGGCGAGCGGCGGGCCGCGATGCTCGTAGATGCGGCGCGGCAGACGCTGACGAGCGAGCCCGCGGTTCGCGTGGACTATGCCGAGCTGGTGGAGTGGACGACGCTGGAACCGGTGGAGATGGCGACGCCAGGCACGCTGTTTGCGGTGGCGGCGTGGGTGGGCGCGACACGGCTGATTGACAATGCGGTGATGGGGTGATGGGAGCACATGCGGTAGAATGAGCGCCGCACGTGATTCCCCATTGAAAGCTGAGCCAATCTAGATGAGAAGAGCGATCTCCGTTGCCGTTCTTGCGGCGGGCTTGTTCGGCTTTGCCGGTGCGCACGCCCAGACAATTGAGCAAAACAAGGCGGTCATCCAGCGCGCGGAGGCCGAGGTGTGGAACAGGGGCGACCTTGCCGCAGTGGATGGGATTTATGCGCCGGATTTTGTGTGCCACTTCGTGGATGGCATTGAGTGGCGCGGGCAAGCCGGTATCAAGGCAGCGGTGGCGAGCCATCGCAAGTCATTTCCAGATTGGCGTGAGCGCGTGGAGGACATTGTTGCCGAGGGTAACCGCGTGGCGATAAGGATTCACTCGACGGGCACGCAACTGGGCGCGTTCAACGGCATTCCGCCGACTGGGAGGAAGGTCTCGATCGAGGAGCTTCACATCTTCCGGCTGGAGCATGGAAAGATTGCGGAGCAGTGGGGCATGCCGGATGTGCACGGACTTCTGGAGCAACTCGGTACTTTGGGCTCTGCAATGAAGGTCCAGCCGACGGGTGGCGAGCGCTGAGTGGTGCATTGCAAACTTCTGAATTCTGATTGGAAGCGTCATGCCGGAACTGCCTGACATTTCCGCGTACATCACGGCGCTGGAGGCGCGCGTGCTGGGGCAGGTGCTGGAGCGTGTGCGGCTGGGGAGCGTGTTTCTGCTGCGGACGGCGGAGCCTCCCCTGAGCGCGGCGGAGGGAGGGACGGTGGTGGCGCTGCGGCGGGCGGGCAAGCGGATTGCAATTGGGGTGGAAGAGAACATCTGGCTTGTGCTGCACCTGATGATTGCGGGGCGGCTGCACTGGAAGGATGCGGGCGCGAAGCCGCCGGGGCGGAGCGCGCTGGTGGCGTTTGAGTTCACGAGCGGCACGCTGACGCTGACAGAGGGGGGATCGAAGCATCGAGCGAGCCTGCACGTGGTGCGCGGCGAGGATGGGCTGGCGGCGATGGACCCCGGCGGGATTGAGATTCTTTCATCAGATCTGGATTGTTTTCGCAGGGCGCTGAGTTTGGAGAATCACACGCTGAAGCGGGCGCTGACGGATCCGCGCACGGTGAGCGGCGTGGG
>VFSW01007954.1_pt1 | contig 15308 bp, 14 predicted proteins | sample 5358111 | NCBI WGS metagenome assembly VFSW01 (sample SAMN11554181, study PRJNA540505) | mine drainage metagenome | isolation source: sediment from site ElyBrook_90M | place: USA: Ely Copper Mine, Vershire, VT | collected 2017
CCCTCCCTATTAATCATTTTGTCCGATGCGATTAACCCCTCCAGACAGGTATAGTATTGTCATCAAACAGTTCAACCCGGTAGGAGTAAACAAAATGGTCGCCCTTTCATTTCCAACCACCCAATTCAAACCCTTCTCGACCTTGATGGACGATGCGCTGTTGATCGAGCGCGCTAAACAGGGAGACCTCAGCTCATTCAACGAATTGGTGCTGACCTACCAGGATGTCGTTTATCGCCAGGCTTTCTGGATCTTACACGACGAACGGGCAGCCGAAGACGCCACTCAGGAAGCTTTCCTGCGGGCTTATCTGAACCTGCACACTTTCCACGGCGGCCCATTCCGGCCCTGGATGCTGAGGATCACCACCAATTACTGCCTCGACCAGATTCGCCACCAGAAAATCCGCCCAACCACTTCCCTGGAAGAATACAACCAGGAAGGTGAAGAAATCGAGAACTCACCCCATCTGATCGACCCCGCTGTACCCGTTGAGGAACTCATCGAACGATCCGATCAAGAAACTACCATTCTGGACTGCATCAATCGCCTGCCTTCAGAATACCGGGTAGCCATCATTATGGTCGACCTGCAGGGCCTGGATTATGCCGAGGCTTCCAAAACCCTGGGGGTTCCCATGGGGACCTTCAAAAGCCGCTTATCCCGGGCGCGCTGCCAGGTGCGTGACTTTCTGCAAAAACTTGCCTGAGCAGGCACGCTGAATGACATCTTTTGCACCTGGTTTTACGATACTGCACGCCAAAATGAAAAACGCCAAATACTTCATGGACATTTTATATCGTAATTGCTATAATAGAGCGGGTTTTGATGGTCATTTCTTTTACAATTAAAGGTTGAAAAAGGAGGATAGTCGATCATGAACGGACTTTTGAAACAACTTCAGGTCGTTTCTTATCCGGTTAGCAATTGGCAGGCCAGCAAAAAGTTCTACGGGGAAACGCTGGGGCTGCCCGTATCTCTTGCGATGGATGAAGCCGGTTGGATCGAATATGGCGATAAAGATCAGGTGCATCTCGCCATCATGCGACCTCAAGACGGCTCTCCAATACCTCCTCACCAGGGTGGGGCGATTGCCGTATTTGCGGTCGAAGACGCCTATGCCGCAGTCAAAGAACTGCGCAGGCGGGGTGTTAAATGTGACGAGGTTGTGCCTGTCCCCGGTATGGTCACTTTCGCCAACTTCTACGATCCGGATGGCTATACCCTCCAGATAGCCGGCCCGGCTCCCAAAGGCTGAGTTCATTATCATTTTTTGGGTGTGAAAATCTGCGATTTTCACACCCAAAAAGTGAAACATTGTATTTTTCCGGAAACTATTGACAAATCATTGGAAATCCTTTATAACTCCCCCCTGATATGACACCTCAACAAGTTTTCATTTATACCGGCGATAAGCGGCGGCAGTTACATCCCACCCATCCAGGGAAAGTGGGCTTGTAGCGGTTTACCAGGGTTTCACCAAATCATACGCTATATAAACAGGCTCTCCGATCCCGGAGAGCTTTTTTTGTTAAAAATCTAAAGGAGAAAAAAATGCCATCCAAACTGACTGCTCACTGTCCCGAATGCGACGCCGAAATAGACCTGAACGGCGTTGTCCAAAACGAAATCGTGGTCTGTTCCGATTGTGGGGTCGACCTGGAAGTTATCAGCCTGGATCCGCCGGCCCTCGAGTTAGCGCCAATGGAAGCCGAAGATTGGGGCGAGTAATTTCGGAAATTCACTTTTTTATATTCAAAAACCTGCGGTTTTTGAATATAAAAAAGTGGTCCTCTGCGATTTTTTAAGGTAGCACAAAGGAGTTAAACCGATGAAGGTAGGAATTCTTTTATCCAGAGTGCGCGTTGAAGAAAAATGGCTTTTAGAAGCGCTGGAAGCCCGCGATGTTGATTACGAAAGGATCGACGATGGCCAGGCCACCTTCGATTTCAATGAACCGTCCAAATGGACGCAATACTCGGTGGTCCTGGAGCGCAGCATTTCTTACGTGCGCGGCCTGTACACTACCCAGATTCTGAATGCCTGGGGCGTGCCGACGGTCAACATGGCTCACGTGGCGGCGGTATGTGGCGATAAGCTGGCTACCTCGTCTGCATTGGCAAAAGCCGGCGTGGCCCAGCCGCGTGTCAAAGTGGCCTTTTCCACCGAATCGGCCCTGAAAGCGATCGAAGAATTGGGTTATCCGGTCGTGCTGAAGCCGGTAGTCGGTTCGTGGGGCCGTTTGTTGGCCAGGATCAACGACCGGGATGCAGCCGAAGCCATTCTGGAGCACAAAGAGACACTCGGCTCTTACCAGCATACGGTCATCTATATCCAGGAATACATTCAGAAACCCGGACGTGACATCCGCGCCTTCGTAGTCAATGGCGAAACGGTCTGCGCCATGTATCGCACTTCCGAGCATTGGATCACCAACACGGCCCGTGGCGGGCAGGGAGAAGCCTGCCCAATCACGCCCGACCTTGAAGAAATTTGTCGTTCAGCTTCTCAGGCGGTTGGCGGCGGCGTACTGGCTATCGACGTGCTCGAAGACCCCCACCGCGGCTTTTTGATCAACGAAGTCAACCACACCATGGAGTTTCACACCCTGGTGCCCACCACCGGTGTTGATGTACCCGGCATTATCGTGGATTACACCCTGGCGGTTGCTGCCGGAAAAATCGATCTGCCGCAGATTTTGAAAGTGCCCAATTTTCAGAATTGCTTCTGAACTGCCAGGTCTTTGCTAACGCATTGACCTGGTTTCGTGTTATCGCTCACATCGAAGCAAAAGGAGACATAGGATGGTTGAAATACTCGATAGCACCCTTCGTGAAGGAGAACAAACTCCTTACGTGAACTTCCTGGTGGATGAAAAAATCGAGCTGGCAAAAATGCTCGATAAGATAGGGGTGGAGATGATTGAGGCCGGTGATCCGAGTGTTTCTCCCAGCATTTATATGGCGGTCAAGAAAATTGCCGCCATGAAATTGAGCGCCGAAATTCTGGCCCATTCTATGGCCAACAAACACGGCATAGACCTGGCCCACGAATGCAAAGTCGATAGAGTAGCCATCTTTTTTCCGACTTCTCGCATCCATCTGGAAACGAAAGTAAACAAAACCCAGGCGGAGGCCATCGCCATTATTTGCGAACACATCCGCTACGCCAGAAGCCTGGGGATGAAAGTGCGCTATACCCCCGAAGACGCCTCACGCACCGACTTCGAATTCCTGGTAGACGTCTGCAACCAGGCCATCACAGCCGGCGCGGACCGGATCAGTTTCGCCGATACCACCGGGGTTATGCAACCGCACAAAATGTATGATTTAATCCGGCGGCTGAAGAAACGGCTGCTGCCGTGCAAAATTGACGTCCACTGCCACAACGACCATGGGTTAGCCCTGGCCAACGCCATGGCCGGCCTGCGCGCCGGCGCCGATTGCATCCACACCACCGTCAACGGCATGGGCGAACGTACCGGCATCCCCGATCTTTCTGAAACCGTGCTGGCCCTGCACAACCTGGAAAATATTCAGAAATACGACCTGCGCTGCTTGACTGAGATCTCAAGTTACACAGAAAAAATCACCGGGTTCTTCCTGGCTCCCAATAAACCGGTCACCGGGCAATATGCTTTTTCACACAAAGCCGGCGTGCATACGGATGGGGTGATCAAGAACCCGCAGACTTACGAAAGTTTTGACCCGGCCATCCTGGGCAGGGAACGAAAAATAGTCATCGACAAATACACCGGCAAACACGCCGTGCTCTCCCGCCTGGAAGAATACGACGTCAAAGTCGACCAGCAAGAGCTCGAAAAAATCGTCGATGAGATCAAGAATATCGGCGACACGCGCAAGATGATCTTTGACGCCGATATCATCGAGATCGCCGAAAAAGTGACCGGCCGCAATATCGACGTCATCCCCAAAGAAATCAACGCCATCATTATGATCTCGGTCGAGTCGCACGTCTACACCAGCCTGGTGGTGCGTAAATTGAAGAACTTGCAGAACGTGTACAGTGTCATGGAAATTACCGGTGACTATGACATCAGCGTCTACGCCAAAGTAGCTGACACGGCTGCCCTGAACAATTTCATCGAGCAGGTGCGTACCATTCCCGGCGTCAAACAAACCGAGACGCGCCTGATCCTGAAAAAACATACTGATAATGGATTTAATTAGAGTCCCCGAATTTTGATGTTTGAAGGTGCTGCACACCTTAAAACGTCAAAATTCGGGAGATGAGGAGACAACCATGGGCACAATGATTGAAGAGTTGTTTTCGAATAGAGCCGGGCGGAAGGTGGAGGCGGGCGAAATTGTCCTCCTCGATCTGGATTACATGATGAGCCACGACAACACCACCCCCCTGGCAATCAAGGCTTTCCGCGAGATCGGCAAGCCGATTAAGGATAAAAACAAAATCGTGATCCATTTCGATCACGCTTACCCGGCCCCCAACCTGCAGGCAGCCGAAAACCAGAAAATGATCCTGGATTTTATCAAGGCCAACGATATTCCCAACTTCTTCCACCAGGGCATTTGCCACCAGGTGATGATCGAAGAAGGCTTTGTCGCCCCCGGCCGGTTGATCATCGGCGGCGATTCCCACAGCAACACGTATGGCGCCTTTGGCGCCTTTGCCACCGGCTTCGGTTCCACCGAAATCGGCATGGCCTGGGCTACCGGTAAAACCTGGTTTAAAACCCCGGAAACGATTTTGATCAACATCACCGGCCAGGCGCCGCACGGCGTGTATGCCAAGGACGTCATGCTCTCCATCGTCGGGCAGATGGGTATGGATGGAGCCACCTACATGTCGGTCGAATTTGCGGGGAGCTACATCGACCAGTTGCCCATGCACGAGCGCATCATTTTCCCCAATATTTCCACCGAGGTGGGGGCAAAGTGCGGCCTGATCGTCCCCGACCAGGTCACCCTGGATTTCCTGGCCAAATCGACCAAACTGAATACGCCCTTCCAGGTAATCAAACCTGACCATCCGGTCTACGCCAAAGTCATCGAGGTGGACGTAACCAACCTGGAACCCCAGGTATCCTGCCATCCCGACGTCGACCACGTGAAGACCCTGGGTGAAATAGAGAACCTTCCGATTGATGAGGTCTTCATCGGCACCTGCACCAACGGGCGCTACGAAGACCTGGAAGTCGTGGCATCCATCCTTAAAGGACGCAAAGTGCATCCCTTCACGCGCACGATTATCACCCCGGCCAGCGCCATCGTTTACCAGAAAGCCCTGGATAACGGGCTGATCGATATCTTCATCGAAGCCGGTTGCACCATCGGTGTGGTGGGCTGCGGGGCCTGCATCGGGCGGCATGGCGGCCTGTTGGCGGCCGGAGAACGCGCCTTCACTACCATGAACCGCAATTTCATCGGGCGCATGGGCAGCGCTGAGGCAGAGATCTATTTGGGCAGCCCGGCGGCCGCCGCGGCGACTGCCATTGAAGGCAAAATTACCGATCCAAGACGCTATCTGGAGGTGTGACATGGGCAAAGCCTGGAAATTTGGTGAAAATCTTAATACGGATGAAATTATCCCCGCCCGGTTTAACCTCACCATCGACGAAAAAGAACTGGCCAAGAAAGCTTTCTGTGAGGTCAAACCGGCCTTCGCGCCGGAGGTAAAACCCGGCGACGTGATTGTCGCCCTGGACAATTTTGGCTGCGGTTCTTCACGCGAGCACGCCCCGATTGCCATCAAAGGCGCCGGTGTGGCCTGTGTGATCGCTGCCTCTTACGCCCGCATCTTCTTCCGCAATGCGATTAACATCGGGCTGCCGATCCTGGAATCGCCTGAAGCGGCCGCCGCCATCCAGGAAGGTGATGAGGTGCAGGTTGACCCGGCTTCCGGGCAGATAAAAGACCTGACCAGCGGCAAAACCTTCCAGGCCCGGCCGCTGCCGCCCTTCGTGTTGCAAATCGCCGCAGCGGGTGGCATCGTCAATTTTCTCAAAGACCACGACCTGGAAGAACTTCTGTGACGGTGCACCGTATCTGCCTGCTGCCTGGCGATGGGATCGGCCCGGAAGTGGTCGGTCAGGCCAGGCGCGTCCTGGACGCTTTGCAACTTCCCCTGGAATTCACCCAGGGCGAAATTGGCTACGGCGCATACCAAAAACTGGGTACGCCGCTTCCCGAGGAAACCCTGGAGGCAGTCCGCCGCGCCGATGCCACCCTGTTCGGCGCCGTCACCACTCCGCCCAATATCCCCGGCTATTTCTCGGCCATCATCCGTCTGCGCCAGACCTTTGAGCTGTACGCCAACATCCGGCCTTGCCGTTCGATTCCCCACCCCTCCTCCCGCCCTCAAATCAATCTGGTGATCGTCCGGGAGAATACCGAGGACCTGTATTCCGGCATCGAACACGTGGAAGAGGACGGCAACCGGGCCATCAGCGAAATGATCATCACCCGCAAAGCCTCCGAACGCATCCTGCACAAAGCTTTCAACCTGGCGCGGGATCTGCACTTCCAAAAGGTGACCGTAGTTCACAAGGCTAACGTTTTGCGCGCCACCTGCGGGTTGTTTCTACGGGTGGCCCACCAGGTCGCCGCCCAGTATCCCGACCTGGTGATGCATGATATGCTGGTGGATACCTGCGCCATGGAGCTGATCCGCGACCCGGGGCAGTTTCAGGTGATCGTGACCACCAACCTGTTCGGCGATATTTTGAGCGACGGCGTCTTTGGTGGTGGGGGGGCTGGGGGTAGCCTGTTCGGGGAACATTGGCGAAGGCGCCGCCATCTTCGAGCCGGTACACGGCAGCGCCCCCAACCTTGCCGGCCAGCATAAGGCCAACCCGCTGGCCACTTTTCTTTCCACGGCCATGCTGCTGGATTTTCTGGGCGAACCTGAACCGGCCCGTCGGCTCGAACGAGCCGTCAATGAGACCATCCGCCGTGGCCTGGTCACCGAAGACCTGGGCGGCCGCCTTACCACTGAGGAAGCGACCCAGTCCGTGATCGGTCTTTTGTAGATTTACCAACCAAATTCTAAGGGTTTCGGAAAACCCTTAGAACCTATCCGAAAAATAGGAATTCACTTTTTTATGTGCAAAAAAACCGTAGGTTTTTTGCACATAAAAAAGTGAAACCTTCAAATTTGCGGATAGAAACTTAGGGTTTTATCTTGAGATGAGGATGTATGCCCAAAATCGGCTTCTTGTACTCTCGCATGCGCATCGAGGAAAAACTGCTCCTGGAAGAATTGCAGTCCCGCCCCGGTGTTGAAGTGGTGCTGATCAACGACGATGAAGAGTTCTTCGACATTGGCAAAAAGCCTCGTGAGGTAGACGTTCTGTTCGAACGTTCTATCTCCTTCAATCGTGGGCTGTATATCTCACGCATTTTCGAAGCTTTTGGAGTTCCCGTCGTCAACACATCCGAAATTGCCGGACGCTGCGGCGATAAATACGTCACCAGCCAGATCCTCATCCAGGCCGGCATTCCCACTCCCCGGGTTCTGATGGCATTCTCGGATGAAGCCGCCCTCAAAGCCACCCAGGAAATTGGGTACCCGTGTGTGATGAAACCGGTGGTTGGCTCGTGGGGCCGCCTGCTGGCTAAAGTGGATAACGCCTTTTCCGCCGAAGCGATCATCGAGCATAAGACCGTGTTGGGCGGATCGAACCACCAGATTTTTTACATCCAGAAATACGTCGACAAACCCGGCCGGGATATCCGCGCCTTTTGCATCGGCGAGGAGCCGATCTGCGCCATCTACCGCACTTCCGAGAATTGGATTACCAACACTGCCCGGGGCGGCGTGGCTACCAACTGTCCGATGACGCCTGAACTCAATGACCTGGTCACCCGCACTGCCCGGGCCATCGGCGCCGGGCTGCTGGCAGTCGATATTTTTGAAACTCCCAATGGCCTGGAGGTAAACGAAGTCAACCACACCATGGAATTCCGCAACAGCATCCAGACTACCGGGGTGAACATCCCCCAGAAAATGGTCGATTATGTTCTTACTATCGCAAAGTAATCACTTTTTTAGTTGTGAACGGCAAAGCCGTACGTTTTTCACAACTAAAAAAGTGAGAACCCAAAGGAGTTAGCATGAAGGTTTCTATTGTTGGCGCGTCCGGTTACGCAGGCGGGGAGCTTCTACGCCTGCTGCTGGACCACCCCGAGGTCGAGGTTTTCCAGGCCACCTCTGAATCGCACATGGGCGAATTCGTTTTCCAGCAGCACCCCAACCTGCGCAAGCGCACCCAGCTCAAATTTAGTTCACGTGAAATGCTCGAACCCTGCGACGTACTCTTCACCGCTCTGCCGCACGGCGAAAGCCAGCGCAAGATCGACGTCTACGCCGGCCTGGCCGGTAAGGTCATCGACCTGGCTGCCGATTTCCGCCTGCGCGACCCGGCCCTCTACCAAGAGTACTACGGCGAGGCCCATACCGCCCCGGCCTGGCTGCCTCGCTTTGTCTACGGGCTGCCTGAACTGCACCGCCAGGAAATGCGCGCGGCATCGTACATCAGCGGGGTGGGCTGCAATGCCACCACTGCCAACCTGGCCCTCTACCCGCTGGTCAAAGCGGGCCTGCTGCGCCAGGATGCCCCGGTCATCGTCGATATCAAGGTCGGTTCCTCCGAAGGCGGGGCCACCCCCAACCCTGGCTCGCACCACCCCGAGCGCAGCAGCATCGTGCGCACCTACGCCGCCTACGGCCATCGCCACACCGCCGAAGTGATCCAGGAACTGGGCCTGCCGGGCGTACACCTGACCATCACCTCGGTCGACATGGTGCGCGGCTCTCTGGCGGCTGCCCACGCTTTTGTCAACCCGGGCGTCACCGAAAAGGATCTGTGGAAGGTGTACCGCCAGTTTGCCGACAGCGAGCCGTTCGTGCGCCTGGTGAAGGACCGCCGCGGCATCTACCGCGTGCCCGACCCCAAAGTGCTGGCCGGCACCAATTACGTGGACGTGGGCTTCGAGCTGGACGCTAAAAGTAGCCGGGTGATCAGCCTGTGCGCCATCGACAACCTGATGAAAGGCTCGGCCGGCTCGGCCGTGCAGGCCATGAACCTGTGCTGCGGCTTCGAAGAAACCGCCGGCCTCACCTTCAGCGGTCTGCATCCCATCTAGCAAATTTTTGATATAACACGGGCACGCAAGGCGCCCCCGTGTTATATCAAAAATTTGCGTCTTATAAGGAATAAGAACATGATCGTGATCAAAATGGGCGGGGCCGAGGGCGTCAACCTGGATGCAATCAGCCAGGATGTGGCTGCCCTGGTCAAACAGGGCCAGGCGGTTGTGATGGTGCACGGCGGCTCGGCCGAAACCAACCTCATTTCTACCCAGTTGGGCCACCCGCCGCGTTTCGTCACCTCTACCAGCGGGTTCACCAGCCGCTACACCGACCGTGAGACCCTGGAAATATTCGCCATGGTCACCGCGGGTAAAATCAACACCCTGCTGGTCGAACGCCTGCAGCGCTTCGGGGTGAACGCCTTTGGGCTCTCCGGCGTGGATGGGCGGACCATCCTGGCCCAGCGCAAGGAGGCCATCCGTGTCATCGAAAATGGTCGCAAGATCATGCTGCGCGATGATTACACCGGTAAAATATCCTCGGTCAATGCCGACTTATTACACCTGCTGCTGCAAGCCGGCCTGACCCCGGTGATTGCGCCGCTAGCCCTGTCTCCCGAAGGCGATGCCCTCAACGTGGACGCCGACCGGGCCGCCGCCATGGTGGCCGGGGCGCTCAAAGCCGAAAAATTGATCCTGCTGACCAATGTACCCGGCCTGATGCGCAGTTTCCCGGACGAAAGCACGCTCATCGCCCACATTGCCGCCAAAGACCTCGAACAGGCGCTGGACTTTGCCGAAGGGCGCATGAAGAAAAAGGTGCTCGGCGCCACTGAAGCCCTCGATATGGGCGTGAGCAGCATTATCTTTGCCGATGGCCGGGTCGAACACCCCGTGATGGAAGCGCTCGCCGGAAAAGGCACCGTTATTTCCGCCTGAATTCATTAGGATTTAAAAAGGGATCATAGAAAATGGAATCAACCACGAACGAATCAATCCGCCAACTCGAGGACCAGTATACCTCGGGCGTGTATACCAAACGCCCGGTGGCAATCGTGCGCGGCCTGGAAGCCCACCTGTGGGATGCGGATGGCAAAGAATATATCGACTGCGTTGGCGGCCAGGGAGCCGCCAACCTGGGTCACGCCAACCCGGTGGTGGCGCAGGCCATCGCAGATCAGGCCATGCGCCTGATTTCCTGCCCGGAAATGTTCTATAACGATAAGCGCGCTGCCCTGGAAGAAAAGCTGGCCAGCCTGACCGGCATGGGACGCGTCTTCCTGTCCAACTCGGGCACCGAAGCGGTCGAAGCGGCCATCAAGTTCGCCCGCCTGCTCACCGGGCGCACCGAGGTGGTGGCCGCCATGCGCGGCTTTCACGGGCGCACGATGGGCGCCCTATCGGCCACCTGGGAGAAGAAATACCGCGAGCCTTTCGAGCCGCTGGTGCCCGGTTTTTCACACATCCCCTATAACGATCCGGTCGCCCTGGCGGCTGCCGTGACGGATAAAACCGCCGCGGTGATCCTGGAAGTGGTGCAGGGCGAAGGCGGTGTGCGTCCCGGTGACCCGACTTTCTTGAAACTGGCCCAGGAGCTTTGCCGCCAGAAAGGCGCCATGCTGATCCTGGATGAGATCCAGACCGGTTGGGGCCGCACCGGAAAAATGTTTGCCCACCAGCATTACGGGCTGGAGCCCGATCTACTCGTCGTGGCCAAATCGATGGCCGGTGGGCTGCCCATGGGCGCCACACTGCTGGCGACGCGCTTGGGGGCGCTGCCCGGCCAGGTGCACGGTTCCACTTTTGGCGGCAACCCGCTGGCCTGTGCCGCCTCACTGGCCGCCATTGGCTATATGGAAGATAATCACCTGCCCGAACGCGCCGCCGAACTGGGCGCTTGGTTCCTGGGTATGCTGTCCCGGATCGAGTCGCCCCTCATCCGCGAAGTGCGCGGGCTGGGTTTGATGGCCGGCATCGAGCTCAAGCAAAAGGTCACCCCCTATTTGCAGGACCTGATGGGCAAAGGTGTTATGGCCTTGCCCGCCGGCCTGACGGTGATGCGTTTCTTACCCCCCCTGGTGATTTCCAAATCTGATCTCCAGATCGTTGTCGAGAAAGTTACCGAGGTACTGCAAGGGTGAACGATCCAGTTGAACTGCTCGAGTCTTTATTAAAAATCTACAGCCCCAGCCACCAGGAACAGGCCGCCGTGGATTATCTGGCCAACCGCATGCAAGCCATGGGCTACACCGCCTTTGTCGACGCCGCCGGTAACGCCGTCGGCAAGCGCGGCACCGGGCCGAACGAAATTATGCTGCTCGGCCACATCGATACCGTGCCCGGATTCATCGAAGTACGCCGGGAAGAAGATGCACTGTATGGGCGCGGTTCGGTAGATGCGAAGGGCTCGCTGGCCTGTTTTGTCAGCGCTGCGGCTGCCGTTCAGGTACCGTCCAACTGGCGCATTACTGTCATCGGCGCGGTCGGCGAAGAAAGCGCCTCGCACGGCGCCTCGTTCGTGTGCGACCATTACCGCCCGCAGATGCTGGTGATCGGCGAGCCGAGCAAGTGGGACCGCATTACCCTGGGCTTTAAAGGCAGCCTGTGGGTCAGCTATCTCATCCAGCAGCCCATGTCGCATACCGCCAGCGCCGAACCCAGCGCCTGCGAAATCGCCATCCAGTTCTGGAACGAAGCCAAAGCCTGGTGCGCTACGCTCAGCCCGCAGGATGCGGGCGCTTTCTACCAGCTCACCCCCAGCCTGCGCGGTATGGATTCAACCAACGACGGTTTCATCGAAACCGCCCACATGCGCCTGAATTTCCGCCTGCCGCCCGGGGTCACCCTGGCCCAGGTCAAAGATAAACTATGCGCCCTGCGCCAGGCCGGCGAGCTGACCTTTGGCGACGGCGACCCGGCTTACCGCGCCGATAAAAACACCCCCCTGGTGCGCTCGTTCTTGAACGCCATCCGCAGCACAGGTGGGACTCCTACCTTTTCGCTCAAGACCGGCACCTCGGATATGAACCTGGTCACCCCCTCCTGGGGCTGTCCGGCCGTGGCTTACGGCCCCGGCGATTCCAGCCTGGACCACACCCCTCACGAGCACCTGATGATCGCCGAGTACCAGAAGAGCATCGCCGTCCTGCAAAAAGTGCTGGAACAATTAATGCGTACCGAATAAAGAGAAGGATTTCTTCCTCTCGAATTATTGCGCGCAACAACGTAGGGGAGGGTCTGGACAATTTATAACGTCGGTCTCTCACGGCCCAGACCCTCCCCTACGGATCAGCAAGGTTCCTATAGAGGGATAGGGCGAGAGTCTTTGCCTTCTGACGGGCGTTTTTCAACCCGCATACTTCCCTCACCCTACCCTCTCCCAGCGAAGACGCCGGGCGAGGGATTCAGACTGATCTTTTTCATGCCACACTTGCCCCTTACCTCCGTTATAATCTGCCAGATAAATGTTAATTTCCTTGCAAGACATCACCCTCCAGGCCGGCGAACGCCAGTTCTTCGCCCACACCACCTGGCACATCGCCGCCAACCAGCATTGGGCCATCGCCGGCCCGACCGGCTCGGGGAAATCCATCCTGGCCAGGGCTATCAGCCGCAGCGTCTCGCTCGTCCATGGCCAGATCTTATATTTCTTCGACGGCCCTGATAAGCCTGAGGGACGCCCTTTTTTATATCCGCGCGAAATATTAACTCTATCGATCGAGACCCACCGTGATTTCTTAAACCGCTACGCCGGCTACCACCAGGCGCGCTGGCAGAGCCTGGAAGGCGACGACGTCCCCACAGCTGCCGACCTGCTGGCCGCCAGGAGCATCGAAAGCTTCTCCCCTTTCCAGGTTATCCCGCCCGACCTGGACGAAGACAGGTACCGTATCAAACGCCAGCGCTGGGTGGACCTGTTGCAGATCGGCTACCTGCTCGACCGCAAAGTCATCCACCTGTCGCATGGCGAATCGCGCAAGCTGCTCATCGCCCGCCTGCTGATGCAGTCGCCCCGGCTGCTCATCCTGGATGACCCGCTGGCCGGCCTCGACCAGGATTCCAGGGTTATTTTTACCCGGGCAATCGATCAATTGATCCGGGATGGCGAGATCAACGTCCTGCTGATCAACTCCCGGCCAGAAGAGCTTCCCCAAAGCATTACCCACGTTCTGGAGGTTGAAGACGGCCGGGTGGTGGCCTGTGGCGAACGTGGAGAGCCTGACCACTCCGCCAAACACACCCGCCAACTTTCAGCCAAAGCCACGCAGGTCTCTTTGCTTCCAGAACTGGTGTCCCCGGCTTTCGCTGAAATGGTCGAAGGTTATGCCCGGGCTTTGGAACACAATCCCGTCCTGGCTGCGCCTGAATTGATCCGCATGCAAGACGTATCGGTCCACTATGGCCAGGTGCCGGTGCTGCAAAATATCACCTGGACCGTGCGGCGCGGGGAACGCTGGGCGCTGCTGGGTAAAAACGGGGCAGGCAAAACCACCCTGCTCAGCCTGATCCTGGCCGATAATCCCCAATCCTATGCCAACCCCATCACCCTGTTCGGCCGGCGGCGCGGTTCAGGCGAAAGCATCTGGGAAATCAAACGCAGCATTGGCTGGGTTTCGCCGGAGTTGCACATCTACTTCCGCCAGTCAGTTACCCTGCGGGACGTGGTATGTTCCGGCTTTTCGGACTCGGTCGGTTTCGCTCACGCCTGTTCTTCTGATCAAACCGCCATTGCCGCCCGTTGGATCGAAGCCCTCGGCCTGGAATTATCCTCAGAAACGCAATTTTCAAGCCTCTCAGCCGGGCAGCAGCGCCTGGCCCTGCTGGCGCGCGCCCTGGTCAAAAACCCGCCCCTGTTGATCCTGGACGAGCCCTGCCAGGCTTTAGACGAAGCGCACCGTGCTCACTTTCTTCAGCTTCTCGACCGGCTGTGCGCCCTGACCCCACTTACTTTGATCTATGTAACCCATCTGAAAGGCGAATTCCCCCCCGCCATTACGCACCGGCTCAGGCTGGAGGGGGGTAGAATTGTAGTTTGAGAACTCCATTTTTTATATTGTGAGCGTGCGTCCGCACGCTCACAATATAAAAAATGGGTACAGATGAAAGGACCATACCCGCATGTTTGACCTCCGGCTTGAAAAAATGCAGGCGCCCGGCTCCTCTTACTGGAGCACCCGTATCCTCAGCCAGTTGGAATATGCCCACGAGCTTTCTAAACTGGCTGATAATCAGTACGACGAACTCATCGATCAAGTCATCGCTTTTCTGGACGGTCGCAGCCGGCAGGACAGCGCTATCACCCAGGCAACTGCCACTCGCGCTGAAGAAATTCTGAAAGTTCTTTCCCCGCCGGCCAAACAGCACAAGCTGTTGTGCGCCGGCCACGCCCACATCGACATGAACTGGATGTGGCGCTGGGACGAAACCGTGACGGTCACGCTGGATACCTTCCGCACCATGCTGGCCTTGATGCGCGACTATCCCGAATTTAAATTTTCCCAATCTCAAGCCTCCGTTTACCAGATTGTGGAAACCTACGCCCCGGAAATGCTGCCGGAAATCAGGCAGCGTATCCAGGAAGACCGCTGGGAGGTGACTGCCTCCACCTGGGTGGAAGCCGATAAGAACCTGCCCAACGGGGAAAGCCACGCCCGGCAATTACTTTTGACCCGACGCTACCTCAGCCAGCTTTTGGGTCTCAAAGCCGATCAATTTAACCTGGACTTCGAGCCGGATACCTTTGGCCACAGCGCCAACGTGCCAGAGATCTTGACCTCGGCCGGGGTCAAATATTACTATCACTGCCGGGGCGATAAGCACCCCAGCCTGTACCGCTGGTTGGCGCCCTCCGGTAAATCGATCCTTACGTACCTCGAACCGTTCTGGTACCTGGGCTACGTCGATCCGTCGCAGGCCTTATTTGTGCCCTCGTTTTGCCGGCAGTTTGGCATGCATACAGCCTTGCGCGTTTACGGCGTGGGCGACCATGGCGGCGGCCCCACCCGCCGCGACATCCGGCGCATCCTGGATATGGACACCTGGCCGGTCTTCCCGTCCATACGCTTCGGCACTTTCAGCGAATATTTTGCCGAGGTCGAAAAAATCGCCGCCAGGCTGCCCGAGGTCACGGGCGAGTTGAATTTTATCTTCACGGGCTGCTATTCCAGCCAGAGCCGCATCAAGCAGGCCAACCGGCTGGCCGAAGCCGCCCTGGACGTCTCCGAACGGTTTTCCACC